>WUUC01160182.1_pt1 | contig 15839 bp, 8 predicted proteins | sample 6278441 | NCBI WGS metagenome assembly WUUC01 (sample SAMN13675441, study PRJNA597444) | soil metagenome | isolation source: soil | place: USA: Washington | collected 2017-10
AGTAGTCATTCATCCAGGTTGACGCCACTTTCACGGTTTCGAGAAACGCCGGCAGGCCATCGGTGCGCAGTGCCGCGGTCCCGAGATGCGCGAGCAGGCGCAGGTCTTTGCTTTGCCTCAATGCCTCCAACGCCTTCTGCTTGATCTCGCCCCACTCCGGCGGTTCATTCTTTTCTTCCAGCGCCTGTCGATCGCCGCCGGCATCACCGTCGCCCGACGAGTCGACCGGCGTCGTTCGACCGTACAGGTGGTACGCGTCGAAGGAAGCAAGCAGTTGCGTATCTTCGAGATCCTGGCCGCAGGGCTGATCGTCACTCACCGGCTGCAGCAGCTCGGCGCTATCAAACGAAGCATTCATTGCCCGGACCTCTCCGGTCGATCGAATTGAATTGTGATGGTGTCGGGCATTCTAGCGATCTTGCTGGCAACTCCCAAGCGCAAAAGCGCCGGTTTGCGCGTTATACGAACGCCGGCACCGCGCCGGACGGGTTCAAAGGATAGACGGTCCGAGGTTGGGAGATCCGCGACCGTCGGTATCTGTATCGCTCTGAATCTCCACCATCACCGCCGTCACGTTGTCCGGAGCGCCGGCATCGAGGCTGGTTTTAATCAACGCCTGAACGGCGGCGGCCGGGTCCTTGTGCTCCATTAGTGCCTGGATCTGAAAGTCGGACACCGTCCGGGTAAGGCCGTCGGAACATAGCAGAAATCGGTCGCCTGCGTTCAGCGTGTCGCGACAAACATCGACTTCCAGGTTTGCCGCTACACCGATGGCGCGGGTGACGATATTCGACTGCTGCAAGCCGACTGGAGACATCGATGCGCTGTGGTCCTGTGTCATCTGCTGCAACTTGGACGCGCGTAATCGATACACGCGGCTGTCCCCAGCCCACAAAATCGCCAGATCTCGATGACGGACAAGCAGAACGACGACGGTGCTACCGCAGCGGTCGCCCAATAGCGATTGCGCCGAGGCGCGCAGCAGGTGGTCGTTTACGGCTTCGAGGCGCTCGCGAACGGCGTCCACGGTGGTATCAAAGTCTGGCGCGGGCTCGAAGTCCGACAGGGTGTCGCACACCATCCGGCTGGCAATATCGCCGTCCTTGTGGCCGCCCAAGCCGTCGGCCACGGCCCATAGTCCAATCTCGGCGCGCTCCAAGAAGGCATCTTGATTTACCGAACGCTTCCGCCCCACGTCGCTGGCGGCGGCCGATTTGTAACGAAGGTTTGTAGTACTGGCCGGGAGGTCGGTGGCCGCCGGTCGAGGGCGCGCCGATTTGGCGGCCGACTGCCAGCGATGCTCTTTCCACGAGCCGTCGAGAAATGCGCCGAACGATTCCGGGCTCGGCAACCCTTTCCCGATGAGAAAACTCGGTTCGACTTTCTCTGACCCTTCGGTCCACCAGAGCACGACCGGTTCGTAAGTCGACGCCAAACGGTGGGCAAACAGCTGCAGGAAGACCGACGTGAGATTTGCCGGCGAACTAATAGGCACCTGCCACGCCCCAACACCTTTGGTATCCAGGATTGCGGTCGTGGACGAGTCCAATGTCGGCATGGAGGCCATGGACAAGGCGGCGAGCTGCGTACGCAGGCTCGAGACGCGCGCATCGAAAGACTCGAAATCAACGCGTTCGGCCTCGAGCGTCTCGATAACCAACTGTTCGGCGCTCTGAAAAAACGGCGCCGCGGACGCCGCCGCATACACGACATTGTGTTGACCGGGCAGTTCCGCCACCAGGGTCAAAGGGAAATATCGTCCGACGCGATCGACGCTTGGCACCATCACACCAATGACGGCATCAGGGCCACATACGCCGGGCGCGCACACGAAGCGCCAGGCCGGGCTCGTGAGGTACATATCCAGCCAGCGATCGCCAAAGCGCGCGCGCGTCAGCGCCACGCATTCCTGCAACCACCCGTCCCACACCTCGACAAAGGCGTCGGAGGTTCGGCGTCGCAAAAAGTCGCCGTGGCTGGGAAGCTTGCCGAAGAGGCCTACCTGCACGGAAATGTACTCATGGCTCGCATGTGAATTGGCGCCACTCGCGCGTCGCAAATGGGTTGGCCACCTTAAACGCCTCGATCATCAGCTGACTCTGAAGATTGCCGGCCTTGACCGTCAGGATGTTGCGTTCGGCGTTGACCTGTTCGGCGACGCCGGCGTCAAAAAAACGGAAAAAGGCCCAGGGGCCGCGGAACTCGGCGCTGCGGTTATCGCCAAATCGTTGCGCCATGGTCATGGTGATGAAACTTGGCTTGGGGCCCGGCCAGAGGACCGTTCTTGCGCTCGTGTCAACACGCGAATCGAGGAACTGCCCTTCGAAGTCAATGGTGACTCGCTGCACGGCGGGGTCGGAGCCGGTGATCGTGACCGAGAGACGCGCGCCAGGCACTTGCGATCCCTCGTTGAAGAACAGCTCGCGGATCTGTTCGACGCGCTCGAACGTGCGCAGCATCTCATTGGACAGATTCCCCGGGTTTTCACGCCATCGCCATGGCCGCTGTGACCGATCGACGAGGGGTTCCAGGTTGGCCCGGAAGAACGTGTCAAAAACACCGTCGTGGCCAAATAATCGGCCGAAGTCGGCGAGCGGCACATCGGTCGAACTGTTCGCCTGAAATGGGTAGCGGCCTGAAATGACGGCGCGACACTGACGCAAGACGTCGTCCCGGTACATCGGCAGCACACCCGCCGTCGCCGTCGCGGCGACGCTGGTCTCCGCCGCGCGTTCGATTGGCGCGACAATGGCGCGAATCACATCTGGCAGTCCTGAAGACTCTTGCCGGAATAACTGAATGCTTTGTCGCAATTCCGGGCTCGAGAGCATGGTCCGCGAGTCGCTCGTACCCATTCGCGCGACAAGCTCCCGCAACTGCAGCTGAATCATGTTGATCGACGCCAGCAGGCGGTCGATCGCCGTTTTACCTGCTTCGCCCTCCGTTAACCGGTGCACCCCCTGAAAATGCGCCGTCACGATCGCGCCGGGTGTCGGCATTTCGAGACCGGTTGCCTTCGACAGCGGCTTCAACAACTTGCTGACGCTATCGCCGATTTTTTTGCCGGTGGAAACAGCGCCAGCGTCTGCCAGTTGCTTATCGAGGGGAACGTAAAGCGTTGAATTCTCGGTGATGACCGCGATCAACCCGCGCAGTGGCGACGCTGGACCAGCCAGAATCTCCAGCGCTCGGGCCGTTTCCGACGCCGAACCAAACGGGGCGAGCTCGAGGTCAGTCAACACTGCGTTCCAATTGGCGATGTAGTCCCGTTCGTAAAGATCGAACACGTTGCCCGCCAGCGTGGCTGCATTGCCGGCTGCTATTCCGCTATCGCCCCAAACCCAATCATCCTCAGCGAACTGCTTGACGAGAGCGATTGAATCGAGACCGGTGATTTCCTTGAAAACGGCTTTCGAATACATCGCCGGCAGCGGCTCGCTGAGATTCGTACCGCTCCGGCGGCGCAGCAACTGTTCGGCGCCAGTGGCGACATCCAGGCGCACCGCGCGCCGATCGTTCGCGTACTTGCTCTGTAACTGGGTATAGACCAGACGCGGGACCGAGGTCTTGTTGATGACCGCGCGCGACTGAGCAACGAGCTGCGGATCGGTCGGAACGGGCCGCAGTGTGTCTCTGAACTCGAGCAGCTGCCGGAAGTGGGTGGCAAGTGTCGCCGGTTGTGTGTTGGCATCTTCGCCACCGCCCCACTCGATGTCGACGAGCTGCGCGACATACTCGCGATCGAGGCGTTTTGGATCGCCGAGCATCAAGTAGGCCTTGAGGTAAATCGCCAATTTCTCCGGCGCCGACTGATACGCGACGATGCGTTCGCGGAGGCGTCTCATCACCGTCGGGATGAGCAGCCCGTCGAGCTCACGCACATATGCGTCGCGGGCGGCATTCCCAATGGACGATCCCTGATACAGGCCCCATGACATGCCCCACGGCACATCGTCGCGGTGGCGATCCGCAGACAGCACCACCGAGCGAACCGCGTCGAGGCGCGCCAAAATGCGGTCCGGTGGCGCGTTGTCACGCACCGAGGGCGCTTGCTGTAGCTTTTCAACGTCTGCCGCGACCAGACCCAGGTAGTCGCTATTTCGGTTGTAGCTAACCAGCAAGGCAACGACGGCGAGCGCGGCGAGAATTGCCCCTGCAGCGTAGGCGCCCAGCTGCAACGCCGCTTTCTTCATCTCGAGTCGGGTATTGAGACCGGCCAGACCCGACTCGCCGATCATCACTTCCCGAAGCAGGCGTTCAACGAAGTAGGCTTTGCCACGCCCCGTTGGGGCCACCAAGTCGGCGGTGACACCAAAGCCACGACCCATCGAACCCAGCAACCGATCGATGGGCGTGCCTTCTTGCGTGCCGCTCGTGAAGTAGACGCCGCGGAGAAGAATCGTCTGGTCAAAACTTGTCGCTGCAAAAACATCGCTGACAAACGCGGTGAGCGCCTCGCGCAATGCGCCAAGTTGCTGCGGGAACCCGAACACCCGGGTGCGACGTTGCACGTCGCGGTCTTCGTCAACGCGTGCGAACACGCGGTGATTGAGCCGCTCGATCAGCGCGTCGAATTCCGCGCCGAATGATTGTGCGCCCTCTCCGCTGATGGATTGCTCGAGGGGGAACGTCACGCCCCACACTTGCGCACGCCCTTCGACGGTAAGGTCGTCGAAGTACTCGCTGAAACCGGCCACCAGATCCGTTTTGGTGACCATCAGATACACCGGCAATTGGATGTTCAACTCGCGATTGAGTTCGACGAGACGACGACGCGCGGCGTCGACATACGCTTCGCGCGCGGCATCGCTTTGCGTCATCAAGTCGCTGGCGCTAATCGTCAGAATCACGCCGTTGACGGGCCGGCGCTTGCGGTACTTCTTCAGCAGCGCGAGGAACTCGGTCCACCCGGTAGCGTCTGAGCTCGCATCCGAATCCTGCGTCGTGTATCGCCCGGCGGTGTCGAGAAAGACGGCTTCGTCAGTAAACCACCAGTCGCAATTACGCGTCCCGCCGACGCCCTTCAATGCGCCGCGGCCCATGCGCGCTTCGAGCGGAAACTTCAAACCGGAATTGATGAGGGCGGTGGTTTTGCCCGATCCAGGCGCACCGATGATTACGTACCACGGCAACTCGTACAAGTTGTTGCCACTGCGTTGCTGCTTCTTCAGCGTTGCGACGGCTTCCTCGAAGCGTTCGCGCAGCTTGACGACTTCAGCGGGCGTCTGTGCCGCCTCAGAGGCCGCCGGCCGCATCACCGCGGCAGCAATCATGTCGCTGGCGCGGAAGGCGCGAAGCCGCCGGATGAGCGCGGCGAGCAACCACAGGCCAATGACAACGCCGATGAGGATTAGTCGCGTTCGTGCCGGTTCGAGCGGCCGGTAATCGGCGAACGCAAAATACGGCCCCGCGTACCAGATGAAAATGGCCAGCAGCAGGAAGCCGATGATGCGCAACACCACTCGGGCGAAGCGCTTGAGAAATGCCAACATCGCGTTACCCTCCGCGCACGTGGACGATCTCCACGCGCCGATTTCGCGAGCGATTCGCGGGGTCGGATTCGGGTTGATACAGAGGCTGCGACGGCCCGACGCCAGTCCAACTCACTCTGGCATCGTTGTCGAGCGTCTGCTGCAACAGCCCCACGACGGTGACGGCACGTTCACGCGACAGTTCGAAATTGTCGCGGTACCTCAATGATTGGAGCCGCTGATCATCGGTATGTCCGATCACCAGCACGTTTCCGGTTACCTGGTTGAGGGCGACGGCGACACGACGCAACGTATCGGCGTGCACCGGGTTGACCGACGCGCTCGCGGAGGCAAACAAATCTGGCGCGAGTAAGGTCACGACAGTACGGCCGCCTTGTTCGACGACCCTGAGCGTGCCGTTTGCTTCTTCTCCGGCAAGCAATTTCTTCAGCGTCGGACCCGCCACCGGTGCCGCGGGGGCGGCGGCAAAATCCTGCAACCCGATCTGCGCAAGTTGCGCCTGAACCGGGGAGGCACGATTTGCCAACCACGCGTACGAAATCGTGAAGGCAATAGCGATGATCGTGAGCGCGGCGGCGGCGACCACCCACCACGGGAGGTAACGAACAATCGGATTGCGGCGATCTTCGACGCCGCGCCAGCGAAGAGACAATTCCGCCGGCGGTTGTCCGCGATGATCACGAATCTTGCGGTACAGGTCCTGCTGTACTTGCAACAGGCGATCACGTCCGCGGTCGAGTACCTGGTATTTGCCGGCAAATCCGAAAGCAAGTACCAGATATTGCAGCTCCATCAAATCGATGTGACGCGCCGGGTCGGTGCAGATCCGCTCGAGCATGTCGAAAAACTTTTCGCCGCCCCATGCCTCGCGATGCAGAGCCACCAGGAGCGGATGTTGCGCCCACTCACTCTGTGATCCCCAAGGCGTCGACAGCACCGCTTCGTCCAGCGCCGCGCACAGCACATACCGCGCTGCAATGATTGTTTCCTTCGGCACGCCCGACACACGCGCGCGCTCTTCGAACATCGAAATCTCGTCGAGGACGTGACGCCGCAGTTCGGTCATTTCCATGGCCGAGAGCGCCGTTCGCAGGTGACCAGCAAGAAGGATCAATGGGCTTGCGGCCTGCACCAGCGGGTTCAGCCCGGCGCCAAGCAATGCGCGCGATTCCGCCGACAGCGGTTCGACCGGCGCCACTTGGGGCGCAGGCACGCGGGTACGCCCGGCGTCACCCCACCCCTGGCGTCCCGCACCCGGCCTCGGTCGAAGCACCGTGCCGTCCGGCCGATTGAATGGATCCTGATAATCGGGCATTTAGTGACTCAATTCGCTCCGCGTCACGCGCGGATGGCCCAGAATTCCATCGCCAATCCAGGAAATTCGCCGGCAATATGCACCGCGATGCCGCCGGAGTTCTTCAACTGATCCCAAAGCTCGCTGCGCTGATCGAGTTCGAAATAGGCGAACCCGGCGTGATACGGAATCTGCCTGGGCGCGACGGGCAGTGGCACGACAGGGACGCCGGGAAGCTGCAGCGTCACGAGATCGCGAATTTTCTCGACCGGGCCCACCTTGAGTTGCGCGGGAAACCGGCGTCGCAATTCCTCGGACTGCAAATCAGCACGCGCTGCAAGCACAAACACGGCGCTGTTGTAGAGCGTGCGGTCGGTGACGACCGCCACGCTGATGCCGAATTTCTTCGGCTCCAGCGGAATGGCGATCGCCGATTGGTCGAGCACCACGCTCAATGCGGCGCGAAGCGCCGCAATCACCGGCGTGAATGACAAGCGCAAATCATCATGCCGGTAGGTTGGAAACTTCGGCGGCCGTTTGGCGTTACTGGTGAACGTGGACAACTCTCCCGCAGCCGACACGCAGGCCCGATAAAAGTCCTCTGGATGGCCGGCGCCGGTTTCGGCGTAATGCGCAAACAGCGGCTCGTAGCGGTTGATCGCTTGCAACATCAGGAAGTCAGCGATCTCCGCCGAGGACCCGCGACCGGTTGCCGAGACGCGGCTAGCCAGCGCATCGCCGCGCTGATGAAGCAGACCAAACACCTCAGACGCAAATGCGGCAAGGCGCGGCGCGGTAGCCGTTTTCAGGACCGTGGGGATGAAATTGTCGTCGAGGACGACTTGCTTGTCGGATCGGCATTCCACGATGTGCGCGAGGGGCACGCACGCATACGCGTCGGTGCGTTCGGACGCGAGCAGGAAACGACTGCGCAAGGCCGCGACCTCGAGCAGCGCCGTGCCGGGGCTGGGCGAGGTGGCGTCGCGCGTCTGCAGGTCCGCGACCTCGTGTCGCGCCAGAGGATCGTCCCCGGCCGAGCGACGAATCTCCAATTCACCGGCGCGCCGCACCGGCACGGCGAGATAGACGATCTCGTCGCGCACCTGCGGGCCGATGTCAATCGATGCCGCCAATGGTTCGTCTTCAGGGATGCGGAACGGGGTGCCATCCGGAAACACACCGGCAGCGCGGCGCAGCCCAAACTTGCCGATGCTGAGGTGATCGCGTTCGATTTCGAGTTCTGTAAAGCCCCAACTGTGCGATGCAAGGGCGTGGCAACGCGTTTCGACGTAACGCTCGAAATACCGGTCTTGCTGTTGAAAATGCTGTGGCTGAAGAAACAGTCCTTCAGACCAGACGACGCGCTTATAGGAAGACATTGCGTGGGCCGATGAACGAGAAAGGCGCGGTGCGTCCAGTCGCACTGCCGACGTCAAGTCCGCTGGCGCGGTTCAATCTATACCGAATGAGCTTAATCGTCTACCGCCCAGGTGGTTCGCGGTCAGCGGACTTCAAACGGAGCAACTGCGCGTCATATTCCTTCCCAAACTCCTCGCCGAATAATCGCCGGAAGGTCGCTTCCGGGTCCTTCATCAATTCGGCAACGTGTTCTCTATAGAGCTCCCAATATTTCAGTTTCCCGAGCAGAGCCCCGCGCTTTAGCTGACGATCGAAGTCTTCCTGCAACCGATCCGGATCGAACTCGGCCAGCATGCTCTCGAATGCCGTTCGCATGCCGGCCAGCATTGCAATCTGGTGGTGACGCAAGTCACTGAACGCGTCCTCAAATGCATCGACGGGTCCGAGAAAGGCCGAGTTCCGCTTGACGAGCAAATTGTGAAGCGCGTCGTCGACGTTGGCCGAAAACTTGAGCGGATTATTGTCGGCCGGCCTGAACTGCGTAGTGCGGAGGCGAAACTCCCCCTTGAGATCGTGGCGTGCGCGCAACACTTCCATCACACCAGTGACGACTACCCGCAGGATCCGTCCGAAATCACGGGCAAGATCAGGCGACACGTCTTCGGGTCGGAGCCCAGCGCCTTCAAGCACCTTTTCCAGGTCGATGACGGCGTCACGGTCGCCGGCAACCGACGAACGAGCAGACGCAGCAAGCGCCTTTGCGGCATTCGCGACTGCCGGCGGAGGCGCCAGCGACATTGGCCGATCGGGCGCGGGCGGAAAAAAATCTGGCTCCGCGCGCGGTGCGACTGGCGCCACGGGTCGGGGCTGGGCCGCGAACGGATCGATACGCGGAGCGGGAGGAATCTCCTGGACGACGGGCGGCCGAGAAGGCGCCTTTCTGGCCGCCGGGATTGCTGGCGAATGGGAATACCCGGATTTGTTGTCGCTGAGAGGATCGTAGTCCTCCGGAATCACGAACGGATTGCCTGGCGGTTCAGTCCCACGCGGTGCGGGGGCGGAGGCGGGCACGGGCGGCGCTTGATAGTGACCTCGCAGAGGCGAAGCACCTTCGAGATCGTCAGCGCTGAGCGGGCGCCGGGCCGCTGCGCCGGGCAACGGGCTCCGAGCGCCTCCGCTTCCACCGAGTAGTTTGAGCGGATCGACTTCGTCGCCACTCGTCGGTCCGAAGCCTGGCTCGATGCTCTGTGGGGCCGCTGGCGGTTGGGGCGCGTCAAAAAACGGATCTTGCGAGGCAAACGGGTCCGCGCCACCGAATGGATCGGCCACGCCACCGAATGGATCTGAGAAACCGGGGGCAGCCGGGTTCATCATCGCCTCGCCGGCGGAACTGACTGACACTTCGATGACGTAGGGATCAATAAGGAGGCAATCACCTGTTCGCAGGGCATACGGCCGGCCTCGTCCCAGCCGGCTGCGGGACGACTTGACGAACACGCCGTTCGTGCTCGTGTCTTCAATGTAGAAGACTCCTTTGTCGTACGTGATTACAGCGTGCCGGCCCGAAACCTTGCTATTCGGCAGCACCCACGAATTTGTTTTGTTGCGTCCGAGCACGCCGCCTTCGGGGCCGAAGGTCTTTCGGCGCGCGGCTCCGAGCTCGGCGCCATTCGGGCTCGTTACTTCCAGCGTCAGGGTCACAACTATGGTTCCCTATCTCGAAGTCTATAGTAGGTTTATTCAGCCCCGTGCCACTCGCTCGAGGACTAGAGACACGATAACTGTCGGCCCGGCTCACGCCGCGGCCGTATGCTAAACTCAGGCGGCTGTAATGCGCCCTCGGTCTGTTCCCTCACGCATCGATCGATACGAGATTAAGAGCATCATCGGTGCCGGAGGTATGGGCACGCTCTACCTCGCGCGCGATACCAATCCCAACACCGCTCGGCTCGTTGCTCTCAAGCTCCTGAACGCGAATATTGATTCTGACGAATTCCGTCAGCGGTTTGGCCGTGAGGCGCGCGCGCTTGCGGCGCTCAATCATCCCAACGTCGTCAACATCTACGACTCAGGTGAATACCAGTTCGCGCCGTACATCGTGATGGAATATGTGCGCGGTGAGACGCTGGCCGAGAAGATCAAGCGCCGTGCGCCGCTCACGCTGGCCGAAAAGCTGAAGCTCATGATGGAGCTTTGCGCCGGCCTTGCCCACGCACACGAGGCGGGCATCATCCACCGCGATATCAAGCCGGCCAATGTGATGATCGACCGCAGCGGACGGGTCAAGTTGCTCGATTTCGGCATCGCTCGTGCTGAGGGCGCCCAGATGACGGTGTTTGGCCCGCAAATGACCAAGGCCAACATTCGCATCGGCACACCGGGCTACATGTCGCCCGAGCAGATCGACAGCGGAGAAATCGACCGTCGCACCGACATCTTCGCCGTCGGTGTCGTGATGTACGAACTGCTGTCGTATTGTGAGGCCTTCACTGGGGCAAGCACGCGCGAAATCGAAGACAAGGTGCTGCAGTCTGACCCGGCGCCTCTGAAATCGTTTTTCATCCCTGGCCTCACCCCGGAAATCGAAGCGATTGTGTATAAAGCGCTCGAAAAGGACCCGGAGCGACGCTTTCAGGACGCACTCGAGTTCGAACGCGCATTAGAACGCCAGCGCTGGCATCTCGGTCCGACCGAAGCCCCCGTCGTAGCGCCCCGCGTAACGCCGGCACCGGGCGCGCCATCACGCAAACGTGAATCGGCGGCCGAAGTTGCGTTCCAGCGCGCGCGTGCCTGCTACGAAGACGACGCGGTTGAAGCGGCAAAGCGATTTGCGTTGGAGGCACTCGCGGAAGACCCGCATCACCACAACGCCCGCGTGCTTCTGCACGATTTGGATCCGCGGGCATGGACGGTGATGCCTGACGATATCCCGGTCAGCGCCGAGTCCGATCGCCGTAAAAACGCCGCTGAAGCCGCGACGTATCAGCAAGACAAGTCCAACACACGTGAAGAAATCCGAACCGGTGGCGGGGCGATGCCAGGCATCGCGCTCAGTGAGGGCACGGCGCTGAGCGGCGGCACTGCCCTTGGCGGCGGCACCGCGTTAACCGCTGGCACCGCTTTGAGTGGCGGCACGGGGCTCAGTGGTGGCACTGCACTAGGCGGCGCTACCGCGGTTGGCGGCGGCACCTCGCTCAATAGCGGTTCTGCGTCCGGTGCCAGGACGCGAGCGGATGGCCCTGGTAGCTACGACGATGTCCCCGTACCCGAGGGGACTTTTGTCGTCGCCCCGCGAGCGTCCTTCGACGAGCCCGTGCCTGATGGCACCTTCGTAATCCCGCGGCCGGCGTACCAAGAATCTCGTCCTGAAACCCCGTTTGTTAGCCCGCGTCCAGCCTATGACGAGCCGGTGCCCGAAGGGACGTTCGTCAGCAAACGTGCGCCAGACGCGCCCATGGTGTCGGAAGAGATGACCGTGATGGGCCTGCCACCCAATTGGGGTGACACCTCCGCCACCTCTCGTCGTCCCTCCACTCCGAATCCGCCGATCGCCGCGCGCCCGGTGCGAGACGCCGCTCCGCAACCCGTCGCCCGCGCGTCCACGCCGGCTAAACCTCCCGCACGACCGCCGAGCGGCGCGCGACCGCGAAGCGGGGCAAAGCCAGCAGCGGGTATGGCGTTCTTGTCGCGATTGCCGCGTCCCGGACAGTGGCAGCGGTCGCAAGTCATGCTCGCGGCCGGTGTGGTGGCCACACTGTTAGTGGTGGTGGCCGCGACCGCGATGCTCGTTCGCTGGTTGAGCGCGCCGGCAGCCGATCAAGTTCAATTGAATATTGCCCGGCCCGTGGGCGGCACTATCACGGGCGATGGGATTGACTGCGGCAGCGACGGCATCAGGTGCACGGCACGATTCGAGCTGGGTAAGTCCGTTACCTTTGAGGTCAAGGCAGACGAAGGCTATCGCTTTACCGGTTATACCGGCGACTGTGCGCCATCCGGTCGCGTCACGATGAGTGAGGCGCGCACTTGTGGCGCGTCGTTCGCGGAAGATATCAAAGTGGCCGACACCTCGCCGGGCAGTCCCACTGGCGGTGGCACGTTGCTTCTCTCACTTATCCCACCGACTGGCGGAACGATCGTTTCGACTGGCATCAATTGTGGGACCTTGGGGAAGGAGTGCGAAAAGCAGATTCCACAGGGTGCCGCAGTAAAGCTTGAAGGGTGGGCCGACAAGGGCTTCACATTAATCCGCTTCACCGGAGATTGCGCGCAAAGCGGTGACGTGCAGATGACCGCGCCGCGCACCTGCAGCGCCATTTTCAGCTCGCTCGCGACTGCCTCCGGCGCGGGGACAGCTCCGACAGGATCCGGTAGCGGGCAGGTCGGGGGCGCCGCGGGCCCCACTGGCACAGGGGGCGGGGGGGGCGGCGGCCGTCCCGTGGTCGGCGGCAGGAATGCGGCCGCGGGCGCAGGCGGTGGTTCGAGTGCAGGATCGGGAAGCGGCGGCGGCGCGGCTGGCGCGAGCGGCGCATCAACGGAGAGTGGAGGGCTGGTTGGTCCACCCCTCGCAACCCCGACGCCGGGTCCTGAGAAGCCTGCGGAACCGCCACCGGCGGCGCCAACGCTCGCACCGGACGTCGTCGCGAAAAAGGCGATCGAAGACACCCTCGAGCGCTACCGCGCCGCGTACGAGGCGATGGATTTCGTCGGCGTCCGCGAGGTCTACCCGACCGCGCCTAGCCAGGTCGGCCAACAGTTCCGGCAGTTTGCGAAGCTGGAATACGCGTTTGCCGGACCGCCGAAGTATGTGGAACTCGATCCGAGGGGTGGCACAGCGCTCGTCGAAATGCCGACCAAGACCGCGACCGTACTCAAGGTCGGTGGGGCACCAAAACGGGAATACGTCACGCGGTTCAGCCTGTTGAAGCGAGGCGCGGACGACCAATGGGTGATCGCATCGGCGCAGGTCAAGTAGGTCAAGTAATTTAGCGACCACGCGAGCCGCCCTCGCGGCCTCGGCGTATCATGTAGCCGCTCAGCCATGCTGCGACCACCTGATGGCGGAATAGTCGATCGTTCCCGGCGGTCCGCCCATCTGGGCCTGGCGGTACTCAAGGCCACCGCTTTTCGACCCGCGGCGCCGCTCAAGCTGAATTTCTGCCTCACCTATTGGTGCCAGTACCGCTGCAAGACCTGCAACATCTGGCAACGCAAACCATCGGACGAACTCACCACAGACGAAATCATTCGCTTTGTCGAAGAGAACCCAAACGTTACCTGGGCGGATTTGACCGGCGGGGAAATTTTTCTGCGACCTGATATCGACGCGATCTTCGAGGCCATCCTTCATGGCTGGCGGCGGCTCGCGATTCTTCACTTCCCTACCAACGGGTTCCTCACAGACCGCATTGCCAAGAGTGTCGCGCGGATTGCCGGTCGCGGGCCAACGCATACGGTGGTTACGGTAAGCCTCGATGGCGACGAACAGACCAACGACGAAATCCGCGGCATCAAGGGCGGGTTTCAGCGGCAGGTTGCCACCTTCAATGCACTGCGGCAGATTCCAGGGATCCGCGTCGCCTTTGGCGTCACGCTGTCAGCGCACAACCTCGGCACCTTCCCGAAGACATTCGAGGCCGTTGCGCGACTCTGCCCTGGATTGACGATCGACGATGTGCATTTGAACGTTGCGCAGGTTTCCAGCCATTACTACGGCAACGAGTCAGGCCAACAGGTCGCAGGTGATCGCACTCGGGTGCAAGCTGACCTGCGAGCATATCGTCAGCTTCGCGGCCTCTCGCACACGCCACAGCAACTGCTCGAAAGCGCGTATCTCAGTCGCCTCGACCAGTATCTCGAGACCTCGCAAACGCCCATGCCCTGTCATGCGCTGCGGTCAAGCTGCTTTATCGATCCGTGGGGCGTGGTCTACCCGTGCATCACGTACTCGCGACCGCTCGGGCGGCTGCGCGACAACGGCATGCGGCTGGAACCAATCTGGAACGCACAGCAAACACAACAGGTCCAGGGCGAAATCTGGCGGGGCCAGTGCCCACAGTGTTGGACCGCGTGCGAAGCGTACCAAAGCATCCTGGGCAATGTGTTGGCCGGCCGCACGCTCCGCAAAAACGCAGCGCCGCAACAACCCGCGGCGGCGGATGCAAACCCAAGCGTGGATCCTGCGCTATGAATGTCACTTGTTACGCCGACGCTGTGGTCCGAACGCATCTCGATGAGGCGGTCAAACACCACGTCTCTTCCGCCGTGACGGTGGTCATCGCCGCCAAGCAGGAAGGTCCCAGCATTGCCCGCATCGTCAATCGTGCGCGTGTGTATGCCGACGAAGTGATCGTCGTCGTTGGCGCGTCAACGGATGGCACCGCGCAAATTGCTGCACAGAGTGGTGCGACGGTGATTACGGACGGCGGACGCGGCAAAGGCGAAGCGCTGCGCCGAGCGGTGCCACACCTCCGCGCACCAATTGTCGTCTTTCTCGATGCCGACGGCTCTCACGACCCGGAAGACATTCCCTTGCTGGTACAACCAATCGTGGCCGATCAGGCCGACCATGTTTCGGCGTCGCGGCTTCGCGGCGGATCGAGCGAGCTCCACGGCGGCTTCGACGAGTTCTTCCGGTTGACGGGCAGCAGTTTCATTACCGCATGTATCAACTGGCGGTTTGGTTGTCGGCTCAGCGATAGCCAGAACGGTTTTCGCGCCATTCGCACCGACATCCTCCGAAAACTGGATCTCGCCGAGGACTCGACCACCATCGAACAGGAAATGGTGATCAAGACGTTACGCCGCGGCTTCCGCGTCGCCGAAGTTCCAAGTCATGAGCACGCACGCGCACACGGGAAATCCCATATTCACGTATGGAAGAGCGCGCCGCGTTACGGGTGGTCTCTAGTCAAGTACCTCTTCTTCTGATGGCGACGGCAGTCATGTCGCAGAGCACACATCTCGCGTGAATGTCCTCGGTATATGGGATGGTCATGACGCGGGCGCGGCACTGCTGCAGAACGGCACCCTCTCGGTCGCGATCAACGAAGAACGGCTGACTCGACGCAAACTGGAGGTCCGCTTTCCTCGGCGCTCGATCGCGGCGTGTCTGGCGTTCGCGGGTCTGACGCCATCGGACGTCAATCTGGTCGCGGTCTCCACGTCCGATCCTGCCAAAACGCTCGGGCGTTGGTGGCCCGGCAGCAAGGAGCGGTATTACGCTCTGCGTCGGCGCAAATCGGAGCCAGGCGCCCTGTCATTCCTCACACGGCAGCTGAAGTATCGCGTCACCGAGTGGGGGCCGGGCATGGTCTCGCGGTCCCTCAGCGCGGCGTCGCTTGGCCGCACACTCGCGGAGCACGGGCTGACGCGTGCCAGGCTCGAGCTCGTCGATCATCATCACGCGCACGCGATTGCCGCGGCAGCGGCGTCGGGCTTCGCCGCCTGCGCCGTGCTCACCATCGACGGCGTCGGCGACGGCCTGTCCTCGACAATCGGTGCCTATCGCGATGGCACGCTGACACGCGTGGCTGCTTCGCCCTCGAGCCATTCGCTTGGTGTGTTTTTCGAGCATGTCACGAGTCTGCTCAACATGCGCGAGCTCGAAGATGAAGGCAAAGTGATGGCGCTTGCCGATTACGCTTCGCCAATCGCCGACGCAGATAACCCTTTGCTCGATCACGTGGTCGTTC
>WUUC01063827.1_pt1 | contig 15834 bp, 8 predicted proteins | sample 6278441 | NCBI WGS metagenome assembly WUUC01 (sample SAMN13675441, study PRJNA597444) | soil metagenome | isolation source: soil | place: USA: Washington | collected 2017-10
CGCTGGGCTTCAATGTGCGCAACAGCGCCGGCGCGTACTTCTTCCTGACCGCCGGCCATTGCGGAAACATCGCCTCCACCTGGTACGCCAACTCCGCGAAGACCACGTTGCTGGGCAACGTCACCGGAAGCAGCTTCCCGGGCAACGACTACGCGATCGTGAAGTACGCCAGCGGCAGCACCCCGCCCGGCGACGTCAACCTCTACAACGGCAGCTTCCAGGACATCACCTCGGCGGCCAGCGCCTTCGTCGGCGAGGCAGTCAAGCGCAGCGGCAGCACCACCAAGGTCCACAGCGGCACCGTGACGGCGCTCAACGCCACGGTGAACTACGCCGAAGGCACGGTCAGAGGCCTGATCCGCACCAACGTCTGCGCCGAGGGTGGCGACTCGGGCGGCGCGCTGTTCGACGGCACCAAGGCGCTTGGCCTGACCTCGGGCGGCAGCGGCAACTGCAGGACCGGTGGCATCACGTTCTTCCAGCCGGTCACCGAGGCGCTGTCGGTGTACAAGGTCTCCGTCTACTAAGCCACCGCACCACCTGGCCGGCGAAGGACGCACGAAACAGGGACCGGTTGCTCGCGCATCGCGCGGGCGACCGGTTCTCTGCTGTCTGACCCGCCTCGATATCGCAATGATCCAAGGTCGTCAAACTAACTGTCGAGAGAAAGCAACGCTGCTGTAGTCAGTGGTCATGTTGCCGCGTTCGGGTGAAGCGTGAATGCTGCAAGTTGTGGCCGACATCGATGTTCCAGAAGCGCGCTCGGATGACGTCGAATTCTCGCTGACCTGGCTCGCCGAGGACGGCGCTCTCAAGGGAGCGCTCACGGCGAGCAATGTCAGTGAGCGCCGCGTCCGGCTGTCGGGCAAACCCCAGCTCATCCCGTTGGACGCCGACGGGCGCCCGCTGGAGGCCGTGACGATCATGACCATGGAGCTGCTGCTTCCGGGGTACGTCGAGCTCGGGCCAGGCGAGTCGGCGGTCTCCGACGTCGGCTGGGCGGGCTGGGACGGCCCGCCCGCTGGAGGCGTGGTGCGGGTGGAGTGGCCCGGAGGTCACGCAGAGGTGCAGGCCCGTGGCCCTCATCAGCCGTCGGCGACCGGCCCGGCGACCAACCTGTGGAGTTCGTGGTTCATCCGCGAGGCGTCCTAAGTCGCATCTGAGCCCGGTATTAAGCCTGATGTGAGGAAGCGGTCAGGTTAATGTGTGGCATAAGTAAGATTTGCAGTCATTACGTATGAAACCTTGTCCGGTTCACTCCAAACGTGCTAAACCTGATTCACCTCGGATTTGTCTCTTTCACTGCTCTCGTGCGGTCTTTTCCAGCTCGGACGGGATTCAGTGGAAACAGTCTGCCGGGCCCTGAGCGTGCTACCCCCGGCGCGTTCATTGAGCGTGCTACCCCTTGCCCGCTCACCCCTTATGAGGAGGCTCGTAGTGAGACCCACCCGCATCTCGGTCCGCACCGGCGCAGTTGCCGTCGCGGTCACCGCGCTCGCAGCAGGAACCCTGCTGATCGCGCCCGCCACCCAGGCCGCTCCTGCTCCGGCTGCCGCAGCCAGTCCCACTGCGGCGACCGCGCTGGCCACCCAGCTGGGCGCCCGCTCAGCCGGCGCCTACCAGAACGCGGCCGGCCAGATGGTCGTCACCGTCACCGACGCCGCGGCCGCTGCTCAGGTCCGCAACGCCGGCGCGACGGCGCAGCTTGTCAAGCACGGCTCGGCCGCTCTGAACGGCGCCATCACCGCGCTGGACAAGTCGGCGCGCGTCGCCGGCACCGCGTGGGCCATCGACGCCAAGACCGGCCAGGTCGTGGTGTCACTCGACCAGAGCGTGACCGGCGCCAAGCTGGCCAAGGTCAACGCCGCGGTCACCAAGCTCGGCAGCATGGTTCGCACCGAGCGCGTCGCCGGCACCTTCAGCACGACCATCCAGGGCGGCGACGCCATCTATGGCGGCGGCTCGCGCTGCTCGCTCGGTTTCAACGTGCGCAACAGCGCCGGCACCTACTACTTCCTGACCGCCGGTCACTGCACCAACCTGGCCACGACCTGGTACGCCAACTCGTCGAACACCACCGTGCTGGGCAGCCGTACCGGCACCAGCTTCCCGGGCAACGACTACGGGATCGTGCGTTACACCAACACCGCCATCGCGCACCCGGGCACTGTCAACCTGTACAACGGCAGCAGCCAGGACATCACCTCGGCCGCCAACGCCTTCGTCGGTGAAGCGGTCAAGCGCAGTGGCAGCACCACCGGCCTTCACAGCGGCAGCGTCACGGCCACCAACGCCACGGTGAACTACTCGCAGGGCTCGGTCTACGGTCTGATCAAGACCAACGTCTGCGCTGAGGGCGGCGACTCGGGCGGCGCGCTGTTCGACGGCACCAAGGCGCTCGGCCTGACCTCCGGTGGCAGTGGTAACTGCAGCTCCGGCGGCATCACGTACTTCCAGCCGGTCACCGAGGCGCTCTCGGTGTACGGCGTGTCCGTCTACTAGAAACACCGCACGACCGCTTTCCCTCCAACTGAAAGCACCGGACCGGCCGCTCGCGCATCGCGCGGGCGGCCGGTTCTTTTTGGTGGCTGACTCGTTCGGGCTGCGTTCGAGGCTTAGCGCAGGTGCGAGGCTCCGTTGGCGTCGAGAACGCTGCCGCTGACCCACTCGGGCGCGTCGGTGGCTAGCCAGGCCACGACCGCGGCGATCTCGGCGGACGTGGCGACCCTGCCGAACGGGCTCTGGGCCCGCACCGCGTCGCCGCCGGGGCCGTCCAGGATCTCGCGGGCCATCTCGGTGTCGACGAAGCCGGGCGCGACGGCGGCCGCCATGATGCCGTGCGGCGCCAGGGCCACCGCCAGCGACTGGGTCAGGGAGTGCAGCGCCGCCTTGCTCGCGCCGTAGGCCGAGGTGACCGGCTCGCCGCGGTAGGCCCCGCGGGAGCCGACGCTGATCAGCCGGCCGCCCGCCGGGCCGGCCGGGCGGTGCAGCAGGTGCTCGACGGCCAGCCAAGCCAGATTCGCCGGCGCCACCAGGTTGAGTTCGAGCGTGCTGCGCCAGGCGTGCTGCCATTCGGAGTAGCTGGTGCCATCGATCGGGTGCCCGGCGTAGACGCCGGCGTTGTTGACCAGCACGTCGAGGTCGCCCAGCCCTTCGATGACCTCGGCGACCAGCCGCGGACAGGTGTCGGGCTCGGTGAGGTCACCGGTCACAGCCAGATGCCCCTTGCCCGGCAGCGCATCGCGGACCCGTTCGGCCGCGGCGGTGTCGCGCCCGGCGTGCACCGCCACCCGGTGCCCGGCGGCGGCCAGGGCGTGCGCGATGGCCGCGCCGATGCCGCGGCTGGCTCCGGTCACCAGGGTGCAGGTCGTCATGGCGGCGAGGTTACCCGGCGCGGGAAAGGTGTTCCGTGGCGAGCGCCGCGATGGGAGAGTGTTGCACCATGAGCTTCGATGTCGCGGCCGTCCGCGCCCAGTTCCCGTCCTTGGCCGCCGGCGCGGCGTACTTCGACGGGCCCGGCGGCTCGCAGACGCCAGCCGTGGTGGCCCGGGCCATCTCCGACACGCTGGTGTCCTCGATCGCCAACCGAGGCCTGATCACCCGCGCCGAGCGCAACGCCGACGAGGTCGTGCTCGCGTTCAGGGCGGCGATGGCCGACCTGCTCGGCGCCGATCAGCGCGGCATCGTGTTCGGGCGCAGCATGACCCAGTTGACCTTCGACATCGGGCGGGCGCTGGCCAAGACCTGGTCGCCCGGTGACGAGGTGGTGGTCAGCCGGCTGGACCACGACGCCAACGTCCGGCCGTGGGTGATCGTGGCCGAGAACGCCGGCGCGACCGTGCGCTGGATCGACTTCGACCCCGAGACCACCGAGCTGCGGCCCGAGCACGTCGCCGAGCAACTGAGCGAGCGCACCCGGCTGGTCGCGGTGACCGGCGCCTCGAACCTGATCGGCACCCGCCCCGACCTGGCGGCGATCGCCGAGTTGGTGCACGGCGTCGGGGCGCTGCTCTACGTCGACGGGGTGCATTTGGCCGCGCACGCCGGCATCGACATCGCCGCGCTCGGAGCGGACTTCTTCGTCTGCTCGCCGTACAAGTTCTTCGGCCCGCACTGCGGGGTGCTGGCCGCGAGCCCGGAGCTGCTGGAGACGCTGCACCCGGACAAGCTGCTGCCCGCCACCGACGACGTTCCGGAGCGGTTCGAGCTGGGCACCCTGCCTTACGAGCTGATGGCCGGCACCACCGCGGTGGTCGACTTCATCGCCGACCTGAGCGGCATCGCCGGCAGTTCCCCCGCCGGCGGGGGCTCGGCCGGCGACGGTCGGCGTCAGCGCGTGCTCGCCTCGATGGAGGCCGTCCACGAGCACGAGGAGAAGCTGCGCACCCGCATCGAGGCCACCCTGGCCGCGTTCGACATTCTGACGCTGCACTCCCGCGCCCGGCGCCGCACCCCGACGCTGCTGTACACCTTCGCCGACCGGTCGGCGCAGGATGCTTACCGGTTCCTGGCCGACCTCGACGTCAACGCCCCGGCCGACACGTTCTACGCCTACGAGCCGGCCCGCCGGCTCGGCCTGCCCGAGGGCGGCGGGCTGCGGATCGGGCTGGCCCCCTACAACGACGACAACGACATCGACCGGCTGCTGGACGGGCTGGCCAAGCTCATCGGCTAGGCCGTCGCAGGCGCCGGATTCAACCCAGCCACGCGCCTGCCGGGTCCATCTCGGGCCGAGCCGTGAAACGGCGCAGCTCTGGATCAGGCTCTAGCCGGACCAGGGTCGGGACAACGGGTGGCCGGCCATCACGTCAGCCATCGACGATGAGCGTGGTCCCAGTAGTAGGTCACCGAGTAGCGATGTTCATTTGGTGAACAACGAAGATCGAAGCTAGCGCGCTCATGGGCCCGAACCATAGATTGATCGGCCGCCGATGATTTCACGCCGCAACGGCCGCGCACGAACCCGTCGCCGCGTCATCTCTACCGTCAGGAGCTGACGGTAGAGATTCACCCGTCAAAGCCTTCGCGCTGCCTGATCCAGGAACCAGGCAAGCACCTCGGGTCGGAGGTTCAGTGGCATGAAGCTGTTGAACGTCCGAACGCCGGAATCATCATCGCGGAACACCTCAGCGATGAGCGTCCCGTCGGGGCTGTAGAGCTCGAGTCCCAGCCCGTCGCGTTCCAATACGTCGCTGGCAAGCGTCAGCTTGTAACCGTCCACGTCTATGGCTCCAGAAATCCCATGAAGTCGCCACTGACCGAGTAGCGGACGCCGCCGGCCCCATTCGGGCCGTAGATGTTGATCACCTTGTTAAGCACTTCGACGGTCCTATTCGGGTCGTTGAGAATTGCGTTCACCTGCTCTAGGCCCTGTGCGTTTCGCGACTCCGCGCTGCCTACAGATCTCGGGAAAACACTACCGGGGCGATCTCCGTGCTTCTGAAGCGCACGACCCGCCCGGGTAAGGCCATTGCGGTCGAGCGCATTCGCCGATGACACCAACGCGCTATTGCTAAATCCTCCTGCGTCGGCTGCGGTTACTGCGGCCTTGGCCTTGCCGGCTGCTCGTGCTGCTCGTGCTGCGCGGACGGCGGTGAGCCCGACCCCGATGCCGCTCGCAGCTCCGGGGCCGACGAGGCCGGCAGCGGCGGCCAGGGCTTGGCCGCCGTCATAGGCGAGGGAGCCGCTGTTGACGTCGAAGGTCGTGTTGTACCGATTCGACACCCACCCGCCGGTGCAGAAGCGGCCACCGGAGATGCCGCAGCTCGACGCGGGCAGGGCGTCTGACATCGCGCCGACGGCATGGACGGCGCCACCGACGAAGTCGGTGAAGGACCCGATTCCCGGGGTCTGCTTGGCCACGTACTGGTCATAGCTCGGCATCGGGTCGCCGTTGGACAGCCCCCTGGAGTAGGAGCCGTTGATCTCGGCCTCGATGCACTGCCGGCGGCTGCAGTCCAGGCTGCCAGACTCCTGCTGCTGCATGAGCCCGGTCGGATCACTGTTGCTGATCGGGTTGTTGGAGGCGTAGCTGTAGCCGTTGACTTGTAGCGGGTTGCCGGGGTCCAGAAGCGGGTCGACGGTGAGAAACCGGCCCAGGGCGGGGTCATAGTCGCGGGCGCCGAGCCGGGTGGTCCCGGTGAGGTTGTTCAGCGGCGCGTTGAGGAAGCCGTGGTTGGCACTCCAGGCTACGGCGCTCGGGTCGCGGGGTTTGCCGAACGGGTCGAGGTGACGCCGGGTCAGGGCGCCGGTGGCGGTGTTGATGCTGACGTCGGCGGTGTTGTGGCTGTCGGTGATCAGCCAGTTCACGGTGCTGCCGGTGACCCCGGGCTCGGTGATGCGTTCCGCGACCGGGTGACCGAGGTAGCTGTAGGTGCGGGTCAGGCTCAACGTGGTGCTGCCGCTGTCGGCGTGCACCTCGGTGTCGCCCACGAAGAGGGTGGTGCCGCTGGAATCGGTTTGCTGGAGCAGGGCGCCGTCGGCGTCGTAGATGTTGGACTGGGTCTGGGCGTTGACGGTGGTGGTGGCCAGGCGGCCCTCGATGTCGTAGCCCAGTGTCTGCCCGCCGGGGCGGCTGACGGTGTTGCCGGCGCTGTCATAGCCGAAGCTGGTGGCCCCGCTGGGCGGCGTTCCGGCGGCCGTCACCGACGTGACGGCATGCGGTCGGACCGCTGCCGGCCCGGGTGCCGGGTAGGCGTAGTCGTCGGTGGTGTCGGCGCCGGTGGCAGTGGTGGCGTGCTGGGTGGCGCTGGTCCGGTTGCCGATGCTGTCGTAGGTGTACGAAGCCCAGTACGGCGCGGGCCCGGCGAGGCCGGCGCTGCTGGCCGGCGCGGCGCAGTCGGCAGAGCTGGGCGTCCAGGCCGCGGTCAGCTGTTGCCGGTGGTCATAGTTGAAGCACTGGGTGTCGGCGCCGATAGCGGTGACCGCGTTCTGGTCGCGGGTCACCAGGCCCGCGTCGTTGTAGCTGTAGCTGTGCACGGCGGCAGCCGGGTTGCCGGGGATGTTGGTGGTCGTGGTGTCGGTGAGCAGCCGGCTGGTGCCGTCCTGGTGGGTGAAGGTGCGCGCGTAGGACTTAGCGCCGATCGCGGCTTGGTACTTGGTCACCTCGCCGATGGCCGAGTACGTGGTGGAGCCGACATAGTTGACGACGCCGGTGCCGATCGCGCCACTGGGATTGCCGAGGTTGTCGTAGGAGTAGCTCACCCCATCGCCGCCGAGGCCGGCGTAGGCGTTATGGCCGATGGAGGCGAGCTGGCCGTCGGCGGTGTATCCCATGGTGGTGATGTAGCTGCCGGCCATGACACCGCTGCTGATGACCATCTTCTGAGAGGTCACCCGGTCGGCGGCGTCGTAATTATTGACGGTGGCGGTCGCGAACGCGACCCCGCCCAGGTAGCGAGTGGCGCTGACGGGCTGGCCCTTGCTGACGCTGCTGGCCAGGGTGTCGTAGGTCCAGCCGGCCAACTGGGCGCCGGCGGTCGAGCCGCCGTACTCGCCGGTCTTTCGGTTGAGCGTGTCGTAGGTGTAGGCGAGGGTGTTGCCGTTGGCGTCGGTGGCGCTGCTGAGATTGCCCCCGGCGTCATAGCTGGTGGTGCTGTCGCCCTTGTCCGGGTCGTGCGTGCTGGTCAGCTGCCCGAGCACGTCGTAACTCCACGTCCAGACATTGCCGGCGGGGTCGGTCATCGACTTCAGCTGACCGGCTGGGTAGTGGCTGTAGTTGGTGACGTCGGCGGCGCCGGTGGGAGTGGCTGCGTGGTACTGGGCCAGCGACGTCGTGTTGCCGCGGGCGTCGATGGTGGTCGTGGTCGCGGTCCCGCCGTCGGGCGGAGTGACGTCGACGTGGTCACCGCCGTAGCTGTAACTGGTGCGCCACGCCTCACTGTTGTTGATCCACTGGGCGGTGTGGCTGGTGCGTCCGGCGCCGTCGTAGCCGGTGATCGTTTGCCCAGGAATGGACGTGCCGGGCGTGAACAGCGTCGAGCCGGGGGTGCCGGGGGTGTAGTAGGGCGAGTTGGTGGTGGCGATGCGTCCGGCGCCGTCGTAGAGGGTGTCGCTGACCACGATGCCGCCACCGTTGGCCGGCGTCTGGGTTTGGCGAGCCCGCAGCAGCCCGTCGTAGAGGGCGTAGCCGGTGATGACGCCGCCGGACGGGGTGAGGCTGGTGGTCGCCACGGTCGTGGGCGCCGTCGCGGACACGGTGTAGGCGTAGGACTGCGAGGGCACCGGGTTGCTGGCCCGCGGCCGTTGCGGCAACCAGACCTGGGACCGCCGGCCGAACGGGTCATACGTCGCCTCGGTGACGTGGTTGTTCTGGTCGGTGACCTTCGTGGGCACGCCCCATCGCGGGTCCAGGACGGTGACGGTGCTCCATCCGAGTGGGTTGGTGGTGGTGACTTGGGTGCTCAGGCCGGCGCCGGTGGGCAGGTAGGCGGCTGTGCTGGTCCGGGCCGGGCTGAGCCGAGGGTCGGTCGAGGTCAGGGTCCGGCCGAGGCTGTCGAAGGTGCTGGTGAGCGTCGTCTGCCACTGGGCGCTGGCGGCGGTGGTGGAGGTGTAGCCCTTGACCACATCGACCCGGGTGCCATTGCCGACCGTCGGCGCCGCGCCGAGGGTGCTGCTGGCGTCGTAGTAATGGCGGGTGGCGCTGATCGCGTCCGCCGGGTAGGTCAGGGCCGCGCCGCACGCCTTGCCGACGACGTTGACCTCGCTGGGGAAGTTGAGCATCCAGGTGGCGGTGTTGTCGGCGTAGCTGGTGGTGGTGCACCGGTCGTCGGCCGTGGTGGCGGTGTCGCCCCTGTCGTTGACGGCGGTGGCGCGGCCGTAGCTGTCGCGCGTGATGACCGTCTGGGTGGTGCGGTCCCCGCCTGCGGACAGGGCCGTCCTGGTGACCGTGTCGGCGTTAGCGCTGAGGTAGGCGGTGTAGGTGCCGTCGGTCGCGGTCTGAAGCGCCCATGGCGTGGTGACGGTGCTGGACACCCGGGGGCCTGGCACTGGCGCCGAGCGCGGACCGGTGTTGCCGTTGCTGATGACGGCCTCGCGGACTCGGCCCGCCAACCACAGCGAGTCGGCTACCGCCGAGCCGTCGGAGGCGGTGACGGTGACCGCCTTGGCGCCGCCTGCGGAGTTGAGCCGATCACCGTTCATGCCTTGGTAGTAGGTGTAGGTGCTGGTCTCCTGGGATGACGGTGAGCTGTCAGTGCCGTGGCGGATGCGAATCTTGGAGTAGCCGGCGTACTGGGACCAGGTTCGCTTGGCAGTCTCGATGAAGGGCGACTTGTCATATCGCCAGGCCGGGGTGCCGACATAGTCGTAGTAGGTGTCGTCGGTGGCTTGGGTGCCGCCGGTGCGGGAGTCGCTGGACACCTGGGTCACGACGTACTTGTTGAACCAGTCCAGCTTCGGGTTCTGCCCGGCCGGCGCCCACCATTGCGGAAAGCACCGCTGGGTGTTGGACTCCGGCGTCGGCAAAGCGGCTGGATCGCATGACTGGGCCGAGTAGCCGAGGGCGATGCTGGCTCCGGTCTCGATCTTCAGGGACGAGATCCGGTGCTTCCACTGCAGCGCCGACCCGTCCACCGCCAACACCCGGTTCTGCATCGACGTGCCGGTGAAGACCACGGGGGGCACCGTGGTGGTCGTGGTGGCGCCGGAGTGGTTGATCTGGGTCAGCCACAGCGCAGGTGAGGTGTTGTCGCCGGGTGACGGAAAGCTATGAGTCAGCGTCCACAGGTCGACGTCGGAGTAAACGGACCCGACGGCGGTCTGGGCATGGATCTTGCTGATCATCTTCTGGGTGAAGAAGGTCGGCGACGGGTGGCCGACGCAGGTCGCGGCGCTGGTGCAGGCTTGGTCCCACGGCACATCGGGGGCGTTGGAGGCATGGGCGGCGTCACAGGCCGCGGCGGTGTTGCTGCAGCGGTCGACGTTGTCCAGCAGCAGCCGGGCCGGGGCCGGGGTGCTCAGCCCGCTGCCGCCGGTGGTGCCGTAGTCCACGCGGCTCAATTGCCCGCCGCGGGTGTAGCTGACGGCCGTGGTGTTGTTGCGCAGGTACTGGTTGGCTTCGGGCGCGTAGTAGTACGCCTTCGAGGCGCCGCGCGGGGTGACGACGTAGTCCAGGTTCCATCGCCAGGCCTGTAGGCAGGAGGCGCTGGCGAACGTGGCGTTGTAGCAGGGTTCACCGGAGTTGTTGCCGAACACCGGGACCGTCCAGGCCGACTGGGTCTGAGCATTGCCGCTGACCCAGCCCGGAAGGCGATTGAGCCCGAAGAAGTACTGGGTGCCGTCGGTGGTCGTCAGCTTCCAGTGCTCGCCCGCACTGCCCTCAGTTCCGGCGGTGCCCGCGTCGCCGTTGACGGCGCCGGTCACCTTCTGGATCTTGGAACCGTCGTCGCCGTCGACGTGCCACACGTTCGAGCTGTCCTTGACCAGGCGCCCGGAGCGCCCGCCGAATGAGATGGAGGCGTTGTCGGACTTCCAGCACAGGTCTCCCGAGGCCGCCACGCCGTCGATGGCGCAGGGCTGGTAGGAGCGCTCGATGAATCCCGCCCCGGACAGGTTCCAGCCCTCTCCCACGGCTGAGGGCTGGTTGTTCGTGACGCCGGTCGCGCCGTCCACCTTTCCGGAGTCATAGGACAGAGCCAGACCTGGTTGCAGGCCGCCGGCGGCGGGCGGCGTTCGGAGCGGGTAGTTCCAGGCGAAGGAGCCGGTTTGGGCCGAGACCTGCCAGGAGGCTGACGGTGACAGCGAGGTGGCCGCGAAGGTGCCGGTGCCGTTGGCTGCCGCCGGCGCCGCCGCGGCGACCATCAGCGTTGACGGTTGGGAGACCGCGGCCGATGCTGGCTGCCCCGGCCGGGTGGGAATTGCGGCATCGGGCCGCTGGACCCAGCGCACACGGCTGGCGTAGTTCGCACCGAACTGCGCGTTCAAGCTCACCTCATCGACCTTGACGTCGAGAGCCGGAGCGCCTGCCCTGCCGTCGGTGCGGGTGAGCCGAAACGCCGGGCCGGTGAAGCCCCGAGCCCGCCGCTCTGCCGCGCTCAGCACCGCCACGGTCGCGCTGGCAGCCGATGAGGCCGTACGCCGGGACACCGACACACCCGCGAGCCCCGTCGGCGTCCACTGACCGATGCCCGCCTCGCCCAGGCTGACCGATCGCAAGCCGGTGAGCACCACGGCGGGTGCGTTGACCGAGCGTGACGACGCTGGCGCCGGATCGTTGAGTGGAGCTGTCACAGCGGCTTTGACCGGCGACACGGTGCGCGCGGCGGAAGCGCCGGCAACCGGGCTCGGACCCTGCCCAGGAGTCGCGGCCACGGCCGTCGGCGCCATCAAGGTGGCAGCTGTCAACACCGCTGTTGCGGCGAGCGCGATCGGTCTGTGCACACCGCGGTGATCAGGAGCGAGGCGGAAAGGCATTCAAATACTCCAAACGGTGATGGTTGACAACAGGCCGGTCACAGCTGAGCGGGTGTGGCGTACTGCCAGAGCGCGGTGAGCTGGTTGGTGGATGCGATCGCCTGCATGAGGGTCGGCGCGAAGACGCTTCCCACCCAGGGGTACAGCTGTCCCGGCTGATTGCGCACGCCGACATCGAAAACCCCGCTCGCGGCGGCAGTGACCGGATGCGACTTCACGATTGCGGTCGACCCGCTCGGCGCGCCGACGCTGAACCGCAATTGCTTGTTCACCGCATCCCACTGGGCGGCGACGAAATTCCAGTCCAACACCACACCGGGCACCACGGCGCACACGCCGTCGAACGTGGAGTTCTGGGTCGTCGGCATGCAGAAACGCCATTGATTGCGATACACGTCGATGAAGAACCCGCTAACCGCGGAACCCTCGACGGCTGCCACGGCATAGCCGGCCGTGGCTGTCGGGCTTGTCGCGGCTGCTGCGGTCGGCTTCACCCACGCGGTGAAGGTGAAACTGCTGGCCATGCCTGCGGTTCCCAGCACGCTGGCCGCACCCGTGGCAGTGGTCTTCAGCGCGCCGGCGCCGGTGAAGACCGAGACATCCTGCGGCTGCGCGACCGTCTCACCGGTGTCGTCATCGACGCTGGTGACCGACGGGTTGGGCGCGGCGGTGCCTCGGGTGACTCCGGCCCCCTCGGACAAGGACGGGCCTGACGAGGCCAGGTTGGAGACAGACCCGACCACCGCCGAGCTGATCCTCCAGGCGTGAGCGGCCTGCGGCCCGCTCACATCTTCATTGACCAGGATCGGCTGGCTGCCGGTCGCGCTCCGATTGCCCGCGGAGTCCCAACCCATCAGGTACAAGGTGGAGGAGGTGTCCAGAGCCGCGATCGTCTGGGCCGGAAAGACACCACCGCTGCGACACAGCACGATCACTGCGTCGACGTTGGTGCCACACGCCGGCGGGGTGGAGTAAACCGGGATCTTGTCGTAGAGGGAGTACGCGATCTGCGTCAGGGGGGCATTCTCGCTCGTTCCGAATCCCACGGTGATCGGAGCTCCGACCGTGCCCACGACGTTGACGGGCTCGGTGTTCGGGTCGCTGGTCGCTCCGCTGATCGTCACGGTGGGCGGGCCAGGCTGGCTGGTGTCGACCGCGAACTGGATCCAGCCGCCCGACCACGGGCTGTAGTCCGTGCCGTCAAAGGCTCGAACCCGGTACTCGTAATGGCCGTTCACAAGCTTGGACTGCCCGGACGGCGGTGTGTTCGACACGATCCAGTGGCTCAGCGTGTTCTGTGCGATCGCCGGCGTCTGATAGGCCTGAACCCGGACGGCTGGGGTGTCGGACCAGGACGCCCAGACCTCGAAGGAATAGCGGAGGTTCCCACCGTCGGAGTCCCGAGATTGGGCCGTGAGCGTCGGAGTGATGCTCGACGTCGTGGTCGGCAAGCCGCACTGCGCGTAGCAGGGGGTGACCGAACGGAACGCCGGCGCGGTCGGCACCGAGTTGTACGTCACCGCAAGGAACGGGTTGTTATAGAACTTCTTCCAGGTCAGGCGACTGGACTCATTCGTCGACACCAGAGCCAGCGTGACCACCGAAAAGCCTGCGGCAGCGGCGTTCGTCGCGACCTGGGTGGCGTTGAAGCCCATCGCCAAGCCGGTCGAGCCACCGTTTTGACATCCCGTCTGCCAGGCGCCGGCCTTGGTGTCCTGCAGGGTGCCTAGAACCGGCTGGGAGTTCCAGGTCGTGCTGGAGCTGATCAGCGAGTTCGCGGTGCGCAACGCGACATCGGTTGCGGTGCAGGACGAGGAGTACCTCAGCTTGGCATTGAACTGCGCCGAGATGATGTGCTTGCCCGCCATCCCGCCGATGTTCATTCCGAAGTAGGCGCGAGTCAGATGGCTACGACCGTCGTCAGACCATGCCGCGTCCACAAAGCCGGAATGGGCATAGGCGTCGCTGGCTCCGGCGCCGTTGAGGTAGTTCGTCGTCGGGTAAGCGTTGTCGGTGAACGTCCAGGCATGCCGGGTTCCGCCGGACCAGGAAGGATCGACGAACACGGGGTAGACCGCCGCCGCGGTATCAGCCACCGCGCTCGCGTCGATGGTCACCGAGTTCGCGGTTGAGGTCGCGGTCAGCAACGGTCGTGGCACCCCGTTGTCAGCCGGACCGCTCGCATCGGCTCCTGCGCCAGCCGAATCCCACCACGTGGGCTGCCCTTCTCGCAGTTGCACCGTTCCGTCTGACGAGGTGCTCAGCAACCCGCCGTCACCGTCGGGGGTCGACGTCAACGAGCCGTCCTCGACCGAGAACCTGATGCTGCGCAGTTCCGGCTGGGCCGCCGCGGCGGCAGTCTTGATCACCAGCACCTCGGAGAATCCCGAGGTGCCGGCCGCTAGCCGAAGATCCACTCCGGGTAGGACGTCGGCGTACACCGCCGCGTCACCGTGCAGCGTCGGCACCGGCAGCGGGCCCTCGGGCCAGTAAACCGACAGCCATTGCCCCGACGCTGCCTGCACCGACGCCAGCGGACCCGTTCCACCGCCGGAGAACTTCATTGCGACCTCGGTCGCCGCGGGCTGGACCGTCCCGTCGGCGGTGAAGGACACCGTGTCGTCAACCGGTGTCCAGCCCGTGCCGCGAGCCACCCGCACCGGCTCGGCGAAGGTCTTGGACCGTAACGACCCGTTCGGTTGCGCCACTACCTCGGTCACTTCGGTGGTCTGGGACGACACCTGCACGTCATGGCCGTACAGCTGCGCGATGCGCAAAGCGACATCCTGGCTGTAGGCACTGGAGGCATCTGCGCGCGGGCCGCCTGGCATCGGGTCAGCCGACGCGTGGATCGGCTTGTCGAGCTGGAGGACCGACAGGCCTGCAACCGCAAGCAGGACCGCCAAGGCAAACCTCAGGCGCCAGAGCAGTAACAGTGAGAACGACACAGGATCACTCCAAAGCAGCCAGAAGGGCGAGACCAGCAGTCACACACGGATCGGTCAGGTAGACGAGCGCAAAGCAGAGTTCAACCGAAGCCTTGAGGTGCCCTGCATGAGGACCTGACGTGTTAGCGACGCCAGGGTTTATAAGGCGATGGGAAACCAACCAGACGGTATCTTCAGTTGTTATTAACCGTCAAGTTAAATAACGGAGCAACCGAGATGCTCTCCAGCGGAGGCGAGGTGATGCAAGGCGCGGCAGCAGAGCCTGCCAGGATGAGAACGTGACTGTGCTGCGAGTCCTGTCCTACAACGTCCGTTCGATGCGTGACGACGTCGACGCCCTCGGCCGGGTGATGCGCGAGATCGCCCCGGACGTGGCGATCATCCAGGAGGCCCCGCGGTTCCTGCGCTGGCGGTCCAAGTGCGCCGCGCTGGCCCGCCGGGCCGGCATGGTCGGGGTCACCGGCGGCCGGGCGACCGGGGCCAACCTGGTGCTGTCCTCACTCGCGGTCGAAGTCACCGCCCGCCACGAGCTTGCCTTCACCACCGACAAGCACCTGCACCATCGCGGCTGCGCCATCGCCGTGCTGAAGCTGGCCGGCTCGCCGTTCGCGATCGCCGGCACCCACCTGGACCTGATCGAGGCGCCCCGGCTGCGGCATCTGGACGAGCTGGCCGACTTCGCCGAGCGCAACCTGCCCCAGAACGCGCCGCTGATCGTCGGGGGAGACCTGAACGCAGCACCCGGCTCGGCGACCTGGCAGCGGATGCTGCGCTTCGGAGCCGACGCCTTCGCCGAGGTCGGCTCCGGCGACGGCTTCACCTACTCCACCGCTGACCCGGTCCGCCGGATCGACGGCGTGTTCGCAGACCCGCGGCTGCGCCCGGTCAGGACCGAGGTGATCGACTCGGCCGACATCCGGATCGCCTCGGATCACCGGCCGTTGGTGGTCGAGTACCTACTCCCCGACATTGACTCCGACACTGGGAACCACAGCGGCACCAACACCGTCCCCAACCTCGGCACCCTCTGACTCTGACTGCCGGGCCAGGCCGAGGACGTCCAACTGCCAGGCCAGGGTGAACGACATCTCGCGCCAGGCGTCGTAACGACCGCTGCGCCCGCCGTGCCCGGCCTCCATCTCGGTCTTGAGCAGGATCGGGGCCGAGCCGGTGGCGGTGGCCCGCAGCTTGGCGATCCACTTGGCCGGCTCGACGTAGAGCACCCTGGTGTCGTTGAGGCTGGTGACCGCCAAGATCGCCGGGTAGTCCTTGGCCTCGACGTTCTCATAGGGCGTGTAGGACTTCATGTAGGCATAGACCTCGGGGTCGGCCAGCGGGTTGCCCCACTCCTCCCACTCGATCACCGTCAGCGGCAGCGACGGGTCCAGGATGGTGGTCAGCGCGTCGACGAACGGGACCTGCGCGACGATGCCGCCGAACGCCTGCGGCGCCAGGTTGGCGACCGCGCCCATCA
>WUUC01075546.1_pt1 | contig 15833 bp, 12 predicted proteins | sample 6278441 | NCBI WGS metagenome assembly WUUC01 (sample SAMN13675441, study PRJNA597444) | soil metagenome | isolation source: soil | place: USA: Washington | collected 2017-10
TACCTGCCCGCCTGCGCTCACTGGGCGGTCGTTGCGTCCGGCGGCTCGGACTCCTCCCGGGTGGCGATCCTGACGGCCTGGGTGACGACGCCAAGCTCGGGGACGTCAACCTGCAGCAGCGGGTGGCCCTCTTCTTCCCCGAACCTCCGATCAACGGCTACCAGGCCGAGCAGTGGCTCAGCGCGCTGGAGGAGCTCGACCGCGAACACGGCGTCGTCGTCCTCACCCAGGACAGCCGTACCACCGCCCGACTGCGCGCCGGCACCCGGCTCCCCGTGCTGTGCGTCGCCCGATCGGCAACCCTGGAGCGACTGCTGGAGCGGGGGCACGTCGGACTCGTGCTCTACGTGAGCCACCACCCCCGCAACTTCCTCCCGCTGCGGTTCGGCGGCGTCGCGCACGTCTACCTCGGGCACGGGGACAGCGACAAGGCCGTCTCGGCGTCCAACCAGCTCAAGGCGTACGACCGCGTCTTCGTCGCGGGCCAGGCGGGGATCGACCGGATCACGGCCGAGCTCCTGTGGTTCGACCTCGACCGGCTGATCCCGATCGGACGACCGCAGCTGGCGCCGATCCCCCGTCGCGCCTCGAGATACGACCGCCCGTCGGTGCTCTACGCCCCGACGTGGGAGGGTGCCCAGGCGTCCATGGCGTACAGCTCGGTTCCGTCCTCGGGCCTGGCCATCGTGCGGTCGCTTCACGGGCAGGGCTTCCGGGTGGTGTACCGCCCGCACCCGCGGATGGGCGCCAACCGTCCTGACGTCGCCGCGGCCGATCGGCTCCTGCGCGAGGAGTTCTCCGTCCCTGCGGCCAGGGAGCACGGCAGCATGGTACGAACCGACGAGCCCCTGGCCGAGGCGTTCGCGGACGCCGACATCCTCGTCACCGACGTATCGTCCGTCGCGGTGGAGTGGCTCCCCACCCGCCGTCCGATCGTGGTGACCGTGCCGAGCGAACCGGGCGCCGTCGTGGGCCCTTCCCCGCTGCTCGAGACCGTTCCCCGGCTCACCAACGCGGACGCCGGCCTGGCCGGCGCGCTCGTGCGGAAGTTGCTGGACGAGGACCCAGCGGCGTCAGTCGAGCTCGTGGAGTACTACCTCGGCCGGACCGACGACGAGGCCCCCATCGCCCGCTTCGTCGAGGCGTGCGGGAACGTCCTGACGGCCCGTGAGACGGCGATCTCCGAGCGGGCGCGCGCGTGATGTTGGCAAATGCTGATCAGCGGTCGTCGTGGCCGTCGATCGCCGAGCTGCGCGCGGTGACGCAGCCGCCGGCGATCCGCGGCCGTCGGACGGCGGAGCACTGGACCGGCGACGTCTACATGCGGCGGATCTCGCCGTACCTGACCCGTGTCCTGCTCCGAGCCGGCCTGTCGGCCAACGCGGTGACGAGCCTCATGATCGTCTGTGGTTCCGCTGCGGGTGTGGCATTGCTGGTGCCGGGGATCTGGGGGCCCCTGTTGGCGGTCCTGCTGACGCAGCTGCAGATGCTGCTGGACGCCTGCGACGGTGAGGTCGCCCGGTGGCGGCGCACGTCGAGCCCGCTGGGGATCTTTCTGGACAAGGTCGGCCACTACTGCGCAGAGTCACTGATCCCGATCGGTCTGGGCATTCGTGCTGCGGGCGGCCTCGACGGCCTGCCGGACGGGTACGGGTGGACCACGCTAGGCGCCCTGCTCGCCGTGGCGGTCCTCATCAACAAGGCGCTCAACGACATGGTCCACGTGTCCCGTATGAACGCCGGGCTCTCGCGGATGATCGATGACGATGCCACGACCGCGCCACGGATCAGTGGACTCGCCCGGCTCCGCCGCCTGGCGCGGTACGTGCCGTTCCACCGGCTCTACCACTCGATCGAGATCTCCCTGGTCATCCTCGCCGTCGCGGTGGTCGACGCGATCGTCGGTGACCTGACGGGCACGCAGGTACTGCTGGCCATCCTGGTGCCGGCGTCCGTGCTGGCGCTCCTCGGCCATTTCGTGGCGATCGTCAACTCCGCTCGACTCCGGGCGTAGCGGCCCCTGACACCGGTGAGCGCGCCGTCGGCCGGCCTCACGACCGAGCAAGTCTGGGCCATACGGGCGCACGTCGGACGGGGACGGGGGTCGCACGTGGTGGTGGCGAGGGGGTCGCCGACGAACGGTGACGAGCGATGACCCTTGGGCCCGTCGGGACCGGCGACGCGCGTGTCGCCGTCGGATCCGGCGTCGACGCCTTCCAGCCGCGCCCGCCCCGCCGGCCGAGAGGATCACCGACTGGTGATCACCTTGCGGATGGTTCCCCACGGGCTGGAGCCCGCACCGCTCTGGGCTCGGACGGTCACCTGGTAGGTCGTGCCGCGCCGCAGACCGTCCCAGCGGTAGGTCAGTTCGGCACTGGGTACGCGGACGAAGCTCCACGCGCTCCACGCACGGCCCGTCCAGTACCGGATGGCGGCCGTGTACGCCGTGACCGGAGCACCCTGGGGGACTGCGCCGTACCAGCCGAAGCGGACGTACGTGCTCCCCGCGGACAGGTTGCGGTCGGTGCGCGGCGCGAGCGGCACGGTGGCCGGAGTCCCCTTCACGTGTGCCGTCCACGCGCTGTTCCCGGCCGCGTTGTGCGCGGTGACGCGGAAGCGGTACGTGCGGCCGTTCTCCAGGCCGTTGAAAGTGGTCGCCAGCTGGGTGGCCGGGACCGTTCGGTAGCTCATCGAGTGCCAGGCCCCCACGCTGGGACCCCAAACTTCGGAGGAGATCGTGTAGCGGTCCAGCGTCGAGGACGTGGTGATGGGGCGGGTCCAGGCGACCCGCACCGTGCGGTTGCCGCGGGTCGCCGACACCGGGACCGGCGCGGAAGACGTCTGGGCCGAGGCCGGCATGCAGTCATTGCTCAGCGGCGGCGTCCACTGCTGGGCCTTGGGGATGTCGTTCCAGGACGAGTAGGCCCAAGCGCCCGGATAGGACCTCCGGGTCGTTCCCTCGCAGGCGAACAGCGGTCCCGGGTCGACCCGCGGGCCGGTGATGCCGCCGGTGCGCACCTCGAAGTGCAGGTAATTGGTCGTGCAGGGCGCGAGGTCGCCCGTGCTCCCCATGGTCCCTATCTTTGTGGCCGGCGTGACCAGCTGCCCCTCTACGAGGCCATTGGAAATCGAGTCGAGGTGGTTGTACTTGGTGACCACCCCGCCGCCGTGATCGACCCACACCCAGGTTCCGCTGCTCTCGCTGCCCGCCGTCCGGCAGCTGGTGTCCCGTGCGCCGATGTGCAGGACACCGGCTCCGGCGGCGTGGACGGGGTCGCCGCGCTCACCGAGGAGGTCCATCGCCCAGTAGCCGTGGTAGTCCCCGCAGCCGGCCGGGTACGTCGGGGGGCCGGGGTTCGAGTACGTGCAGGAGATCCGGGCCGGGTCGCGCAGGGGGAACCACAGCGGGTCGCTGAACGGGCGCGCGGATGAGGCGGTCCACGTAGTCGAGGCCGCGGCGGTCGGCGCCGCGAGAACGCCCGAGAAGCCGACTCCCGTGCTCACCAGCAGGGTCAGCACCATCGTCGTCACCGCTCGTCGCAGCGACCCGTTCGCCATCACGTCAAGGACCTCCCCAGGGGCGTGTTGTCTGATCGGCGGGACGGGGAGACTCTTAAGCCGGATCGACGACAAACACCCAATCGAGTGGCCAGACGCACGGGTTCCCCGCCGTTCGGTGGCGCTCCTGTTGCGGGCGTGGCTCAGGCGTCGGGAGTGCTGCGCGCTTCGGCCCGCGTACCGCCACCGGGCTCCTGCCGCACATACGGTGGCCGGGTGCTCACGTCCAGCGCGCCCCCGACGGCGGCTCTCGACCGACCCGCACTCCAGCCCGCCCGGTTCCGGGTCCTTGACGGCCTACGCTTCCTCGCGGCCCTGTCAGTCGTGGCCTTCCACTTCACGGCCCGGGCCCACGGCGAATGGGGCACGTCGGTGGACCGCGCCTTCCCGACGCTCTCGCAGTATGCGGCGTACGGAACCCTTGGCGTCGAGTTCTTCTTCCTCATCAGCGGGTTCGTGATCCTGATGACGGCGTGGGACCGCTCCATCGCCGACTACACGGCGTCCCGCATCGGCCGCCTGTTCCCCGCCTACTGGGCAGGCGTCGCGCTGAGCACTCTGCTGCTGGTGTTCCTGTGGCCGGAGGGTCGGCCGACCGACCTGGGCGAGGCGCTGGTCAACGCCACGATGCTGCACGAGGCCTGGGGCGTCCACCGCCTTGAGGGGGTCTACTGGACGCTATGGATCGAGCTGCGCTTCTACATCCTCATCGGCATCCTCATGCTGTTCGGCCTGACCCGGAACCGGATCCTGGCCTTCTGCGGGTTGTGGCCGCTGGCCGGCGCAATGGCCGCCACGAGTGATTCCACGCTCCTGCAGGCCCTGCTTCTGCCGGCGCACGCATCGCTCTTCGCCGGCGGCATGATGCTCTACTTCATCTACCGGGAGGGGCATTCACTCCTGGCCTGGCTGCTGGTCGCGACCAATGCCATCCTCGCCGCCAACAGCGCCAACCACAACGCGGTCGGCCGGATCGACGAGATCACCGCGATCGAACACAGCTCGCCGCTCGTCTGGGCCATCGTCCTGGGGTTCTTCTCCATCGTCGCGGCGGTGTCCCTGACCCGGCTCCGCCACGTGCGGTGGCGCTGGCTGACCGCGCTCGGCGCTCTGACCTACCCGCTGTACCTGGTGCACGAGCTCTGGGGTCGATACGTCATCCACCTGCTGACGCCGGCGCTGCCCAAGGACGCCGTCCTCGTCATCGCCTTCGCTGCGACAGTGACGCTTGCCTGGGCCATTCACCGCCTGGTCGAACGCCCGTTCGCCGGACGGATGCGCCGGAACGTCCTCCGCACGCTGCAGGAACTGCCACTTCCCACCGCTCCTCAGGCGGCCGTGCCTGCGGGCGCTCCGGCCGACGTTCGCCCCGGCAAGTGCCCGGACACCCGCGCCACACCGGATTGGCACGATGTATCCGCCGCCGTGGCGGCCCGGACCCCCGCGTCGGCAGGCGTCGCCACGGGGTCCCACCCTTCGACACTAGTCCGCTCTTGACCGCCGACCGGAGGATGGCCGGGGGGCAGGCCCGGCAGCTCCTCACCGGAGTAGCTCCGCGGGCCCGCGCGTCCGCGCTCCGGGGAGAGCGTGGGGCGAATATTGCGATATCACGATGAGTCATCGCCTCGCCCGGCGATCCCGGTCTCACCCCGCCGGTGTCGCCGGGCGAGGCGATGTGCGCTGACGCAGCGCACGGATGCACTGGGTAGGTGATCCTTCGCTCCTGGCGTATCCGCCTCGTGGCCGGCCTACTCGTCCTGGCCAGGGGCACTCGTCGTCGTGAGTGCCCCTGGCCACGGGCGAGGCCGCGGCTCGGCCGGTGGTCACCGTCGTCAGCGACTCCGACACGGCGGCCTGGGGCGCCGTGTACAAGCGGGTTCGCCGACAACGGCCGGCGCGTGGTGGCGCTACACCGCGCAGCATCTGGGCTGGGCCCCCGGCACCATCGTGGCCTCACCAGGCGGTGGGTACGTCAGGCCCGGGACAACGGCAACTTCGCGCAAGCGCTGCGGGCCCGCCCGATCGACCCGACGACCGACTATGTCATCATCCAGGGCGGGCTCAACGACAAGGCGCAGTCTCCCACCGCCGTGGCAGCCGGCGTGCGCGCGGTGCTCGGCATCTTCCGGGCACAGGCCCTGACGCCGTACCGCTCATCATCGGGGGCTTCCTCCCTCTGCGACAGATAGCCCCCCGCTACGTCGAAGTGGCCCCGTGCCATCGGCAGCTATAGCGCCACCGGGACCACGCGGGTCATGACCAGGTTCATGTCCTCGTTCAGTCTGGCCGGCGACCAGCGCCACCCGGACGCCAGCGGGCACCGCGCCATCGGCCGTTTCGTGGTCTGGCACATCACCCACGGCCTGGACAACGCCCCTCCGCCGCACAAGGACCCGACCGGCAGCTTGCACACGGTCTAAGGGGGACTCCGCCGGGCCCGTCGCGCTCCGCGGGACGCATAGCGACCGACGGTCGCGCAGTTCCGGGCGGTCGGCGCCCCGGCGAAGGTCGCGGTTAACAGTCCGTGGCGCTCGAGGATCCGCAGCGCGTACCAAACATCCTTCTCCCCCAGCTCCTCCGCCAACTGCCGCATCCCTGCCGGCCGGCGCCCGGCCGCGTCGACGAGGACGTCGCGCACCCGGCTCCATCTCGCCAACCCCGACGGAGGCGCACGACCCGTTGGCACAGGAGATTCCAGCACCCCCGCGCACAACTTCAGCATCTCCGTGCCCATCCCCACCAGGTGTCTCGCCTGTCCCCGGTAGCTGCGCTCGACCATAATTAGCATCCGTCCGTACCGAGTGCCTCGGAAAGCGGTGGGTGGGTGGAGCGACTTCGGCGTCGGGCGCGACCCCTCGTCCCGCCGTCGACCGAGTTCGAAGCGCTTCCCCGGCCGATCGGATCCACGGAACCTGAGGCTGAGCTGACCTACCTCGCGGTGGTCAACGGCTGCGACGTCTGGGTCGCGGGTCGCGTGCCCTCTCCGGAGACGGCACGCCTGGCCCTCGTGCACCGCCATAGCAAGGCGGTCCGACTGCTGCCGGAGCCGAGCGGCGCGGACCTGGCTGGTCAGGACTTGGACCCGGGCGCCTTGGTAGCAACGGGGCGGCTGCCGGAGCTCCTCACCGACGAGGACGCCGGCACGTGGGACCTTGCGGTCGTCCACCCGGGTCAGCCCCTAAACCTCATTCAACTCGCCGAGCAGGCGCTGGTCTACCCCGCCAGCCCGATGAGGCCGATGCCCGGACCCAGCGGCCTGGTTGTGACGCCGTACCGGACCAGGGACGGCCGGGGCGCGGTCGGCATCAGCGTCGCCCCACCCAGCGCGGAGGTGACAGCGCTGGCCGGCGAACCTGGAGGGCTGCGCATAACCCTGGAGCTGCGCTGGTGGAGTGGCCCGGCACCCACGTCCCTGGTGTTCGAGCAGCGTCGTGGCCGCGGACACCTCGCCCTCCCACTGGAGACGGGCGAGGGTCGCGCGTCGCTGACCGTGCCGGTGCACCTGTTGGCCCGGCAGCTCCGTGACGCGGACTTGTCCGTGTGGGACGTCGCTACCGAGGGGCCGGCCGGACGCATTCCCTGCGGCCGGACCACGAACGACGTGAATGACCCGCGCCGCGTCTACCGCTACCCCCCGCAGTGGCACGAGAGCGACGGCTGGGGTCCTGGCCTGGCGGCTCGCCCCTACTTCACCAACGACCGGACACTCGCGCTGGAGGTGCGAGGGACCACGGACGTCCACTTCGGCTCATGAGGATCACCTACCTGCTCACCTGGCCCTATGAGATGGGTGGAACCGAACGCAGCGTCATCACGCAGGCCGCGGCGATGGCCCATCGGCACGAGGTGGAGATGGTCGGGGTGATGTCGTCACGTCCGGACCCCTTCTTCCCCATCCCGCCGAGCGTGCGGCACCGCATCCTCGTGCGGACGGACGCCGCGGGCATGCCCAAGAAAGCGGAGGGGGTCGACCTCCCTGCCGCGCATCTGCAGAAACTACAGGCGGCCGGCTCGCGCTTGATCCCAACGAAGTGGGAGTCCGCCTTCAGCCAGCTCACCGACCTGGCGGTCAGCCGGTGGTTGGCCGATCCCGACTGCGACGTGCTCGTAACGACCACCCCGCCCCTGCTCGCGCTGGCGACCCAGCTGACGCCGGACCGAGTCGTGGTCGTGCACCAGGAACACCGGACATCGGAGGCACGTGGCGCCTCGCTCGCTCCGTTGATCAGCCACGGCCCGCGTGCCGATGCCGTTGCCTTCCTGACCCGGACTACGATGGGCCACTTTCGTTCGCTGTGGGGGTCGGCCGCGCCGGTTGTCCTGCAGGTGTTGAACCCCCTCCCGCCGGAGCTGCGACCGGTCAGCAGGCAGGACCGCCCGCTGATCGTCGCGGCGGGACGACTGGCAGATGAGAAGCGCTACGACCACCTCATCGCTGCATTCGCCCCGGTGGCCGAGCGGCACCGGGAGTGGACTCTGCGCCTCTTCGGCGACGGGCCTCAGGAGAAGGCGTTGCGCCGGCAGATCTCCGGCCTGGGGCTGACCGACCGGGTCGAACTGATCGGGCGGAGTCCTGCCATGGGCGTCGAGTGGGCCTCCGCCAGCATCGCGGCACTGTCGTCGCGCAGTGAGGGACTCTCGCTCGTCATCCAGGAAGCCATGGCGGCCGGCACAGCCGTCGTCAGCTACGCCTGCCCCAACGGTCCGGCCGAGCTCATCACTCACGACGTGGACGGGCTCCTTGTCGACAACGGGGACGTCGGCGGGCTGACCGCCGCCCTGATGGCCCTCGTGACCGACGCCGCTCGGCGTCGGTCACTCGGGCAGGCGGCCCGGCTGCGTGCACGGGAATTTCACGCCGCTGCGATCGCCGAGCAATGGGAACACCACCTGGCTGCACTTCTCCGCGAGGTCAGGCTCGGTGAGTCGCGGTTGGAGCGTGTGATCCGGCGCAGCGCCGACCCGCTTATCCCCGTCGTCTGACGTGGCCGGGGTCGCCCACCTCACCCCGTCACTGGCAAACGCCCGCCCGGCCGGCTGACCTGCGCACAGCCCCGTCCACGCTGCCGCCGGCAGGGCTGCACAGTGGTCGGCGGTGTCCGGGGCCCCACGGCCGTGCAGACGCCGTGGGCCTTCGCGGCCCCATCCGGTCAGGCGGTCGCCGAAACGTCACCGAGGGTCTCGGTCAACAGACCGTGGCGCTCCAGCAGTTGCAGGCCGTACCGGCAGTCCTTCTCCACGAGCTTCTCCGCCAGCTGTCGCATCGCATCCGGCCAGCGGTCGGCCGCGTCGACGAGGACGTCGCGCCCCCGGCTGTCCCCCCGGTGCAGGGCGGTGAGTCCCTCGAGGAGGGCGCCGTACCACGGGAACTTGTCGAACGTGGTGGACAGCGTCTTGGCCAGCTGCCGCGTGCCCTCCTCCGTCCGCGCGAGTTCCAGGCCGAAGTTGAAGATCTTCTCCTCGGCGCTCGGTAGGGCCCTCTGGACCGCCGCGAGGACCTCACGCTGGTCCCGGCGTCCGTCGCTGACCGCCTTCACGGCCTGCAGGCTGCCCAACACGCTCGCCCGCACCGATTTCGTCGGTACCTCGTTCCACTTGCCGACGACAAAGAATGCGGGTCGCCCGTCGATGACCCGGTCGCAGCCGACGATGCGCTCGACGACGTCGTTGATGACGACCCGGACCAAGCAGTCCTGTCCCGGCTTCAGGCCGTCCACGGTGCCGATAATCCCGTCGCGCGAGGCCGTCAGCACCACCGGCTCAAGACGACGACCCGGCAGATCGTCCACCACTTGCTCCAGCCGCTTCACCTCTGCACGCACTTGGGGGGCAAGTGCGGCAGCACGCCTCTCCTCGCGCGGCAGCGACTCATAGCGCTCGAACATCGTCAAGTGCCGGTGCGAGACCGTGGCCCGGTCCGCCTTCGGGAGCTTCCGCCGTTCCACCCACTCCGCACGTGACTTGGTGAAGTAGTGGTGGACGAGGATCTCGCCGTCCTCCGCCTCGACCAGGTCGATCGGCATGCGGTCGGACCAGCGGGGGCTCTCGTGGCGGTTGTCGGCGTAGCGGCCCCACATGAGATCCGCGATGTGGGTGCGCATCGCGAGGACGGCGTCACTGCGGAACAGGGTCTTCACGCTCGGCCCGGGTCGCTCGGCGCAATTGGTGAAGCGCTCGATGACCAGGCCCGGCGTCTTCTCCTCCTGGCCCCCCGAACCGAACACCAGCCACGGCAGGGCATAGGCCGTGATGTCGGGGTCGCGCTCGAGACCGCGGCGGACGAAATCCTTCACCGTGCCGGTGCGCGGGACGACGAACTCGTCGAGGTCGCAGACCAGGACCCAGTCGTACTCGCCGGCATGGTTCTCGAGGAAGTGCTGATAGGCGTGCCGCTGGGGCGGGATCCCCTCCCGGCGCGGCCAGTGCGTCCGGTGGACGATCCCTGCGGCGTCGAGTGCGGCGAGGAGCTCGGAGGTCCCGTCGTCGGAGACGTTGTCGTAGACGTGGATGCCGTCGAAGCCGCCCAGCCGGTGATAGGCGACCCACTCGAGCAGATAGTCCCGCTCGTTGCGCGCGATGGCGCAGACCGCGACCCGAGGTGCGTCCGCCGGTCCGCCGCCCGTGGCGGTCGGGGCCGCGGCCGCTGCGGCCGGTCGCCCGCGGGTCAACCGGGTGATTACTGAACGCATGGGTCGCCTCCGGGGGGAACGAGGAAGGGGTGGATGGATGTCGTGAGAGCACCGACTGAGCGACGCTCGAGGTCGGTGACCGCTCGGGCGAATCGCTCAAGGCCGGCGGGCGACTCGGGACCCAGCACCTGGCGGCGCACGGCCGCGCGGCTTCGGTCGTAGTCGTCGTCCGCAGCACCGCCCACGACGCGGAGAAAGTGCCGCAGGCCGGCGAGGTCGGGCGGGATGATCGGGCCTGCTGCCGCCGAGGGGTATCGGGAGACAAACAGGTCCGCACCGAGAGACCGGTTATCGCAGATCGCCAGCGGCTTGTCGCTGGCCAGGTGGTCGCTCAGCACGCTCGAGACGTCGGTTATCAGGCCGTCGCACGCGTTGAGACAGCTCACCAGGGGCACACCCCCGGGCTCGACGACCAGGTGGGCCGAGGGCGGCATCGCAGCCACGCGCGCCTCACCGTCGATGATATCGAGCTGCAGCCGCGCGGTGGCCGATCGAGCGGGCCCGGTGGCGGCACCACGGGCGGCAACGACGGGCGCGGCCAGTCCGAGGGCGGCGTTGCGCTCCCGAAGCAGCGCGACGATGCGCCGGTGCGCTGCCGCCGCCGCGCGCGAGCGGCGGCCGGTGTACGGGTGCGGCCGGTACAGCAGCCGCACGGGCTTCGGGTGAGCCAGCACCTCCCGGACGAGCCGCTCACCGTGGGAGACGATCGAGGAGTGGTCGGACTCGTCCTCCCACCCCTCCCAGGTCGGCGCGTACAGCACGGTTGGCACTGCGGCCCGGGGGCGTGGACCGCGCGTCACCAGAGCCAGCTGGGGGCGGCCGACCTCGACGATGCTCTCCGGTCGGATGCCAACGTCAGCTGTCAGGCACCGATCCCGCCCGGCCGGCCCGGCGACCCAGATCTCGTCGTAGACCTTGCTGAAGGGGTTCGAGGACGCGCCCTTGTCGCTATCACCGTGGCCGATGAACGCTGTGCGCACGCCCCGGATCCTCAGCGCGTGGATGTTGTTCGCGATGTTCGAGGTGAAGAGGAAGACGCGCGCGGAGGACCAGCGCAGAACCTGAAAGTCGACCGTTCCCGGCATGCAGAGCACCGGCAGGCACGTCTCGGGCAGTGCGTCGAAGGTGCCGCGGTGCCGCGCGAGCACCATCGCCGGCACGTTCAACTGTTCGAGCACCGGAAGCCAACTGGCAACCTCGTGCACGGACCGCGGCTCGTCGCCGGAGTAGAGCACTACCTCCGGCCGCACCGTGTCGAGCGCCGCCTGGGCGGCACCCACCCGGCGCGCCCCATCGGCGCGGCCGTGACGAATCCGCAGCAGCCAGCCGACGGCTCGGACACCCACGAGCGCCACAGCACCGGCCCCGGCCACCCAAATTGGGCTCGCCCGATCCGGGAACAAGGCTGCCCCACCAACGAGAAGAAGGATCAGCACCGATGACGTCCTGGTCGGCGGCTGGGCCACGCCGCGGTGAGGCTCGAGCCCGGGCAGGCCTCGAGCCACGGGATACCGTTGCAAACCGTCGACCGCCCGGTGAACGACGTGCAGCGCGACTGTCATCCCCACCAACGCGGTCAGTGATACCACGACGGCGACGTGCACGGCCGCTGTCCACAACAAGGGACCAGCCGCCGCGCTCACAAAGAGCGCACCGACCATCCCGGCCGACGCCGCTGAACCCAGCTGGCGGTTCATGCGGGCTGAATCACGACGCTGCCTCTCCCGCGTCGGAACGGCGGACGGCGTCCGCGTCACCCAGCCACCTTCTCGAAGCTGCTCGGCAGCGGGAAGTACGTACTCAGGAACCTGTGCAGCATGCGCTGCTGCTCGACAGGATCCACGCCCGACGTGTCGTGGTCATTGAGGCAAAAGGTGTCGTAGTCCCGTCTATGAAGCAGGCGCTCCAGGCGCCATGCCGTGGTAGGGGCGGCGATGTCCGCGTACAGGTAGCGCAGCCGGCCCTCCACGGCGCGCCCTCGCAGGAACGCGTAGTGGTGATGCAGCGACGAGGAAATCGACAGGTCCGAAGGGCTGCGGAACTGGTTGGCCGCCGTCGCTTCGAACTGCTCGGGGAAGCGCTCCTCCATCTCAAACAGCACGTCTTTGAGCAAGCTCTGCGGGACGTGCTTGAACTTGTTGGTCGTGGTCCGATCGAAGGCCTTGAACAGCAGTTCACGGTTGTTCTTGCCGCCGCTCATGACCGGGCGGTCGAATGCGCCGGTCCCGCCGAGGCCCAGCTTTGCCGCCGAGGTAAGAAATCGAGCGATCCCGTTGCCGTGGAAGAACAATCGTGGCTCGACGGGCCGGCCGAAGAAGAAGTCGTCGTTCAGGTAGAGGAAGTGGTCGCTGAGCCCGGGGATGTGATGTAACTGTGACTCGATGGCATGCGAGTTGAAGGTCGGCAGTTTCCCGCGGCTGCCGAAAAGGTCCCGGTGGCTCACCACCGTGATTCGCGGGTTGGCTGTGTCCAGCCAGGGGGGGACCTGGTCGTCGGTCACGAGATAGACGTGGCGGACCCAGCCGGCGTACATGTCCAGCGACCGCAGGGAATACCGCAGCTCGTCGCGCGAAAGGAATCGAGATTCGTTGTTGGCGTACTCGTTCAGCTCACCCAGACCGACCGCCGCGTGTGCGGCGACCTTCCGTTCCCTCCATGCGGCGTCGCTACCGTCGACCCAGGTGTAGACCACGTCGATGGGAAAGTCGACGTCGAACACATGCCGATTCCCGAGAACGGGCAGCGCTGGTCGCATCCTCCCGTCGACCTCCCAGCGTCCCGGCTCCCCGATGTTTGCGGGGACGGCATCGACCCAGCGATTGCGCCGCGGCGCGACCCAGGACCCGGCCGGCAAGGGCTCCCCGGTAGCGTGGTCGTCCGGTTGGTCCTGCTCGAGAGTGCGCCAAAACTCAAGCACGCAACCGAGCTCGCGGCCGCCCAGCGGGATGACATTGCGCTCGCCGCCGTCTCCTGGCACGTCCGCCGCCTGGACAACGTAAACCGCATAGGCGGCCGACTGCTCGGCGGCCACGTCGAGCCGGTCGAGCCGGATGCTCGGACGGGCGGACCCCGGGTGGACCTCGCGTACATAGATTGCGCGTCTGCGGCCAGCCGCTTGCAGCGCCTCCCAGGCCGCCGAGCGATCCTCCTCGGCCACGGCAACGACCCGTCGGCGCTGGGGGGCAGCATCCACGAAGAGGAAAGTGACGTCGGCCGCCTCGAGCGCGTCTGCGACGAACTCCGCATTCCCCGCCAGTGCTTCGGCTGCCAGGAAGCGGGGCACCGGCTGGGCGAGCAGGCGTTCGCCGCGATACTGGACTGCAACGAGGGGCCCGTCGATGTCCTCGGCAGCCGCGCGCAGGAAGCGCTTGTCCCTGGCCCGTTGAAGCCGCCGCTGCCACGTGGTCGTCCCGGTGCCGACGTCGCGAAGCAGCCGCCACGCCGGCAAGGGCAACGTCCGGTGGGCCCGCTGTTGTACGTGCAGGGGCAACAACTTCGTCAGGCGGCCGTTCATCGGGTCCCCTCCCGGTTCGCTTCAGGCGCTCCCATTCGGTTCGCCCGTCTCATGCGTGCTTCTGACTGTCCGCGGCGTAATGGGTCAGGACTTCGCTGATCGCCCCGTCCTCCACCAGGCGACCCTTGCGCAGGTACAGACCTCGTTTACAGAATCGCCGCAGGTCGCCGTCGCTGTGCGACACGAGGAACAAGGTGCGCCCCGCACCGATCAGTTCCTCGATCCGCGCGTGGCACTTGCGACGAAATGCCTTGTCCCCGACCGCCAGGACTTCGTCGACGAGGATGATCGGCTCCTCGAGGCGCGACACCACCGCAAAGGCCACTCGCACCTTCATGCCACTGGACAAGTGCTTGTAGGGGGTGTCGAGACACTCTTCGATCTCGGCGAAGGTCACGATGTCGTCGAAGCACTCGGCGATATCGGGCTTCGACATGCCGTGGAGCCCGGCGGTGAGCGCAATATTGTCACGCACCGTCAGGTCGTTCACGAAGCCGCCAGTGATCTCGATCAATGGGGCCACACCGGCGTCGACGTGAACGCTCCCGCGGTCCGGAAGCATCACCCCGGCGATCAGCTTGAGCAGGGTCGACTTGCCCTCCCCGTTGCGGCCAACGACCCCGATGGCCTCACCCGGGCGCACTTCGAAACTCACGCCGTCCAAGGCCCAGAACTCTCCGGCGCGGACGCCACGGTCCGCACGGACGAGGAAGTCACGCACGCTGCGATGCCGCTGGCCGCGGTGGAAACGGACGCCGGCATCGCGCACGGTGATCACTGGCTGAGGAGCTGTCACCGTCAGATCTCCTTCAGCACGGTGCGCTCGAGCCGCGCGAAGACGGTCCAACCGAGTAGCAAGAGCCCTAGGCACACGGCGGCGGACAGCCCCACGTGACCCCACTGAACGGCACCCGGGAAGAACCCCGCGCGGACGAGTTCGAAGATCCCCGCGAGCGGGTTCACCGCGAATGCGGCGTCCCAGGGCTCCGGCACGTCGGATACCGCGAAGATCACGGGTGAGGCGTAAAAGCCCAGCCGCAGCAAGATCCGCACGATGCGCTCGAGATCACGCACAAGGACCACCAGGGGAGCTAGCAGCAGCCCGAGGCCCAAAGCGAGCGTGCCCATCAGCACGACCGCGGGCAACAGGAGAACCAGCTGCCAGTCGATCGACGCACCGTAGGCCAACGCGAACAGGAACAGCACCGGCAGGCTCAGGAGGAATTCGACGCCCTTGGAGACCATCACCCGCACGACCCAGACCTCGCGCGGCACATTCGTCGAGCGCACCAGCTTGGCTTCGGAGTGCAGGGCACGAGCGGAGTCGATGACCGCACCGTTGAACCACGTCCAGGGCAGCAGGCCGCACAGCAGGAACACGATGTAGGGGTCGACGCCGACTGTGCGGGTGAAGATCTGCGTAAATATGAACCAGTAGATGCCGGCCAGAAGTAGCGGCTCGAGCACCGACCAGACGTAACCAAGCGCGGAGGAGGCGTAGCGAATCTTCAGGTCACGCGTGACGAGCAGGCGAACCGCTCGCCGGCGTCGCCAAAGGTCAGCCGGCCGCGACAACGGGCTCGAGCGGCGCACGGCCGGCGATGCGCCGATGGACGACGGGGCCGACTCCACGACTTCGGACGGAGGGACCGCGCATGTACCGGTTGTCATAGCGGGCTCACTCTAAGCTCCTGCTGCCCTCGACACGGTGCTGGCACGGCGGTCTCGGGAACGATCCGTCACACCAGCACCAGAGATACCGCCCGACATGCCTACACGAGACCGATGTGGCGGATGTGGCCGGACGGACAGGTTCGTCGCCCCCGCGCCTCGTGATGCAGCCAGTCACCCGGCCGTAGACTCGGCCCGACCACGATCACGACGACGACCGTGGGCGCTGCGACTCTGCTACGAAAAGCGCCGCCCCGAGCTCCCTCACTTGGATGCCTTGATGACTGACTTCATCGTGTGCTCGTTCCACACCGACGACGAGTACTACCGACGGCACGGCGAGGAGCTGAAGAAGAACCTCAGCGACCTGGGCGTCACCTACGTCGTCGAGGAGATCGCCA
>WUUC01183036.1_pt1 | contig 15832 bp, 12 predicted proteins | sample 6278441 | NCBI WGS metagenome assembly WUUC01 (sample SAMN13675441, study PRJNA597444) | soil metagenome | isolation source: soil | place: USA: Washington | collected 2017-10
AGCGGCATCGCGCGTGATGTTCAGATAGGCCGACTGGCTGGTGCGGAGCACGAATCGCAACGGCGCAACGGCGCTCCATTGCGAGAGTTTGTCGAGCACGCGCTGGCGCTCGCTGGCGGAAAACTCGGCGGAAATCTCAAACGGCACCACGCCGAAATCCCAGGTTCCAAGGCGCGCCCGATAATCGAGGATATGGGCTTGCGTCCGATGCCGTGTGTCAGTGCCAAGTTGCTCCGGTAGCAACAGCATGTCGCCGACCTGGATGTATTCGTCGGACGGCATCACCGGCGCAGGAACGTGCGGATCGCGGACGACGCGGTCCTGGGCGCGCAGTGAAAAGGACGCGACGGCGAGCACCGTCGACACGATGAGAACGCACATGACCGATCGCATACGACCCCTCGCTGCGAACTATAATGCGCGTCCCGTCCTACACCACAATCCGACGCGAGCCCGCAGACCTACGGGCAGCCGCCGTTAGCCGATTCGTGGTTGCCGCAGCCGCGAGTATCCGACCCATCCAAGCAACATCGCCAATAGCGCGACGAATATCTGAGGCAAGGTGGGAACCGCCGTGGTCACCGCCATCGTGTAAGCGACCTGGGTGAAACATCCGGCTGCATCGGTAACACGAACGGTGAATGCGAAGTTGCCCGCTGTTGTCGGATTTCCTGTGAGCAGCCCGGTGGGTGAGAGGGTCAGGCCCGGAGGCAATGACCCGGCGACAACGCCAAACGTATAAGGCCCGGTTCCGCCGCTGCCACCGAACGTCTGGCTGTAAGTGATGCCCACTGTGCCGTTGAGGAGCGTCGGCGGGGTCAGCGTGATCGTGGGACAGCCACCGGGTGGTGGCCCGCCGGTGGCACAGGTTGCGGTGATGGAGTTACTGTCGAGGGTGACGGCGCCGTTGCGCGCGAGTGTGCGGCCGGTGACGTTGGCGCCGGTCGTGAGCGTGATGCTGGTCAAGGCGAGAATGTTGCCGATAAAAGACGTCCCTGTTCCCAGCGTCGCCGAACTGCCCACCTGCCAAAACACGTTACACAGGGATCCGCCGTTGATCATTGTTACCGACGACGCGCTCGCGGTTGTGAGCGTGCTTCCGATCTTGAAAATGAAAACGGCGTTGGCGTTGCCTTGCGCATCCAAGACCAGTGGGCCCGTGAGTTGAGCCGAAGAGGAGAAACAATAGACACCTTGGGTCAGCGTCCGCCCTCCCAGGTCCAACCCGGTCAGATCCTGAGTGCACGGTTGGCCAGCCAAAACGTTATACGCAGAGGTGACGGCGGTTTGCGCCGATAAGGCGACGGCATCGGCGCTGTGTATGACGCCCGACACGATAATTCCCGGGGGAAAACCGGTGATCGCGGTGCCGGGGCTGACGCCCACATCACCCGCGATGACGCTAGGGCCGGTATTGGTTACCGTTGTCCCCGCTAACACGGCGAAGCTTTGAGCCGCCCCTAGTGACGGTGCGGTTTGCGCCGAAACGGGCGCAGCGCCACACACAAGTACAGCGACAGCAATCGCCAGTTGTAAACGGGTCTGGGTCATAGTTGGATCTCCCCCGACGGTCATCGTTCCGCTATGGACTCTACCGATGACAGGCACCGCGCTCTGTTCCAAATTGCACAGTGCGCGGATCAGCCCATGCGGTACGGTTCAAGCCGAATGGGTTTTCACGAGCGGCCGGTTCTTTACTCGGCGGACTTCAAAGGTTGCAGCGCAATGTCGGCGCTCACACCGGACCGCATGTCCGCCGTTTTTGCCGAAGCCTTGCAAACGGCCGGAGCGACGGTCGTCGAAGCGGTATCGCACAACTTCCCTGGCGCGGGTTTGACCTGCGTGCTCATTCTTGCCGAATCACACGCGGTTCTGCACACCTGGCCCGAAACCGGCACCGTGAACATCGATATCTTTTCGTGTTCGACGAGATTGGAGAGTCTGTCTGCCATCGCCGCGCTGGGCCGGTCGTTCGGCGCCGCCAGCGTCTCGGTTCAGGAGATTCCTCGTGCTGACGGACACGGTCTGGCCACTGACGAACGCGGGTAAGTTCGTCCTCCGTGCGCTGGCAAGCAGCCTCGGCATTTTTGCCTTCCTGCGCCTGCCGCTGATCGAAGCGCATGTTGTGCTGCCGCTCACCCGGGCTCAGGGCGCGTGGGCCATTAGCCTGTTCGGCACACCGCCGCTGCCGGTTGAAGCGACGCTGGCCTGTAGCGGCGCCGATGCCTGGGCCCTCTGCCTCGGAGCCGTTCTTGCCTACCCCGTAAGTTGGCGAATGCGCCTGGCCGGCGTCCTCGCCGGCTCGCTCTTGATCATCAGCCTCAACACCCTGCGCATCGGGACGCTGCAGCAAGTCGTGGCGTCTCCGTCCGTATTCGATGCGCTTCACCTCTACGTTTGGCCGGCGGTGCTCACGCTGGCGATTGCGGGTTATGTGTTTGGATGGATGCGCGTCGTTGATGGTCGTGCCACGCAGCACGAACGCATGGCGCCGGCGCGAGAAGCAGTCGCAACGACCCGGCCGCGGCCGTCACGACGCTTTGTCGTGTTGACGGTGTCGCTCCTGCTGCTGTTTTCGGCGGCGGGGCCGTTGTACCTCGATAGCGCGCGCGTGCTTGCCTTGGGTGGCTTCATCGCGCAGGCGGCCGCGCTGACGCTGGGAGCGATTGGCGTCACGGCACACGCCTCTGGCAACGAACTGTGGACTTCGCGCGGTGGTTTTCTCGTCACCCAGGAATGTATTTCGACGCCTCTGATCCCAGTGTACCTCGCCGCGCTGGCTACGTATGTCACGTCGTGGCGCGGCGCGCTCGCCGGCGTTATCGCAACCGTCCCGTTGTTTATGGTGCTCGGCGTGCTTCGTCTCATGGTAGTAGCACTACCTCTCAGCCTTGACAGCTCGCTCTTTTTTGTCCACGCCTTCTACCAGTTGCTGCTTGGTGTGGTGCTCGTCCTGATCGCCGCGCTCTGGCGTCATGGAGCGCGTGGCGCGTTTCGGCCGGCGCTCGCCGGCATCGTTATCGGCACACTGTTCATGCTCGGCGTCGGGCCCTTTTACGCCGGCGCGATCACGATGGCTGCGGGAACGACCGTCGCGGACCCGCAAGGCGCTATCGCCCTCCTGCCTGCGTTTCAGATTGGCCTGTACCTTGCGCTTTGGGTGGCGGCGTTCGTGGCAGTCGGGTGGCGGCGCTTTCTGGCCGGTATGGCGCTACTCGTGATCACGCAAACCGCCGGCCTGGTGTTACTGCAGACGCTCGCCACTCAAGGCGGCCTCATCGCGAGCGTGCGTGACATTCGCGGTTGGGCAGTCGCCGCGCCAATCCTGATCTTCGCTGCAGTGGTTTCCGTTGCCCGCCCGCTGCGCTGAAGTCGCTTCGGTCGCGCTCCTGGCAGGCATCATCACGATCGCGATCGCGTTCCCGGTGCTGAGTGCACCGTCCGACCGGCTCTTCGGGATGGAGCTGGTCGGCCGGCATCACGACCCCTTCACCGTGATCGGGCAATTCAGCGGGCCAATTCACGTTGACGTTTATTTGCAGCCACTTACTGACATCCCCGGTGCGCTGATCGCACGCGCGACAGGAGCAGTGGCGGCACACAACTGGCTGATTCTCCTCAGCTTTCCGCTGTCCGCCGTGGCGGCGTACCTCCTGGCACGTCACCTCGCGCTCACGGCGGCGGCCGCCACGATAGCGGCCATGGCCTATGCGTTCTCGCCGTTTCATGTAGCTCACGCCGCCTATCACCCGCACATCGCGCAAACGCAGTGGTTGCCGCTCTATTTTTTCGCCCTCTGGCGCTGCCTCGACATCGCCTCACCTCGCGCGATTGCTTTGCTCGTCGCTGCAACCATTGCGGTGACGCTATCCAACTTTTACGGCGGTTTGATCGCCGCGGTACTCACGCCGGCAGCAGTGGCGATGTACTGGATGGTCAAGCGCCGATCGTCCGCGCCATCCGTACGCGCGCTCGTCACCACAGTGACCACTCTTCTCCTCACCGCGGGCGCCGGAATTGCCTACGCGTGGTATGCGGCCAGCCCGGTCGTCGCTAATCGCGCGTCCTTCGCTTTTCCGCGCGAGGCGCTCTTTCCCCACAGCGCCCTGGCATGGAGTTACGTCATGCCTCCCGCCGCACACCCCATGCTGGGCTCCCTGTCGCAACGCGTTTGGCACGATGCGGGCGTTCGTGAGGGCCTGCTCGAGCAGCAAGTGACGCTCGGCTGGGGCATCATCGTGCTCGCGCTCATCGCGGTCGTGCGGTGGCTCTTCCAGGATCGGACTTCGCCGTTGACCGCGCGCGTTCCACTCCTGCTGGTCCTCGCCGCTGTGGCGTTTGCTTGCTCGCTGTCACCCGAGTGGACGGTCGCAAATCTCACGGTGGTACGGCCGTCATCCGCTCTCTACGAGCTCGCCCCGATGTTTCGCGCATATGCGCGATTTGGTGTCGTGGTTCAGCTCATGGCCGTATTGCTCGCGGGCATCGGCGTCGATTTTTTGCGCCGGACAGGCTCTCGCGTTGGACCAATCGTCTGCGTGGCGCTCGTCAGCCTCGTTGCGTTTGAGTACGCCGTGGCGCCTGCGGCACAGTGGCGAGATGTGTTGCCGACACGCGCGCATCGCTGGCTCCTGCAGCAACCTCAGCCCGTCCGGGCGCTCGATTGCACTCAATTCTCTCAAGAGTCGGCGTCGGTACAGTGGTTAACCAAACAACGCGTCACGGTAGCCGATCGCTCGGCGATCGACTGCACTGACCCGAATGCCGCGCGGCAGCTCGCAACGGCCGGATACACCCATCTGTTGGTGCGGCGCAGTAACTCCGACGGTGAGTGGTTCGTCCGGCACACCGCGCCGGACGGGCTCCGCCTCGCGACGCAGTTCGACGACGGCGTGGTGTTTGCGGTGTCCTCGCTGACACCCGTTTTTACGACGACGATGACTGGATTTTTCAAACGCGAGCGAGACAGAGAGTGGTGGTGGCATTGGATGGAAGCGGACGCGGCGTGGACCGTCGTCAACACTAGTACTCAGTCGATAGACGCCGCGGTCAACTTGGAAGTGTCGGCATTTCATCATGCCCGTGATCTGCAAGTGCGGCTGGCTGGACGTCCGGTGCAAATGTTGCGCGTCGAGCCGGAGCGTCGCGTCTATCGCATCGGACCGCTCACCGTACAGCCCGGGGAACAGCGGCTTGAATTTCATGCGATTGAACCGCCGGAGGTAGCGGGAGAAGTTGCCGGCAGCAGGGATTCGCGGCGGTTATCGTTTGCCCTCGGCGCCTGGAATTGGGTTTCATGGTGAGGCGTGACTGATCGCTCGACATACCAAAACTTCTGGCGTGGCGTGGGCGAGCAATTTCCCGATCTCGGCGGCGCCGCGTCCACCGAGTACTACTCTGACAACGAGCGCCGGTTGTTCACCGAACACTTTCCTCCGCTCGACGGACTGCGGATCCTCAAAACCGACCTATGGGACGAAGCGAAAAACACCCGAATCCTCGCGTGGGCAAGCGAGCAGGGAGCGGAAACTTACGCGATCGATCTCTCGGAGCCGACCGTCATTCAGGCACGTGACGCATTCGAACCTGGGGCTCTGCGCAGTGCGGTAGCCGATGTGCGGGATTTGCCATTCCGTGATGCCAGCTTCGACGCCATTTACTCCATGGGCACCATCGAGCATTTCAACGAAACCGAACGCGCCGTTGACGAGATCGCGCGCGTGCTCAAACCAGGCGGCCGCGCGATTGTCGGCGTCCCCAACCGGTACGACCCGTTTTTGAGGCCGCTGCTGGCGGCGGCGCTGCAAAGCGTGGGGCTATACGGCTACGGGTTCGAGAAATCCTATTCCCGCGGGGCACTGCGACGGATGCTCGAACAGGCCGGACTGCAGGTCGTCGCTGAAACCGCAATCTTGTTCATACCAGGATGGTTGCGAATGTGTGATCTCGCCTGTCATGCCTGGTGCCGGCCCCTGAGTCGGGTCACCGGCGCCCTCGTGCGTCCGTTCGTCTTGCTCGATCGCCACGTTCCTGCCGTACGCAAACACGGTTATCTGCTGGCGACCGTGGTCGTGAAGCCAGGATCCGACGACGGAAGCAGTCGGTAATCGAGGATAGACTTGTATCATCTTCGGACATGCGGCGGAGAGAATCGCGCCGCGCGCGCGAGTGCTCGGACATCCACTGATAAGCGCAGATTCCGCGGATACGAGCGAGCCGCACCGGCGGCCGAAGGCCGCCGGTAAGCAGGGGCTCCGCCCGTTGCGGCTCGCACGTCAGACACAGCCCTCCGCGCGGTGACACATCTGTGGCATCTGCGCATATCTGCGGATGCTTCCTGGGCTCAGGAGCGTGGGGGCGTCCAGTAACGCGATCTTCGCGGCCGTCGGTAAATGTCAGGCGATTCTGAGGTTGGCGCAGTAGCGAAGCCCCGTCGGTAGGGGATCTTGCTTTGCAGAACAAAGTTCTTTACAATCGTTCCACATGGGGCGACAGATTCCTGTCTGGAAACTGCTATGGGCTGTCCTCGTCATGACGATCGGCGCAGCGATTGCCATCCCCCTAGGACGCTATGCGGAGCGCGATGACGCCCCCGGGGGCGTGGTAATCGCCTTCCTGATCTTCTTCGTCGCGGCAGCGCTGGCGATTTGGATCGTCCGGCAGCCTCAGACGCCTACTGCCCGCAAGTAACGTCACGCGCGACAAGCGGGTGATGCGGACTATAATGCGCGCCTCACCGGCAACACCATCCGAGGTAAGAACACATGAACGGCGTGACTCGTCTCGTTTTCTCTTTCATCACCGGGGTTGCGCTCGTCGCGGCCATGCTCACCGCCTCGTTGGCCGAGGCGCAGGAACCTGCGGCGCCGCCAGCCGCACCAGGTCAAGATCGACGCGATCCGACGCCTGATCCCAGACCCTACGACCGCGTCATTACCAAAGACGCGCGAACGGACGCGGGCGTCTTTACCGTGCATCGCATCGGCGACCGGCTGTTTTACGAAATTCCCACCGCCATGCTCGACAAAGAGTTTCTCTGGGTCAGCCAGATTGCCCGCACCACCCTCGGCGTCGGCTGGGGCGGACAGGCCGCGGGCAACCGCGTCGTGCGGTGGGAACGCCGCGGCAACCGCGTCTTCTTGCGCAACGTGTCGTTCGATGTCGTCGCCGACAGTGCGCAGCCGATTGCGCGCGCCGTGAAAGCCGCCAACAACGACACCATCCTGATGGCGTTCAACGTCGAGACGGTCGGCAAAGACGACGCGCCGGTGATCGAAGTGACGCGCCTGTTCACGACCGAGGTCCCGGAATTCAGCGCCCGCAGCCGCGTGCGCGCACGACAGTTCGACAACAATCGATCGTTTGTCGAACGCGCCGTGTCGTTTCCAGAAAACATCGAAGTAGAAGCGACCCACACGTTTACGTCGCCGCCGGAGTTACAGAATCAGCAGCAAGGCCCACCCAACCCGCAACAGGCTCAGAACGCCATTCGTCCAGGCAGTGCAAGCGTGGTGATGCACTACAGCATGGTGCGGTTGCCCGAGAAGCCAATGATGCCCCGCTTGTTCGACGAGCGCGTGGGCTACTTCAGCGCCGCCCAGATGGACTACGGCAAGGACGAACATCGTGCGCCGCAACGGCGGTACATCACCCGCTGGCGCCTGGAAAAGAAAGATCCGAGTGCGTCGCTATCCGATCCAGTGAAGCCAATCGTGTATTACATCGATCCGGCGACGCCTACGAAATGGGTCCCGTACTTGAAAAAGGGGATTGAAAGTTGGCAACCAGCGTTTGAAGCCGCCGGCTTTCGCAACGCCATCATCGCCAAAGAGGCGCCGAGCGCACAGGAAGATCCGGACTGGAGTGCGGAGGACGCGCGCTATTCGGTGATTCGGTGGCTGCCTTCGACCACCGAGAACGCGTCGGGCCCACATATTCGCGACCCGCGTACCGGCGAGATTCTCGAAGCGGACATCCAGTTCTATCACAACGTCATGAACCTGGCGCGGGATTGGTACTTCGTCCAGTCAGGTCCACTCGACGCACGTGCCGCGAAATTGCCGCTGCCGGACGACCTCATGGGACGTCTGATCGAATATGTGGCAGCACACGAAGTCGGCCACACGCTCGGCTTTCAACACAACATGAAGGCGAGCTCGATGTATCCCGCCGAAAAAGTCCGCGACAAGGAGTGGGTCAAAAAAATGGGCCACACGCCAACGTTGATGGATTACTCGCGATTCAACTACGTCGCCCAGCCGGAAGACGGCATAGCCGCTGCCGACCTCGTACCCAAGATTGGTCCCTACGATCTGTGGGCCACGATGTGGGGCTACAAACCGATTGATGCCGCACGCAGCCCGGATGACGAAAAGAAAACGCTCGATGAATGGGCACGGCAACAGGACAGTTCACCCTGGTTACGCTTCTCCACCGCCGACTCGCGTGGCGCCGATCCAGGCGAACTCACCGAAGCGGTGGGGGATGCCGATGCCGTGAAGTCGACCAAGCTGGGATTGAAGAATCTCGAGCGCGTCGCCAACATGCTGATCACAGCAACGACCAAAGCGGGCGAGAACTTCGACGACCTCGAAGAGTTATATGGCCGCATGCTCGGACAGTGGGCCCTCGAAATGAACCACGTCGCGGCAGTGGTCGGCGGCTTCCAGTCCCAACAACGACATTGGGGTCAGGACGGTGTGCGGTTTACGCCCATTCCGGCCATCCGGCAGGCCGAGGCGGTCGCGTTTCTGAACGCGCACGCTTTCGAAACGCCGACCTTTGCCATCAATGCCGAGATCCTTCGCCGCATCGAACCGAGCGGCGCGCTCGATCGCATCAAGGCCAGCCAAATGCGCGTGCTCAATCAGTTGACCAACAACGCGCGGATTGCACGGCTCGTCGAACAAGAAGCGCTCGACGGAGAAACGGCGTACAAAGCGACGACGTTCTTTACCGATCTGCGCAAGGGTATCTGGCGCGAACTGCAGGCGCCGGCCGTAAAGGTCGATGCGTTCCGTCGCAACACGCAGCGCGCATATCTCGAGGTCATGGGTGACAAGCTCAATAGCCGAACGGCGCCGACCGACGACACGCGCGGACTGGTGCGGGCCGAGCTTCGCGCCGTTGATGCCGCCGTACGAGGCGCCGTGGCCAAGGCCGCCGATCGGGCCACGCGCGTACACCTTGAAGACGTGCGCGATCAAATCGCTAAAATCCTGGACCCGAAATTCGCCGCTGCCGGCGCACCCGCCGGCCCCGGCAATCAGGGTCAAGGTATTGACACCTTCGAGTTCGAGATCGAGAGTTGCTGGCCCGACTACGCCGTACGGGTCGAGAAACCGTAAGACGGCAACATCGCACGCTCGCCGGGCATGGAGAAGTGTTTCTCCATCACCCGGCGGACGTGGCAGACATCTTGATTAGCCCGTCGACGTGCGTGCGTTGCTGGCGGGCTTGCTCGCCTACTTTCTAAATCCCGTCGGCCTCGTTGTTCTCGGCATCCTCGACTCCTCCCTGATCTTTTTCCTGCCGCTCGGGATCGACTTCGTGCTGATCGTGATGGCGGCGCGACGACCCGAGCTCTTCTGGGTATTCGCGCTGGCCGCTACTGCGGGGTCGTTAATTGGGGCGGCCGGCACCTACTGGCTCGGCCACAAAGTCGGGGAGCCGGGGTTGGCGAAGCTGCTCGGTCCCTCTCAGCTCAAACGCGTGCAGCAACGAGTGAGCAGATCGGCTGCCCCGGCCATTGCGTCGCTGGCGATCATCCCGCCGCCCTTCCCATTTACCGCCCTCGTGCTGACCAGCGGTGCGGTCGGCCTCAACGTATGGCGGTTCTTTTCCACTCTCGCGGCGGTGAGATTGTTCCGCTTCGGCTTGGAGGCAGCGCTTGCCGCGCGCTACGGACGCCGACTATTGGTCTGGATGGAGTCCACGACCTTTGAAATCGCCGTCGGCGTGTTCATTACGCTGGCGCTCGTCGGCACTGCTGTCTCGGCAGCGATCGTGGTACGCAAGGCGCGGCGGCCACGGCCCGCGAACTAATAAGCGCGAAACACAGTTGCTCAGGTGCGACATGGGCGCACCTGACAAGTTCGCCGGGATACCGCTTGTTGCCTCGATATTCGTTGTCGATACTGGATTCATGCGCACGACCTCCGTATAGCCGCCGCCGTCACTACGAACATGACTTCCCCCATAGTCGATGTCGTCGCTCCCAATCCTGTTGTCGCCGCCTCTCAGGCAACCTCGACCTACCGCGTGTGGGCGCCGAGGGCCAATCGCGTGTGGTTATATGTCGCCAGCGAAAATATCCCGATGCTTCGGGAGGACACGGGTTGGTGGTCAAGTCATCGCCCCGTGACTGCGGGCGAGGACTACGGGTTTCGAATCGACAACGACGGACCGTTTCCGGATCCACGCAGCGCATTTCAGCCCGCAGGCGTCCACGGTTTGTCGCGCGCAGTCGATCACAGTGCGTATGTCTGGAACGATGCGCAGTGGCAACCGCCACCGTTCTCCTCGGCGGTGGTGTACGAGCTGCACGTTGGTACCTTCACTGAGACCGGCACCTTTGGCGCGGCAATCGATCGCCTGCAGCACCTGGTCGATCTCGGCGTCACGCACGTGGAGTTGATGCCAGTATGTGAGTTTCCTGGCGAGCACGGGTGGGGGTACGACGGCGTGCACCTGTTTGCCGTGCATCACGCGTACGGCGGGCCCGACGGTCTGAAGCAGTTTGTGGATGCCTGCCACGCGCATGGTCTCGCCGTCATCCTCGATGTCGTTTACAACCATCTTGGACCCGACGGAAACTACCTCGCGAAATTCGGACCGTACTTCACTGAGCGCTACAAAACGCCCTGGGGCGACGCAGTCAACCTGGATGACACCGGCGCCGATGCCGTGCGTCAGTTCTTCTGCGACAACGCCGTCATGTGGCTGCGCGATTATCACATCGATGGCCTGCGACTCGACGCCGTGCACGCCCTGGTTGATATGTCGGCCATTCACTTGCTCGAGCAATTGTCGACGACTGTCGATGAGCTCGAGGCATCACTCGGCCGGCATCTGACGCTGATTGCCGAAAGCGATCTCAACGACCCACGCATCGTGTGGCGCCGCGAAGCGCACGGCTACGGCATCGATGCGCAGTGGTCGGATGACTTTCATCACGCGCTGCACAGCGTCCTCACCGGCGAGCGGAGCGGCTATTACGCCGACTTCGGCAGTCTCAGCTCGCTGGCTAGCGCCATACGACAGGTCTTCGTGTACGACGGTCAGTACTCCGCCTATCGGGGCCGCCGTCACGGTCGGCCGGCCGACGGCTGTCACGGCTCGCAATTTGTAGTGTCGGCGCAGAATCACGATCAGATTGGGAACCGCGCTAACGGTGATCGCCTGTCACACCTCGTAACTCCAGCGCGGCTTGAGATCGCCGCGGCGCTGCTGCTGACGTCGCCATACATCCCCATGTTGTTTCAGGGGGAGGAGTGGGGCGCGACGAGCCGCTTCCTGTATTTCACGGCCCACGAAAACGAGACGCTCGCCGCCTGCGTGCGCGAAGGCCGCCGCCAGGAATTTGCCGCATTCGGATGGGACCCGAGCGATGTTCCAGATCCGCAGGCGCGCGATACGTTCACACGCTCGAAGTTGGTATGGGACCAAGCGGCGCGACCTCGCCATCACAGGCTGCTCGATTGGCATCGTGCGTTGATTGCGCTGCGGCGTGCAACACCGGCCTTGACCGACGGACACTATCAACAGGCACGCTGCGAGTGGGACGACCACGCAGGATGGCTCGCCATCCATCGCGGACCGATAACCATCGCCTGCAATCTCGGGAATCGTCCGCAAACAATTTCGCTGGGCAGGCGCATGTGCACGCGGCTGGCGTCGAGCAATGCAGGCGAGTTACCTCGCGACGTGATGGGTCAACTGCTGCTGCCGCCAGACTCCGTCGCGATTCTCGAAGCGACCTCAGCGGAGAACGACGAACGCAGACAGCCCTGATTCGGCGACTGGACGATCATCCCGCAGGGCGGTGACCGACCAGTAATAGGTACCCGGCTCCACTCGGAGGTCTGCTGGCCACTCAACAGACGAAGTCCGCACATCGTCGCGCCGCCACACCATCACGTCTACTTCGTTCCAGAGGCCGATGGCGTAGCGATCGGCGCCCGCGAATTCCGTCCACGCGAACAGTGGCGGGATGGCGCCGGTCGAATCACGCGGCGGCAACAGATGGTCGATGGTTGGAGGGCGGCCTTCCTTCGGTGAAGTCGTCGCGGAGCTGTCGCCACCACCCAGCGGCGTGCTGCATGCGCAGGTTGTCACTAAAAATGCTGCGGCGACTATGCACCGCCATCTCGACTGCATGATCAAAGCTCTAAAACTACGTTACTCGATCTCCAAAGTTCCAGGGTTCCAAGGTTCCAAAGTTCCAAAGTTCCAAAGTTCCGGGGTTCCGGGGTTCCGGGGTTCCAAAGTTCCGAGGTTCCGAGGTTCCAAGGTTCCAAAGTTCCGTTCCGTAGTTCTGGAGTTCTAGCGTTCCGTTCTTCGTTCTGTGTTCTTCGTTCTTAGTTGTAGCTGGTCGACCGTGTGTGCTCCCTTGAACAGACAATCCCCCGCCAGGGAACTACGCTCTCATACGAGGCGCAAATGCATTTTCCAGTATTACTGATCACGTCGATGTCGCTCGCGCTCTTGACCGCGAGCCATGCACCGTTAGCCCAGTACCGCGGCCTGACGCTGGGTGACTCGGTTGCCGTGGTTGTGGCGCACCTGGAACTTGCGGCTGCCGATGTCAAGGTAGTGCATGAACGACCTGCGCTCGTGCAGGAGTTGACTTGGCGCCCACACCGATTCGTGAGCGGCGTCACGGTTGAACCCGATCCGCTGGCCGAGATGGTGCTGACGTTTCACACTGGCCGGCTCGCACGCATCGTCGCGATCTACGACCGCGAGCGTACCCGCGGTCTCACTGATGCGGATTTGCACGAAGTGATGGGCGCGACATACGGGCCGTCGATGCTCATTGCATCGCCAGCGCGACCACCCGTCAACGCCGCCGACCGTCTCACGATTGGTCGCTGGCAGGACGCCGATGCCTTTCTACTCTTGTGGCGCGAGCAATATCCCAGCCGCGTCGGGCTCACGTTGACTTCAATCGCCGCCGAGGCCGCACTGCGCGAAGCGATCAAGGGTGGCCTGACGCTTGACGCCGCCGAAGCGCCCGCGCGCGATGTGGCACGCCGCACGGCGGAAGCAGCCGCCATCGAAGCGCGAGACGAGAAAGTGCGGCGCGACAACAAAGCCGGGTTCAAGCCCTGACGCCGTGGCGCACGGAACGCCCATGACAATCGCCACCGCGACGCGCGACAGCGCGGTCTCTCAATTGTGGTACCGCGCGCTGTTGACCGAAGAGCAGATCGAGGGCGGATTGCTGACCAACATCAGCCAGTTGTTCATGAAATCGGTCAATGCGGGCGGCGCCCCGGATGGCGCCTGCCTGTTTGTCAGCATCGCCGGCACCAGTGAGGTGCCCGAGGGCGAGGACGACGACTCGCCCGCGCCCGCCGTGTTCTTCTCGCCCACGTCGGTGTCGATGGTCCCCCACCTCATTACCCTCTACAAAGCCACGCCGAGCCCACCCCCCGCACGTTCGCGCGTTGAATTGCTGGTGGGCAAACCAGAAGACTGGGACCTGCTGCCGCGCGGCACGCACTAGCCTGCCGATCCCACCGGCTCGCCGTTCCTGACGGCAACCATTCCCACGGCTCCTCCGTCCAACCACTCGCCGATTCGACATTGTCGAATCGCTTTCGACTTTGTTGAGCGATGTCGAGCCACCCACCACCCGCGGATCATCGGAAGTCGGCCCCGTTGCCGGCAATCACGGCGGCGATCTTTCGCGCCTGGCTGCCGACGGCGGAACGTCGCGAGGTGCTGACTGATCTAGCCGCCGAATACGAGGAGCGGCAGCTTACCGACGGCCGAATCGCCGCACGCCTCTGGCTGTGGCGCCAATTGATTGGCTCCGCGCCCGCATTGTTTCGGCGCAGCTGGTGGCGGGGCTGGACCGGATTCGAACCGCGCGCGAACCGCATGCAACCAGGGGGACCAATGCTCGAAAGCTGGATTATGGACCTGCGCTACTCGGTACGACGACTGATCAGCCGACCAACGTATGCGCTACTCGCAATCCTCACGCTCGCACTCGGCGCTGGCGGGACCGCGGCCGTCTTCAGCGTCGTGCGTGAGTTGTTGATCGAACCATTGCCCATCGCACGCGAAGAGCACGTCGGCGTCCTGTGGCAGCCATTCGATTGGACCGAGCAGGAATTTCTCCATCTTCGTCCCAACTTCCCCGGGTTTGAGCGCATGGCTGCCTATCGCGGCAATGATGCGACGCTCGAAATATCCGGTCAGCCGCTACGTCTCGTTTCCGGCGTTGCCGCGTCGGCAGAACTATTCGAGGTCCTCGGTGCGGGTCCTCTGTTTGGCCGCACTTTTCAAACCGGCGACGATTTGCTTGGCGCCGAACCGGTCGCCGTGCTCAGTCATGGGTTGTGGCAAGAGCTCGGAGGCGACGCCGCCATCCTCGGCCGACCCCTCGAACTTGGAGGAGTAACTCGAACGGTGGTTGGCGTAATGCCACCGGGATTTTGGTTTCCCACACCCGAGGTGCAGGTCTGGACGGCAACCCCTTTGCGCCCAGACAATCAAACAGGCAACTACGCATTGATCGGCCGTGTCTCGGCGGACAGCCGCATCGACGCGATGCAAGGACCGCTCGCGGCCCTCGCGCAACGAATTGGGGAGCGGTTCAAATACCCACCGCAATGGGATAAGACACGCGCGCCGGCGATCACGCCCGTGCGTGAATATCTGGTTGGTGATGTCCGGCCCAGCCTCATCGCGACGCTGGCGGCTATGAGCCTCATCCTGGCCATTGCATGCGTCAACGTCGCGGCCCTGATGCTCGGGCAACTCGGGGGGCGCTCCACCGAAATGGCGGTCCGTGCGGCACTCGGCGCCGCACGCGGACGGCTGACGCAGCAGCTCATAATCGAGTCGCTGTTGATTGGCGTCCTGGCGGGTGCGGCGGGCGCTGCACTTGCCGCTGCCGGATTTCAAGTCCTCGTCCGGTCGCTTCCGCTTGGTGAACTGGCCGCCACCGCCACGGTCGATTGGACGATCGTCTGGGCGGCAACGGCCGTCGCGCTGGTCGCCGCCAGTTCGATTGCAATCGTGCCGGGCATCGCCATCTGGCGAACCAGTCTGCAGGCGACTATGGCAACGTCGCGTACGGGCGGCATCAGCGGACGCGGGGGGCGGCTCGAAGGCTCGTTGGTCGTCGCTCAGATCGCATTGGCGGTTTTGCTCGCCGCTGGCGCCGGCTTGTTGATCAGGAGTGTCGGAAATCTTCGCGGTATCAACCCTGGCTTCGACGCGGCACATCTTGCTGTCGTCGACGCGACGATGCCGGCCCAGTTGCCTCGCGACGAGCGTCGCCGTGTCATCCTCGACGCCCTGCCTGTATTGCAGGCGCTGCCTGGCGTGCGCGCGGTTGCGGCAACGCAAAAGCTGCCGCTGCGTGGTTCCGGCGACAGCTTCGGCATCGGCGTCGAGGGCAAACCGCAACTCGAACGGTCGACCACGTTTTTTCGCGTCGTCACCCACGACTATTTCGCGGTGCTCAACGCGCACGTTCTGCTCGGTCGAGGGTTTTCGCCCGCGGACCGTGCCACCAGCGAGCATGTCGTGGTGATCAACGAGGCACTGGCTGCGAAATATTTTGCCGGTGAGAACCCGCTCGGCCGCGTGCTTC
>WUUC01190207.1_pt1 | contig 15832 bp, 12 predicted proteins | sample 6278441 | NCBI WGS metagenome assembly WUUC01 (sample SAMN13675441, study PRJNA597444) | soil metagenome | isolation source: soil | place: USA: Washington | collected 2017-10
GGCGAATCGTGGCAGAGGAGACAGGCTCGATGGCGGCTACGCAGGATGCGCTCGATCACGCTAACCTCAGCACAACAACCGTGTACGTGCAACGCATAGCGGTCAAGCGAGACCTGCACAGTGCGGCGGTGGCGAGGCGGCGCAAAATAACATCCTCTTAAGAGGTCTCGTAATATTCATTTAAGATTCCTATGCTGACGGAACAGCTCTCGCTTCCACTCGGAACCTTACGCAATCGGGCCCTCTTCTCCGGACATTGGCTGGAGAATCGTCTGGCTTTAGAACCTGAATGGGTGGAATTGCGTGACGAGGCGCGAGGAGTTTTGGATAGTTTGAGTGAGTTATGGCGTGTGCAGCGCGGGCGCGTTGAACATTACGGCGATGAGCAGGGTTTAGAGCAAGCTTTTATTCAACCAGTGCTCGAGCGGCTCGGCTGGAAGCTGAAATATCAAACTTTTTTGCAAGGGCGGAAGCCAGACTACGCGCTGTTCGTTAGCGATGAAGCCTTAGACGCGGCGCTTGCGAGCGGGAGAAATTCTCCTGACTTCTGGAAGTATCCGACGCTGGTGGCCGATGCCAAGGCGTGGCACATCAGCCTTGATCGCCCGAACACGGTCAACAACAAGCGCGAGTATCCGCCCGAACAGATCGAATCCTACCTTAACTTGAGTCGTCTTGATTTCGGCGTGTTAACGAACGGCAAGTTGTGGCGGTTAGTGCCGCGTGAGTACAACTTACAGCAACGCCGCTTTCAAACTTATCTTGAACTCGATTTGCAACAACTCCTCGAGAGTTGGACATCGTCTCCGAGTCTCGCGGAACAGTTCGCGCTCTTTGATGAGTTTTTCCGTTTCTATCTGTTTTTCAGTCCCATCGCTTTCCGCGAAGTGGATGGGCGTAAGACTTTGCTACAACGAGCGGTTGAAGGAAGCTCCGAGTATCGCCTCGGCGTCGGCGAAGGGTTGAAAGATCGCGCGTTTGAAGCGCTACGTTTGTGTATCGAAGGACTACTAGCCAGACCGGAAAATGAACTCGACCCGGTGCGCGATCTTGAAGTGTGCCGTGAGCAGAGTTTCATCCTGCTGTACCGTCTGCTCTTTATCATGTACGCGGAAGACAGGCGACTCTTGCCGTACAAACTCAACCGGACTTACACGAACAACCGTTCTTTGGGGCGGCGGCGAGACGAAATTGCCGGCACTCTCGATAGAGCCTTTGAAGGACGCGGCGCAGATTATTCGCCTGACAGCACCGGCATCTGGTCTGATCTCTTAGACCTTTTCGATCTCGTTGATCGTGGTCATCGCACTTACGGAGTCCCGGCCTACAACGGGGGGTTGTTCGACGCAGAAGAGCACAGCTTCCTTGCCAGCAAACAAATTGCCGACTTTCATCTGGCGCGCATCATCGACCAGTTAGGTCGCGCGTCCGATCCGCATAAACCCGCCGCAGGTCTCTTCCGCGTTGACTATTACGATTTGGCGATTCAACATCTGGGAGGCATTTACGAAGGGCTGCTAGAACTGCACCCGCATTACGCGACCGAACAAATGGTGGTCGTCAAGAAACGCGGGCAGGGAACGACAGAGGAGCGTGTACAGTCCGCCTCGCAACCCATTCCGCGCGGCTTTCAGACGACGGGAATAGTTTACCAGCCCAAATCCGTCTACCTCCTGACGAACAAGGGTGAGCGCCGCGCCTCCGGCAGTTACTACACGCCGGATCACATTGTCGAATACATCGTCCAAAAAACGCTGAGTCCACTCTGCGTTGACATCACGCGCCAGCTTCAAGATGAGATAGACGTTGCGGAGGCGCAAGTAGGAGCGACGTCGGGTGATGAGCGCGCAGAAGCCGTAGCACAGATCGAAAAGCTGAGGCGCGACTTCGATGACCGGGTGCTTAACTTGCGCGTGCTTGATCCGGCGATGGGGTCAGGACACTTCCTGATTCGCGCCTGCCAGTACCTGGCCGAAGAGATTGCGACTCACCCTTATACCGGAGACGAGCGCCTGACTGAGGCCCCGAGCGGTGAATCCGCCCTCGGTTTCTGGAAGCGGCGCGTGGTCGAACGTTGCCTGTACGGCGTTGACATGAACGAGATGGCGGTCGAACTTGCTAAGCTCGCGCTATGGTTGGAGACTGTCGCCGCCGACCAACCTTTGAGCTTTCTCGATCACCACTTACGGCACGGCAATAGTTTAGTCGGTGCGCGGCTCACTACGTTGGGCGTGCTGCCGGGCGAAATCTTATTGCTTGGAAACAATTTCGCAAATCAGGCTGAAGCACAACTGCCCGTTTTGCTCGAGCCGCTCGCCGCGATACGGCAAGCGCCATCCGACACCGCGGGGCAGGTGAAAGATAAGCAACGACTGCACGTCAAATTCGAGCGCGCGCGGGAGCCGTTCAGACAAGTCGGTGATTTATGGTCTGCGACGTTCACGCGGGAAGGGCACCGGCTTGTCACCGCAGAAGCATACCAACAGGCTATTGCGGCGCTAACAAAGCCGAAAGAGTTCAACCGCATCAGCGAAGAAGATTGGTTCCGGCAGGCGGTGGCGATAGCAAGACGCGGCGATATGGAATGTTTCCACTGGGAACTTGAATTCCCCGAAGCATTCTTCGACGATGGCGGGCGACGAGTTAACGCAGGGTTCGATGCAGTCATTGGCAACCCGCCGTATGACGTGTTGTCGGAAGCTGAGACGGGCCGTGACTTAACCGCATTCAAATCTTTCATCACGCACGACCCGGTGTATGAACCTTCACGGCGCGGCAAGAATAATCTCTACAAGTTATTTATCTGCCGCTCGCTCGAACTACTGCGTGATGGCGGTCTGATGGGTTACATCACACCCATGGCGGTACTGGGAGACGATCAGGCCGCCGACATCCGCCGGCGCATCGTCGAGGTTGGCGCGTTCACCGGGATCGAGGCGTTCCCGCAGAAGGATAGCCCGGCACGGCGTGTCTTCCCGGAAGCGAAGTTATCGACGGCGGTCTTTACGCTACGGAAGGGAAGTATCGAGGGAACGGACGGGCGTGAGTTCATGGCGCGCGTACATCCCGGCAGAACTATTGAGACGAACTCGCCGAGCCTCAAGCTAAGCACGGCCTCAATCCCACTTTACGACCCGGTGAACTTCACAATCGTCAGTTGCTCGCAAACGGATTGGGACTTAGCGACGAGAATCACCAAATCAGGTCGAACAGTAAGACTCGGACAACTATGCACTTCATATCAGGGCGAAGTGAATGAGACGATTGAAAAACCAAAGGGAACCTTATCCATTAACGAAGCAGACGGGCCTCTTGTCCTAAGAGGCTCCAACATAACTCTCTACGCGGTTCGGGAGGCTTCTCAAGGTGAAGACTTTTTCATCCGGGAGTCAGTCTTTCTGAAAGACAAGTCTCCAACGTCTAAAGCATTTCATTCAGAGCAAGAGCGAATGGGGTTTCAGCGCAGCTCTCCACAAAATAACTTCCGACGAATAGTTGCGGCGATTATCCCTCCCGGCAACTATTGTTTCGATACGGTGAGCTACGTTCCTAAGTCTGATTCACAACTTCCGCTCGTGTTTCTAGTAGCTCTACTCAACTCAAAATTTCTTGATTGGTATTTTCGTCTCGGCAGCACTAACTCTAAAGTCAACGAGTATCAATTTAATAACCTGCCATGTCCTGTTTTTGCCGACACGCTGGAAACAGTTGATGAATGGTTACAAGATAAAGCTCTCAACGCGCTCGCGCTCGGCGATACGGAACGTGTTTTCGATTTGCTGCAACCATCTTTGAAAGATGCGCCATTCAGTCCCGCCGCACGCACGGTCATCATCGAAGCGGCTAACCGCATCATCGCCATTGAAGAAAGGCGCGGCCAAATCTCACGAGCCGCGCGCTCGGCGCTCGCGCCTGCGGCGAAACCTTACCAGGACTTGATCGATAGAATCTTCTATGCGATGGCTGGTCTGTCGGAATCTGAAGCCGCCGGACTGGAGGAGCGTTTAGCTCAAATGCTTTAAGCGGTCATTGGAAAGATAGCGCCGTGACGTTAACCTGATGCGACGTTTAGATTCCATTAATACTGAGTGATTAACGGATTACTGATCCAGCCTATAGAAGAGAACACAAATGAAAGATGCCCAGAAACCTGATCACGTCAGTCTTAACACACTGATTAACAGGCTCAAGGAAGGCCGCTTCGTAATCCCGGATTTCCAGCGCGAATTTGAGTGGCGTCCATGGGATATCCGAGAGTTGATGCGCTCCATTTTCCTCGACTACTACATCGGGAGCCTGTTGCTGTGGAAAGGTAAGAGGGAGAACTTCGCGGCGCTCTCTTGCGAGCCCGTCTACGGCTATGGCGGCAACGCATCACCGGAGTACATCGTACTCGACGGTCAGCAACGGCTGACGGCGATATATTACGCATTTCTTGCGCCCGACTTGCCCCTGCCTAATCGGTCCTCCCGCGCTTTCTATTTCATCCGAGTCGATAAGTTCATGGCTGAGGAGTACGACGAAGCATTCCACTATGACTGGCTGACAAAGCGCTGGGCAAAAGTTCTCGGAAGCTCGTCGAACCAATATGCCGAGCACTTGTTTCCGTTGTCCGTCGTTGGTTCAGGCGGATGGACCTTGGGGAACTGGGTACAAGACTATGAGAAGTTCTGGGGCGAGAAGGCTAAAACCGCGCTAGATTCAGGAGACGCTGCTGCGGATCACTTCGCCCAACATGCCGAAAACGCCAAAACATTCGGCGAGCACCTCAAAGGCATTACCGAGCAATACCAAATCTCTTACATCGAACTGGATCAAGACCTCGGCGTAGATAAGGTCTGCGATATCTTCACCCAGATTAATAGCCGCGGCATTCGCCTCGATGCGTTCGACCTCGTTAACGCGCTTCTCAAGCCGAAGGGGCTCCAGCTCAAACACCTGTGGCGCAGTGCCGCCCCGCGTCTGGAGTTCGTTGAGACGGAGAAGATGAACGTCTACATACTCCAAGTGATGTCCATCCTTCGCCAGGCATACTGTTCGCCGAAATATCTTTACTTCCTGTTGCCGGGACAAGAAAAGCCGGTGCGCGACGCGGACGGCACACGCCGCAAGGAAATACTTGTTCCTGACATTGGCGATTTCGAGCAGCGCTGGAACGAGGCCGTCGGTGCGTTGGAGAAGGCAATCAAGCTACTCCGGCATCCGCAGGAGTTCGGAGCGATTTCCTCGAATTACCTGCCTTACGTCTCAATTCTTCCGATTTTCGCCGCCCTACAAGCGCACGTTAAGACACTGCCTGCCCATCGACAACTCGACGCGCAACGGAAAATCCGCCACTGGTACTGGGCCTCAGTATTCACAAATCGCTATTCGGGTTCGGTCGAATCCACAGCCGCCCGTGATTTTCTCGACGTAAAGTCGTGGCTCGATGACGACATCGCCGAACCCGCGCTGATTCTAGAATTCAAGAGCAGATTCAAGAACCTCGAACTCCGCAAGGAGACCAAGCGCGGCACCTCGGTTTATAACGGCATCTTTAATCTGCTGGTGCTTCAAGGCGCGCGGGACTGGATGACCGGTAACGTGCCGCAGCACGGCGACCTTGACGATCACCACATCGTGCCGCAGGCGTGGGGCACCAAGCGCCTTTCGGGAAACCTCGTCCACACGATCCTGAATCGCACCCCGCTTAGTGCCGATACGAACCGAAACGTGATCCGTGATCGGCTGCCCAACGCTTACTTGCCGGAATTGATTAAGTCCAACAGTGAGCAGTCCGTGCGCGCCATCCTTGAATCGCATTTTATCTCGCCCGCGGCCCAAGCCATCCTCTTGCGCGACCCCTTCACGCCTGACGACTTTGAAGCTTTCATCGCCGAGCGGCAGCGCACCTTGCAGGAAGCCATCGAGAACCTGTTGGTTAAGGAACGGCTCGACCTGCCCCCACAGTTACGTGAGCTAGACGAGAAGATCGAGCAGGTGGAGTTGAACCTGCGGAGCGCCATCGTATCCGCTCTGAACGGGGACGTTGCGCAACTGCCGTCGCACGTAGTCCAGAGAGCCGAAGAGCGCATCCAGCGCGCGGCTAAGAAGAATGCAGCGCTGGATACGGAGCGATATCAGACATTGGATGGGAAACTGGAATTCTGCGATTTGAGAGAGCTTCAAGATACTCTTACTGGCAAGACGTTGTGGTCCTCATTTGAGCCACGGTTTGCTAACAAGGAAACTCTAAACGCAAAGTTCGGGCAGCTTGCCGAACTCCGTAACGGCATCCGGCACAGTCGAACTGTAGACGAAATTACTCGCAAAGAGGGTGAGGCCGCCGTCCTGTGGTTCGAGCAAGTGCTGCTGAAATGAGAACATTTACGTATTCCCAATCACTGTGTGAATTACAAAAGATAATGCGAATTATAAAAAAGGATGAGAATATTCCAAAAGTAAATGCTAATAAATGTCTGCTTCTAACCAATCCAACCGTCTTATAATAGGTTTGGTCTTCATCTCTCACATATTGATGGGGAATTAGACTATGAGTTCAGACACGCCTCATTTCGAGGAAACTCTAAGGTCGCTGCCAGCGCCAAGTGAACTACCGATAACACTCCCTACTACTCACCTTACCGTTGCTCGATGGTTTTCAACTGTCGTTGATAATGGCGAGCTTCAGCCTAAAGCATGCAAAGTATTTAAGAGAAATCTTCTCTATTTCTTTTACGGGGGCGTGTTCTATCGGACCTCGGAAATGCCGACCAGGAATGCGGCGGAATTTCCAATAGCTTTTCTCTTTGAGCCAGCTATTTTAAAAGATTTCGATTGCTACTATCCGTTTGATACTGGTGCGATGGCTGCCGGACTGTTCGGCGATTGGAGTAACCGTTTCAACCCATTTGAAGAAAGATTTAAGGTAAGCGGCAGGGGGGATTATTCTACACCGAGCCTAATGGTTCACCACTTATATGGGAATAATGAAAATTACCTTACGGGAGATGTAAATCATTCACTAAGTGAAAAACCAGAACCATTACCGCAGCTAGGCGAGTTCTTATCAGCCGATGTAACGTCATCCGGGGCAGATGGCCGCCAACTAAAAATTGAATGCCTAATTGCTCAATCTTTGCCGCTGAATCAGGATTTGATATGGGTCGGATATCCGTCCAGTATGTCAGACATTTTTGCCCGGATATATGAGAAGACTAAGCCCAGTGTTCCTGAACCCTTTCCTTATCCGGATCATAAAGTTTTTAGGCCCAACGAAGTCGCGGCCCAACTTCAACTGAAGGCGGAGGAAGTAATACAGCGACGCTTCATTAGCTTACCCAAGCTGAAGGAACGCGCGTGAAACAAGGTGGATTTGCATTACTCGGATATGATAATCCGCTAGGACGCTACCCCGCCCCGGTCGTTCCGGTAGGGCGATTGGGGGATGAGTTAGTGGCGGTATATGCCGGTGACGAATCTCCTTCCTATCTAACGCTAGAAGGTGACACACAATATCTTAAATTCGATGCGAGGACACTAAAGCACTTCGTAGATTTTGATCCCCAACTTAACCAGCTCTTTGCTATCAGTTCAAATGACGTCAGACGTTACCTCATCAAGGATGAGAAAAAATTTTTCTCAAAGTTACTTAAACAAGAGTCCTTCACATATGACAATCCCTTTTTAAGCCTGTCTTTAGCCAAGGCTACTAACGATTCCAAAATTATAGTTTGGGAACTTACGTCATGCGTATTATGGATGCTTGGATCGACACCTGAATTAGTTGATTCTTGGTATCAGGCACAGTTAAGGTCCTTAAAGGACTGTCTGCCGCATTTAGTTCTCGTAACCATACCGTATGAATGGCGCGATCTACCCTGCCTTCCTAAGTCTTGGAATAAACGGCAGATGGTTACCATATCAGAACTTGAGCAACAATATAGAGCCGAGCGAGCGCGGATCTACTCGCGTTCTGCGCGTACTGGTTTTGTGTTCTGGGCTCTCGTCTTTGCCTTTGCATGGATTACTCCATATTTTTTGGAAGAGTATTCTGATTGGTTTTTCATCCTATCTGGCATAGTCGTAACGCATGTATTGTTCCTTTCCTATCAATTTTATAGAGAATCTCAGGGATACATGCTGCGAGCGACTAGTAAGATTTGGGGTGTCTTTCTTATATCCTTTGCTATTCAGTGGGCTATCGGCTCCTTATGTTTCTATTTGACCCGTAACTTTCTCTGGTCATCGGCCCCAAGAACAATTTTTGCTTTTATTATAGGAGGCGCAGTAGCTGCCATTACAACTGTCTTGGGGACCGTCCCTATACCCAAAGGTGGCATCACGGTTGCCACCCCTCGGATACGGCTTGCAATATTACTAACAAGACTGGATCTCGTGCTCCGCCCCTATTTCTCGTGGGCTATAGAATGCTGTATAGCTGAAGATTTCTTGGCCTGTCAGGAGCCGAACGCTTGGGGGCTGAATCTGAGCCCTAAAGTGCTCGGCGATAGGCTACGCATGTTGTACGAGTTTTATAAAGATCAAATTGCCGAAGAACAGAACGACCAGTCATTAATACAGGACGATGTGGACAGCACACCGTGGGGTGTGTTCTATCTCCTTGTTAGGCACGTCGGCAGACGTAGGCTGAGAAAATATTTAAAGAACCCCCCTACACTTTCTAACGAACGGGACGTACGTGAGAGAAGTTAGGCTGTTGGAACAAAGTGGTTGGTATAAAACACCGGACCCAAATTCGAGACCATGAAGGAGGTATGATGAGCAAATAGTGGAGCGACCGAAGTCAACGGCTCGCCACGGATAAAGAGTAAATAAAACCGGCTCTATGATCGCGGCTTATGTAATCCGTTCGCTTTTGGTAATAGGCAATTTTAAAACTTGGCGGGATAAACTTACTACGCGCCACCTTTTATAGAATTAAAATCTATTCGCATCAACTTTTGTTGATATTTATAGCCTCTTTTGTAGAAACGGCGAGTTTAGCCGGATCCATTCGCATTATCTTTTGTAATTCACACACTGCCGTGCATTAATCTGTCTATTCAAACTTCAAGCTGGTACGGGGCATAGAGAATAACGGTTTGCTACATGCCTAAAGATACCCATTGCCCCTTATTCGCGATGCCTGGAAGAGGTATAATGGAAGTCAGGTATGAAGTCTGAGGAAACTATCACTACTATCCTCGGAGGCGGGATAGGCGTCAGCCCATTGGGCTCGCACGCGTTTCTGGACGAGTTTGCGCTCGCCTATCACCGCGCGGTCGCCGAGCGGCTGCGCGCCGAGCCGGAGGCTGTGCTGGAACTTGCTCGGCAAAATCTTAACCGGTGGACGGAGGGTGATGCGTTTGGAGCAGGGGAGCAGGCGTCGCTGGAAGAATGGCGGGAGATTCTTGGCGAAGCGGACATGGATCGGTTGATCGAGATCATGACCGAGATGACTGATGAAGGGCAACGGCTTCGTTCGTCCTCACCGTTTGTCGGCTCTCTTTCCCCCGAAGAGCGATTGGAGATACTCGCCGCCTGTGAACAAAGAGCAACTGTTTGACCTGACCGAGCGCGTCAAGCTTGTGGCCGGGGTCGAACTTCCAATCATCGTCGGCTCGCAGTCTCTTTACGGCGTCACCTCACAGGTTCCTGACATCGTCAAACGCTCCGTTGAGTGTGACTTCCTACTTCTGGCCGTTAGCCCACCCGCCTTCCGCGCCGTCATCGAGCAGATTGGTTTCGCAAGTAGTTTTCAAGAGACACATGGCTATTATGCAGACGCGGTCGGCCTCGCCACGGTCGTGTTGCCTACGGGCTGGCAAGAACGCCTTGTCCCCTTAACCGACGAGGCTGGCAAGCTGTACGCCTACTGCCTTGAGGTACACGACACCTGTGTCAGCAAGCTGATGGCCGGAAGAGAGAAGGACTTTACCTTCATCAAAGAGCTAATGGATCGCGGCTTGTTGGACATGGAGACTTTCATCGCCCGCGCAAGTTTGATAGTAGACATGCCGCAGAGCAATGCCCTCCAACCGCGCCTCGAAAAACTGGAAACTTACCTCAAGGCCGCACGTCCGGTTCATGACGTGCGACCCCTTCAGCAGTTATTGGTGAGCCTCAAGTCACGTCGGTAGCCGAACTGACGGGCTTAACTAACTCGTGCCATCCACGTCAACACCAACCCCTACACTCTGCTTGCTAGCAGACTAAAAGGTCGATTGTATCTATGTGGGTTTATAATCGGCGCGGAGGATACATGGATGCCTGCAAGAAAAGCCAGGAAAGCTATACGCAAACCTACAAAGCGGCCGGCAACAAGGAAGAAACCGGTAGCAAGTCATGCTCAGGAACCGAAGTTGCCATTACTCTCGCTGTTAATCTTAGAGTGTGACGCAGATCTACTTGCAAGGCAGTCGCTCTCAGTCGCCAACGATATAAATACGATAGTTCGGATTTTGCCCAAACGGTTGAGCGTTGAAGTGGCGTTGATAAAAACCAGAGACGACTTATTGGAGAAGTTCGCAGATTACTACAAGAAGTATCGCGCTATTAAACTGGTGGTTGTTATAGCTCATAGTAACAATCAGGTAATTAGCCTTGCGCCGGGAATGGTTATTGAATGGAGCGCTTTTGCAGAGTGGATGAAGCCATTCAGCCCGCAGAAGCTTGTTTTCATAGCTTGTAAAGCTGGTCAGTTTCCTTCTACCAGAAATCTCTTTGATGAACTAGAAAAGCTGACAGAAATCTATGCTTCTCCTGTTGAGTTATGGATACATCAAGTGGAAGCAATGAAGCTTCTGATCCCATACCTGCTGCTGGCGCGCAAAATTGATGGGGACCTGATTACTATTGGGCAGGCAATAAGTTTCATGCGTCATGGAGGAATTATACTTCGTTGCCGTAGGAGACAAACTGGGTGGAATCAAATTTTCCAGACGTTAGCCGCCCTTCGTGATTTACAACAATGAGCGGTAAAAATTGATGTGAAAACGGCTTTCTGGTAGCATGTTTCATCAGTGATAAAAGACTAAGCTTGCATCCGCTTTAGCGAAATGTTTGGGGGAACCTACAAATCGGCTGTCGAGGAACTCATAGAGAGCCAAGTAAGGCGCGATATGGAGTTCCGTAATTCTTTGCAGGGCAAGATTATCGAGCAGCATTTGAACCGGAAGAATGATCCGGTGTATCAAATGATGATCCGGGCGTCTAAAGATGCGGCTGCAAGAGCTAAGGAACGTGGTCTCTGGTTCTACCGTAGGACGACCGGTATCATCACTAGGGACATCATTCGCAAGGCTGTTCACAAGCTCCTCGAACAGCTATTTCCTAAAAAGTTTGATCCTGAATCTTTTGCGAACCGTATTCGCGCTGCTCTCAGCACGCAGGATAACTGCGACGGCATCGTGAAAGTACATTCCCCGCCGGTCCGGCTCATTCCCAAAACACTGCATCCAATTGACTCTGTAGCCTAAAGACGGGCTACAGAGGCCGGATATTTCTGTTCCCGTCTATCGCCAATTATTTGGTGTTGGCATTCGTGTGTCTGCCAGCATTAGCTTTCATTGGCTACCAGGGTGAACGGAAATGAGAGAACTTAAAGCATCACATCTCAGCACAGCAGGAAAGACTTTTCATGCAAAGGAAAGAGACATAGCAATTGAAGAGAAGCGGTGTGACATTAACATCAAGAAGCAGCTGGTGAAGTTCTATATTTGTAGAGAAGTTGCTTGCTTCCTCTGTCTCCTTGTAATGCTAATACTCGTCCTTACGGGGCTGGTAAACGGGGAAATCTTTCTTGTTTCTCAAGTTATAAACGCCATCTTCGGAGGAAGGGGCAAAGGCCTTCGAAGGATAACAGAGTCTGAGTTTCCAAAGAGGGACGTCCTTGAGAAGGAGTCACATTAGATTCAGTTTCCCGCTTTCCGTGCGCACTTTAATTCGAGGGTCGCGTGGCGGGTGTATTACTACAGTAGTTCCTTAAAAGGGAACTCCGGCAATGGGCATTGACATGTACAATCATACGCCGTCCAGCTCTGACGTCGGGATGAGGCGACGCATTGAGGTATGACCCGTTCTATGTCTGGTGATGAAGATAATCAACGAGCGGTAAGGCGACTTGAGGAAACGGTCCTTGACCGTGAGTACAGGCGATTCAACTTAATCAACAGGAATGACGAGGTAGCGATCCTTGAACTTTTTAGAGTGTTCGGGGATGCGGTCAGGGGTGTGATCCACGACCCTGGCCCGGCGACTGAGCGGCAGCGGCAGCACCTCATGGATGAGCAGGCGGCTGCGCTGGGGCACTGTTTCAAATGGATCGCCGAAGAGTCCGAACACACTATCCTGCCTGCTGACCCATCCCCCAGAACGATCGTGCAAGAAGCGCTCGCCCTGTTGGAATGGGGTGGGTACTATCATGAATTGTATCTGGACCACGTCGCCTTCTGGAGAAAGGAAAAGGTCGCCGCAGTTGATTATGAGAGGAGAACAGTCGAGATTCGTTACCGAGCCCCCTTCGACCCTTTCTTCCTCATCACACAGCGGGTGGACGAGTTAGAACTCGTCACCTCCTATTACAACGCCATGCCTCTTGAGGAGCTTCAGGCGGAATACCGAAGCTGGGCCTCGCTTCGCGGTGGCACGATCATTCGCCGGTTCGACGGCCTGCCCTGCATCAGGCCTGGAGATCCTGCTTACGAGTTGGCGGCCCGGTGGGCTACCGAGACCATTTGGCCGGAACTCTCACCCGAGACATCCCTCGATGGCTTCAGTCTGGATGATTTCCGGCGCGTATTCGCCGGGCTTGTCATCAACTGTGCTTTCATCGCCTGGGCGGAAGACCTCCAAGACTCCAGGCGCGGAGTGGGTCAGGGGAGGCGGTCCCGGGTGGTAGCACTCCCGCACGAGCAGATGATCGAATGGCTGGGCGACATGGGCGGCATCGCGGCAGCGGCGTCGCAAGAGATACTGGACGTACTCACCCTGGACACGACCAAAAACTTACCGTCACTGTCTTATCAACCGTTCGTTCGTTCCAAAGCAGGAAAGGTCTACCTGCTCCCACGCTTCATCGTCTATTCTGACGCTCCGAGGATCCTTTCACAATCGCTCAACACCGGGAATAGGCAGAGGATTTTTGCGGGCCTGGGTAAGCGAATGACCGACGCGCAGCAGATGGTCATCGCGGTGGCCTTCGAAGAGACTGGCCTCGAGGTTTTGAATGATCAGGTTCTTCGGTGCAGGGGCAGAAATATCCAGCCGGACTTGGTCCTCTATGACCGCACGAGCGACTACCTGCTAATAGTGGACTATAAGAACATGATTAATCCGCTCGGACCGGGGCAGGCCATCTCGAATATGATGAACATACGTGGCTACGTTGGCAAGATGCAGGAATATATCGAAGTCATCGAGGCGAACCTTGACGTAGTGCGGGCGGAGATTCCGGCCCTGTCCGAACATCCACAGGTATCAGGAATGCTCTTGTTTCGTGACCCTACGCCGCTGCCTCTGGACTGCGAACCACGGATAGCCATGGCTAACTGGTTTTCGCTAAGACAGTTTTTGTCAGGCGGAAGATACGACAACCTGCCGAGCCTCGTCGAGTGGGCGACAGCTCGGCTGGATCTCGGGCTCGATTTAGGGGCTTACATGTTAGAAGATCGTGTGGTTAAAGTCGGGGACTGGCAATACATCCGTGAAATGCACGTTCGGAGGGATTAACTTTAGCAAACGATATAACGAGCTTTACGGAGCTGCCAAATTGTGATTCACATTTAGACTTTGGTCGAGAGCATCCCGCTGGTCAAAGGCCGGGGCGGGAGTCCGCGCCACAGGCCGGACAAGATGCAAGGTGACTGCGCCTATGACAGCGGGCCACACCGGCGCGCACTCAGAAAAAAGGGAGCGAGCCGGTCTTAGTTAGCATTTCCCAAGTCAGTCTGGAAGCGTCGGCTCGAATCGGTTAAGGAAATTTCATCATCCCGATCTTATAGGTGATTCGCAAGAGCGACGGATCAGGTTCTTTCATTAGTCACATTCTGTTCTACCGCCTCTTCGAGCACCCCCAGTTGATGCCGACGTTCAAATAGAAGAATCAGCTCTCGGACGCGCGCAGACTTCCGATCTCCTGGGAGCTCGTCGACATCTACACCAAGAAGAAAACAGAGGTTCTTGAATTCTTCTAAGTCGAACGCATCACAAAGTTGTTCAAAGAGTTTCTTGCGAAGTGTCGTCGATAATTGCCCTCGAAGTAATGGAAGGGGCGGTTGACTCTTTGGCCAATCGCCTTCGGATACAGGTACTGGACGCGACTCCACGAACTCGCGTAGACACGCCGCCGCCGACTGCGCGGCATAGTCGTGCCAGCGATCATCCTTCGACTCATCGGCGAAGTCGCAGATTGCGCGGATCACCAAGAAGCCCACCTTCTTTACCGCACTAAACGCCGCAGATGCCACTCCCGCGCTCTCCATCTCGACCGCGATGAGATTGGCTTGTGTAGACCGTAGCTCGTCGGCCGCTTCAACTGCGGCAATTACCTTCTCGCCCGAGGCGATCGGCCCGACATGTACTCTGGGATGTGTATCATCTGCCTTGGCCCCATCCGGCCTAGGAGGCAACCGCCGCCTCCAAGCGGAGCCGGTGAGGTTGAGAATTCCGTCGAGCAGGGTCGGGTCGGCAGGGAACTGTCGGTTTCGGCGCTCCTGGCCGGCGCTGCGGACTTTGGCGAGCTCGTAATAGACGATCGAGTCGGAGGCCACGACGTCGCCGAAATCCTGTCGTCCCTTCGACAATCCGCCGGCAATTCCGTTGACCAAGATAAACCGTGGGTTCCACTCGCGGATAAGGTCTGCCGTGGCGTGGGCGGCCTGAAGGTTCCCCATCGAGTGGAGTAAGGTGACGACCATTCGGTATGTACCACCACCTGCAGTAGGGATCGTGCCGCGATAATAGGAATGGGATGAAGACGGGCCGACAGCCACCTGTGCGAGCTCTGGAAAAAACTTCTTCACAGCCGCTAGCTCTTTTGGCAATGCTACGACTACGGCGAAATCGACGGATTCGTCCGCGGCCTGTCGTGCGAAATCCTTTGCCTGACGGTCACCGATTCCGACGCCCGCCGTATCCAATTTCACCCTGACACGCTCCTCATGCTGCGTCTTCATGCGGCGGAGAGCGTCCGCCGTATACGTCGAGGGGTCTTGGTCGATCAAACTGTGATGAGTAGGGCAAAGAATGATGAGGTTGTCGGCCTCGTTTCGGTCTGCGTCCGATTGCGACGGGTCAAAGCGGGGGCCGCCGGCAGAGGCGGCGTGAATGTGACATATCTCACCCAGCAGCGCGTGGGATTGAGGGTCAACGAGTCTGGTGGCGCACCCCGGGAACGCGCATATGCCGCCTGACGAGGCGTACAGCATCTTAATTGAGCGTTCGCTAGGTGCGCGTCGCATATCTCGCTTTCACGATGCCTTGCACAGTTCGTTGATCTGTATAAGGTGAAGAAGCAGGCTTTTCTAGCCTTATTGATTTATCCAATTCAACAATACAGTGAAATTCCGCTTCGTCACTATTAATAGCAAGACCATCTTAATACCCGTTCAAGGTAAGACGTTATTCTCCTGAGGAGTTATATTGTGGAGCCCTAGGCTTAACAGCACACCTTCGCTCAGCATGCTTGTGCTGATTATTTTGTAAGGGCGTCTTATCTACTGGTCTGGTCTTATTTCTAATTTCATTGTCTGTAAATAACCGAGGCCAACAAAAGCCTCTAGTTGATCACTAAACATACTTTGGTCGAATGTTGTCGTGTGAGGAAAGTTATAACTCAGATTGGAACAAATCA
>WUUC01053036.1_pt1 | contig 15830 bp, 12 predicted proteins | sample 6278441 | NCBI WGS metagenome assembly WUUC01 (sample SAMN13675441, study PRJNA597444) | soil metagenome | isolation source: soil | place: USA: Washington | collected 2017-10
AGCTGGAATCCCTGACGGAAGGGAACAAAGATGGCGAGGGCAACGATCGTGGCGGCTGTCGATCCCCGAGATGCCGACGCCGTAAGGGCCCATAACAGTATCCAGAGGACAACCGCGCCTCCGCAGACTAGGAGTAGCCGGCGGCCTCTGCGCCACAACTCGAAGGCGAAGAAGACCAAGAAGGGCGACAGGAAGACGGTGGGTAGCGCAAGCGCGTTGGCATTCTCATCCTTATGGAAAGCTAAGACCCTCCCCCCTCGCTCGACTTGATTGAACATGGTCAGGACGACGACGGCGAGATAGGAGAGACACAGCGTTATCAACACCCCGTGCACCGTCCGGCGGGAACGGGCAAGCGTCAAGATGAGAGGTAGCTGAACCAGAAAGACGAAGACGTACTGCAGTACCTGAGTCACCGCCTCCAAGGGAACGGTGGCACGGAAGGCGCTGATCAATCCCGCAAAGACGAGACAGGCTGCGGCAACCCGCAGTGAAGTGGGGATCCACCGCATCTGAACGGGCCCGGCCAGGACGAGAAAGGCAAGGGCGATCGTGGCCGCGTCGTAAACGGTAAAGGCCTTGATCAGGCTCGGGTTGAGCAGGGCTATGAACCCGCTGGCGAAAAAGAGGATCTCGAGCAGATCCGAGCGCTCCGTTCGGGCACGGTTTACCGCGCGCGGAAGCGCAACCTCCGAATATGCGCTCATCGGTCGCCCCCAGGAGGGGGGCGCGAGCATGCCAGCTTACGCAGCCTTCGTTCTCCCCAAAAGTTGTCCTCGTTCAGCGTCTACCGCCAGTCGTGGATACATATTCCGACCCGTCGAATCCCCGGTGGTTCACCCCGGGTGGGCCGACGTGGGCGCTCTGGCCCCGCTCTAGGATCCGTTCGTCAGGGAGGACGTTCACCACCTCCGCGACGTAACTTGCGTACACCAAAAGGACTATGGTTAAGCGATTCCCCAGCCGTCGAACCCCGGGGGCATGTAAGCACGGAGGCGCTCGACGTCGTCCTCGAGATGTCCGGCAAGTTGGGCTCGAACCCGGTCGTCAAGAGCAATCCGCTCGCCCTTTCCGGGGGACATCGCCGGCCGCCCCCGATTGAGTCGGTGGAAGGCCCGCGGCAAAACCTCGTCGACCAGCTCTTTGGCCCTCTTGGTGGCGGGAAAACGCTTCTTTAGCGTCTTCCTAAGGGACCACGTCGATCGCCGATGGACGATGCGCCGGCTCGTCTTGTAATACTCGTGCTCCAGCTCATCGGGCACGTAACTCTCATCCACGCCCAAGAAGGCGTATACACGGCTCATGGTCGCCGAGCGCCGTTCGCGTAGGTCCTCCGACTTGACGAGGAGGAGCCGGTCAGGCGGATAGTGGTCAAGGTATTGCTCCACCTGGGATGCGTAGCAACTGCACAGCAGGTAAACGGGGTTGGAAAGGACGGCCTCTCCCAGAGGCAAGATCTCCGCTCCAATCGCAACTCGATGGTCGTAGTGAGAGCGAATGCGCTCGATCGGGTCCCTCACCACGTAGACGAACCGAGCATTCGGCAGGAAGGTGGCGATGCGCTGTGGCACACCGGCTACCAGCGGATACTTGCTGTAGGCCGTGGAGGCCTCGCCGACGGCAACGGACCCCGGACCAGCCCCCTTGAACTGCCTCTTGTACCAGTCGATACCTCTTCTCCAGTTCCCCCCCTCGTCGAAAAAGTCAAGTTCCTTGACCGGCGACATGAAGACCTGAGGGTGGGCCCGAAGGTAGTGAAACAGGCTGGTAGTCCCCGCTTTCATTGCGCCGATAACGAGAAAGTTGGGGAGGGCCAGCTTGGTCCGGGCTGCCGCGCTCATACGCTCTTGCCCGCAAGGTCAACCGACGCGCGCTCGCTCGAGCCAACCTCTGGGGCCGTCCCATCGCCCGGGAGGAGAATGGTTCGAGTCGGCTCCTGGGCGGCTTTCCGGCGTAGACGGCGCTGCGTGGCGGCGCGTGTCGTCCTCCCAAAAGAACTCATGACGCGCCGGTATTCGGCATCGATCACTTGGGTGGACCATGAGGTCAAATCGATCGAGGCTCCCATCTTGTCCTTTCGGCCGATGATACCGGCCGTCGCCTCCGCCGCAGCCGTGACATCGCCGAGCCGCACGACCACTCCATCTGCGCCCAGCCCCAGCAGCTCCCGCACGCCGTCGACGTCGTAAGCGACAAATGGGGTAGCAGCGGCCGCAGCTTGTACCAAGACCTGCGGCACTCCTTCAGCACGACTCAGCAGGATCATGACGTCAGCGGCCGTGATCAGGGGGCCGGGATCGTCGACGAATCCCACAAGAGCTACATCATCGGTCAGACCCTCCCGGCGGAACATGGACATCAGAGCGCCCGCCAGCGGACCTTCGCCTGCAATCACGAGGAAGGGCCGGGTCGTGGAGTCGAAGGTGAGGAGATGGCGAACGTAGCGACCCAGATCTAGCACGTTCTTGCGCGGCTCCAGGCTTCCGAGATGGAGCACCAAGGGTCGGTGATCGGGAAGGTTCAAGCGTCGCAGCAAGTCGGCCCGATCCCCCTCTTCATTACCGATCGCCGGAAGTCGCAGGCCCGAGCGGACGACATGAAGCTTGTTCTTCGGGACACCGATGGCTCCGTACCGCCCTGCGAGGTCGTAGCCGACCACCACATACGCTGCGGTCACGCGCTCGAGGCGGGCCTCGATAACCCGGTACAACAAGTCCTCCCATTTGCGGTAGCCGGGACCGAAGTTCGCCATCGACAGGGAGTGGACAACCGGGGGACCAGCAGCCACCCGTGCAGCGATTCGGCCGAGAACACCGGCCTTTGACTGGTGCGTCACCATCAAGTGGAAGTTCCAACGCTTGAGCAGCCGCACGAGCTTGACGATGGTGGTGGCGTCGTTCCAAGGGCTCGGCTCCCTCACCAGCGTCTTCATTACGGTCATGTGGACGGCGACCTGGCTCTGGGCGAGCTCCACGTCACTATTTGCTCCCACTACTACGTGGTGATCCGCCTCCGGAAAAGAGCGCACGATGTCACGGATGCGCGCCTCCGAGCCTCCCCGCAGGTAGCGAGTGACGACGTGGAGAACCCGAGTGCGGACCCCAGCCTCTCCGCCCAGGCCGTTTGCCACGGATTCTTCTGCGGGGCCGGTGGACGTATCTGAGGCCTCCGTCGACGATGGCGCTCCCAGTTCCGAACGCAGCTCCGCCATGGTCACCGGCTCGATCACGCCGTCTGCCGGTTCGTGGACCCGTTCGAGCGCGCCGACGTAGTGATCGGGTTCGGCTGCGGTCAGAAGGCCCCCTTCCCCCCTATGACCCTCGGCACGGTCTTGAGCACAATCCGCAGGTCCAGCAAGAGGTCGAATTCCCGTATGTAGCGTGACTCGAGCGCCGCCCTCTCCTCGTAGGACAGGTCACTCCTCCCGCTCACAGCCCACAGCCCGGTAAGGCCTGGTCGCACTCCCAGAATTAGCGGAACTTCCTCACCAAAGCGATCGATCTCTTCGTTGAGAACGGGCCGGGGACCGACGAGGCTCATGTGACCGAGGGCGACGTTGATGAGCTGCGGGAGCTCGTCCAGACTGTACTTGCGCAAGAACCTTCCCACCCGCGTGACGCGGGGATCCTCCCGAACTTTCTGGAAGGTATGCCATTCCAGTCTCAGCTTAGGATCCGTCTCGAAGAGCTCCTCGCACATCTGCTCGGCGTTCTTCACCATGGTGCGGAACTTGAACAGAGGGAAAAGGTCTCCGGATCGCCCGAGTCGGCGCTGAACATAGATGGGCCAGCCTCGGGAGTCAATCATGATCGCCAGGACTACCAGGATCATGAAGGGTAGAAGCAGCAACACGGCCGCAGCGCCGATTACAACATCGAGTGAGCGCTTGACGACGCGACGAATCAGCGACCACCGGAAGAGATCGAGCGGTGTAGTCGGTTCCCCGGCTTCTAATTCATCGAGCGCATCGGCTGCGCTCCAATCGCTCGTCAACGACAGCGTTAGCGGCCGCCGACTCATGTTCTGGGCCCCAAGAAGTGTTACTCCCCCTGTCGTCAGTGATCTCGTCCACCTCGCCCCGATTCCCCACTGTCTCCCCCAGGCGCTGTGGTCTCTCTAGCCGCGCTGGTGAGGTTTTCGAAGCTGGCCCTAACGTAGGAAGGGATCGCGCCCAGTCACACATGCACGTGGGGTAAAAGTTCGTACGGGGTTCAAGGTATTCGCCCTCGCGATACATCGGTCTGGGCCCCGGGCCCCAGGGCCAGGACCTCCCCAAGGACAATGTGTGCCTACCGGCGAACTTGAGGAAACCATTGTGGGCGTATGAAAGCGGCATCTCATGCCGATGCCGTAGGCGAGATACGTTGCAGCAGGGGTGTGCGCGTTATCGACGTGCTGTTACCTTGGCCCTTCGCATGGGGCCATCGTTACGCGCACAAATGGGGGCGACGAAAGCGGACATACCGTGGACAAGGGACAAACACCTATTACGAATGGATACCGATTTGGGGACGGGGAAGACTCAAAGTCCGGGCGCCGAGAAGGCCGTCCGATCTGCGGATTGGTCTCCTACACAACGTGGGCTCAAGATCCTTCATCTCATAGTCAGGTTGGGAGCCCCCAACACTCAATACAATGAACATTGCCTGCCTCTCGTAGGAAAGCGAGAGATTGCTATCTGCGCTTTCTTCAGGGACGCGCCGTTGGCGCCCCCACCCGAAATCACTGTGTTCGAGGGTGGCGGCACAGTTCGAGGATTCCTCCGCGCCTTGGGGACCGCCTTCGCCGGTCGTTCCTACGACGTCGTCCACGCGCACGCTCCCCAAACGGGCTCTCTTCTGCTGCTCGGCAATCTGCTGGCGAGACGCTCCATGACCGGCGCCGTGTACACCGTCCACAACTGCTTCCAGAACTATTCGCTCCGCAATCAGCTTCTCCTCTTCCCCGTCTTTCTCGCCTTTCCTCGAATCACTCTTTGTAGCCGCTCTGTACTGGAAAGCCTTCCGCGCCTTCTACGCCAAATCGGGCGACACAAGATGTCGATCGTGACCAACAGCGTCGATACGGAACGGGTCGATCGTGTTATCGCAGACCTCGATCGTAGAGCCCGTGACGGTCACTTCACAGCGATATCCGTGTCCCGGCTGATAGGGAGGAAGGATCCCGTCGCGTTGATGCGCGCCTTCGACCGAGCCGCACTCGACGATGCCAGGCTTGTCTTCCTTGGAGACGGCGAGCTCACCGACGAGTTGAGAAATCAGGCTGCGGCGCTCGGACTGGGCGATCGAATCACCTTCACGGGCATGGTCGCACGCGACGACGTCTACCATTGGGTGGCGGAAGCCGACGTCTACCTGTCGACGTCACGAGGCGAAGGCTTGCCGATCGCGGTCCTCGAGGTGATGGCATGTGGCATCCCGGTGATCTTGTCCGATATCCCTCCGCATCGTGAGATCGCCGAAGGAGCCGATTTCATTCCCCTGATTCCTCCCGGCGACGTCGAGGGCTTTGCGCGAGAGCTTCGTCGCATGCAACAACTAACCCCCGGCGAGCGGGCTTCGCTGGGACAACGATGCCGGGAGATCGTCGATGAGCGGTTCAGCCTCTGGGCCATGCATCGCGCCTACGACGAGGTTTACGCCACTATCACTCAACCCAAAGGGAGAAAAATCTAATGGCCGATCGGCAGCAGGGATCTCCTCCGCCTCCTGGAAGCGGCTCTCAGAACGGGCCGGTGGGCCCGTCAAGCACGTCGTTTTCTCGGCCCGAGACATCCACAGCCATGGATCAGGCCGTTCGATCCAACCAGGGAGAAAGTCCCTCGTATGTGGAGCCGGGGCCGGACCCGAGCATGAGAGCGAGGAACGTGGTGAGCACAAGCAGGGCCATTGGGGGAATTGTAAGGAGGTGGTGGCTGCTCATCCCGCTAACTCTTCTGGGAGCGGCAATCGGGTACGCCGCCAGTCTCCAAATCAGACCGGTCTACGAGGCGACGACCAGCGTCCTCGTCGGTCAGATCTTCGAGGATCCGAACCTCACAAAGGACTACGTCGAGACTACTCAGAGCCTCACAGCCACCTATGCGGACGTCACCAAGCGGCAACCGATCCTTCAAGACGTGGTCGATGAGCTTGGACTACGTGCGTCATGGACCCAGCTACGGAATCGTGTTCGAGTCGTGCTGCCGGCTTCGAATCCACAGCTGATCTCGTTGACGGTCGACGCAGATTCGCCAGCGGATGCTGAAGCGATAGCGACCGAGCTCGCCAACCGCCTCGTGGCCATGAGCCCCACCGAAGCGGAAGTGACCCAGACCTTCCAAATAAGAGATTTCGTTCAGTCGAGACTCGATTCGCTCCAAGAGGACATCAGTCAAGGCCAGCAAAGACTCGATTTCCTCGAGAGGAGTTTCTCCGCCGCGGCGTCCATCAAGGAGCGCAACGGGTGGGGAAGGAGAATAGAGGCGCAACGGAATTTGATCATCGACTGGCAGAACAACTACTCGACGCTTCTCAGCGCCCTGGCGACGAAGGAGTCCCCCAATACCCTTCAAATCCTGGAGCCGGCGAGCTCTAGTGGCGTACCCGTTCGGCCCAACACACGTTTGAACACTGCACTGGGGGCAGTAGCGGCGCTGTGCCTTGCAATGGGCATCGCGTATGCCCTCGAGTTCAGGCTGCACCGGCCCCGCCGCGCTGCTCCGCGTCCCGTGGAATCGGTCGAAGCACCTGAGGACACTCGAGGGGGCACCACCGACTACGAATCCACTCCAACACTTCAGCGAGAGTGAGTCCCGGGATTCGGCCGCCTTCGAGCGTCGCAGCCGCGGCGGAGACCAGCCCGGACACCCTCCACGCGGGACCTGGTGTGCCAACCACCACCGACACCCGGGACAAACGCTCCTATACACGGCCCCCGCCCGAGACCCTGGCACTCGTGACAAGCCTCGGCCGATCGCTGGAGCAAGAGGAGATCAACTATTGCCACTGGAAGAGCAATGCGGCCATCGATCGGTCCTACCGGGGCGACAATGACCTCGATCTCCTGATTGCCGAGGAGCACGCCGGCAGGTTGAGAAGGGCCCTCGACGACCTCGGTTTCGTGCGCGCGGAGATGCCGGCTCAGTATCGGTCCAAGGGAGTAGAGGACTTTTACGGCCTCGACAGCACCGGGAAGCTCGTTCACGTACACGCGCATTTCCGGCTCGTTCTGGGTGACGACGCCACGAAGAACCATCGGGTCCCGATAGAACAGGCGTACTTGCGATCTTCGGCGCAGCAAGGGCTCCTCCGGGTTCCAGCTCCCGAATTCGAATACGTGGTGCTCGTCATTCGCATGGTGCTCAAACACCAGACCCCAGACGCCATCGCCGGCCTCAGAGGTTCCTTGTCGAAGTCCGAACGGCAGGAGCTTTGGTTCCTGCAAGAGAGGATTGACCGGAAAGAAGTCAATGCCATCCTCGAGACACATGCCCCCTACATCGGCAACGAGTTCTTTGCACGGTGCGAGGGTTCCCTCGGACAGTCCGCGCGTCTTCGCTTGCGGGCCCGTACCGCAGCCGAGTTAGAGCGACGGCTCGAGCCGTGGTCGGAGAGGCCTCGCAGCCACGATGCAATTCTTCGTGTCTGGCGGCGACTCCACAGGCCCGTTCAGAAGTATGTCCTGAGGAAACGTCCGAAACGACGGCTGCCCGCAGGGGGGAAGCTGGTTGCAATCGTGGGGGGCGATGGCGCCGGAAAATCGACCGCGGTGGCGGGCGTCGCGACTTGGTTGTCCAGGACCTTCGTCGTCGATCGAGCCCACCTCGGCAAGCCTCCTCCATCTCTCGCCACCATGTCGGTGAGAGCGGCCCGGATACTTCGGCGCGCCACCCGGCAGCAGGTTGTTCGGCGTTCGGAGCCCGCCGCTATGAGGGGGCCCCGCACGGGACAACTGGATTTGCTGTGGAACGCATTGCTCGCGCGGGATCGGTTTCGCGAGTACAAGCGAGTGCGGCGCCTCGTAGCAAGAGGAGGGATCGCCATCTGTGACCGCTTTCCACTGCCTCTGCTGGACGCAGTGGACGGGCCCAGATCCACCTCGCTTTCCGTGGAGGATCGCCAAGTGGGCGCGGCCCATCGCCTCATCAGCTGGGAACGCTCGTTCTACAATCGCATAGCGCCCCCCGACGTGCTCGTCGTGCTCAGGGTGGATCCCGAGGTCGCGGTAAAACGGAGGGCCGACGAGGATGCCGCCTTCGTCCGCGCCCGGTCTTCAGAGTTTTGGGATCGTGGCTGGAGTGAGATCGGAGCTCTCGTGGTTGATGCCAATAACCCAATGGCCGACGTCCTGCGAGAGGTCAAGTGCGCGATCTGGGGGGAGCTCTGAGCATCGTGGCCGCCGGCGAGACGACAGCTCGACTCACCGGAGCCATCGAGATAGTGGGGCCTGCGGGCTCCGGCAAGACGACCCTTATCGAAGCATTGAGCGCACGTCTCCCCCACGTCCGGCCCTTGTCGATCTACGCGACCCCTCGCAACCTTCCTCTCTGGCTATGGAGCGCGTTCAAGCTCCTGACACAACTCCGCCTTCCCGACTCACCGGAGGCAAGTTCCTGGCGGAAGAGAAGGTGGATGATAAGGCTGCAGGCGGCAGAACGAATCTTGGACCGGGAGTCGGGGCGGGGGCCGTCGCTCCTCGTTTTCGACCAGGGACCCGTGTATACCCTGGCCCATCTACGGTGGGCGCTGAGATCGTCGCTCTCAGCACGCGGTCCGGGCGCTCTGTGGCAACGCAGTGTCCCGTTCTGGGCCCAAAAGCTGGACGCCGTCGTCGTACTCGAGGCGGGCGACGAAGTCCTTCTGCATCGCATACGGACACGATCGAAGCCTCACTCCCTCCGAAGGGTCAACCTCGCAAGAGCTTGCCGAAGCCTGCAGAAGGAACGGAAGCTCTACGAAACCCTCATCCGTGACCTGCTGGGGGCAAGGCCTTCCCTTCGGGTGCTTCGGCTCGACACCGCCACTCGGTCACTGAACGACATCGTCACGTCGGTGGCCGAGTTCCTCGAACGCGGCATGACCTCACCTCAGCGTCAGGACGAGAAAGAAGCTGCGTCACGCGATTCCTCCCCACGCCACCAGTGAACAAGTCAGACGAAGCATGGACGTGATCTCCATCGGCGGAGCGAGCCGCAGCGGTAGCACGCTGCTGACCTTGCTGTTGGGAGAGCTCGGCGGCCTCGTTGCCGTAGGCGAACTTCGTTATATCTGGTCCCGGGGCTTTCGACAGAACATGCTTTGTGGCTGTGGAGTTCCTTTCCTTGATTGCGCATTTTGGAGCGACGTGTTCACTCATGCGTACGGGGGTCTCCACAAAACGCCGGTAGACGAGATAAGCGAGCTTCAGGACTCAGTTGCTCAGATATGGCACCTGCCGCAATTGTTGGCCGGTCCTCGGCTGGCCCGCTTTCATGCTCGCGTAGGAGCTTGTGTGCAACACCTCGACAGGGTCTGTGCTGCAATCCGCGAAGTCTCCGAGGCACGTATCATTGTCGACTCCTCGAAGCTACCGTCGTACTGCTACCTCTTGAGTCAAGTGCCCGGCGCAAACGCAACATTAGTTCACTTGGTTCGAGACAGCCGAGCGGTCGCCTTCTCCTTCCTCCGAACGAGACGCAAACCCGACATCCACTGGACCGAGGCGTACATGCCTCGCTTTTCTCCACTCAGAAGCGCACGCGACTGGGATGTTCTCAACCTGGGGATGGAAGCGATAAAGCGGACGAGCACCCCGTATCGAACATTGCGGTACGAAGATCTCGTCCGCGATCCTTCGGCAGGCCTTGCCACGGCGCTGGGCCATGCAGGCAACGGCGTACCGGATTTGGGGAAGCAGCGCGAGATGGCGGTATCGACACATCACACGGTATCTGGGAATCCGCTGCGTTTTACTCACGGCACGCTTCGAATCCGTCCGGATACGGAGTGGAGGAGGTCCATGGCCGCTACCGACCGACGCGTCGTCACCACGCTGACCTGGCCTCTTCTGGCTCGCTATCGCTACTGGGAGAACGGACTCAGGCACGTGGACTAGATCCAGTCGTCCAGTCGACCGGATGCGTCGAGAAAAAAAGTCGTCCCGAGCGTGGTTACCTGGGTCCGCGGGCTGAACCAATACATTATAGTTGGCGTGCGGACAAGATTAAGGGCTAAGTCTAGGGGTGGCCGGCTCGGCCCATCCACCACGACCTTCGAGGGCGGGCCACTACGTCAATGTCTCTCCCAGGCGGAAAAGAGGAGCCATGAGACCTAGTATCAAGGCCACGGCAGTCCTGGTGGCCGGATTGGCGCTAGTGTCTGCCACGCTGCAGCCCGCGTCCGCGACGACCACCACGCTTGTTGCCCAAGCGGACTCATTCGTCCTGTCCACCTCCCCGAACGCGAACAAGGGCGCCATTACCCCAGTCAAGATCAACGACGACACCAAGCGTGCGTACTTTCGCTTCAGCCTCTCGACGCTCCCCGCGGGAGAAACGGTTTCCTCTGCCACGCTCAGGCTCTTCTTCAGCACATCTCCGAGGTGCTCCCTGGGAGCCGAGGTGCTGCGCTCCGCAAGTGAGAGCTGGGGTGAATCGACCATCACATGGAGCAACCAGCCGGGCCCCACCGGAGGGCCCGTGGCGACGGTTGGTTCGTGGACCGCAAACAGTTACGTGGAGTTCGACGTGACATCGGCGGTGAGTGGCACGGGCACCGTCAGCTTTGTTCTGCGACACGCGTCCGGATGCACACCGACAGGCGACGATTCAATCCAGAGTCGGGAAGGTGCTCAGAAACCGCAATTGGTGGTCAGCACGACGGCGGGATCCGCCCCGCAGTGTTCCGACGGGCAGGACAACGACGGGGACGGGAAGACCGACTTCCCGGACGACCCTGGATGCACGGATGCAAACGACAACAACGAGACCGATCCCACCACGCCCACCCAGAAGTGTGGCCCGTCGGGCAGTTCGACTATTTGCATCACGTTGCCCTCATCGACTCTGTCGGGCATGGCGTCCATAACGGTCACCAAGAGCCCGAACAGTGGACAGGTGTTAAGCCAGTGGGCCCCCAACGGGCGCCCGCTCATCCATCTCCGCCAGATGTTCGGACGCGATCCGACAACCAACAACTATTCGTTCCTGTGGCCGACCAACAAGTATCTCGATGCTTCCGGCGTGCTTCGTGTGCGCGCTGGAGCCTCGGCCACGCCCGTGGAAATTCCGGTGACCCTTTCGAACGGGAATGTGAGTGACTATCAGCACAATCCGAACGACTGGGCAAACTACCTGCCGGGGGCATGGAACCAGCCGAACGATCCCGTCATACCAGCGGTCGGGGACGGCCCCGACGGTCTGGCCCCCGCCAATCAGGTCGCTGACCTGATAAACGGGTCCAAACCCGCCCTGGTCTTGGCCCTGGGGGACCTCGCATACGAAAAGTCGTCGCACACTGAGCTCGTCAACAACTACGGGATCTCCGCCCTGGATTCCGGCAACCCGACGAAATGGGGAAGATTCGCAGACAAGACGCAGCCGGTATTGGGCAATCACGAAAACCCGGAGGGGTTCGTCGCCGATTGGATCGACTACTGGCATGGGAGACCGCGGTTCGTGAGTTACAACTTCGGAGGCGCTCTCTTCCTCGCTCTCGATTCCACGACGTCCTCTGGTTTCAAGGCGGGGACGGCACAGTACCAGTTCGTGCAGAACGCGCTGACCTCCGGAGCACCCCCGTGCGTGATCGCCTACGCACATCACCCCGTCCTAACAGGGAGCCAGGTCAACGACACCAAGCTGCCGATGTGGCAGTTGCTCGCCGGGAACGGCGCCGACCTGTACCTCGTGGGTCATGCCCATTTCATGGCCGAGTACCAGCCGCTCGATGCCAATCTACAACCCGGTCCCGGCGCTCACTTGATCGAGATGATCTCGGGCGCGGGCGGCCACAACATTGCGCCCAACGGCAAGAGCGACCCCCGTCAGGTTTTCCTTAGAGGAGGAACTCCCGGCGCCGTCTTTCTAACCCTCATTGGGGCGGCAAATGGAGGAACTGCTTCGAGCATCAGCTGGCAGTGGAAGAGCGCCAGCGGGACCACCCTCAGCAGCGGAAGCACGACGTGCTGAGCCCGCTCCGGTCACGACGCAGCCAGTCCGCCGATGCGCTGGCGCGAGTGGGACAGCGCACTTACAGCTCGTTGAAGTCCCTCACTCCCAGATCCCTGAAGGGGGCCGTGGGAACCGCGGTGGAGGAGATGGGAGCCGTGACGAGCTCGTTGCGGATGCTTCCCTCGTTCATCGTCGTCGGGGGCCAACGCTGTGGCACAAACTCTCTGTACGAGTACGTTGCGGCCCACCCGCTGGTAGGCCGAGCCCTGCCTATTCCAGAAGTGCATTTCTTCGACGTGAGCTTCCATCGCGGCATGGATTGGTATCAGGGCCACTTTCCCCTCAAGTTCAGGCCCTCTCGCCGGAAGGGCGCGTCGGGACACAGAATCACTGGTGAGTCCAGTCCCTACTACATGTTCCATCCCCTCGCCATACAGCGAATCGCAGAGTGTTTGCCCACAATCAAACTGATCGTCTTGTTGAGAAACCCAGTGAACCGAGCTTACTCACACTACAACCACGAGCGGGCGCGCGGGCACGAGCCTTACTCCTTCGAGGATGCTATTGCACGCGAGGACGACAGACTTCAGGGAGAAGAAGAGAAGATCCTCGACGATCCCAGCTATCGCAGCTTCAATCACCAGCACTACTCATACCTCGCGAGGGGAAACTACGTCGCTCAACTGGAGAGGATCTTCGCTCACCACCCCAAGGGGCGCGTCTTGGTGCTGAGCAGCGAAGAGCTCTTCACCGAGCCGAGACAAACGCACTTGAGGACACAGGAGTTCCTGGGGCTCCCAGTGCTGCCGCTCGAGGGGTATCCAAGGCTCAACCCGGGCACCTACAAGGGGCTCGACTCCGCCCTTAGGCGCCGGCTGTCCGAGCACTTCGCCGACAGCACCGAGCGGCTCTATCGCCTACTCGGACGAGACCTCGGCTGGAGCTGAGCGCGCCCGTCCTGTGCCGGCGTCCCTCGGCAAGCCAGCGGCAGCAGGGCCAGCCCGCGTAGATAGCCGGACACCTTGGCCCTGTAAATGCTCGCGTCGCCGGCCGGCTCTCCTCGGGTCTCCAGGCGTCCGCTGAGCTCCTTGACTCCTTGGAGCAGCAGAGAACGCGGCAACGCGAGCAGGGCCCTCCTCAAGTTTCCCCAATGCCGGAACCGTGAGAACTGGACGAACAGGGCGGCGACATGTCCCCGGACATAGTCGCTGGCCTGTCGCTCTAGACTCAGACGGTCGGGTCGATGACGGTGGAACACAACGGCTGCGGGCTCATAACGGCACTCCCAACCGAGCGCAATCAGGCGATACCAGAACTCCGAATCCTCACTGCAACCGGTCGCGCCGGCGCCCAGGCGTTCGTCAAACGGCCCAACGATGTCGTAAGCCTGTCGCCGAAGGGCCATGTTGGCCCCCGCGCCGATCTTCCAGACGGGAACGGCGATCGGCTTGCTCTCCTCGAAGAAGTGCCGTCCGAAAGTCATGCTTCGGTACCCGTGGTTGAAGCCACCGAGCGCCTTCTCGAAGATGACCTGGGACTCGGTCGCGAGCTCTTCAGGGAGCACCAGACCGGTGACGGCCATTACCTCAGGCCCGGTGAAGCCCTCGATCAGGCGTCGCAACCACTGGCGGTGGACGGTTGCATCGTCGTCGGTGAAGGCCACGATCTCCCCTGCCGCCTGTTCGATAGCGGTGTTGCGGGCAACTGAAAGCCCTCCCCGTGGCTCGGTGAGGTAACGCACGCCGGGAAAAGCTTGGACGACTCGGCTCGTCACCCCGCGGTCCGGTCCGTTGTCGACCACTATCACCTCCCGCGGCCTCACCGTCGACTCGGCGATGGAGGATAGACAGCGACGCAGTTGCTCGGGGCGGTCGCGCGTGCAGACGACGACCGACACGTTCACGGCTTCCGGGACGGGGGGCAGCCCGCGGAGACGCTCGTCGAGCCGGGCAAGCAGCGGGGTGAGCGGCGACGGTCCGCCAGCCTCGATCACCAAGCCGTCAGGTGGCCGAGGGGCGTGCGGACACCCGTCCGGTCGCGTACCTGAGGAGAGCCAGTCACCAACTGCGGGAGCAATGACCTGAGCGACGAGGGCGGCCGACTGCGGATGGCGGAATACCTCGGAGCGGGCTTCGAGGTGTCCGAGCGGGAGGTCTCGCCACCACAACACGACGTATAGAAGCTCGCCGTCATCACCGACCCCCGAGTGCGGCAGCCCTTCGGCAAGATCGACATGGACCACTCGCCGCGGCCGGAAGTCAGGCACGGGCGTTGCGCCGAAGCCCTTCCACACGCCGCCGGGAACGCGTGTAGCTTCCGGTTAGCCCCACGACGCCGCCCACGAGTTCGGCCATGACGAGGTCAGGAGGAAGCGGGTCGCGCGCACGTACGCTGCGGCGGAGAGTCCCCAGTTGATCTCCTAACCACCAGCCGACGAGCCGACGCAGCTTAGACCGCTGGGCGGGGTCGGCGCGATAGGTCTTCTCTACGAAGGCCATGAATCCCTCGCCCCAGCTCCAATACTGGCGGCGAAGGGCACGGAGCTCGCGGCGGTGCTTGTGAAAGACGAGCATGCGGGGCTCGTACACGAGCGCATGGTTGGCTCGCACGATGCGGTGAAAGATGTCCAGGTCGCCTCCGCCGGGCAACGGCGGGCCGGTGTCGAGCGCCTCATCGAATCCTCCGAGCGCCGTGACTACGTCCCTACGGAGGACCATGTTGCAGCCGGCCCCAAAGATGCCTGCCCCCGTCGGGTAGAGAGGGTTATCGGGCAGTGTCTGGCCCTCGTAACGAAGCTTTCGAAACCCTCGGCGAAAGCCGCCTCTCTGCTCGAAGATTATCTGCGCCTCAGAGTCGAGACCATGAGGGAGCACAAGCCCCGTCACCGCAGCCGCGTCGGGGCTCTCGGCGACGGCTTCCTCGAGTCCACCGAGCCAGCCTCGGTCCACAACCACGTCATCGTCGAGGAAGGCGACGAATTCGCCGGTAGCGCAGGCGAGAGCACGATTGCGGGCGAAATCGAGACCAGGAATCGGTTCGCGGACATATTGGATGTCCGGCAGGGATTCCACGAGGTCCCGCGTCGTCGCGTCGGGGGGGTCGTTGTCGACGACGATCAACTCGAAGTGCCGCGGGGCCTCCGCATCCTCGGACCGTATAGTGATGAGGCTGCGAAGGCAGTCGGCGAGGAGCTCGCAACGATTCCGCGTGCACACTGCAACGGTGAGCCTCAAAGGGGCGGCATCCACCACCGACGTGGTGAGCTCCCGGCACAAGGAATCCTCGAGCAGCGAGCCGGCGGCGGCGCGGGCGATCAGCCGGCCGAAGGCGTCGGAATCGAGACGAGCGCCGGGAGAGAGCTCGTGCAAGGAGAAGTGAATGGGACGATCGTCCCGGCGCAGAAGTAGGGCGACGCCGCATTCCCTCTCCGCTAGTGAAAGCGGGGGCAAGGGCCCCGTTACCTCGACGTCGGCAATTGCATATCGCATCATCTAAAGGTACTCGCCCATTCGGCATGTACCGATGCACGCGTCGACTACGGTAAGGATCATGGCGGAGCACGTGGCACAGCGTTGGGTAGAGAATCGTCCCTCCGCCGGGTCCCGAGCACTTCGGCTCGGTGAGTTATGGGCCTATCGAGAGCTTGTCTTCTTCCTCGCATTGCGGGACATAAAGGCGCGCTACAAGCAAGCGGCGTTCG
>WUUC01045121.1_pt1 | contig 15828 bp, 24 predicted proteins | sample 6278441 | NCBI WGS metagenome assembly WUUC01 (sample SAMN13675441, study PRJNA597444) | soil metagenome | isolation source: soil | place: USA: Washington | collected 2017-10
GAACGCGCGACCCGGCCACGGTCGCGGCCGGCGGACCGTGGACACTCAACGGCTCCGCGTGGGATTGGGCCGCGGTATGACTCAGCTTCTGACCGCCGCCGAGAGCGGGTTCAACACCGAATACGGGATCACGCTGGCATGACGAGCTACCTCAGCGCACAGGGCCAGTTTTTTGAGGGACCTGGCCCGCCCGGCGGCGGCACCCTCGGCGGCTGGGTTGACCTGATCGGCAACATGCCACCGACCCAGGGCATGCGCATCATCTCTGGCATCGCCTACGAAGGGGCGCAATCACTACGGCTCAAGATCCCCGAGGGCGACACGAATGTTCTCTTCGGCGCTCCTTCGCCTGACTGGGTTGACGTCACCGAAGGCGCCCAGGTCGCTATGGGCGTCAAGGTATGGCGGGCCCTGAGTGCGCTCGATTCGCCGATCGACGGAACGGTCAGCGTCATCTGCCGCACCTTTGACATCTCGGATACTCCGATCGCCGACATCGTGATCGACGAGCCCGTCGCTGACATACGGGGCTCGTGGATCGACGTCGCAGGCACCTTGGTGATCCCGTCGGGAGTTGCCAAGATTGCCATGCTCATCGGCATGGAACTCGCGAGCGCCCCAACGGTGGGTAACTGGGAGTACCGCTTCGTCGATGCCATCACGTTCGAGGAGGTCGTCCCGCTCGGCGGCTGGGGGGTCGGCATGGTGAGGATGGGGGCCGCATGACAGCGAACAGATCACCCGTTATGCGCGTCCACCTTGCTGCCCCGACCCCTCACCGAAACATCAACGCCGGGTGGGAGCCCGATGCTTACTGCGGCAAAACCTTTCGCCTGGCGAGGATGCTGACCGATCGTGGCCACCACGTCACCCTCTACGGCGGTCCGGGCGACGACACAGCCTCCTCCGAGCACGTCACCGTGGTCACCGACGACGACCGCCGCCGATGGTTCGGCGACGAGACGTGGGAAGAAACGGTTTTCAACGAGTTCGACCCGGTCTCAGCGCCGTGGCTCACCATGAACGGCCACACCATCGCAGCCATCGCCGAACGCATCGAACCCGGTGACATCATCTTCCTGACCATGGGCACCGCCCAGGCCGCCATCCAACAGGCCTTCCCGAACCATGTCGTCGCCGAATGCGGCGTCGGCTACGAAGGAGTCCTCCACAACACGCACCGCTGTTACGAGTCGTACGCCTGGATGCACTATATGTGGGGCAAGACCGGCGTGACCGACGGCCGCTGGTTCGACACCGTCATAAACAACGCCTGCGACCCGGCCGACTACACCTATCGAGCCGACCACGACGGCTACCTCCTCTTCATGGGCCGCCACACCCCCAGGAAAGGCCTCGAGGTCGTCGCCGAACTCGCCAATCACCACCGGGTCATCACCGCCGGCCAGGGCGGCCCCATCGACGGCGTCGAGTACGCCGGGGTCGTCCGAGGCAAAGAAAAGGCCGAGCTCCTCGCCGGCGCCCGGGCGCTCCTCGCCCCAACCCAATACATCGAACCGTTCGGGGGCGTCGCCGTCGAAGCCATGCTGTCCGGCGTCCCCGTGATCTCCTCGCCGTTCGGTGCCTTCTCGGAGACCGTCGCCGACGGCATCTCAGGGTTCCGCTGCCACACCCTCGGCCAGTTCATCCGGGCTGCCGACGCGCTCGACGACCTCGACCGCAAGACCGTCCAAGAGTGGGCCGCCGACCGGTTCACCCTCGAAGCGGTCGCGCCGCAGTACGACCGGTGGCTGCACCGGCTGGCCACTCTCTACGGCGACGGCTGGTACCAGTGATCCCCGACCATCTCCTGCCGATCACCGTCACCTGGCTCCATCCCGGCAGGACCACCGACGGCTATGGCAACGCCGTCGACGACTGGGCCGACCCGACCTCCTCCTCTCTGCAGGTGATGATCGAACAGCGCCGCGCCGACGAGGAACTCGACGGCCGCACCGCCACGATCACCACCCTGGTCATGTTCACCAACGAACTGGGCATCGCCGCCGCTGACCGGTTCGACTGGGCCGGCGTCATCTACGAAACCGATGGAGATCCGTGGGTGGTCTACACGCCGGCCGGTCCGCACCACGCCGAGGTCGCATTGAAGAGAGTCGAGGGCTGATGGCGAACGTCACAGTCAGGATCAACCGGGCCGGGATCGTCCGGATCCTCCGTTCCGACCGGGTCCTCGCCGACCTGGTACGCCGCGCCCAGGCGGTCGCCGACGCCACGTCAGCCGGGGACCTGACCTACGAGGTCCGTTCCGACATCGGCCGGCAGCGGGCCCGCGCCGCGGTCATCGCCGCCGGAGCCCGGACCAACGCTCACGAGCTCGCCCACCACGACCTGGCCCGCACGATCGACCACGCCCGCCGATGAGTCTCATCCCGGTCGTCGTTTTCCCCGACATCCAGCTCGTCGTTGTCGACTACCTGACCGACGTCCTCGCCGACCGGACCGAGAGTTACGTGTTCGGTGTCAAGGTGGGCACGGTCATCGAACGCCCCCGCCTCCCCGTCGCGGTCACCGTCGAACGGGCCGGCGGGGTCCGCACCCTCCCATCCGTCGACAACCCCCGCGTCGAAATCCAGGTGTGGCACGGCACCGACCAGGACGCCCAGCTTCTCGCCCAGCTCGTCCGGGCTCTCCTCCACGCCATGCCCGGCGTCGTCGACACGTCCGACGGGCCGGTGACCGTCACCCGCGTCGCCGATTTCGCCGGGCCGTTCCGGTCCCCCGACCCGCTCTCCAACCATCCACGTGTCCGTCTGACCGTCGAGGTCGGTGTCCACCCGGTCACCGACATCCCTGCCAGCTAATCCCACCACCAGCGAGAGAGGTACGTCCCCATGGATGCATCCAACGTTGACGTCGCCATCACCGGAGCGATCTACCGGGCCCCGATCGGCACCACCGTCCCCACGACCCCGACCGCCTCCCTCGATTTCAACTGGGAGGAACTCGGGTTCATCGGCGACGGCGGCCTCACCGAAGCCCCCAACGACACCACGAAGGAGATCAAGGCGTGGCAGAACGGCACCACCGTGCGGCGCCTGATCACAGGGTTCACCTACAACTGGTCGTTCACCGCCATCGAACAGAACGGCGTCGTCCTCGAGACGTACCACAAGGGATCGACCATGGCGTCGGCCGGTGGAGTGCAGACCCTCGAAGTGCTGGCCCCGAACAGCCAGCGGTGGATGTTCCTCTTCGACGTCGTCGACGGCGACAAGCATGAACGGATCGTGCTCCAGGACGCCGAGGTCACCGAGCGGGGCCAGGTCGTCTACAAGAACGACGAGGCGATCGGCTTCCCCCTGACCATCACGTCGTACCCGGTCGAAAACAACGACGGCGAACCGGTCGTGGCCATCAAGATGAGTGACGACATCGCCTGGGCGGCTGTGTCCTGATGCCCCGCCCCGTAGCTGTCCCCGCCGTGACCGACGAGCCGGAATCGGCTCCGGCCGGGCGGATCGTGACCGTCGACTACGAGGGTCACACGTACACCTATGACCTCGACGCCATCGAGATCGACGCGCTCGAGGACTGGGACGACGGGAGGAAGATCCGGGCGGTCCGGTCGATCCTCGGTCCGGAACAGTGGGCGGCATACAAGTCGCGTCACCGCAGAGCGGTCGAGATCGACCGGTTCATGGCGGCGCTGCTCGACGCCGCCGGTGCTCTGGGAAACTCTTCGGCCTCGTCCGTCTCTTAGCCGCCCATGGCGACGCGGTCGAGGCCGACCTGTCCCGCTACCACCGGATCGACCTGGGAGACCTGTACCGGGGGCGTATCTCACCGCGCCGTGTCGCGGTGCTCACCGCCCACCTCCCTGCCGATTCGGCGACCGCCAGGGCGTTGCACGGTGAGGCGGCCCGATGGTCCCTCACCGACCATCTCCTCGCCGTCGTTGCCGACCGGCTGGCGATCATGTCATGGCAGCTGGCCGGGAACCGCCACGCCCCACGCCCCGAACCGCTGCCCCGCCCCGGCGTGGACAACCAGATCCGTCGCTACGGGAAGACGACGCGGCGACCTGCCGAGATCGTCGCCTACCTCCGCCGCTACGCACCATCGAAGGAGGTGACCACTGATGGCTGAGGGTCCCGAAGTCGGTACCGCCTATGTCAGCATCCTGCCCAGCGCGGCCGGGTTTGGCGCCAAGCTCCAGAGCCAGATCACCGGCGAGGCCGCTCTGACCGGCCAGAAGGCCGGGCAGGCCCTCGGAGCGGGGATCACCGGGCAGGCGTCCGGTATTGCCACCAAGGTAGCCGGGGTGTTCGCCGCGGTGGGCGTGGCCCGGTTCCTCAAGGGGTCGATCGCCGAAGCTGAGGACGCTGCCAGGGTGGGCCGGCTGACCGACGCTGTCATCAAGAGCACCGGCGGGTCCGCCGGCGTCACGGCCGCCCAGGTCGAGAAGCTGTCCGGGAGCCTCTCGAAGATGGCCGGCGTCGACGATGAGGTGATCCAGGGGGCACAGAACGTCCTCCTGACCTTCACGAAGGTGTCGTCGCAGGTTTTCCCGACTGCGGCCAAGGCGGCGCTCGACATGAGCGCCGCGCTCGGCGGTGACCTCCAGGGCTCAGTCCTCCAGCTCGGCAAAGCCCTCAACGACCCGGTCAAGGGCATGACCGCCCTCACCCGGTCCGGCGTGTCATTCACCGAATCCCAGAAAGAGCAGATCAAGGCGCTGGCCCAGTCCGGCGACCTGCTCGAAGCGCAGAAGATCATCCTCGCCGAGGTCAACAAGGAGTTCGGCGGGGCGGCCGCGGCGGGGGCCACATCGACCGCAAAGCTGGGCGTGGCGGTCGGGAACCTCAAGGAGTCGTTGGGGACCACGCTGCTCCCAGCGGTGAACGTCACGTCCGGCGCGCTCGTCGCCATGCTCGGGTCGGTGGAGTCGATGCCCGGGCCAGTGCGGGCCGTCGGCGGAGCCATGCTCATCGCGGCAGGCGGGATCACCGCCACCGGCCTGGCCGTCGGGCTTCTTGCCCCGAAGGTGCGGGCAGCGAAGCTCGAACTGATCGGGATGGGCACGGCGGGAAAGACGGCCGCCGGGTCGATCGGCCTGATCGGCAAGGCCGGGTTGGCGATCGGGACGGTTCTCGCTCTCGAGACAGGGCTTCGATCCCTCGACGCCGCCATCGTGGACACCGACGGGTCGATCAAGAAACTGGCCACCACCGCCGACAACGAACTGGCCCGCCGGTTCGACGAGCTCGGCTCGAAAACGAACTACCTCCGCTCCGCGATGGCCCTGTTCTACGACCAGCCCAGCCCGGACGAGGAACGAGCCGATCTGTTCCAGCAGATCCTCGAGGACGGCAACTTCGCCCTGGCGCAGCGGATCCTCACCGCCCAGCGGGGCACCCCCATCGAGCAGGCGCTCCAGAAGGCCTACGACGATCAGATCGGCACCGTCCGGGCCCTCAACAAGGACCAAGGTCTCTCGACCGCGATCCTCGATGAGAACGGCGAAGCGATGGTCGGCGCCGGCGAGAAGGTCCGGGACTACGCCGCCGAATGGGTCGCTCTCCGCGACAAGCTGACCGCCGTCGTCCAGTCCGACTTCTCGTCGAAGCTGGCCGGGAACCTCTCCTCGGCACTCAACCCTCTCGAACGGTTTGTCGTCGGCGCCGGGACGAACATCGCCGACCTCAAGAGCCAGGTCGCCGATGCCGGCGGGACCCTGACCAAAGCCCAAGCGGAACTCGCCAAGCTCGAAGGGACCCAGTCCGGCACGGCGGGGGAAATCGCCCGGGTCCGTGGCGGCGCCGGCGACATCGACACCGCCCGCGCCGCGGTCACCGAAGCTGCCGCCCGGCTCACCGAGACGCAGGCCGCCCTCAATGAGGCGACGAAATCGCCCCTGAAGTCCATCGAGCAGAACCTGACGGCGAACCTCACCACGGTCACGACCTGGCTCGGCAACATCGACAAGCTCGCCACCGGCGGCCACGAATCCCTCGCCCGCCACCTCACCGCCCTCGGCCCCGGGGCCGCCGACGCCGTCGCCGAAGCGGTCGGCGTGTCCCCGAAGCAGCGGGACAAGCTGGAGGGTCTCTTCGACGAGACCGACGCCAAGATCGCCGAAGCCGCCTCCGGCGGGTTCGAGCTCGGCCTGGCCCAGAAAGCCAACCCCGGCAAGACCCTCGCCGAACTGATCGTCGCCGCCTACGACAAGTCGCTCGAGTCGGGGATCACCGACGCGACGCTTCGAGCAATGGAGGTCGCGATCGGTATCCTCTCCGGCCGCGAGGATGGTGCCAACCTCCCGTTCGACGTCGCCGGGGAGGCCGGGCCCGGTGAAGCCCGTGCCACCCGTCCGGTCGCACCTGCCCTCGGCCCGGCTGTCCCGCCGATCTATGGGCCCGCCGCCCCGCAGCCCGCCGCCCAACTCGCCCCCGCCGGTGGGGTCACGTTCGGCGACATCAACGTCACAGCGATCACGGACGCCAGTCCCCGCCAGATCGCCGAGGAGACCGTCGACTACGCCGCCTGGCGGCTCGGCCCGGCCGTGGCGGCCCTCTGATGCCGCTCACCGAATGGCAGGCGCAACTCGGGTCGCTGGTCGTCGGGCGCGCCACCGTCTACGTCCTTGACGGGCCGATCACCGGCCTCGGGGTCCCCGCCCCCCGCACATCAGACCTCGAGCTCCCCACCGGTGGGACGTTCGGCGGCCGCGACCTTCCGGCGCGCCGCACGATCGGGATCCCGGTGTCGATCCTGCGGGCCACCCCGGCCGCCGTCATGGAATCCGTCGAGGCCCTCAACGCCGCCTGGGCGCCGACGTCGACCGATACCGACCTTGACATCTGCCTCCCCGGCACCGGCACCATCCGCTACACCGGCCGGCCCCGCGGCGCCGACCTCGACCTCACCGACCTCCACACCGGCGCGGCCCGGGTCCGCCTCGTGTTCGACGCTCTCGACCCGGACGGCGAGCCGCAAGGATCGTGACCACGTCGGCATGGTCAGTGAAGGCTGTCGATGCGGTCACGGGTGCATCACCCGTGACCCTGGCCGGGGTGGCCATCTCTCCGCCGAAGTTCTGTCTCAACAAGCCGGACACGGTCGCGCTCGAGGTATCGACCACGAACAGCGTGGCGGTCGCAGAGTTCCGCGACCCGACCCGGGAGATCCAGGTCGTGCGCGACGGGACCGTCCTGTTCTGGGGTCCGGCCGTCCGCATCGAGATCGACGACGACCGGACAGAAGTCCAATGCGCCGACCCCCGCTGGTACCTCACCCGACGGTTCTTCGGCCGGGCCGACCGGGTCAACCTCCTCGTCGGCGGCGACTTCGAGGATGGGCTCACCGGCTGGGACACCCCCGTCGCGCTCACCCCCGTCATCGACCCGACGAGAGCCGTCCAAGGGACCCAGTCGGTCCGCCTCACCGGGTCGGCCGAAGGTCACGACTCCTACCTCCCGCAGACCTACACCCACTCCCAGCAGTACTCCCCCGAAGGTGACCAGCTGACCATCGCCACCCACGTCTGGGTCCCGTCGGCTGACTACCAGGGTGACGCCACCCACGGCCTCGGCCTGTTCGTCGTCCACAACCACGCCGCAGGGGGTCTCCCCAACCTTTACGGAGATGAGGACCCCCAGGTCACCATCACCGAAGACACCCCGAAGGACCAGTGGGTCCGCTTCGAGGTCACCGTCGATTTCGTCAAGGCGGGCGACACCGTGGAGGTCCGTCTCTACCCGCCGTGGGGCACGGCCAACTACGACCTGGTCACCCTCACGCTCCGCGAATCGTTGTCGTTCGTCGAGCAGGACATGGCCACCATCATCAGCGGGATGGTCGGCTACGCCCAGGGTCTCTTCGGCGGGTTCGACCACGGCAAATCAGACCTGGGTATCGCCGTCGATGTTGACCCGACCGGCGTCACCCTTTCCCGCACGTTTGAGTTCGCCGACCACCAGAACATCGACGATGAACTGATGGTGTTCACCCGCCGCCGAGGCGGGGTCGACTACACGTTCGACCATCCGACCCGCACCCTCGTCGTGTCCCACCCCCACGCCGGGACAGTCCGCGAAGACCTGACCCTCACCTGGGGCGGGAACGTCACCCGGTTCCGCCTCTCCGTCGACCGTGTCCAGAAAGCCGACCAGGCCGTCATACTCGGCCCCGGCGACGGACCCGACCGGGAAGAAGGCGGCGCCACCGCCACCCCGGCCGGCCCGACCCTCGAAGACGTCACCGTCGCCCCCGACGGCACCGAAGTCGGTGAGCTCGACCGGGCCGCCAGCGAACGCCTCGCCGTCGTCACCCACCCCGAGGTCCTCCAGGTCACCTGCGTCGGCCTGATCGGCAACCTGTCCCCCGGGGACTGGGTGCCCGTCACTATCAGCGCCCTGGCGATGAGCGAGGAGCAGTACCGGGTGATCGATATCGCCCCCGACCCGGCCAACGACTCGCTCGTCGCCACCCTCAACCTGCGGGATCCGATCACACCGGAGGAAGCCATGGCCAGATTCCCACGGGCGGTCGACGCCTGCACCGACGGCGCCGGCGGGGTGTGGGTCGTCGCCTCCGACGGAGGTGTCGGCGCCTACAACGGCGCCACCTTCCACGGATCGTTGCCCGACGACGCCATCATCCCCAACGCCCCGGTCGTCGCCATCGTCCCCCACGGCGCCGGCGGCTACTGGCTCGTCGGCGCCGACACCGGCGTGTTCGCCTACGGCGACGCCCCCGGCCGCTACGGCTACACCGCCATGATCGACACCGAATACGCCCAGGGCGACCGGGCCATCATCGGCGCCGAAGCCCACGACCCCGGCGGCGACGACACGCTGCAATTAATCGCGGACGACGGCTCGCTGTACCTCGCGAGCGACACGCCATGACCCGCGGGGTGGTGCGAGGGTTGCTCTGCTCACGATGCAATCCGATGATCGGCTACGCCCAGCATGACGTCGCTGTGCTCCGGGCGGCCATCAGCTACCTGGACACGCCGCCGGCATGAGCGGCACGCTCACCCGGCCCGACTGGGCCGCTGCCATCAAAGACCTGGCCCGCCGCGTCACCAACCTCGAACGGCGCACCACACCAGCCCAGAACACAGACCGCTCGTTCGAGATCACCTTCTCGTTCGCCGGCGCCGTCACCGCCATCGCGTCGCCCCCGAAAAGTCTGTGGAAACCCGGGACCCTCACCACCCTGGCCGCCACCATCACCGATCCCGGCAGCACCGACACGGTCATCGACGTGGAACGCTTGGGCATCGTCGTCGCCACCGTCACCGTCCCCGCCGGAGCCGGGTACTACGACGAGACGCTGTCCGTCCGGTTCACCGCCAACGACCGGCTCCGCCTCCTGGTGACGACCGCTGGGACCGGCGCCGCCGAGATGACCTGCGACGCCCGGTTCACATGACCATCCAGCGTGACGCCCCCGTCCAGCCCAACGAGTCCCGCGAGCTGCGGGCCCTCCGGGTTATGGCCCGCCTCATGGGCTGGTGCGTCTACTCGGCCAGCTCCGGCGGCCACTCCGGAACCTCCTACCACTACGCCGAAGGCACCGACGGCATCGGCCTGGCCGTCGATCTCGTCGACCCCGACGGGCCCGGCTACCACAGCGCGGCGCTCGATCTTATGAACTCCCAGATCGTCAGGTTCATCCCGCTGCGACTCATCAAAGAGCTGATCTACTCCGAACCCGACGCCATCAACGTCCACAACGGCCGCATCGTGCCAGCCTCCTACTGGCCGAAGGCCGTCCGCGACCGCCACGGCGACCACAACCACCTCGCCGTCGCCAAAGGGTTCACCTACAACTCCCCGGAGGTGCTCGTGCCTGCCGACGACCCGAACCGCACCAACGTGAACGCCCCGATCTGCGGCATGGCCGCCACCCCATCGGGCAAGGGCTACTGGCTGTGCGCCATGGACGGCGGCGTCTTCGCATTCGGGGACGCCCCCTACTTCGGCAACATTGAATATGTGAAGCCAGACGACCGGGCCTGGCTGCCGAAGGCCTAAAGGCGAGTGTGGCTCTCCTCGCCCAGACCGGCGACCCGACCGGCGACGTCGCCGCCGCTGTCACGCTCGCCACCCAGATCGGCCTGTCCGCCGTGTTCCTCTGGCAGTGGCGCGCCGAACGCCAGGAACGACGCGACCTTCAAGCCACGATGCTCACGTTCATGGAACGGTTCGGTCCCGCCCTCCAGGACTCGACCACCACCCTGGAACGAGTCCAGGCCGGGATGGCCACCGTGATCGACAACGTCCCTGACCACCGTCAACTCGACCTGTCCATGCGCAGGTTGGAGTTGACCGCCGACGAGCTCGGTTCGCTGCTGCGCACGACGAGGAGGCAGGAAGAGGATGAGCGTGGAACCTGAGCCGATCCCGGTCACGTCGGCCCACATTCTCGAACTGCTCGATTCGGTCGAGGAGCAGCTGGCCACGATCCGCCACTGGGCCGAACTCCTCATCACCAAAACAGAAGGGGGGCAGACCGAATGAATGACGATGTCACCGGCCCGCAAGGCGAAACCGGCGAAACCGGTGAGACCGGCGAGACCGGCGAGGCGGGCCCGACAGGCGAAACCGGCGACACCGGCCCCATCGGAGAGACCGGCGAGCAGGGAACACGCGGTCCCCGAGGCGCCGCCGGGCGGGCCGGCGACCCGTCCCCCGACATCGAACGGCTCATCACCACCATCGACAAACTCCGCTCCAACCTGTCCGCCCACAAAGCGGAACTGGCCATCGCCGACACCCGGTCCCGGTGGGCCCGCACCGCCTCTGTCATCGGGATCGCCGTCGGGATCCTCGGTGTCGCTGTCGGTATCGGCGGCGCCACCTTCGGGATGAACGCCCAGACCACCGCCGACGACATCGCCACCGCCCGAACACAATCCCTCATCTCCGGGTGCATCCAGGCCAACCTGAACACCGAACGGACCCGCGCCGCGCTCGTCGGCGGCGTGTCGATCCTGTCCACCCCAACCCCCCAACGCGACGCTGAGAGCCAGGCCCGCCTCGACGAGTTCGTCGCCACCTACACCGCCAGAGTTGAAGCGGCCCTGCCGTATCGGGACTGTTCCCCGTCGGGGATCGCCGCCTACTACGCCCACCCGCCGGACGACCCGGCGACTGTCCAGACCAGCTCGACCACGATCACGAGGGGATAGACGATGCTCGCCGAAGCCGACACCCTGTGGACGGGCCTGAGTGGCCTGTTGATCTTCCTGCTCGTCGCCTGGGCGGCCTGGACCGTGATCAAGAGAAACCGATGAGACAGCGCCTACGCGACGAACCGGCCCTCGTCGGCACCATCGTCTCCGCCGCCATCAGCCTCGCCCTCGTCCTCGGCATCGAACCCGACCTCGGCGCCGCCATCGGCGCCCTCGTCACCGTCGTCGCCGGCGCCTGGATCCGCTCCTCCGTCTACCCCCAGCGGTCCGTCGACGTCCTCGTCAACGCCGGGGCGCAGCAAGCCGTCACCGACCTCGCCGCCGCCGCTGCGGGCGACACCGGTGAGCTCACGACCACCGGCGAGGCCGTGGCCCGGCAGGCGGCGTCCGATGTGCTGGCCGGCGCCACCCCTCCCGGACCGAAGGACCCACCGGACGTCGAGAAAGAAGGGCTCTGATGCTCGCCACCGACCATCAATTCACGATCGACACCGGCCTGATCATCACGCTGCTCGTCATCATCGTCCTGATCCTCGCCGCCTGGTGGCTGTGGCGGCACCGGAACCGCTAGCTGGCGACGAGAACGATGCCGGCCCGGATGATCACGACCGCCAGGATGACGAGGATCACCCAGAGTGCCCACGTCCCACCCTGGGGTACATCAACCGGATAGTCGCTCGGCGGTCCGGTCTTTCGAAGATCCGAGAGTCGAGTGATGCGCTTGGACCTCTTCATCAAGCTCAAGGGCCAACCGAGACGTATGACGTCTTGCACGACGTGAGCAGCTCCGGCTTCGGTCCGTCAAGCAGCTGATCGATCGTCGGCGGCGGGCCGGCATAGAACTTGACCTCGACGTTGTTCGTCTTCGGCGAGTAGTGGCCGTACTGGTCCATCCACCCTCCGGGTGCCGTCAGCGTGAAGCTGCCGCCACCGTTCGGGTCCATCATCGCTACGTTTCGGAGTCCGACCGACGCCGCCCGGCCGGGCAGGTTCGAACTGACCAGCACGACGACGCCGGCCCCTTTGGTGACAGTGGAGGACATCGCCTGGGCCGTGCACCACGGCGCCTTGGCCGTGGTCGTGGTCGCGGCCACCGGCTTTCTCGTCGTGGTCGTCGTCGGCCGTACGGTTGTGGTGGTCGGCGCGACAGTCGTGGTGGTCACCGGCACCGTGGTCGTCGTGGTCGGCTCGATCGTCGTGGAGGTGGCCTGGCTCTTGAGAGCGGCGACCTCGGCCTCGAGGCGGGCCGTTCGGTCGCCATCGCCGCCCGAGCCGCATCCGGCCATGGCCAGGGCTCCGACCCCCAGTAGGGCGGCTCGTAAGATCTTCATGTCGTTCCTTTTTCGCCGGGTCGTTTCACCAGCTCGTGGTGGAACCCGGCGAGGTTCGCTTCGGTCATCGTGTCGGCCCACGGCGACACCCACCCGCACGAGCAGCGGGCCCGGTAGCCGCAGTCGCTGTGGTCGACCTCGAAATGGTGGCCATCATCGGCCGTAGGATCGGTCATGGCGGTACCTCTCATCCAGGTGCTGCCCATGCCCCCGGGACGTTGGCGCGTCGCCGGGGGCCCTTCTGTGTGTCCCACGGTGGGCGGGTCGGGGCGGGTTGTCATCATCAGGGTTGATGAGATGCCCCGGTTAGCTCACTCGGCGGCCCTGCGTCGCCCCCCGCCCGATTCGCCTCGCGGCGGCTGGTCGATTCGCCCCTTCCTCCGCATGTACTGCAGCCGCTGCCGCACCGCCTGCTCGGTGATGTCGAGGTGGTCGGCGATCTGCCGGTACGACCACCCCTCTTCGTAGCGGCGCTTTACGGCCCGGTTGGTGTCCGCCGACTTGGCCAGGTTGCGGATCGTGTGGGGTTCCTCGCCGATCCCCCGGAGGATCTCGCACACCGTCGGGATACCGACGTTGTGATCGCGGCTGATCCGTGACGGCGAGTCGCCCAGCAGGTGGGCGGCCACGATCTCCCGCGACCTGGGATGGATCCTCGAGTTCCCGATGATCCGGTCGGTTGTCCCGTGGGGGAACCCGAACGCCATGTCGATCTGGGCTTCGGACCAGCCCCGGATGAAGAGCTCGACGGCCGCCGCCCGTCCGACCGGCGTGTTCGGCCGGTCCCACCACGACCGCTCGTCCGACTCCGCCAGGGCCTGGACCTCGGCCTTCTCCACCGCCAGGACGAGCTCGACGAACTGGCCGGGCCGGAGCCCCCGGATCTCCTCCTCGACCTCGAGGAACAGCTTCCGCCAGTAGCTCCGCTTGAGGCACTCCGGATGGCAGCGGAACGTTCCGTCGTCGCCGGAGCCCGAGCCCGAGTCCGAGCCGGAGCCGGTCGGTCCTTCCTCGCCCATCTCTCCCCCCATTGCTCCGTCCACAACCATCGGGGCCGAATCAGGGAGAAAGGTGAGCGCCGTTGACGTCGCGGAGCGGTTACCTCTGTAGGCTCCGGGACACCAAGGGGGTTTTCGTCCTCTTGATCAGACCCGCTATGGGGCGGTGGGGGCCCTCACTCGTGCAACCGGGGCGGGCCCTCATCCGCGTCTACACCCACTATGGGAGACGAGGGGAACCTTCATACCCGGGTGGGCGTCGTCCGGGGAGGTTCCCGTACCGATCAGGGAGGGCTGCGCTCGGGGATGCCGGCCTGCTCGTCTGGGGCGCTGACCGGTGTCCGCACAAGCATCGAGCCGCCTTCCGCTGGGCCCCGCACTGGGGATCTGAAGGTCGAGAAGACCCAACGTACCCCAGGGATGCGACGGCAGGGAAGCCGGAAACACCCATTTTCCGATTCGAACTTCTGTCGGTGTAATACCAGAACAGACGTACGTCTCTCGCGAGGAGGGACAAGCGGCATTTCGCGCCCCCGAAGCCAACCAGTTGCTGGGTACCGGGCGGGGTCTGGGCTCGGTAGAAACTCCGACCGTACGCCCCGAAACGGGAGGTGTCTAGAAGATACTTCTGAGGAATTTTGAGCACTGGTGGGTACTATGGGCAACTGGCGCACAAAGCTGCGCACGACAGCGGAGACAGAGGATGGGACGACGGCCAGCGGGGCTGTTACAACGACCCATCGTGCCCAAGAAGAGCCCGAGCCCCGCCGGCGATCCCGGGCGCGTTCCGGCGACGATCACGGTCAAGCAGGCCGCTCGGGCCATCCCGATGGGCGAACAGGCCGTCCGCCGAGCCGTCGACCGCGGCGAGCTGGACGCGGTGCGCGTCGGCGGCCGGGTTCTCATCCTCCGCAAGCCGTTCTGCGAGAAGTTCGAGCTACCGCTCGAGTACGACTTCGGCGACGCATAGAGGGACAAGACGTCGAACCGGTGATCGTTGTCCGGTTCGTCCCGTTCCTTCCCCGGAAGGTTCCGGGTATGGTTGCGTCGAAAAGTTCGACCGCTGGTCAGCCCGCAGATCTGTGATAGTCGTAGCGTTTTGAATGACGGGCTGACCTGCACCGGAACCCGCCTCGGGTATGAAACTTCGCCAACTTCCGCATAGTGGGGGTGAGGCCGAGGCCAATTCGACGCAGGAGGAACCGTGATCCGAGGCCCGTATCTCGTCACCGTCGCCGAACAGTGGGTCGACGACATCGGCTACCGCAACCCCACCCGACGGAGCTACTTCGCCACCCTGCGGGCCTTCGACCGGCGGGTCCGGACCCGCCGTCCCGGCACACGGTTCAACGAGATCACCCCCGACGACGTCAAGGACTTCGTCCTGTACCGCGAGGACGGGCAGCTCCGGGCCGACCGGTCCCGCAAACAGACCGTCAACATCTGCTGGTCGTTGTGGGACTGGGCCACCGCCGCCGAGATCGGCCTGGCCACCTCCAACCCCGTCACCCGACTGCGGGCCCAGCACCGCCGGGAACGGCGCCTCCCCCAGGACGTGATCCGCAAGGTGTGGCTCGGCGAGGAGCGGGCCCGGCTGTTCGTGGCCACCACCCGCGGCGACGGCACCGACCCCAACCGCCTCCGCGACGCCTTCCTCATCGCCCTGTACCTGTACACCGCCCTCCGCCTGTCCGAGCTGTGGGCCCTGCGCTGGCGCGATGTCGACCTGGCCGCCGGCCAGCACGGCATCCTCCACGTCGTCGGCAAGGGCCACAAGGTGGCGCAAGTGCCGCTGAACAAGGCGGCCCGGAAGCTGTTGTTCGAGTGGCGGTCGGCCTACATCACCGGTTACGGCTCGGCCGACATTGACGATCTGTGCCTTGTCCCTCGGCTGTGCGCCGGGGTGATCGGCCGTGTCGGCCTTCCCGGCCCCCAGCCCCGCGAGCCGCGGATCCTGTGGGGCCGGCCGCTGGCCCACTCCTCGTCGATCGCCCACATGATCCGCAAGCGGGCCGCCGAAGCCGGCCTCGGCCACGTCGCCACCCACGACCTGCGCCGCACCGCGGCCGGGATCATGAAGGACCGCGGCGCCGACCTGGAGGAGATCCGCAGGGCGTTGCGGCACACCTCGGCCGAGACCACCCGCATCTACCTCGAAGCCAAGCCCGAGCTGTCCTCGGTATCCGCCGACTACGACCTCGGCTGAACTCCCCGACCGGCCGGTCAAGAGATCGACTCCCCCTACTACGTAGGGGGGAGTACCTGCGCGCCCGCGCACGAGGGCCATGGGGCCACACTGAAAACGGCATGGCCCCATGGCCCTCGCGCCCGCGGA
>WUUC01063579.1_pt1 | contig 15828 bp, 9 predicted proteins | sample 6278441 | NCBI WGS metagenome assembly WUUC01 (sample SAMN13675441, study PRJNA597444) | soil metagenome | isolation source: soil | place: USA: Washington | collected 2017-10
GGATCCTGGAGCAGTGGGAAGAAAAGCTCCATTTCGAGATCGCCGTGAGGGCCGCCGAACCTCGCGTCCCCTACCCGGCCGACCACCGTCGCCCACTCCTTCTCGCCGGAGTCGTCGCTGCTCACGCTCAGACGCCGGCCGAGCGGATTCTCTCCGGGCCAGAGCCGGCGCGCCATGCTGTCGTTGACGATGGCGACCCTCTGTGTTTCGAGATCGTCTCCCAGGGTGAAGGCCCGGCCGGCCAACACGGGGATCTCCAGGGTGCTGAAGAAGTCGGGGGTGATCCTCCGGACATGCACCTGGGGCAGATCGCCGGCGTTGGGCGCAGCCTTGCCTTCGAGGGAGACCGGGCGCAGGAGCGCGTTGTCGGCAACCGGCAGGGGGCTGACCAGCGAGACCGCCTTGGCACCCTGCAAGCTCGACAGCTCCGTCAGGACTCCCCGATAGAAGACCGACCGCTCGGGATCGGTGGTGTACTTCGTCCGGGGCAAGGACAGCTTGGCGGTGAGAACCCCGTCGGCCTGGAATCCCAGCGGCCGATTCTGCAGGTACTGGAAGCTCTTGAACAGGAGGCCCGCGCCGATGAGGAGCACCAGGGCCAGGCCGACCTCCATCAATACGAGAGCATTGCGCACACGCAGGTTCTTCGAGCCGGGAGTCGAGACAGGGCCTCGGCTGGTCATCAGCGAATCGGTCACGGTAGCGCGTGAGGCGGCCAGGGCCGGAATCAGGCCGGAGACGATCCCGACAAGCAGGGATAGGCCCAAGGTGAACAGTACGACCCGCGCATCGACCGCGACCTGCAACTGCGACAGCAACGAAACGCGGCCCGCGTTGAGGGTTGTCAGGACATTGGTCACGGCGACGGCCAGCAGCACCCCCAGAAGCCCTCCGACCAATGCCAGGACGATGCTCTCGGTGACCACCAGTTTCACCAACTGGCGCCGCTTGGCGCCAAGCGCGACGCGCAGAGCCAACTCACGCTCACGCTGAGAGACGCGGGCGAACTGCAGATGCGCGACGTTGCTGCACGCGATGAGCAAGACGATCAGCACAACTCCGAAGAGGGCGGACAGAAGAGGCCGTAGCCCCGAGCGCATCTGCTCCTGCATGGGATCCAGGGCCACCTGCCAGCCGGAGTTGGTATCTGGATATTGCTGGCCGAGCCGCTCTGCAATGAGCGTCATTTCCGACTGCGCCTGCTCTGCCGTGACCTGCGGCTTGAGACGCCCCACCGGGATCAGAAAACGCAGATCGCGTGGCGTGGCGGCGGAATCGACCGCCAGCGGCACCCAGACTTCGTCCCTGGCCTGGGTCAGCGAAGGAGAGACGCCGACGATCGTATGAACCTGGCCATCGATGGTGAGCGTCTTGCCGAGCACGGCGGGATCCGAGGCGTAGCGCTGCCTCCAGAAACCCTCTCCGAGCACGACCACGAGATCGCCTCCCGGCCGGCACTCTTCGGGAGTGAAGAACCTTCCCAGGACCGGATCGAGCCCGACCGCGGTGAAATAGCCGGAGGAGACTCGAAAGCCGGCCAGCCGCTCCGGTGGGCCGAGCCCGGTCAACGTCAGATCGGCTTGCGACATGGAGCCGATGTTTTCAAAGACGGTGTTCTGGCTCTCCCAATCGGCGAGGTTGAGAGGAGAAGTGGGAAAACGAGGGAAACCCTTCTCAGGGTTGCTCTCCATGACGATGTAGACCCGCTCCGGATTGCGGATGGGAAGCGGCTTGAACAGGGCGCCGTACAGAACCGCGAAAGCGGCACTGGTGGCACCGATGCCGATGGCCAGGGTCAGGACCGAGGCGACGAAATAGCCCGGGAATCGACGCCATGTCCTGCCCAGGCGGAGCAACTCGTACATGCCATTTCTCCAATCAACTTAATCGTCGATCGCTTGGTACACCAGGACTTTGAAGCGATTATTGAGGCTCAGGTACTGAAAGGGCACCATCTGGGCCATGATGACGCTAACCAGCTTCTCCTTGGGATCGACCCAGAAAAACGTGTTGAAGGTCCCTCCCCATTCCAGCTCCCCAGGCGAGCCCGGGCGCGGAGAGTCGACCAGATTCTGCCTTACGGCGAATCCCAGGCCGAATCCGTTGCCCACCAGGTGAACGGGCATCACGGCGTCGCCGACGAGGTTGATCGTCATCAGCTCAACGGTCTTGCGGCTCAAAATCCTCCGGCCGTCCAGCTCGCCACCATTCAAGATCATCTGCAAAAAACGGGCATAGTCACCCACCGAAGAGACGAGGCCACCGCCAGCCAACGGGATCTCGGGACGGCTGGAGTAACCCCGGTTTTCGGCCTTGCTCAGCCGGCGGAGCTTTCCATTATCGTAACTATAGAGTGCCGCGAGCCGGGAGGTCTGCTCCCCCGATACGTAGAAGCCGGTGTCGACCATTTTCAACGGCTCGAAGAGCCGCTTGGCGAGGAACTGATCCAACGGCTGGCCTGAGACGATCTCGACGAGGTAGCCCAGCACCTCGGTGCTGAGGCTGTACTCCCAGGTGCTTCCGGGCTGGAACTTCAGGGGAAGCTTTGCCAGCTTCTCCATCGTTTCCTTCGAGGTGGTCCCCTTGGCCCAGAAGTCGGTCTTCCGGTAGAGATTTCCCAACGGGCCGCGGTCCACGAACGGGTGGGTCAAGCCCGAGGTGTGAGTCAGCAGATCGCGGATCGTGATCTCCCGGTCCGCCGGCACCGTCGGCAACTCGCCGCCAGCCTCGGGCCGCTCCGCCTCAGAGTCGAAAACCCGGGGATTCTTGAAAACCGGAATGAACTTGGAGATCGGATCATCGAGCAGGAAGTGCCCCTCCTCGAAGAGGATCAGCACGGCCGTGCTGGTCACCGGTTTGGTCATCGAGGCGAGGCCGAAGATGGTGTTCCTGAGCATCGGCTTCGCGGGCTCTCCATCCACTCCACCGTCGTAGATGCCGCGCGCCTCGAAGTGCACGATCTTTCCGCGGCGAGCCACCAGGGTCACGGCTCCCGCGAGCTCGCCCCGATCGATATCCGCCTGCAGGGCCTGCCCGATTCTCGCCATGCGCTCCGCAGAGACCCCCACATCCTCAGGCCGGCCCATGGAAAATTCCTCGCTCGCAATCGGCCGCACAGCCGCGAGGTATAGAAGGAAGGCAAATGCGATCCACCGTTTCCGGCGCATGGTATTCATCATCACGGGCATCCCCTGAGGTCTCGCGGTCATGATTTGGAGTCTCACTGCCCGGCCACCGCGGCGACATCATGGAGCCAGGCATCGAGCAGCGCTCTCTCTTTCACATCGATCAGGTCTTCCCGAATCAACACGCCGTAGCACCGACGCAGGTTGTCGGGTATGTTTTCGACTCCGGGCGCGAGCTCCAGGGCCTCGAGCAGACGGCGGATCCGGCCGTTCTGGAGATAGCCGGGAATCTCGTCCTCGAAATCCCGCATCAGGTCATGCTCGTTGCGCTCCTGCCAGACGGTGGCTTCATGATAGAGTACGGCCCAGTCATTCTCCCACGCGATACGCTGGGCGACGAAGCTACGCCAGATATCCGTCATCCGGAAGCTGCAGAACGAAGGGAGATACAGCAACGGAAAGGCTTCCGGAAACCAGACTGTATTCTGGCTGTTGAAAGGGCTCCAGGATTTGCTGCCAAGCCCCAGCGGCGGCCCCGGTGAGAACGTCAGCGGCAGAGGATACGTGAGCCGGTACACCGCATCGACGTCCGGATTCTCGTCGGCCAGGCCTTGCTGGATCGGACAATGGACCCTGCGTTCGGGAAGAGCACTGAGATCGGCCTGCGGCCGCTGCAACTCATCCAAGGGGTAACCGCGCGGCCATACCTTCTGTGGGGTGAAGTAGTGGTACACGTTCACCCAGCCTTGGTCCTCGAAGTACCGGCAGTCCACCTCGGGCTCCCGCTCCTGCCAGAAGCTGTCGTGGGGCAGATTGTCGTCATCGGTCTCGACGATCCGCTCGCTCCCCTGCTGCATGGCCAGCAGGTAACCTAGATTCTTGCGCGCATAATGCCGGTAGGGCAGGATCTCGGCCAGCGCAAAAGGCAGGTCTTTCTGCCGGCCGACACTCCAGTAGTCGCAGCCCTCGAGATCGAACCGTTCGGGCGATTTGGTATCGCCGATCACTATGAAGCGAATGTCCCGCTCGCGGCAGGCAGCCGCAAAGGTCCGCAGCACGGGGTGATCGTCAGCAGCTATGGAGGTGATGATGAGTGATTTTGATGTCATGTGAGTTGCGGCCCGATCTCTTCTTGAATATGCTGCAAGTGAACATCCGGTTGGTGAGCGAAATCCCTTTCAGCGGCGGCAACGTTTCCGGCGATGTCCTTGTGGAACTTGCCAGCGGCGTGGATCGTGGGATTCAGCACGCCGAACAGGCCGAGAAAACTGTCCGCGTAGCTCAAGAGCTCACACACGAGCTTCGGTACGTACAGCGGCCGGAACGGCCGGCCGACTCCTGCCGCCATGGCTCGGTAGATTTCATCTACCGTGTAATCCGGCTTGCTGTCACCAATCCAGTACCACTTTCCGACCGTTCCCGGACTTTTCTCCGCCTTGAGGAAGGCCTGGATGGTATTGTCGACATGCGAAAGGCTGCGGTAGTTTTTCCCGTTGCCGAATACGATCTGGCGCGGCCAGTGGAACATCTTCAGGAAGCCAAGATTTCGCTCCGGCATGAAGGGTCCGAAGAACCAGAAACCGCGTAGCGAGGTGCCGTCGACCTTGCCTTCGGCCGTCTTGTCCAGGATATACTTCTCAGCCAGGTACTTGCTCTTGCCATAGCTCTTGTACGGCCGCGACGGCGTATGCTCGTCGAAGATGCGCGTCTCGCGGCCGTAGCCGCAGATGCTGTCCGTCCCCATGAACAGGATACGCCTTACGCCTTCGGCGATGCAGGCATCCACCAGGTTCCTCGTTCCTTCGGTGTTGACCTCGTGAAAATCCTTCATGCTCTTGGGGTAGATCGCGGCCGCCAGATGGTAGACGGCTCCTACGCCGCGCACGGCCTGGCGGAGGGCTTCCCTGTCCCGCAGATCACCATACACCACTTCGAAGTGCGGAGGCAGGTTGATCATCCCCTTGAACGAGGGCAAGGCCAGCAATCGAATCTTGCGCTGCACGGCATTCTTGCCGAAGCGGTCCCCATTCATGAAGACGTCCAGCATACGGTTGCTCAGCCAGCCGGGAAAGCCGGTGACCAGCAACATGTCATCCTCTGAATAGGCCGTACGCTGCGGCTCGGCTTCGGGCCTCTCGCGCAATTCGTAGAGGCCGCTCATCCGCAGGGGGACTTCCCGGACGGCGGTTTGCAGGGTCGCCTCCGCTGGCGGAATCCGGTAGCCCAACTCGCTGACGGCCCTGGACGAGTCGTACCAGCTATAGCTGCCAATCACCGTCTTGACATAAGCCGGGTCGACGGGTGACCTGCTGCCCAACAGCGCCTTCGCCGCCTTCGCGCCCCAGTAGATCAGGCTCTTCGGGATAAAAAGGACAGGCGGCTTCTGGCCGGAGAGCTTCGCCAGGGTGCCGAAGAACGCCTTGAAGGTGATGTTGTCTCCGCCGAGCACGTATTTCCCGTTCGGCCGGCCGAGGAGCCAGGCGTTGACATGGGCCTTGGCAACCTCCTCGACGGCGGCGATGGAGATGCCTCCGTCGAAGTAGAAGCGCTGCCCTTTGAGCACCGCGTCCTTGATCACCTTGTGCGGCGGGGTGAGCCGGGCGTCACCCGGACCGACCACCCAGCCGGGGTAGACACGGCGGATGTCGACCCTGCCCTCGCGGATGAGAGCGCTGCAATATTGCTCGGCCAGGAACTTCCCTCTCACATAAGGGCTCTCCTGGTTGCGCGTTACGGCCTCCTCGTCGAGCAGCTTCGTCGGATCGTCCGAACGGCCCAGCACCACGCTGGAGCTGGTGTACACGATGGTTGGCACACCCGCGGCGACCGCCGCATCCAGCACGGCCCTGGCGAGGCCGACGGTATTGCGCAGCACACGCTCCTCGGCCGAGGTGTCTGTGGTGTTCTCGGCGGCGAGGTGGAAGAGGCAAGAGATGCCGCCGAGGTGATGCCGGTAACTCTCCGGCTGGAATAGGTCGACCTGGTGGACGGCGGCGCCAGCGGCTTTCAGTTGGCGGATATTGCGGTTCTCACAGCGTACCAGCAGAACCACATCCATGCCCCGGTCCGCCACCTCCTTCGCCACGTTGAAGCCGATATGACCGGAAGCTCCGGTAACGACGACCTTCTCTCGCAGGCTCATAGGGATCGGGTGTGTAGGGTGACGCGCTGCCAGAAATAGTACAGCAGCGTGCTCCAGGCGTTGCGGATGGCCTTCGAAGAGACCCTTGGCGAAGGTGCCTGATAGTGAACGGGCACCTCAAAGATCCGCCGCCGACGCAGCAGGTAGCGCAGCTCGGTCTGATAATAATGGGCCGTGGACCGGAAAGGATAGTCAATGATCTTTGCCACCACATCGCGGTGGAATCCCTGGTAGCCGGACGTCATGTCGTACAGCCAGGTGCCGAGCAGGAGATTGGAAAGGATGGTGCCTATTCGGGACAACATCCTCCGCTTGAAGGGCGAATCGCCCATCGATCCCCCATTGATGAAACGGCTGCCGAATGCGCACTCGTTGCCCTCGTTGAGCACGCGCAGGAACATGGGGATGGCGCGGGGGTCGTGACTGAGGCCGGCATCCATCTCGATGATGAGCGTGTGGCCGGCTTCCCAGGCAGCCCGCAGGCCCCGCAAATAGGCATCGACCGAGTTGCGGTTCTCGGGCGCCCAGACGGTCACGAAGCGCGGGTCGCGGGCGGACAGCTCACGGCATAGCTCCACCGTGCGGTCCCGGGAGACCGTGTCCACGACGATGAAGACCTTGCCGGAAGCCAGCCGGTCCAGGACTCGCGTCAGCACCTCGATGAAAGGATGGAAATCCTTTTCTTCATTGGCCATGGGTACCACGACCGCCCAGTCATTGTCGTAATACATCTTCGTTCTTGCTTTGCAGGGATTCGGCACAGGCCAGCGGCTCCCCTGTGGAGCCGCCGGCCTGGGTCTGTGAGGCGTATTACTTCTTGCTACCTGAAGCGGAGCGCGAAGAGCCGGCCTTCGCCGCGACCGCGGTGGTCGTCGTTACGTCGACATCCGTGGACAGGCCCACGTGGCGGACCGTTTCACGGAAGAGGACCCGGCCGGAGTTGAGCGTGGCGACCTCGCGACCATCGCTGGTCACCAGGGGAACCGGCTCGATGGCGACCGAAGCCGTGTGGCCGACCGGAGGAATGGTGCTCACGACGGAGTACCAGGTCGCGGGAACCTTGGTTTTCATCTTGAGGCCGAGGCTCGGCATCGCGACGGCGACGGAAACCGGGGCCCGGCAGATGATGCAGGCGGACGACGAGCCGTCCTCACCGCCGCAGGGATCCGAGAGGTCGTCGCGGATGATGTCCCGCGGGGGGGTCGCGGTGGACTTGTTGGCATCACCTTCCTTGGCGACGCCAGCCTTGTCGGCAGCGCCGGCCTTCTTGCCAGCGCCGGCCTTCTTGCCAGCGCCGGCCTTCGGAGCCGCAGCGGCGTTGGCCGCAGCCAGGACAACCTTGGCCCCTTCCGGCAGCTGGATGCGACCGACCTTGCCAACCGCAGGCTGGTCGGCATCGAAGGTGACGTGCACAGGTCCGAAGATCTTGCTCTCACCGCGCAGGTCGAGGCTGACGAAACGGGTGTCGGTCACCGCGGTGTTCCAGTCGTCGGTGCTCGGCTTACCGTGGCTCACCGCGATCCAGCCGTTGAGCTCGACCGTGTCTTCGCCGACGCCAGCGACAGTGTAGCTCTCCGTAAGCCGCACTCTCATGACGTCCACGCCAGGCTCCGGCAGAGTGAACGGCTTGGGCGCAATGGCCTTCATCGCCTGCAGCTTGGACGGGCTCACCGAGTTCATCTCGTTGACGAGCGTGGCGATCTTGATGCCATCAAGATCCTGGGAGTCTTCGGCGGCGGTGGTGATCCAGGCGAACGAGGTCAGGATCACCGGGACCGCCAGAGCCAACAGCAGAGACTTCTTTCTCATTTCTTTCTCCTTGCAATGAAACAGTCAATAGCATCTAGGTCTTGAATGGGTGGCACTGCTCGGTGCTGATCAGCGCTACCGCACGGTGATCGAGATGAATGGCTTTCTGGATGTCCCGCACCTCCTTTTGCGAAGAAAAGGCGGCCGACCGCGGCCCCTCTCATTTGCCGGTCGCAACTTGAGCCTGTGCAGGCGGGCTCAATATCCGGTTCAACTTGGGCAAAAACATCCCCGTCGTCTTGCGGTAGTCCTCGTAATCCGGGAAGACCTCCACGAGCTTTTTTTCCTCCAAGCGGGCCCGATAGTAGTGTCCGATCACCAGAGCGACATAGACGAGGAGCGTTCTCAAGCTGAGGTGCAGAAGCAGAGCCCCCAGAAGCATGATGAAATTGCCGGTGTAAATCGGGTGTCGAATCCAGCGGAAGAAGCCGCTGCGGATCAGTTGCCGCGCCTCGGCCATGATCGAGAAGGAGCTCCGCAGGTTGAGGACTGACAACAGCGTCATCAGGAACCCTCCCACCATCAGCACGTAGAGGGCGATGAGCACGATGATGAAAGTGCTGCCATCCGGAGAGATCCAACGCGTCAGGGTCTGTGGCGTCCCGGTGATGTAAAGCGGCAGAGAGGCCATGATGAAGGGGAAGACAACTTCCATGAAACCGCGCGCCGGCTTCTTCGCCTTGGCCCGCGTGGCCCAGGAAAGAACATAAGCCAGGAAGATGAGAACCACCAGGACGCTGCTCGCGATCGTCAAGATCTCCACGGTCTTGGCCGACCCCGCGGAGAAGCCCCTGGCCACCAGTCGATCCGTAACTTTCTCTACGTTCCTCACGTAGGCAGGAAAGATCGAGATCCTCTTGTACAGAAAATTGATGGCCAGCCCGATGGCGATCAGGCGGGTTCCCCACTCGCGTGCCGGCCACTTCTCGGTATTGAAGATGGGGAGATCGTTCAGCCAGAGCAGGAACAGGCGGAGCCGCGAGATCCACGAGATCTTGGCTGGGGCGGAAATGGTGGTCATCCTGACATCCTTTCAAGGTGCTCGTGAACGTACGGCTCGCCGCCTGTCTGCGCAGTCCCCCTCACCGTTCCCCCTCCGCTTTTCCGCTCGGAGCTTCGGAGCGCTCGGCGAGATCAGGGATCGCGTTCTCATCGCGGTCCACGAGCGCCTCCAGGTTCTCGCCGTAAGCCTCGCGCTGATTCAGTAGCTCATACGAGAAGAACTTCGTCCCTTCAGGGTCCTCGGTCCACCCGCGAAAGCGGGGAGGCGAGCGGAACAGCAATTCCGGCTGAAAGCGTTCGGGCCCGGATTCCTGGCCTGCCACCGAGTAGCTCTCCGCAATCTTGCCGTCCCTGTCGAGATCGGTGGGCAAGGTATCCGGTTGATACAACACCAGCGAGTTGAGATAGCGCAGCACCGCTTCGCGATCCTCCGGAGAGGCCGCGAGATAGGCGCCGGCCGACGGGGCGGCTTCGCCGCCATGCCGGCGGATCACGTCGTCCAGAGTGGCGCTACGCCCGTCGTGCCCGTAGGGTGCGGTCGATCCCACGCCCCACAGTGGAGGAGTGCGGAAGCGTTTGAAGGTGAAGGTCCTACCCTGGACGTGCATCGGCTCGTGGAACCGCTCTCCAACGTCGTGATGGAGCAGGTCGGTGAAGACTTCCCGGATTTCGAAGCCTGCCCTTCGCGGAACGAGCAGCCGCGCGCCGCGGGGCCCTTCGACCTCGCGAGTCAACTGTTCGAGCTTGCCTTCGAGACGATTGGCGGCTTGGTTGTAGCGGACGTCCAGATTGAAGAAGCGGCGATCCCCAGCGTAGCCCAACGGCTCGCTCGCCGGCTCGAGAGCCCAACTCGCCACGTGGCAGCCCGTGCAGCTCATGCTGTCCAGCAGGTGTCGGCCTCTCAGGGCTCTATCGTCCTGCGGGCCCTGTGCCGGAACGGGTTGGTTGAGCAGAAACCATTCCAGCAGATCGACCTCGCCCTGGCTGATCGTTCCGGAGACGGAGCCGGCAAGCCGCTGTAGGGTTTGGGCAGCCATGGCCTGCAGCTCCAGATTGGCTTGCCGGGCTCCCGCGTTCGAGGTTCCAGCCCAGACCAGGTCCGACCGCCAGGGCTCTGGCTTGCTCAACCCCATGAAGAGCGTGGGGTCGTCCGCCGCCATGCCCATGATCGTGATCAGCACGCCGCCGACAAAGGACCTCAGCGTGGGAAACTGATGGTCGCCTGCACTGCTCGCAAAGGTTCCCAGCGCGAGGTCGTAGCCGACGACCCCGGGGTCTCCGAGCCTTGCCGCCTTCCGATCAGGCCGGCGCCTCTGGGCCCTTCCCTCCGGGTCGACGAAAAAGATCTTGATCGCCGGGTTGAGGTCCGGCCAGCCATCGGCGTTGTCATCGCTCAGGGACCCGAAATCAACCTGGACGCCTGGCGCGGCCTCCACGACAGCGCGCCGGCCGGCCGTCTCGGCGGGAACATCGAGCCAGCCGTTGCGATTCTCGTCGTGCGCGTTGAGAATCTTCTGACGGATCTGGACCCCGAGCATTTCGAGAAGCCCGGCGCCAAAGAGGTGGGGGGTGTTGCGGCCGTAACCGATGGGCTCGCTAGTGTTGCCCCCCGAGCCCGGGCTCCGGAACGGCAGGTTGTGGCACATGCCGCACGAGGTGGTGGTGGCTCCCAGCGGACGGGGATTCACCGCCGCGAACACGCCGTCTTCCCCGCTCCATTCGTGAAAGAAATACGAGCGCCCTCGTTGATAGGCGAGCCAGGGATCCGTCTGCTGCAGATGCAGGGAAGTGCCCGGCACCTCGGGCGTTTCGGAATGCACGACCCGCACGCGCCGCTCGCGGATCGAGAGGCCTGAAGGGTCCTCAGGGCGTACCGAAATCTGTGCCATCGCCAGTGCCGCCGAAAACAGCGCCACGAGCAGACCGCCTCCGAGCAGGCTTTTCTTCAAGGCTTTGCGGACGGGGCTCGCACTCACTTCACGCCACCTCCCGGCGCAGCCCCGGTCTCGCCGATTCCCAGCACGTGGTGCCGAGTGCGGACGTAGAGCATGTGATCGGCGATGGCCGGAGTCGCCATGACGAGCTCTTCCACGGGGTTGGCGGCCACCAGCTCGTATTCGAGACCGGCCTTGATCACGTAGACCGTACCGTCTTCGCTGGCAAGGTAGAGGTTCCCGTCGGCGGCCACCGGGGAGGCGCTGAAAGTCGCCCCGTTGCCGCCCACCCGATGCCGGTAGATCTCTTCGCCGGTCTTGGCGTAGGAGACCGCCAACACCCCCGCCTCGGTCAGCACGTAGAGCTGTCCGCGATAGAGCAGAGGGGTGATGTAGTAGGGCCCACCCGCCTTCTTGCTCCACGGGATGCTGGCATTGGAGACCGCATCGCCCGGAGAGATGTCGCCGCTGGCGCCCGGCCGGATGGCATAGAGAGGCTTGAGGGGCCGGTAGCCGTTACCCACCAGGAAAAGGTCGGGGCTGACCACCGGCGTCGCGGCCACGATCATGGAGTTGCCCGTGACGAGGTGCCAGAGCTCCTTGCCGGTGTCGGGGTCGTAGCCCCGGATCTGCCGGGTGCCGTTGGTGACGATCTCGGAGCGCCCTGGGCCCTCGTAGATCGTGGGCGTGGCCCAGCCCGGCAATTCGTCGCGCTCGACCCGCCAGCGCTGACTCCCATCCTCCAGAGCGAAGGCCGCCAGATGCGAGCCCTTCTGGAGGTCGGCCTGGAGGATGACGGTGTCGCGCCAGATCACCGGCGAGCTGGCGTGCTCCCATTGGTAGTCGGGGTCGAAGAAGAAGCCGGCGTCGAGCACCCCGAGGTCCTTCTTCCACAGGAGCTTCCCGTCGAGGTCGTAGCAGTAGAGCCCATGCGAGCCGAACAACACCACCAGGTGGCGACCGTTGGTGACCGGCGTGGGCGAGGCGAAGCTGTTCTTGGGGCTGCGCTTGGAGCGCGGCACCCCCTCGTAGGCCGTACTCTCCCAGAGGATCTTGCCGGTGTGGCGGTCCAGACAGTAGACCTTGAAGGTGTGCGGCGACATGTCGGCCGCCGATTCCATCGGCGAGCCGGCCCGCAGATCGGTCTTCGGGTTGCTGCTGATGGCCGTGGTGATGAAGAGGCGGTCGCCCCAGACCACGGGACTCGAGTGACCGAGCCCGGGAATCGGCGTCTTCCAGCGAAGGTTGACGCCCTTCTCGGCGTCCCATGTCAGGGGTGGCGCCTCGCCATCGGCGATTCCCGAAGCTCTGACGCCCCGGAACTGCGGCCACTTCGCCACCTTGTCGGCCGCGGCCAGAGTGGCACGGATCGCCGCGACGAGCTCCGCCTGCTTGGTCATCTCGGCGGCCGCAAGACCATCCTTGAGGGCGAGGACGTTGAGCCGGCCCGAGTCGAGGAGGAGCCGAGCGCTCTCCGACTGCCTGCGGACGACCGCCCACCAGAGCGGAGCATGGTTCGACTGCGTTTCCGGCGCGTTGACGTCGGCCCCGCGGGCCAGCAGAATCCGTACTACTTCAGGGTAGGCGATACTGAAATGCAGAGCGGTCCAGTCGTTGAGGCGATCCTTGGCGTGAACGTCCGCGCCCCTCTCGAGAAGCAGCTTGATGACTTCAGCATGCCCCCGCTGAGACGCGAAGAGCAACGCCGTGCCTCCCTCGCGGAACTCGGCATTGGGGGAGACGCCGGCGTCGAGCAGGGTCTTGACCGCGGCGGTATCTCCCAGGCGCGCCGCCTCCCAGAGCTCTTCCTGTGGCTCGGCGGCGCCCGCCGGAAAAGCCAGAGCGGCCAGGAGGACCATCGCGCAACCCGCGGTGAACAGGGTTGATCCTGTCACTTTTTGAGGCACCACACATCCCCTCTCACCCGTCTGCTGATCGCTTATCGGATCGCAGCAGAGCACCGTACGAATCGACTTGACTACATAAAGGAAGAACTGAAACAAAACTTCCATCTATACTTCCAAATCCAGCACCGGCAACCGCGGGTCTTGAGGTATCGACAGGGTAAAAGAAGAGACTACTGTCGTCAACACCAATTCCTCCCAACGCCTCCACTCAGTGCCGTTTGATCTCTAAGAGCCTAGTGCGCAATCTTGCGCTCACCGGGACAACGACTTTCGGTGGGATCGGTGCGGCTGGGCGGCGGCTCAGGCTGTAAGAGGAGCGAAGATCTAAAGGACAGCAAAGACTGCAAGGACAGAGTCTCGTCCTTATTATCCTTGCAGTCCTTTAGGTTCTTTTCTTTGCCTTACGGGCAGGTCGCGAAGGCGTTGGTGTCCAGCACCGTCCGGAAGGTCCGGTTCAGCGGATTCAGGTAGGTCTTCACCGAGCCGGTCTGGGTGTCGGTCACGGTCAGGGTGACCTCGACGTTGGTCAGGCCGCTCAGGAAGACCCAGTAGCGGTTGTTGAGGCCGCAGCCGTTCAGCACCTTCAGGGTGACCTCGACGTTCGCCGGATCGAAGAACCAGAAGTAGCCGGTGTCCCCGGTGAGGGTGACCCCCTCGGCGGGGCCGGTCGAATCGAGGGTGCGCCAGGTGGCGGTCACCTTGAAACGGCCATCGTTCAGGCAGAGGGTGCTGCCGCCGGCGATGCAGCCGCTGGTGATCTCATAGGCGCCGGAGTCGCAGCGCGGGGTGCTCTGGAGGCCCGGCCGCGGGGCGCCGCGCTGATCGGTGGCCGCACAGGCCGTGCCGCCCGAGCCCGGGAGCGCTGGGTTGCCAGCGTCGATGGCGGGGCTGCCGGCGAGGAGCGCCTGGGTGGGCGTCGGGCCGCCGTTTCCCGCCAGGAGGCCGAGCTTCGGGTCGAGAGGAGAGGCCGAGGTGCCGATCTTGTCGTTCTTGGCGGCCGAGAAGCTGAGGCAGCTCGAGGCGATGCCGACGATGTTGTACCCCGCCGAGGAGGCCGAGCCGGAGCAGTCGGGCTCGGAGGCGGCGAAGTTGCCGGCGAGGATCGAGTTGCTGAAGACCGGGGCGACGCCGATGAAGGCCGAGAGCTCGGCGAAGAGGCCGCCGCCCTTCTGGGCCGCCGTGTTGGCGGTGATGGTGACGTTGTTGAAGGTGGCCTCGGCATCTGAGAAGACGTAGAGGCCGCCGCCAAAGTCGGTCTCGGAACGGTTGGCGGTCAAGGTGACGTTGGTCAAGGACGCGGTGCCGCCGATGGCGATGCCGCCGCCGCCGCCGTTGGCGACGTTGGCCGACAGGGTGCTGTCGACGATCGTCAGCTCGGCGGGGCCGTCCGTGTAGATGGCGCCGCCGAAGCCGCTGGCCGAGGAGTTGCCGGAGAGGATGGAGCGGGTGATCGTGAGCGTGCCGTGGTTCAGGATGGCGCCGCCGTTCTGGATCGCGCCCTGGGCCCGGCCGTTCCTCAGGAAGACGCCGTTCAATTCCAGGCTGACGCCGCTCACGACCGAGAGCACCCGGTCGAGCCCGGCGCCGTCGATGGCGGTGCTCGCCCCGCCTTCGCCGACCACGACCAGGTCGCCGGTGATGTCCAAGTCGCCGGTCGCGGCCTGGTCTTCGCCGGTGCCGGCCAAAGTCAGCGCGTAGACGCCCGCGTGCAGGATGATGACGTCTTCCCCGGGATTCTGGTTCGCCGCGAGGACCGCCTCGCGCAGCGAGCAGTCGGCCGGGTTGCAGGTGCCGTCCGCCGTGTCGGCGGTCTTGTTGGGGATGAATACCGCGGCCTGGGCGGAGGGAGCGGTCGCCGCCAGGGACAGCAGGGCGAAGGCCGCGGGGAGGGTCCAAACGAAACTACGCATGGTTCAATTCTCCTTGGTTTAGGCTTCCGAAGATTTATACGGAAGGGCGAGGTAAAGCGTCCAATCCCCCGGTGCTAGACTCCGGCAGCCGACCCGACTACGGAGCCCCCCTGATGACTCGACGATCCGCCAAGCCGCTCTCTGTACTCCTCCTCGCGCTCCTCCTCACTCCGGGCATTCCCGGCTTGGAGGCGCAGGTCGTCCTGGCTCCCTCGCCGCTCGAGCCGCCTTCAACCGGAGGGGTGGCGGTGGTCGAGCGGGCGCTCGAGAAGCTGTCCACCCACAAGCGGCTGCTGGTGGTCGCGGCCCATCCGGACGACGAGGACACCTCGCTCCTCACCCTGGTCGCCCGCGGCATGGGGGGCGAGGCGGCGTACCTCTCGCTCAGCCGGGGAGAGGGCGGGCAGAACCTGATCGGCCCGGAGCTCGGGGAGGGCCTGGGGCTCATCCGCAGCCGCGAGCTGCTCGCCGCCCGCACGGTCGACGGCGGCCGGCAGTTCTTCACCCGCGCCTACGACTTCGGCTTCACCCGCTCGCTCGAGGAGACGCTGCGCCTCTGGCCCAAGGAGGTGCTGCTCGAAGACATCGTGCGGGTGATGCGCCGCTTCAAGCCGCAGGTGGTCGTCTCCATCTTCCCCGGCGTGCCCTCGCCCACCCACGGGCAGCACCAAGCGGCCGGGGTGACGGCGCACGAGGCGTTCGCGCTCGCCGGCGATCCCGCGGCCCTGCCGCAGCTCGCCGCCGAGGGGCTCACCCCCTGGACCCCAGAGACCCTCTACCGCTCCGCCTTCTTCGACCGTAACGCGCCAGCCCTGACGCTGCCGACCTCCGGGATCGACCCGCTGGTGGGCAAGTCGATCTACCAGCTCGCCGCGGCCAGCCGCAGCATGCACCGCTCGCAGGACATGGGACAGCTCCAGAGGCTGGGGCCGCAGGAGACCCGGGTGAGCTGGGTGAAGGGCGGCGGCGGGGCGGAGGCCAAGGACCTCTTCGCGGGGA
>WUUC01126284.1_pt1 | contig 15827 bp, 12 predicted proteins | sample 6278441 | NCBI WGS metagenome assembly WUUC01 (sample SAMN13675441, study PRJNA597444) | soil metagenome | isolation source: soil | place: USA: Washington | collected 2017-10
CCGGCGAGAAGATCGGCGCCTTTTGCCTGTCGGAACCTGAAGCCGGCTCAGATGCCACCAGTCAGCGCACCACCGCTGAAGACAAGGGCGACCACTATTTGTTGAATGGAACGAAGAACTGGATCACCAATGGCAACAGCGCAGGTGTATATATCGTGATCGCACAGACCGATGCCATAAAGAGACACAAGGGCATCAATGCATTGATCGTGGAAAAGGGAATGCCCGGATTTGTTGTGGGTAAGAAAGAAGATAAGATGGGCATTCGCGGTTCGGACACGCACTCGCTAATGTTCACGGATGTAAAAGTTCCAAAGGCCAACAGGATTGGTGACGAAGGGTTCGGTTTTTCTTTCGCAATGACCACACTGAATGGTGGCCGTATTGGAATTGCTTCGCAGGCACTTGGCATCGCAGCGGGAGCTTACGAACTCGCCTTGAAGTACGCTAAAGAACGGAAGGCTTTCGGAAAACAACTTGCCGACCATCAGGCTATCCAGTTCAAACTGGCCGACATGGCCACACAGATTGACGCCGCACGTTTGCTGGTTTGGCAAGCAGCATTCCTGAAAGACCAGAAAAAAGATTTCGTTAAAGCTGCCGCAATGGCAAAATTGTTCGCCTCAAAGATTGCACAGGATGTAACCACTGAGGCCGTTCAGATCCATGGGGGTTATGGCTATGTAAAAGAGTTTCATGTCGAGCGCTTAATGCGCGATGCGAAGATCACACAGATCTATGAAGGAACGACGGAGATACAAAAGATGGTGATCTCGCGGGAGTTGCTGAGGCATTAAAAAAACAAAAGCTCACGAAGGCACTAGACACAAAAGCAAATGTGCTTTTTCAAAACATAGTTGGCTTTATCCGCCACATATTTACATCTTCAACATTTTCAATTTGCATTCCTTAGAGATTTCTTTGTGCCTTCGTGTGCCATTGTTAAAGCAGATCCTCCAACGCCCCTTTCAGCGTCGGGAACTTAAACCCAAAGCCCGTCTTCACAATTTTGTCTGGTGAGACACGACTGCCTTCAACAAGAACTTCAGCCATTTCACCAAAAAGTAACCGCAATGCACCCTTTGGAATATTGGGAAGCAAAAGCAACCGGTGTGTAACCGCCGCTATCTCTTTCATCATGTCGGCATTTGATACCGGTGTTGGTGTAACAGCATTAAAAGGTCCTGTCAATTGTTTTTCCAGCACATGAATGTACAACGCGCACATATCGTCGATATGGATCCAACTGATCTGTTGATCACCTGGTCCCAGCGCCGCTCCAAATCCAAACTTCACAGGCAGTGCCATAGTCTTCAAAGCGCCTCCACGATCGCTCAAAACAATCCCCGTACGGATGCGGGCTACGTGGATGCCCAGTGACTCGATGCGAATCGCCTCGTCCTCCCATTGTCTTGTAACCTCCGACATAAAATCTGTTCCCGGTTCATCTTCTTCCGTCATCCAAATGTGTTCGCGACCGAAACCATAATAACCGATGGCACTCGCTGAAATGACGAACTTCACCTGGTGATTTCGCTTGCTCAGTTCATTATATAACAAACGAGTCGACAACGTCCGGCTTTCGAGTATTTCACGTTTAAACTTGTCTGTCCAGCGATGCGCGTTGACGTTGGCCCCGGCGAGGTGAATAATGAAATCTACTTTTTCAAATGCCTGCGGATCGACATATTGTTTCTTCACATCCCAGACAAAAGTTTGCACCTGACCGCGGCGTGGTTGTCTTCCGATATGAACAACCTCGTACTGGCGTTGCAACAATAACTCAGTTAACCGGGTACCAATCAGTCCTGAACCGCCGGTGATCAATACTTTGTGTGCCATTTATTAGCTTTGAATATTTAACCAACACCCCAACCATGAATAAGTTTTGCCTTTTACTGACAGGCCTGACATTTTTTTATCACGCCCAGGGTCAGACCGTAATTTCGAAAAAGCAATCGGATAAAGTGCGCAATGAGAATGCCGAAGGTTACGAAGCAGCGCTGGACGGGAAACGCGATGAAGTAAGCTCGTCATGGTCGAAATACCTGAAAGAAATAGGTAAGTCGCGTTCGTCTGGCGATATGTTTACGATCACGGAACCCGCATTGGGTGCAACCGTCTACGAGAAGGGGATATTATACGCCACCGTGAATGGCAGCGACCAGAAGGCAACGGTGTGGGTGGGGCTTATCCCATCCGAGTGGACCGTGAATGACATCGAAATGGTATACAAAGAACTTGACCAGCTTGTCTACAGATTCGGCGTGAAATATTATCGTGATAAGATCCAGGCTCAAATAGACGAAGCGCAACAAGCGTCAGATGCCGTGGATCGGCAGGCACAGCGCTTAACAAGCGAAAACAAAACACTCAATACGAGGTTGGCCAATAACGAAAAAGAAAAGGTTGATCTTGAGAAAGCCTTGGAGAAAAACAAATTCGATCACCTTGTGCTTTTGCAAAGAATTGAGAACAACAAGAAAGCTCAGGACTCAATTGCCGATGCCAGCATCAAGGTGAAGAAGGTAGTGGAGATGCACAAGGAACGGCAGAAGAAAGTCAACTAACTACTTTCGGGTTTTCCACGCTCTTGCTTCGCTATCAAAAAATGTGTTGTCGTCAGGAAATTCAATGTACTCCTGTGGCATAGAATTTTTGGTTAGATAAGGTTCGAGACTTTCCGACTTTACCATCTTATCAAACAAGAACACACCCTTTTTGTTTAGTGAGTCGGGAATCATTTTCCAGGTTCGGAATACTTCTTCATATTCCAATACGCTTCCGTTTGCTCCCACGCGAAGTTTGCCTCCTGTCGCCACGCGTTTGTCCGTCAGGCTAGGCGCCTGTCGGCTGATCAGAAAGTAGTGCACGCCATTATGCGTATACCACGCGTCGAGCCGATGACGCCCCTGTTGCTCTGTGTAGTATTCGTCATATGCTTTGTAAAATCGCTCCTTAAATGAAATTCCTTCAGGCGCTTTTGAAATGTACCTGATCACTTTCGACATCATTTCATCCTGCTCCTGAACAGTCAAATGGTTGTCGGGATCGTAACTTTTATTGCATCCTACTACAAGTGCGCCAAATGCGTAAAACACCAGGACCTTCTTCATCATATTAGGTTTCGTTCATAAAAAAGGAACCCCGACCGACCCGGGGCTCCTATACTCACCAAACAAAAAGTAAATTAATATACTTTGTTCACCGGCTGGAATTCCGACCAACCATCCGTCCAGTCGGCTGTTCCAAATGCGCCTTTGTGAGTCGTGGTCGCAAAGAATCCTCCTGCCAGTTTAGCATCGGTGAAATCAGCACCAGTATTCAGGTTATCGCTTCCCGCTACGCCTGCAACGAGGCCAAAGTTTGGATTGCTGGGATAGGATGTCGCTGTCTGACCTGCCCAAAACAGGGAAGGTGTTACACCAATATCGCCAAGCACCGATGTTGCCGTAATATTGTTGAATACAGTGTTGCTGTTGGCACTCCAATACGTTGCAGCAGCCGATGCATCTCCGCCCGACATATTCGTGGAAAAAGTAGCATCGGAAGCACTGCTTGATGTGCCTGTTCCCGATGAGCTGGGGATAGACATCACGTTGAATGCAAGTCTGCTTGTACCTGAATTAAGATTATCGAGTGTAGCCTGATCGTCCAGTCTTAAACCAACCCTGAAACCGGAGAAGAATGAATTGTAAATTGAAATCGCCGAGCGACGACGGATGTGCATCGCATTCTGATAGTTCGCCGAGATCGTACGGGAGTTTGTTTCGCGCGGACCGAGTACGGTAATGTTAGAGAAAACACCGCGTGTGCAACCCGTGTTGACCGTACCATCGCAGATGCCTGCGATCGCATTAGGATTTCCCTGGTTGTCGCTTTCGAAAGCGTTCGACCCAGACTGGTCTGCGAAGAATGGGTTACGCACCACAAGACCGAACTGTACATTTCCGCCCCATCCGAAATCAGTATCAAAATCATCGTCCCATGTAGAGTGAGAGATGAGATATTTGGCATTTGCTGTTCCCCCGAACCACTCAAAGCCGTCGTCGCCACCAAATGAAACCTGAACATATTCGATCGCAGTTCCGTTACCGACGCCGCCCATCGTGAGACTGTTAGTTTCGTTGTTAGGCGTGAGTTCAATACCCGCATACTCAATGCGAACATATTTCAACGAACCTGAATTTTCGGTCGCGTTCGTTGTAGGATTTGCGCCATCCGCCACTATACTGCCATAGTTCTGGGTTGGCGTGATTCCTTCTATCGCAGGTTTCGCAGTTTGGTTGACGAATGCGTTGCCCAACATGATGATACCAGCCCAGTCGCCGCGGTCGCGCTCACCAACAGCTTGTGCTGAAGTAAACACCACAGGACTATCTGCTGTGCCATTAGCGATCAACTTACCCCCGGGTTGAACGATCAGTGCTGCTTTAGAAGCCTTGTCTCCTTTCACTACCGTGCCTGCGGGAACAGTAAGTGTCACGCCATTTGGAATGAATACCTGGCCTTTCAATAGATAAGGCTTGGTTGCATCAAGCTCTTGAGTGGTGAGGCTACCTTCTAATGTAATCACAGGGTCACCGACTGTGACGACAAAATTGGCAATTGCCGAAGGGTAATCTTTGTTATCAATCACCTGGAACGAGACGATGATGGATGCTCCAATGTTTGCGCCTTGTGGAATGGTGTATTCATATGGAATTGGTTGCTCCAGATCTGTTGAGGATAAATCGGTCTCATCAACCTCCTGACCCGCAACGTAAATGATCAGCGAATGTGCCCCGTTTGGAGCGGTTACAGTGAGGTTCGCCGAAACTACACCACCAGGAATATTCGAAGCTGATGTTGGATCTACATCTACTGTTGGAGCCGGTTCAATTTTTTCTGGCTCCTCACAACTTTGAAGCACAATGATCCCTGCCAGTGCGAAAATAAAAACAAAGCCTTTGATTGATTTTTTCATGCCGTTAGCAATTAATTATATCGTCAAAATTACGTTGTCAGGTTCCCGAACCTGTGAATGCCCGATTAACAATTGATTACTTCAGCGTTAACATCTTCATAGTCTATTAACAAAAAAAGGCCTCCGTTAAGAGACCTTTCACAATCGATAATTTTGGAATAAAAAGTTACGCCCTTGTAAATTTCCAATTGAGTCCCACCGTAAAGAACGAACCGGTCCTATACTTCTGGATCAATGCTTCATCCGAAGCGATATGCTTATCCTGGTTGTTATCCTGATAAAACCGGAATGCCGAATTCAATACATTCTGGATATTCAATTTTGTCTCGAAGCGATTTGTCCACTTCCTGGCGACCTGGAAATCCATCGAGTGACGCGGCATCTCCCACCAGGAAGGAAAGTTTATATCACCGACCGAAAAAATTCGCGGCCCAAATACATTGTATGCTGCATTGGCTGAAAAGCCTGTCTCATCGTCGGTGTAGTAAACACCCACGTTGATGATATATGGTGACTGACCTTGCAACGGACGATATCGCTGTAAGTTTGTCGTGTTGTTGCCCGCTCCGATGTCGACTTCGCTTTTAATATATGCCGCATTGAGATTAACAGCAGTGTTTCGTAAAAGTTTCGACAATCCAAGGCTCGATAAGGATTTTTTCAATTCGAGTTCCACCCCGAAATTGCGGGCGCTCTGCGCATTGCCATAACTGAATTGAGGATTGTCGGAAGTTACCTGCAGGAAAGACTCAATCGGATTGGTGAAATTTTTATAGAATGCGCCGATACTGAATGCTTCGCCAGGATTGGGATACATTTCGTACCGCAAGTCAATGTTATTGATGAATGCCGTCTTCAGATCAGGATTACCATACACGGATGCCTCAATGTCGAATTGGTAATAAAGGAACGGAGCAAGTTCACGGAATTCAGGTCTGTTCACTGTGCGGCTATAAGCAACACGCACCAATGAGCGGTCTGAAATATTGTACGCCACGTTCAGGAATGGAAGTGGGGCAAATACAGGGTTGTCAATGTCGACGCTGCCATTGCTGTTGAATGTTTGAATTTTCTGCTGGTTGTATTCTCCACGGAATCCGGCTGTCAGGTCGAACTTACCAACGGGGATCAATCCGCTTACATATCCCGCAGTAAGCAGATTGCTGCCCTCGTAATGGTCTCGCGCTTCCGTTGCATCTTCTATCACAATGCCGTTATCGCGACGAATATTTGCAGGAGAAAATATCTGATCAAGAGGTATGCGCTTAAGCTCATCCATTTCGGGAGAACCGCTGCCTGGCAACAAATAGTTGATCGTCCTTGCATTGAAAGTCCTTGTCTTTAATTCTGCGTAGTAGCCGGCTTTAAGCGTTGGTACTCTTTTTTTATCCGATTCGCCAAATTTCTTTTCGAAGTTCAACGCGTTAGAATAACTGAAGTCTTTCAGGTCGGACCAGAAACGACCAGTCTCAAAAATGTTGCCGCCGGCCGGGAATTGCATCTCATATGGTTGTTCTGTTCCCTGGTACGTTTTATCACGATAAGTTCTGAACCGCCTGAAGTCCGGTTCATTGCGGTTGATCCGGTTCATACCGAACATCCAGGTGAACTTCGACGATTTTCCAGCTTCATGCGTACCTTCCAGCTGACCTGAGTAGATCGTGCGACTCAGGTAATGGTAGGCATAGTTTCGTCTGTCGAAATTTGGGTTTTGCTTATAGTCCTCGCCCTCGCGAATGGTCGTTTCATTTTCTCCCAACTGTACAAAAAGGTTTTTAAATTCAATCCTGTTGCGATCATTCAACTCTACCTGCCAATTGTGCATGGCATTTATTCGCACGTCATTCGCGTAAAATTTATCGTTGTATTGAAACCTGTCCGGTGAAGCGGGTGTTGTCGGCAGAAAGTCCTCGTACCTTACAAACTGAGCGCTGTAGTTCTGGTAAGTATTTGAGTAAGCCAGCGAGGTAACGTTGTTGAACCGAACATGACCAACGTTAAATCCCTGCGATGTAGTTATGTTTACACCCATGTCGATTGGTGCTATGCGCGATGAGGTTGCGAAGTTGTTGGTCAACGATCTCCCAGCTTTTTCGCGCACACTTGAATTGCGATCAGACAGATCAAGTGAGCGCACACCTGGAAAGCTTTCGGGGAGGTCTCTGAAACCGTTATCGAATCCAAAGATGTCCGTTTTACTTCCCTGAGAAGAGACAAAATCACTGAACGTCGTTCCGGTGCGGTACCCAAAGGTAAAGCCGATGCTTGTGAACGGTTCGTAGGCAGGTTGTTTCGTTACCATCTGGATCACGCCCCCGGCAAAATCGCCAGGCATTTCAGCGGTTCCCGATTTATACACCAACATCTGATCGATGGCACCGGCAGGAATAAGATCGAAAGAAAATGAGCGCTTGTCGATTTCAGTGCTTGGTGCTATGGCACCGTTGATCAATACCTGGTTGTAACGATCCGGCACACCGCGGATCAGGATAAACCTGTTATCGACAATGGTAATACCTGGAACACGCTGCGCAATTTGCGCAGCATCGCGATCGGGCAGCCGGACGATCATCTCGGAAGAAATACCGCTTACAACCAGTTTCGATTCTCTTATCGCGTTAATTAAATTCGCGTCCGTAGCAATTTCCTTTCGTGCTGTTACCACCACCTCATCAAGCTCTGCGATATCTTCCACTAACGAAACATGGATCGTTGTTTTCTTTCCCTGTTCAACCACAACATCGGTAATAGTTTGTGACTTGTACGCGATATAAGTAACGACAATAGTATATGTATCTGGTTTAAGATTGTTGATCGAAAAATTTCCCTCTACGTCGGTTGCTGAACCAACAGTGGTGCCCTGAATCACTACGTTGGCCCCGATGATAGCTTCGCTGGATTTCACGTCCAGTACCTGCCCTGCTATAGAGCCATTTTGTGCGACGGCACACCCAGCGACGACAGCAAAAAACAGGATAAGCAAATACCTCTGAGCCATTTAATTTTTGTTTCGACAAAGGTCATCTAACAACATTACCCGGCTGGGTCGGTCATGTTACGGAATTGTTAAAAGAAGCGGCGCAAATGCTGCTGGCAGGCAGGCTTCAATGTTAAGATTTTGGCGTGCGTCAAGGCCGAACACAAGTGAAAATCGACGTGTTAAGCGATGTTACCAAATAACATTGCAGTAAATGTTCAGTAAAGCAAGTAAACTGCGCTTAACGATCTAAGTGTTGATCGGAACTTTGTTAAGAATGGCTTTGATAATGTCGGTGGTCCTCACGTTGTCGGCTTCCGCTTCATAATTAAGAAGTATCCGATGATTCATCACGTCCAAAGCTATCTCCTTGATGTCTTCAGGTAACACATAATCGCGGCCATCCATATAGGCCATTGCTTTTGCCGCCAGGTTCATGTTAATACTCGCACGGGGCGACGCACCGAACTGGACATACTGTGCTTCGCGATCGAGCTTGTATTCTTTCGGCTTACGGGTAGCAGATACCAATTCGATGATATATCGTTCAAGTGATTCGGAGATCTTAACTTTGTTGACCTCGTCGCGAATCGCAAAAATATCTTCTTTCGTCAGCAAAGGGTTCACGTCATAGCTGAAACTCATATTCGAAATGCGGCGCATGATCTCCAGCTCCTGATCTTTGGTTGGATAATCAACGAACACTTTCAACATGAATCGGTCGATTTGTGCTTCGGGTAGCGGGTACGTTCCTTCCTGGTCGACCGGGTTTTGTGTTGCCAGTACAAGAAATGGCCGATCGAGTTTAAAGGTTGTTTCACCAATCGTTACAGTTTTTTCCTGCATCGCTTCCAGCAACGCCGACTGAACTTTAGCAGGCGAACGGTTGATCTCGTCGGCCAGGATAATGTTCGCGAAAATCGGTCCCTTCTTCACTTCAAACTTCCCTTCCTTCTGATTGTAGATCATGGTACCGACCAGGTCGGCCGGTAACAGGTCGGGGGTAAATTGTATCCGTTGAAAATCGAGATGGAGAACCTGGGCAAGTGTTGAGATTGTCAACGTTTTCGCCAGACCCGGTACACCCTCAAGAAGAATGTGTCCGTTGGTAAACAAACCAACCAGCAGGCGATTGACCATGTAATCCTGGCCGACGACCACTTTCCCAACTTCACCGTAAACTTCCTTGATCTTGCGTTGATGTTCCTGCTGTATCTCCGCTGCGTCTGCAAATGCCATATCGTGCCGTTTTCTGAAAAATATCGCAATAATAGGGATTTGGGTTCAAAATTTGTGATGATTTGCTCCGGACTTATGTCTGCGGGAACCCTGGACTACCGCAGATTTACGTTCCTCCCGCGATTTGGGTAGCAGGAATCTATTTAAACGTGAGTTTGAAATAAACCAGGAGAACACTTAGACTTCCGATGATGGCGTTGGCGATGATCACCGGCCACAGGTCCAGCGTAATGGCGTATACCAGCCACACGCCCGCACTGGTAATAACAATGAGCAGCATACTGAGGCTAAGGTCGCCGACTCTTCTTGTTTGCCACGCCCGGTATACCTGCGGTACGAATGTAACGGCCGTTAGAAACGCGCCAAAGTGCCCAACGGCTTCAACCCATGTCATAACTCAAGTTAACTTGAGGACCAATATATTAATATAATGGCAAAGGCATTTGTGATCGGAGATATTCATGGTGCACACAAAGCGCTACAGCAATGCCTTTCGCGAGCGGGATTCGATTACGCGCAGGACAGGTTGATCTGTCTTGGCGACGTTTGCGACGGGTGGCCCGGGGTGAGAGAATCGATCGACGAACTTCTCAACATAAAACACTTAACCTACCTGCTCGGCAATCACGATCAATGGACACTTGAATGGATGGATAATGGTGAAGCGGAAGAGATCTGGCTTGAACAAGGTGGTCGTGCAACAGTTGCTTCATACCGGGATGGTATCCCCAAGGCGCACCAGGCACTGTTAAAGAATGCAAAATTATTTCTCGAGGAGAACAGCAGGTTGTTTGTTCATGCAGGTATCCTGCCGGGGGAGGATGCAAAATTCAGTAGCCCCGGGATCTTACTTTGGGATCGAACGCTGGTGCGAAATGCGATGGACCTTCATCACAAGGGTTTATCAGAAAATCTTACCCGGTATGACGAAGTGTTTGTAGGACATACGCCGATCCATTCACCCGTTCCAATGAAATTCTGTGAAATTTGGATGATGGATACCGGTGCAGGGTGGTCTGGTGTGCTTTCGATGATGAACCTCGATACTTACGAAGTTTTTACCAGCGATCCCGTGCCAGGGCTATATCCGGGAATGCGGGGCAGATAAGGTGCAATCGCTTTTCTGATCTACGACTATTGGTTAACAGCATTCAACGCCGCCCGTTTCAGTACCTCAACATGCATTTCGGAAACACTGTTCTTCCAGCTGGCTTTGCTGTAATCCACAAAATCGAGGTTGCTTTTTTGAAATAGCGCGGCGTAGATCGTTAACGCGGCAAGCACACTGCCCGTCGTCGACGGATGAAACTGGTCGGGGCCATACAACGGAAGATTAGGATTGACATTCCAGGCTTGCTTCCATGCCAAACCGGCGGGACAAAGTATAGCATCGGTTTGCCGTGCTGCCTCCGTGTAGTTGTTGATCACAGCATCATGATAGGCCGCACGTGTTATATCCGGCCATACCATATATAAGGCGAACTTCGTTTGTTGCTTTTCACAGGCGGAGGCATACAGTTTCGCGTATCGGGTTAGAAGTACCAGAGATTCCGGTAACGAAGAAGGACCTTGCTGACCAACAAAAAAGTCAAACTTGTTATTTTCGAGTTCCGTCTGCACCTGTCCGAGGTTCCAATGATCCTCGAGCGAAAATCCACCGGGAGCATACGTCGTCGTACCAATGCTACGCCCGTCCATTTTTCCCAACTCAATAACCATTGCGGGGATATCATTGGTGTACGTAAGGCTGTTGCCAACGAACAGAATGTTCACATCACCAATTGTTGATGTGTTTGGCTTCCCCGGCGTACTAACTGGCCATGGATTGGGACGAACTTCTGTCGGGTGACTGCAGCCCACTGCCAGGAGCAACAGCAAGGTTGAGATCATAATGCGTGAGTATGACATTAGACTGCAAGGTCACGTCATTCGCGCATTGAAAGTGCGTTCTGTTCTAAATTATTCACCCATTGGTTCGTGCATTTTATAGACGCCAATCAGCCGTTGAAGGTGATCATGGTGGCGCCTCGCGGGTTACGAAGAAATGAGTTGACCAGGTTCTGTACTATCCTGGTCTCTTTAGCAGGTTTGATGAGGTCGCGGGCGGAATTAAAATTGGTAACGGTGCATTCGTTTCCGAAGTAACCGAAGCCAAGGTATTGTCCTTTATCCACGAGTACTATGGATTGTTCATTGTCGCTTCGCCCCTTCCCGATAATGCCAACAGTAGGACCTTTCTCGCTGAAAGAGATGATCGCTTGCTGCGAACGTTGATTGTATTCCTGTTGGCTCTCAACTCCGCAGCACGCTCCTTTACATGTTCCCGATTGATGACTAAAGCACAAACCTTTTGCTATCTGCAAACCTGAAAGCTTCGGACACAGATCGTTTTGACGCACCTTATCCCATAGCGCACTCCAGGCATCACCTTTGTTACTGAACGTAATCAGTGGTCGTGAACCCCTGGTCACCACGTTAACACAAAACCGGGAGTATCCATTTCTGTCCTGGTAATCGAAAATGCCCCACTCTTCGAAACGGAATTTCTGAGCAAGATTATATCGCGGCCATATCCTTCTGATCTCCTGCGATTCAAGAATAAGTGCAATCAGCTCGTTGCCTGTGAGCTCGTAGCTAATGTGATGAATTTCATTTCTGACGTTTGACCTGTTCCACTCACGTGCTTCGCCGGAAAAGTGACCTGCTATTCGTTTCTTTATGTTAATTGCTTTCCCGACATAGATCACGTTGCCTCGTGCGTCGTGGAAATAATAAACGCCTGCCTTGGCGGGAAGTTTTTCAAACTCCTCTCTAGGCAGGTTGGGTGGTAAAATCGTTTCGCCGGAATTTCTTTTTAAGGCACGCGCGATCACACCATCCGCATCGCGTTTCAACAGAAGATCGAATATCGCAGCAGTCGCCTGGGCGTCGCCACCAGCCCGATGCCTGTCGGTGATGATCACGCCAAGACTTTGCGCGAGCGTTCCCAGACCGTAAGAGCGGAGACCTGGGATGATCTTCCGGCTTAGTCGCACAGTGCAAAGTTTTTTAGCGTTCCAGCTTATGCCTGTTGTCTCAAATTCTTTCTTCAGGAAACTGTAATCAAAATGTGCGTTGTGCGCGACAAAAACTCTGTCTTTCAGCCACCCATGCAGTTCGGTAGCGACCGATTCAAATGATGGCGCTTCCTTCACCATTTCATAGGTGATACCCGTTAGACCAGTTATAAATTGGGGAATTTTCCGGCCGGGATTGATCAGGGTGCGGTAGTGATCAGTGACCTGTATACCATCATGATGGTAAATGGCGATTTCGGTTACCCGGTGATTTTCTGCGTAGCCTCCCGTAGTCTCAATATCAACAATGGCGTACATCTCAGTGCAAATCTGTGCGAATCTAACTCGTGTCTCTGTTACAGTGTCCGTGCTGTCAAAAAATTCACCATGGCTTCGAGCCGCTGGCTGCAAGCTTTCAACAATTGTGGACAGCTCGGCTACTGACTACTCTACTTGCTACCGACTACTGGCTACTAACTTCTATTTAAGCCGTCAGCGCCTGAACTGGTTTTATCGCCGAAAAATAACGGTCAAGCTGCGTTTTCCGCTTAAGCCGGCCATTCGAACTTAGTTTAACATCAAAAGGAATATTCTCGTTCGCAAATTTCGTCTCAACATGAATTTGCTGGATCATCAGGCATGTCAGGTTAAGAACATTGCCATTGTTAAATTCGATTTCTGTAAAATATTCCGCGACCATCCGCGCATCATCAGGCGGGTGGATATACTTTGTAATTTGTTTGATCTCGGTCTTTGGTATGTCCTGCGACCACGATCCCTTTCGGACGTGGATCACCGGGTCGGCGCGACTAACGCGCACTTCGAATTCTTTGTTATCAAGATAATATTGTCTGAATCGCCGGAGTTGGGCGATGTTGAGTAACGACAGAGCCACGAAATAGATCAGGAAGACAACGTATCCGGCCATTGTGCCCGAGATCACACCCATCAACAATAAAACAACGGAGAAGGCAAACCAGAAACCTATCCAATTTAAATTTCGCCACAGTCCTGCATTGTCGATCTTATATGTAAAATTTTTTCCTGTAAAATCACCACGCACAAATTTCCAGTCATCGTTTTTTTCCTTCAGGTTGGCTTCGAGATCATGGCTCCTGTTGTTGAAAAAACTTTCCAATGCGAAGAACATGAATTGTATATCGGTTTTCTTGTGAAAGTATTTTTTATTGTTTCTTGATGGAATGAAGTAGTAGTCGAAAATGTCACGCTTCAGATGATCGATCACCAACAGATCACCACTCTCATTTGTGATGGAAACAATATCGAGATTGTTGGGCAGTGTCTCATTGAACCAGTGTTGCAGGATCAACTGAAGGATCGTTGCAGATTCCGCCGGGAAAGACTCGGTGAACTCGCCTGTCTCATTCGCATACCCCTTTACCTTGAAGTGAAACTGCGGCATCCCTTTTGGCGTTTTATCAAAAATAGACAACTTACAAGAACCTTTCGGAAAATAAGTTTTGATAAATTTTCAAAAGGTGTTTTTATAAACGGTTCCAATAACCTTTACGGTCGTGAACGGCATAATTCAATTTCTGGTGAATGGGCTCGCCATACTTCTGGCGGCTTACCTTCTGCCTGGTGTGGACGTTGAGCATTACGGACATGCTTTGCTTGTCGCGCTGGTTTTGTCGTTGGCCAATGTTTTTGTGAGGCCGCTCCTGATCCTGTTCACGATTCCTCTCACAATTGCTTCACTCGGGTTGTTTTTGCTGGTTATTAATGCACTTGTCATTATGCTGGTCGACTATCTTGTCCCGGGATTTCGTGTTGAAAGTTTCTGGTGGGCGCTGGGGTTCAGCATTATTCTCAGCATTTTCAACGCGATGTTCAGCGACGCTGCCAAAAAGAAGGAAGATTCCTGAATCAACCCTTTTTGCGGAACACAAGATCAATAGATTGCACCTGGATCAACCTGCTGTATAATTCTTTCAGGTAGTGATACTCCTGTGATGTATAGACAGTTCGTGCAATAGTGAGGAGATTGTTGATCGTTACTTTGTTGCCAGTGGCGCTCGCGCCATACATATACTTTCCACCGTTGCCAGGTAACGTAAGCGCAATTTTTGCGGGAAGATCGGTGAGCTCATAGTCTTCGGGAAGCTCCAGTGTGACGATGATGTTTTCTTCAACAGGGACGCCGAAGTCAACGGGATAAAGTCGATCCGCTGACTTAAATGGATTCTCTCTCGTCTTCCACATAATAAACGGATTGAGCAACAGGTTATCTTGCAAACCTCCGTTGAATGCATCGATTTCCAGGTCAAATGTTTCTGTCAACGGTTTTTCTAAAGTGTCGAGATTCTTCAGCGAATGCTGCGAGATCTCGGCAGAAAGTGATGACCGCAGTCTGTTAACATAGTCGTCGCCATTTGCGGAAAGTATTTCACTCCGTTTCCTGATCGCAGCATACCCGGAGTACAAATTAGATACTTTGCCCTTCATCTTTCCATCCTTACCCAAAGCCAGGGTGACCATTGAAACACGACGATCCTTATCTTTCGCTGTCATCGGTAGCCAATACGATTCTCCTTCAGCCATTACGCGGCCCTTGCCATTAAGGCAGCGTATAGGGAGCGTACCGAACGGAAGCAGGTCTTCTGTTGCGTCGAGCAGGTACACCTCTGCACCGATCGTGAGACGGGCGATCACATAATTAAAATCACTTAGCACGGGGTGAATTTCTATGGGAAGTCCATTGGCTCTTGTAGAAAGGATGACCGGGTCCACCTGCAACTTGGCTTTACGCAACGCAGCTATTAAACTCAGATTGATATCTCCGGACGTACCGGTCTTCGCTTCAAACGCTTTTTTTATACTCTCGCTGTACTTGGAAGTGATGTCATTCCATAGGTAATGGTACTTGACCATATCATAGATCTTCCTTGCTTTGGCGAGCGGATCAGTTTCACCGAGAATTGCTTTTTCGACCTCATCTTCCAAAGCATTTGAACCACGTTTTAATTGCAGTCCAAACTTTTCATCGGTCTTCATTTCATGGTCAGTGTCTTTCCACTCTTTGGTGTATTTGATCACACGACCATCAAATGTTTTTATTTCAGAAAGTTCAAAGTTGAGGGCAGAGAGATAGTTCGCCTTTGCTGACATGTAATCTTCAACCCGAAATGCCGGTATGTTGACCATTTCAAATTTTGCTTCAGCACAATCGGCACTTGCAGACCCGTAGCGATAACAGTCACGTTTTATTTTTTGCTCGTGACCCGACAACTTCAGAAAGCCTTTGAGTGTGATATTATACTGGTAGTTGCCGGGGATGGACGTGCTGTAAGTACTTTTTAGCTTTGGGATATCGGACTGAAATTCCCAGTTGCGAAAATTGAATTTAAATGGCGTCTCGATCGTATAGGTATAGTCGATAACTGAACCCGCGCGTACGTTGGGTATCGCAAATTTTTGCACCGCCCAGTGTTCATTGATATCCTGAGAAAAGACATTCTTATGGTCCAGCTTCGTTTCTTTTAAGCTACCATTCTCAAGGTTGAACGATGATGCTTTAATTCCTTTTACATATTCCTTGTTCTCTGCCAGTGTGCCGTTTCGATAGGTC
>WUUC01077738.1_pt1 | contig 15823 bp, 14 predicted proteins | sample 6278441 | NCBI WGS metagenome assembly WUUC01 (sample SAMN13675441, study PRJNA597444) | soil metagenome | isolation source: soil | place: USA: Washington | collected 2017-10
AAGCCTGATGTCGTGAGAGATGCAAAATGCTCTCAGTCGCGATATCGGTCGCGTACTTTTTCGAATCGAACGATCGAATCATGAGTATTCGAGTACGGAGCGATGGGCTCTTCTCTCGATACGCGAAGAGTTTCCCGTCAATAGGGTTAGGGACAACGAAAGCGTGCCTAGTTCGGGTTAAAGTGTCAAGCTGGGCCGCGCGACGTACCCATTGCGATACGAAAACGAACGAAACCTGGCCGGTTCTATTTCCGTATCGAATCAACCGCCCGAAGCGTGTCATCTGAATCGTGTTGCGAACAAGATACACGGCGAGCTCTTTCGAGCTCCTAACACTGAACAGTCGACGATACCAACCAAGCGCTTCGTAGCCGTGCACCCAGATTACAGCTGGGATTCCAAGGCGCAGAAAAACCTCGTCAATCAGCCTGCCCTCCACAAAATGCCCGCAGAGGACATCCGGCCTGTACTCGCGGATGAAGGCTTTCAGGCTATTTAAATCGCTAAAGCCACGTACATCGACGCCTTCGTGCTGCCAGCTGCCAATCTTGTTCGGCACCGAAGCGACCACGACCTGCGCCTGCTTCTTGTACTCCTTCGCCCGCGCATGCACGAAGACATCACCGTAGTGGTTACTCTCGGAAGGATAGTTCTCATCGAGAATCAGGATCTTGCCAACGCTTGCCATTAGAAGCCGCCGAGCGAACGTTTACCATTTTCCAACTCCCGTCCGGCGCCAAATGGCGAGCTCTTCGCCCCACAGCGTCAGTGAGCCGGGCAAGGCCGGTCGAACAATCACCCATTCCGTCTTCACGCCAACTCTCCCTGGCCCGCCGTTGGCGCGATATTTCTGTTGACTTTTGATGCCTGCGCACTCGGGAGTGTCAGAGGCTGACCTTGGCGGCGCCAGCACGTTCGTTCAAAGTGCACACAAGCGGTCAGGACGCGCGTCCCAGCTTCCTTTCTGCATGAATTTAGGCCGTCCCACGATACTATTGGGCTGCGAGCATTAGATAATCGCGGGATCGATAGGCTATTGAGGAGAATACTCGTGGAACGCGAAAACACCAGCGTGCTTCAGATGCAGGCGGAGAATCATCCGCTCGAGTACACCGAAACGTTTGGCTCGCAGACCGAATATCGTTTGCATCTGATGCACAAGAAGTCGTACGAAGATGCTGCCAAGTTAACAAAAGGGCTGTCGGTGCTCGATCTTGGTTGCAACAACGGTTGGGGAACGAATCTGCTCGCAGGCGCGGCAAAGGAGGCCGTTGGACTGGACGTTTCACCTGTAGCGGTCGCCGATGCTCGACAGCGATTCAGAAATATTGACTTCCGCATCTACGACGGTCTGCGCCTCCCCTTCAGCGATGAATGCTTCGATGTCGTCGTCAGCCTACAAGTCATCGAGCACATCGAGGACCCGAATGGATACCTTGCAGAGATTGCCCGCGTTTTGATGCCGGCTGGTCGTGCTATTTTCACGACTCCCAATGCTGCCGTTCGGCTTGATCCAGGAATGGCCCCCTGGAACAAGTTTCATGTGCGGGAATTCAACGCCGCTGAATTGCAGGCGACGCTCCGTTCCTATTTTTCAATTGTGAACGTCACCGGCATGTTTGCAACGGAAGTACTGTATCGGAATGAACTGAAGCGGCTCGACGAAGTGAAAGCTGCGGCGCGATCATCCGCACGTCGGGAGCTTGGCCAACGGCCGACTATCCGCGAGCACGCCAAGGCTGCATTAAGGGGCCTGCTGCCGGACGCTGGCCTCGCGCTTCTCCGGAGACTTCGTAGCGGGATGATCGAGACAGGGCTCAAGAGCATTGCGGCTCAGCACTATTCGACAAGCGATTTCTTCTACCGAAGCGACAACTTGGACCGGGCTCTCGATTTGATGGCTGTCTGCGATAGGCCGCTATAAGCTGTAGCATTACTCCGCAACGGGCATTGCCGTTGGCTTCGTCTGCAGCTCGCGCATTGATCTGAGCAGCCGAATATCAGCCAGTGGAGAAGTAAAAAGCGAAGGCCACGAGAGGCCGCTCGTGTGCTTGAAGAACACGACTTGTAGAATGGTGTGTACAGAGTACGCAACCGCCGTCGCTAGCGCTGCGCCAAGCGATCCGCCGCGCGGGATGAGAGCCAAATCAAGGGCGAGACAGATCGTCAGTCCGATAGATGCAAGGATCAGGTTCAACCCCAACGCTCTAATTCCCGAGAGATAACCAGCCAATACCTTAGCGACGGAGTACGGAACTACTCCGAAAATTAGTATTGCCATGAGCCGCGGAACCGCTCGAAAGGGCTCGCCGAATACCAGCGGGACTAGGAAGTGAGCCAGAAGGCAACCCACCAGGGCAAGTGCAGCAGAAGCAAGGCCGGTGAGTTTGGCGATACGCCAGGAGAGGTCGGCGGCCGCCTTGCGTTCCATGCCTGGCACGTATGGGAAGATGACATTGCTCACCGCCGAGGGAAGGATCCAAAGCAATTGCGAAAGTGTAACCGCAAGTGCATAGATGCCCAGATCGTCTGGACCGCGATAGGCATCAACGATCCACATATCAGCCCGATACGTGACGAACTGTATGGCATCCCCGATATAGGAGTACAACGAATAGCTTAGTAGGCTCCTTAATGGTGAGCTTCGCCCGGAGACCCGGTCACGTGGTTGCTCGCGGCAGACGGTCAGTGCAATGGTCCCGAGTGCCAAGAAGCGACATACTTCGACTCCGATCATCAGTACGACAATCGCCCCGGGGCCCGAGCCCCACGCCGGTCGAGTCGCCAGGAGAATGGCGGATAGAGACGCATTGGCGACGGCCGCCGCGAGTGCCACCATATTGACCGGAATGAAAACGCGGTGCGCAACAATGAGGGCGGAGCACCACACTCCCGCTAGCGCGAATGGGAAATACGTCATCATCGCAGCAACGCATTGCGCGACGGAAAACGAATCGGGAAAAAGGCGACCTCGAACGGGCGATGCGGCCGCCGTCAGCGAGAGCGCTCCTACAGCTATCGTGACCCATCCGAGCAGTCGCGCCACCGACCGGACAAGGTGCGCGCGATCGATGGTGCGTCCGGAAAGATAGTAGGTGATCGCTGGGGCGATTCCGAAACCCAGGTACAATGCGGCCAGGCTCGACGAGTTCACGAAACGAACAACTTGCCCGCGGCCAGCGGGGCCGAGCAGTCGTGCTTGACATACTGCCCCGACGAAAGCGGCTACGGCAACTAGCAATTGGGTGGCATAGCCGCTGCGGATGGCGCGAAAGAAATGACCCGTTTCGACGGAGCGCGGTGCTTCGAGGGACACAACGCTACTCAGCCTGTTGAACTGACAGATTCAAGCGCCATTAGGAGCTCGGAGCGTAGCGTTCGAACAAGTAAAAGTCTGCCAGCGATGTGTCGTCTGGTTGTCTCGGATCATACGGAAATTTATTTGCGATTTTCGCCAATAATTTCCACTCCGTTGCATTCGCCGACACCCAATCAGTGAAGCGTCGCGACCGGAAGTGAGAGATCGTCTCTCGTCCCTCGACGTTCGAGGAATAGACGATAACGTAGCGAGTCCCTGCTTTAAAAAGGTCGCTCATGTAGCGATGGTAGATATCGTCCTCCATTAGGTGGTAGATCACGTCCAGCGACAGAGCCAACTCTGCGCGGAAGAGCCCTCGATTATCCACAAACCACGGCGGGGAATAGAGGAAAAAACTCTTGCTCGAATCTCCGGCAAAGCGGGCAGCGCAGGAAGCGATCGCAGTCCGCGAAATATCGAGCCCAATATACGTCGGATACCTGGCCAGCGAGAGTTGATTGCCATCGCCGCAACCGAGCTCAATGACCGACGTCACGCCGTGTTCTGCAACGAACGCGTTGAGCACCTCCGCTTTGAACAAGGCCAATCTTCCATATGACCCGCTGCCGGAATTCCCGCCCATCCGGTAGCGCTCTTCCCAATAGAGCTGAGTGCCCGCAAAGCCCTGCTGAAGAACTTTCCTGTAGATTGCACGCGCTCCCGGAACGCCTGTGATGAGCCGTCTAAGGCGATGGAAGGGGGATGTCTCTGTTGCGCTGATTGCCGTCCCCGAGTTCTTCAGAATGCTGGAGACTCGCGCGAGTATCATCAAGGAAACGACGGACGTTTGCGCCCGACCTCGCAGAGAACCCACCGGGCGAATCTCCCACATCCGGCGCTCCGGTTTGAGTTTGAAAGAGCCAATTTGATGTCCTCAGATGTCCTCACTGCACGCTCTGCTTCGGCTGCTCCTTGCGAAAGAACATCGAATAGCTGACCTCGTTGAGCTCGCGGCTGAAGTGCCGGTTCGTAAGTTTGCTTTTCAAGAGATAATAGTACCAAAATGGTGAGTAAATGATCTTGAGCTTCGTCGTGGTGCGATACCTCTTCCGGGGATCGTATGCGGAGCGGAAGCGCGCGAGAGGGTGAAGGATGCGAAAGCCAGCTTCGATAAACACTCGTTCGACGGTCTCGGGGGCGTACCATTGGTTGCTGGTGTACTCGTCATGCATCCATTGCAGAGACCCGCCCAATGTCGGGCGATGAAAAAATAGGTAGATAATGCCACCAGGAACGAGAACCCTCGCGAGCTCACGGGCAAGCGCCGTCAGGTCCAGGCAAAATTCGATGCAGCTCCGCAAGAAAATCAAGTCAAATTGCTTGCCACAGAAGACATCACTTAGCTTGTGCTCGTTGAAATTGTAAACGAAGGCCTGAACGCCAAGCTCGTCTCGCATTGCAGTTACTGCCGCGTCGTTGATCTCTGTGATGACTATTTCTTTGCATTGATTGGCAATCCGTTTGGCAAAGAAGCCGGGGCCCTCACTGATACTCAACACACATCTGTCCTTCAAATCGATTCCCATTTCAGCAAGCATCGCCAAAAATTCGTCGTCATATCGCTTCCATTTTGTAGCTGCATACTCGAGACGGCACGATTCGGCGTAATAAGAATACATCGCGTCGTCACGCTCAATCACTCGAGAGACGCTGAAGAATTCATCGCGCAACTGCGAGCGAGTCGGTTCGGGTCTCAATGCTGTCGCCAGCTTCAGCAGCGCCTTGGCGGGCTCGCGTTCCATGAGATAACGCGCTTTTCGGACGCGCAGTGCATTTCCGCAATCCAGGCAAACGTGCCAGTGGTGCTTATACGTATCTAGCGTTTCGCGCGCCCGCCCCTTACAGAAAGGACACGGCGGCGTGTCGCCGCCCGTGTTGAAATCCTGGTCCATGCGGCCTACGGTGGCCTGTCATCGGTCACTCGTCAAGAGGGCATCGAGGCGTTCGCGAACGCACTGCCTGAGGGCCTGGTCGTTCCTTCTAGCCGATTCGTTCCTTCGCCGAACTCATCGGCAGGGATGCCTGCTTCACGAAGCAAGACCCACCATCTGCACAAGTCGAAGTCAGGGATCTGACGGACCTTAGTCGAGCGCAAGGTTCTCCACCTTTTCGCGACCCCGACGCCAAACGGACCACAGCTGCGGGAACAGGTACGGCATATAGAACCCAACGAACCTTGTCAACCGCAGTGGATTCTTGAAATGCCCGTAGTCGTGCAGTCCCATCAAGAGGAACGCGGCATAAGTACGCTTGATACTGATCTTGGTATCGACCCTCACAAACAGCGTAATCCCGAGATCCGTCAGAACGCCGTTTTGGAGCGCCTCATACAGAACCTTGTCAGGCAGCGAAATGATGAAGTCGTGGCCGGCCGGTATGCTCCGCTCGACGCGACGGCTTCTCGTGTCGTAAAAGCGTTCGGTGTTGCTGGATGTCAAACGCCAGCCAATTCCTCGCCTGTAAATGGTGCGCACAAAGTAAATCTCGTCGAGATACTGTTTGAGCTTCTGGTCGAAATCGGCCGGAAGCTCGAATGTAGACTCCGCAGCCTCGATGGCCTGAACTTTCGCGAGCTGCTTCTCGTCCAACTTGCGACGGATTTCCGAATAGCCTGAAGAGTGCTCGAAGGTGTCGAGATCCATCGTCGCGAACGGCATGCAGAGCGAAACATTTCCCTCGCGCCAATGCTCCTTCAGGTCCTCGTAGGTGACCTTGTGCTCGTTAGCCCATTTCGAGTCGGTGCGATTGAAGAAAGCCTGCGATGCGAAGGGAATGAAATATTTGGCGCCTAGCGCTTCAGCCATGCCTTGCGCAACGTTGACGAAATCCTTCTTGCTCTTGAGCGGTGCTCGCTTTCCTTTCTTGTAGGTCGCCGCACCGGCCGACGCGGGGGAATAGCTCCTCAGCACGACCACTGTCTTTCCGTGCGCGATGTGCTTTCGGATGCGCTCCAGAAGACGCCGCCGCGGCGTGCCATCATTAATGTCGATGATGACGGCGTGCGGCGTATCGATAATGAGAATTGAGTCATCAACGGGGGTGGGAATCGAACAGATCCGGACGCGCGCGGTAAGACGATACCAATGAAATGGTTCCAGAATTTCGCAAGGATATTGGTTGTCCTTTAGAAATTCGATAACCTTATAATGGGGAAATCGTGGATTCAGGATCTTTTTCGGGCCTAGATGCCGAAGGGACGGCCAATGAAAATGATCAGGATGGCTATGTGTAATGTAGATCCATTTGCATCGTCGAACCAGATCGACTTCGTCCGGCGATGGGTACTTCTCAAGCCACCAGCTTCGCCAGTAGACGGATCCAATGAGCCAAGGATCTGTGGCGATGAGAGGAATCCCGTCCTCCGACAGTACTAGCGTAGCGTGGCCTATCGTCTTCAGCTCGAAGGATGTCTTGGCGGCGTTCATGATGACGGTGCAGTGGGCAGCATCACGTCGGGCGACCGGCAGAGTATGTCCGTGACCAACCCCTCCGTGGGGAAAATACCCCGGGGGGCTCGCGAAGGAAAGGAGAATGCCAAAGGGGATCAGTTGAGGAACGCAGTCAAATCGCGCGGCCTTCGTACCAACACCTGAACCTCGTCGCTGATTCGCGCTTCGAGGTGCAATCCGCGTCTCAACGGTGCGCTTCCGGGGTCTGGTCCTGGTAGTCTGTCGGCTCTTGGGAAGCGTTACCGCGGGGTATGTCGAGATGTCACATTCGTTCCTACCGGTTGATATCGCGTCACGTCGGCTTGGCCTCGCCGCGACGCTGGTGTTTGTGGCGCATGTCGGCTTCCTGCTGCTCGTCCCACCCGTGCCTCTGGAGCGTGATGCAGCCCTCTATCATCAGGCCGGAAGGAACATCGCGGACGGCCTAGGGATCATGGCCGACGGCAAGCCGCTCACCGTGGTGATGCCAGGCTACCCACTATTCCTCGGTGGCCTATACGCGCTGTTTGGACCCCATCCGTGGGTGGTCCGCGTGATCCAGACACTGCTCTTCACGCTTGCTGCTTGCGGGATCTTCGCGTTGGTGCGGCGATGCGGAGTTAGGGCAGCCACCATGAGCTTTTTTGCGGTTGCGTTACTGCCCGCATGGTTTATCTACCCTGGCACGCTCAATTCGGAAGTGTTGGTGCTGACAGGCGAGGTGCTGTTCCTGACGCTGACGCTCCGAGACAGCAGGAGCACGTTCTTATGGGGCGCCGCTTCGGGTGCAAGCTGTGGCTTGCTGGCCCTCATCAAACCCGAGTTTTTCGTCTGGCTGCCCTTGCCTCTTTTCCTACGTGGTGAACGGCGTGTGGTGATCACCGCAGGGGCGACCCTGCTCGGATTTGCGCTTGTCCTTTCTCCCTGGGTGATTCGGAACGCGCGCGAGTTCCATGAATTTATCCCCTTCTCCACGCACTCTGGCCATGCGTTGTGGCTCTCGGCACACAAGCCCGAATTGACGGAGTTTTCGAGTCCCGAGTTCAGCGCTGCCTTCAGCCGCTGCCGAATCGATGGTGATCCGAAGGGCACCGATGCGTGCCTCTTGGCGGAAGGGAAAGGCATGATCTTGCAGCACCCCGGGTATTTCCTCAAGACCAGTTTGGGACGGGTGGTTCGTACCCTCTTCGGCAGTCACACCGATTGTCTACCTGCTAGCATCTCGCTCGTCTCGTTCGCAGACGCGTGGCACGGTAGAAGGCTAGGGCTTCTGGCTTTGAAGGTCCCGATGCTGCTCGTTCAGACGGTGTTCGTGATTGTCGGAATGGCCGGGATCGTGTGGCTCTGCCTTAGCCGTCGGTACTGGTTTCTCTTATATCTCGTCGCGTCCAAGCTTGCGGTGCACGCGGTAATGTTCGGAACATCGCGCTATGGGCTACATTTAACGCCCATGTTTGCAGCTGGATGGGGGGTCTTGGGTTGGCACGTGCTGCCGCTGCAGCTTGCGCTCGATAGGAAAGAGCATGTGCCCACTGAACCGTTGGAGCAAGGTCACGACGATTCTCGAGAGAGAGGGGATGCTTTAGGATCCTGAGCTTTGATGGCGTCGCCTCCGGCCATGCTCTGCCGGCCGCTGATCTGCTTCCGGAGCTCGTAGTCGACGAGCGCCATTCGTTGAACGAGCTCCTCAAACCTGTTCGTCAAAACAGAGACCTTCACCGAGAAGAAGATCAGGAAGGCCACAATCGTGACGAGTGCCAGGAGCCGCAGCGCCCCCAAGGTCTCGGCCGTGCCTAGTATTCTCATGGCAAGACGAAGCAACGGCGGAAATGCGACCAATAGATCCATGCCAATCAGAAGCAAGACCCAAACAATCGCATAGGACATCGTTAGCTTGCGACGCCCGACGAGGGCCAGGCAAAAAATAATGCCGAGCAGGCCGATGAAGAGGAGTACGACGGCGCCGGTTAACGTAAAGGGGCTGTCAGGCATGCTGAGATACCGAGAGTCTCCGCCGTTCCCGACGTGCCTGAGGCCAGAGAACACCGATCGCGAGGACCGTCTTTATCGGATACACGAGCGATTCGAGCCAACCATACATGGAGACGCCATGCCGGCGCTCCGCTACGGCAATCGGCACCTCTTCGATCTTCAAACCGGCGAGCAGCGCGAAAACGATCATCTCCGCGTGAAAGTCACCAATCATCCGCTCGCACATCACCGCGAACACACGCCGGTGGATCAGCTTGAACCCGCTCGTTGTGTCATAAATGCGCTTTCCGCCCAGTCGCGCGGTTAGCCATGAGAAAAGCATCATGCCGAGCCGCCTTCCCAGAGGCCCTCGATATCGCCGCTCGCTGACGAACCGACTGCCGATCACGATGTCAGGTCCTTGCAGGACTAGTCCAGCCGCCTTGAGCTCGGCAATCTGGCGAGGATCGTGTTGTCCGTCGGCGTCGATGAAGACGATGTAGTCGTAGCCGTGCTCGTCAGCGAAACGAATCCCGGTCTGAAGAGCCCGAACGTAGCCAAGGTTGACGGGATGGGAGACGTAGGAGACGTCCATCCCCTCGAGAACGCTCAGCGTACCATCTCTCGACCCGTCGTTGACGACCAGGACACTCTCGGGGTAGTTGCACAGACGCAGTCTCTGGACGACCCCGTCAATGTTCCTCTCCTCGTTATAGGCGGGAACGACGATAAGGCCCTTCTGCACGTAATCTGGCCGCTCCTTTCCGCGGAGAATCGATAGAAGCCACTATTGTCCGCGGTGTCAACTGTCGATCGTCGCTTAGGTCACGACCCTTTGCTACAATCAGCGCCATGGCCGACCCTTACTTCCCCGCGGTCAACCTAGGGCCGTCCGCGGCGCACCTCGGCGGCATGAGCCTGCCCGAAGGGTCGTCGGATCTTCCGTTAGGCTGTCTATTGTGTACGAAGCGAGCGTTCCGCGTTTTGTTCGAACTCAATCGTCCCATTGTCGAGTGCCTTTCGTGCGGCCTGGTCTACGATCAGCCACAACGACCGCAGGAGAGCGCAACTGCGTATACGGAAAGCTACTACCGTGGCGTCGTCTATGCGGACTACTTGGCGGAGCGTCCAGTGATTCGTAAGAATGCTACGCGCTCGCTCGGTGAGATCGAGCGGTACACGTCTGGGCGGGATTTGCTCGACATCGGCTGTGCCGCAGGATTCTTCCTGGAGGCGGCCAGAGATAGGGGATGGCGTGTCCGCGGGATGGAGATTTCGGAGTACGCCGCGAACCACGCCCGCAAGCTCGGACTCACCGTCGATCTCGGCTCGATCGCGAAGGGCCGTCCTAGTGTCCCGCCTTTCGACGTGGTGACCCTGTGGGACACCATCGAGCACATCGACCGGCCCGACCTCGCCGTTGCAAACATTCACAAGCTTCTCAAGCCAGGCGGACTTTTGGTGGCCAGTACCGGCGACTACGACAGCCTGCTACGAAGAGTAACCGGCCGTAGATGGCGTTTGTTTGGTGACCCGACACACAGGTTCTTCTTCACGGAACGGACGCTCGGTGATCTGCTCTCGAAGGCTGGTTTTCGAATCCAGAAGGTACACCACCAAGGCAAGGCTGTAGGCCTTCCGATGATTCTTCATCAGTCGCCTCTTCCGCTTGGAAGCGCATTTGGTCGCTGGCTAGATCGACGAGGTTGGCATCCGTCCCTCTACGTAAACTTGTGGGACGTGATGACCATCTTTGCGATCACGTAGCAATCGACTCAGAAACGGTTTTCCTTCAAGCCGCCTGCACGCGGTGGCGATCGAGCGGCTCTTCCATGGCTGCTCGCTTCAGAACTGAAAATAGATGAACGGCTGGCTCCTAAATGCTGCGAGCGACAACACGAGCAAAGCCCAGGCTGCCAATAGGAACGACGCCGGCACCGTCGAAATGCCGAGCGCTACGTATCTCCCTGAGACTCGGCCTATCACGTACTCCGCATCAAAGAAACGAAGCAAAGAGCGCAGCGCGGCAGCGTCGCTCTTCCTGTCGAGCGCTAGAATGACGACGTGGCCAGCGACGACGATCGCCACCATCACGAACAACATGGCCGGCAGGAAGACGATGTTTCCTTCGGACATCCCGAAGAGTCCCTTGAACATCATCGTGCAGTCGCCTGTGGTTACCGCCCGAAACGGAACCCAACAAAGCGTAACGAAGACGAACATCAGAACTTGCGCCAACAGCGCGGGAGGCGCGGGCAGGCGGTACGCCGCCCAAGCACGGTGGACGGCCAGGGCGACGCCGTGCAGCCCTCCCCAAAGGACGAAATTCCAGCTGGCGCCGTGCCATAGGCCGCCCAGTAGCATTGTGATGAATAGGTTCACGTAGGTACGAACGGGCCCTCTTCGATTCCCGCCGAGCGAAATGTAGAGGTAGTCACGGAGCCACTGGCTCAGAGTGATGTGCCATCGCCGCCAAAAGTCGGCTGGATTTCGTGCCACATACGGCATGTTGAAGTTTTCGGGCAGATCATAGCCAATCATCTTGGCAGTACCGATCGCCATGTCGGAGTAGCCGGAAAAGTCGCAGTAGATCTGAATCGTATAGGCGAGCAACCCCATCCAGAGTGACAAGGTTGCATATGCCTCCGGAGCCTTGAAGACCGAATCAGCCGCGCGCCCCAGCGTGTCGGCGACAACCACCTTCTTAGTAAGACCCAACAGAAAGAGGCTCACGCCATGGCGTATGCCCGTTCGGGTCGGGCCAATGGCGCGGATCATCTGCGGTAGAAATACCGAGGCGCGGACGATCGGGCCAGCGATGAGGTCCGGGAAGAACGTGACGAATGTGACGTAGTCCATCGCCCTCGTGCAGGGCGTGATCTCCTTCCTAAAAACGTCGATCGTGTAGCTCATCGACTTGAACGTGTAGAAGCTGATGCCCGCGGGAAGGAGAATGTCGAGGTGCGGCAGATGGGCACTCGCCGGCAACAAACCGTTCAAATTCGCGAGGAAGAAATTCGTGTATTTGAAGTAGGCCAGAATCGTAAGGTTCGAGACGATACTGAAAAGGAGATAGCGCTTTCTGTCGGCCCGTCCTCCGCAAGCTTCGATCCGAGCAGCGCACCAATAGTCAATGAAGCTCACCAGCAATAGCAGCCCAAGATATCGGAAGTCCCATGCCGCATAGAACAAGCAGCTCGCGATTGCCAGAACATGCTTCTTTCTCTCGTGGCCTATGTGTACTGCGAGCACGAGCAGAAGAACAAACAGGAAGATGAAGAAGCGGGGGCTATAGAAGAGCATGAAGCCGTCGGAGCTCCTCCGCGATGACGCGAGCAAGGAGCGCATGTCCAGCCGCGTTCAGATGACCCTCGTTGAAAGAGCTCGTCGCGAAACCGAAAGGGGCACGGCCTGTCTCGGAAAATCGACGGTAGCCGACCCGCGTCGAAACGCAGCTGTATCCGCGTGCCATGCAATGCGCCATCATGCGTCTTTCCGCCGCTGAGACGTCATCCGGTGCATGTGGAACGTAGGGCGCGATGATCGCGAACGTGATCCGCTTCTCGTACGAATCGGCGGTTCGGTCCAAGAGCTCCTCGATCGGATAGTCACGCGTCGCCGGCGGCGTCGGAGCTGCGATGGCACCGCGGAACAGCGGAGGTGCCGCGCTGGCTACCAGCCGGTACTCTCGGTATCTCAGGCGAATAAAATACGCCAGCATCGACCGCTCCCTAATCCAGTAGGTAGGTCCGTGCTTATGCGGCGGAATAACCTTGTGCAGTTCGAGCTCTCCGTTACTAGACAGGCTGAAAGAAGAGCGATCCGATTTGTCGAACGCGTCGGCGCCGAGGTCGTCGACATTGAGCTGCACGATAGTCCACGTCGGATGAAATCGTCGCTCATAAGTCTGCGCGAACGCAACGTAATCCGCCATCGAAAGCGTGGTGCGTCCGGCGTTCAGAAACTGGAACTGCGGCAGCGCAACCTCTAGCAAATCCGTATAGACTTCGCCGTCGTTGATCATTGCGGCCTCGGTAAACGAATCGCCCAGCACCAGGATGCGCGGACGCGCTTCGTCTGGCAGACGGGCGCGCCGCAGGCCCCCGACCGTCCACGTCGAGACTGCTGGCGGCGCTTCTCCGGTGCGACGCATGGTGCCAGGGGCATGCAAATAGCCCAGCTCTGGATCGTAGACGTAGTGAACGTCGTAAAAATAGCGAATGACAAGCTCTGCTACGGCGAGAGCAAGCAGCGCGCCCGCCAGCGCGCGAAGAACACCGCCTTTCGATGCGGAACGCGCGAGGGTCCGTCGTTTGCGCCCCGACCAGGACATGCCAGGGGTGCATCGTAGCCGACGCGTCAGGCAGCAGACTAGTGTCGAATGCTTTGACGCGCCCCTTCCTCAAACGAGGCGATTTCCGCCGCAGTCATGTAGCTGATGAGGACGGCTCTATGCGGACCTTGATAGACGAATCGCGCACCCACCGCTAGGCCGGACAAGCGGCATATCCGAAACGCGCTTCGCATATTGTCCGTGCTGCTCGTGCCTCCGGCCGCGACGAGCGGGACATCCACGACGCCGTCGAACGTGCGCAGCAAATCGAGGTCCAGCCCCTGCATGGTGCCATCACGATCGACATTCTGAAGCAGAATCTCGCCTGCCCCCGCCTGAACGAGGTGTTGAGCCCATCGGACTGGATCGCTCTCCGGCGGATGCACCCGGGCGTGGCTGTGGACGCCCAGACCGCCAAGAAGTCTCTTTCTGACGTCGACGACTCCGACGACACACTGCGCCCCGAATCGATCTCGGAGCTCGCCGAGGAGCGATGTGCGCGTCATAGCTCCGGTGTTGACCGCAACTTTCTCGACGCCCAATTGGAGGAGCGTTCGCGCGTCATCGACACTTCGCACGGCCCCTCCATAGCAGACTGGCATGAACGCCTCGGTGGCGATCTGCTCGATCAACTTGAAGTCTGGCTTCCGACTCTCGCGGCTGGCGCTGATGTCGAGAAGAAACAGCTCATCGACCTCCTTCTCATTGAAGATCTTAACGGCGTTGATGGGATCACCAACGTACTTGGGCTTACGGAAACGTTCCGTCTTGACCAGCCGTCCCCGCTCTATCAGGAGGCACGGAATGATCCGCTTACGCAGCATGCTCCAGCGCCGCAACAAAGCTCTTCAGGACGGACATCCCGAACTTGTGGCTCTTCTCGGGGTGAAACTGCGATCCATAGACGTGACCGGCGTGAACCGCAGCGGCGAAGCGATAGCCGTAGGTGCTCCATGCCGCAACGTGACTCGGATCGTCACAGACGAGGTGGTAGGAGTGCACGAAGTAGAAGCGCGCTGGAGTGCTCGGGAGACCTTGGAAGAGCCGATCGTCGGCAATATCGATCTCGTTCCAACCCATGTGCGGCACGGGCAGCTTTTCGCGCTCCGGAAACGCGAAACGCTTCACGTCCGCGGGAATCCAGCCAAGCCCAGCCTCTTTGCCCTCCTCGCTGCCTCGCGCCATCAGCTGCATCCCCAGGCAGATGCCCAACACCGGTTTCTTTGCCTCCATGACGCGCTCGTTGATGACGTCGCGCAGCATGCGCTGGCGAAGGAGGCGCATGCCTTCGTCGAAGTGACCGACGCCGGGCAGAATCAAGCCGTGCGCGCGCCGAATGTCGTCGTGGGATGACGTCGCGATCGCTGGTGCACCGATTTTCTTAAGCATGTTGACCACGGAACCCACATTTCCGAGGCCGTAGTCGACGATAGCAATCATTTGTCACGGTCGTAGAAACGAGCCACATGCGCGACGACAGTCTCCTGCATAGATGCCGTTAGCTCCGGATAGATCGGGATGGCAAGCGATTCGGCGGCCGCACGCTCCGCCTCGGGAAAGTCGCCAACGTGATGACCCCAGGCTGCGAAACACTCTTGGAGGTGCATCGGCTGCGGGTAGTAGATTTCCGAACCAATCCCCGCGTCACCGAGAAACCCGCGGAGGGCATCGCGGCGTTTCGACCGAATCACGAACTGGTTGTAAATGTGACGCGACTCGGCCACCTCCCGAGGGATCACGACGGGCACGTCAGGGCCGAGTTGCGTCGCCGCCGTGTCGAAGCCGGCCGCGGCGAAAAGGTGCCGATAGGTCGCAGCGTTGGCCTGTCGAGCCTCTGTCCACTGGTCGAGATGGGGCAGCTTCACCCGCAAGATGGCAGCCTGAAGCGCGTCGAGCCGGAAGTTGCCGCCAACCACCTTCGAGAAGTATTTCGGGTGTTGCCCTTGGTTCCGGAGCAACCGAACACGCGTCGCAAGCCGCTCGTCATTGGAGAGCACCATGCCAGCATCGCCGTATGCGCCCAGATTTTTCGACGGAAAGAAGCTGAGGCAGCCGAGTGCGCCGACGGAACCGGCTTGCAGACCATCGCGCTTTGCGCCGATCGCCTGAGCTGCATCTTCGACCACGGGAATACCGTGCTTTTCGGCAATCTGGATGAGCGCTCGCATGTCGGCCATCTGGCCGAACAGGTGAATCGGAACGATCGCTTTGGTGCGTTTGGTAATTTGGCGCTCGAGTTGACTCACATCGACGTTGAACGTCCCCGGCTCGATATCGACGAACGTAGCTGTGGCGCCGAGACGCGCGATACTCGTCGCCGTTGCCACGAAGGTTTGCGGGCTCGTGAGGACCTCGTCACCGGGGCCCACGCCGAGGGCCATCAGAGCGATCAGGATGGCATCGGTGCCCGACGTCACTCCGATTGCGAACGTCGCACCGCAGTACCGCGCCACCTCGCGCTCGAGCTCCTCGACCTCAGGTCCGAGAATGAAGTGCTGGCTGTCGAGAACGCGCTCGATAGCGGCATGAATCTCGGAACGAATGGTCGCATACTGCGCCTTCAGGTCAAGGAGAGGTACGCGCACACTCATGCCGACCCCTTCAAGGGTTTGCTCTCGGGCCAATCAAGACACCTGAGCAAACCTGGAGCCTCTTCTTTGTATCGCCAGCCGCTCTCGGGGCATCGCCTGATGCCGTCGGCATCTGGCGCGCTGAGTAGGTGGCCGTGGCGAC
>WUUC01079070.1_pt1 | contig 15820 bp, 20 predicted proteins | sample 6278441 | NCBI WGS metagenome assembly WUUC01 (sample SAMN13675441, study PRJNA597444) | soil metagenome | isolation source: soil | place: USA: Washington | collected 2017-10
CCTCGTCGTCGTCGCCGGCGATCGACGCTGATGAGGAGCCGCTCGATGCGACCGCGAGCGGCTCATCACCGCGCGCCGACCACAACAGGAACGCCGCGCTCAGAAGCGTGACCGCCATCAGAAGAGCAACGATGCGTCTCGCGTTCGAGCGCTCCTCCTCGAGCTCCGCGCCCTGCGAGGCGAGATGCACAAATGCCCTCGGCGCGGGGCCGACGGGGCTGCCGGAGCTCTCGTCTTCGGACCTGTGATCCATATCACCCTCCATGGTTCAGCCGAGAGCGGGGTCGCCCTCGGAACGACCATCGGCACCGGGAGCGGAGCCTGAATGGATGTCCAGGGGGACCCCTGGACATCCGTATGAGGACCGGGTCAGCCGAATCGCGCGCCGCGGCGGCTGAGCACGAGCTTTCGGGGCAGCTCCGCCACCAGGGGCTCGAGCCGGCCCGCGACCTCGGCCGCGGTGGGGCGCTCGGCCGGGTCCTTTCTCAGCGTCGCCGCGATCAGTTCCCGAAGCTCGTCGGGCACCGTGTCAGGGGTGGGCTCCGGGTCGGCGGTAAGTTGCGGGAACCTGACCAGCAGGTCGTCGCTGTCCCGCGCTCCCTTCTCGCGCGGAAACGGGCGGGATCCGCTCACGGCGTGATGGAGCGTCGCTCCCAGGCCCCACACGTCGGACGCGGTGCCGATCAGGCCCTCGTGCCCCTGTGGGTCGCACTGCTCGGGCGGCATGTAGGCGTCGGTGCCAATCGGGGAAGAGGTGCGCGCGGCGCGCTCGAAGGAGCGCGCGATGCTTAGATCGATAACCCGCGGCGGCACCCCCATGATGATGTTGTCGGGCTTCACGTCGAGGTGGACGATCTGCTCACGTGCCATGTACTGCAGGGCACCCGCGACGTGCAGCGCCAGGGGGAGGAGCTGCTGGAGGGGTAGGGGTCCTCCTCGACGAATCAGGCGCCGGAGCGATGGGCCCTCGAGATGCTCGATCAGGAGGTGGGGGTGCGGCCCCTCGAGAACCGCGTCGAACCCCCGCACGATCACAGGATGGGTGAGGGTGTCGAGCACCTCGGCCTCGCGGCGAAGATCCCGGAGCGCGTGTTCGTCTTCTACCTGATCAGGCCGGAGGATCTTGGCGACGCCGAGCGAGAACAGGTAGTCGTCCCAGACCAGGTAGACCTCGTAGCGGCTTCCACCGCCGAGCCGTCGCAGGACGGTTCGTTCCTCGGCGATGGAAGCACCCTCCTCGAACTCCCAGCTCGGGCGCTTCTCACGGGGAGTCGAAGCGTTCTTCTCCTCGTTGTGCGTGCGCCTGAAAGGCACTAGTCCTCCTCGGGAGATTGCCCCGTACCGGATTGTGCAGCAGCGGTCATCTCCAGGTGGCGGACGCCCGAAATTCGCGCCACGGCTCAACAGCACGGTGAGCGACAGCCCGGCCGTCGCCAGAGCCCTCTCGCAAGCCGTTAGCCGCCGTTCGTCGACACAAGACGCAGTCTGCATGTGTCCAATCGATGATTCCGCGAGCGCGCAGGAGAGCGAAAACGACTTCCTCGGCCATCTCCACGTAGGCGGAGATGTCCTTGCTGCGATGACGCACGCCGGTGACCGGTAGTTCGGGCAGTTCCTCGTGGGCCGCGATGGCGGCGACCGTGAGCGCCACGTCGAAGCCCCATCCACCGGGCAAGTGCTGCTCGAGCACGAATTCCCGGTCTATAACCCCCAAGCCACCCAGCGGCTCGCTTATCTCCGCGAGTCCCAGCGCCGCCAGAAGAGGCCGGCCGACGAGCGACGTCACCGGAGCATCGCGCGGAGAGCGGCCAAGGGCGAGACGTGCCACCGGAGCCCGACGCTCTCGGGCCAAGCGGCACAGCTCCTTGATCGTTCCCGGCGCGAGCCCAGTGACATCCGCATCACACAAAAAGACCGGTCCCGGATCGCAGGCCAGCAGGCCGGTGATGACCGCAAAGCCCTTGCCTGGCCGTTGCTCGCGTATGACCCGAACCCCGGCGGCCCGCGCAATTGAGGCGGTCCCATCGGAACCGGCCCCGTCGACAACGATGATCCGCGTTTCGGGCTCCTCCCGCAGAGCGTCCAGGAGCGTACGGACGTTCGCGGCCTCATCGCGTGCGGGAATCACCACTTGCACCGGCGGCACTCCTTTCAGGGGATAGCTCGTGGGCTGACTCGAAGCCTCGCATGACGGCTCGGCGGGACCGCCGGCGGTCCTGGCGGTCCTGAAGCCCCCGCTCAAGAACCAGCGCGAGCGGCGGGATGATTCGGCGCACGAACCCGAGCGTTCCGCGCAGGGGCCAGTCGGCGAGGAGCCTGGCCGCCAGCCGGAGCCGCCCGAGCCGGACGGCGTGCAGCGCAGCGGCGGCCCTGAGGTAGCGCGCCGTGTCCGTGCGGCGGTCCGGCCACAGCTCCGTGGCGGTGGCGCAGTAGCGTAGGCGTTCCCTCGGCTCGTGCGTGAAGGGCAGGTGCGCCGTCAACCGGAAACCGGCGAACTCGGGTTCGTACGAGAGCTCGGGCGCGAGCCGGCAGGCATCGGCAAGCGCGCCCGCGAGCGCGGCGCGGTCGCCCCGGTGCAGTGCCTGCATCGCCTGCGCCCAGCGAACCCCTCCCTTGGCCCGCTCGATCAGATGCGCGACGTCGGGGCGCTCCAGTTGCTCGAGGGCACGCGCGTTGCGGGCGGCTGTCTGCTCTAGCGCACCGAGGTATGCGCCGCTGCGGCGCCCACGAGCCACGAGCGAACCCGGGGTCACGCTGTGGACGATCGTGCGCCGCCGCACGAAAGCGAAGCGACCCCTCATCGCGAGGCGCTGCCATGTGTTCGTGTCCTCGAACACGGACAGCCGCTCGTCGAACCCGCCGGCCGCAAGCAGCGGCTGTCGGCGCACCGCGACGCACGACACGAAACCCACGGTGTTCGAGACCAAGAGAGTGGGGAGAGGATCGACGACCGTCGCGTCGCCTGGCCCCGCCCTGCCGGTCGTGACGAATCGCGGGCAGGTGGATGCCAATACCACCTCGCGGTGCCGGTGGAGCACGGTGGTCAGAACGGCCAGATGGTCCAGGAGCCAGCGATCGTCCGAGTCGAGGAAGGCGACGAGCTCTCCACGCGCCAGCCGGAGCCCGGCGTTCCGGGCGGCGGCCACCCCTCGGTTCGGCTGCCAGCGATAGCGCACGCGATCGTCGATCCCGCCGAGAGCCTCTCTGGTGCCGTCGGTCGAGCCGTCGTCCACCACGATCAGCTCGAGATCACGGTAAGTCTGCGCCAGCACGCTCGCCACGGCCCTCTTGACGAGCTCTCGCCGCTGGAACGTCGGCACGATCACGGAGACGGCCGGCACACGGCATGGTTTACCCGGTTCCCGGCGCGGGTAGCGGCAAGCCCGATGAGCAGCCTGCTCGGGATTGCCTACCTGGTGGTCGGGGTCGTCATTGCGGCGGACCGCAACTACTTCGACCACCTGGGGAACGTGGACAACATCGCCTCGGCGGTATTCGCGGTCCTCGCTTGGCCGCTGCTGCTGCTCGGAGTGGACGTCACCCTGCGCTGAGCGTGCGGTCAGTCTGATTTCGGCTGCGGAAACTGGGAGCGCATCAGCGCGTCCCACGCGCGGTCGGGCATCAGGCGGCGCTGCCCGAGCATCAGCCGGGCCGACGCCGTGACCGGGTAACGGGTCCGGGGGCGTCGCGCGGAGATCGCCTTCTCGATCTTGCGCGCCACCGCCTCGGGCCCGGCCCCGAGCCGCGCGATCGGCCCCTCGTACACCCCGGCCGTGGCCTTGGCGACGGCCGAGTTGAATCGGGCATAGGGGCCCTCGGCGTCCGCGGCATGGACGCTCCCGGCGGCCGTCTCGCCGAATCGTGTCCGGATCAGCCCAGGCTCGATCACGATCACGTCGACCCCGAAGCCGCGGACCTCGAACCGAAGCGCGTCCGACAGCGCCTCCACGGCGTGCTTGGTCGCGTGGTAGGCGCCGCCGCCGGGGAAAGTCAGCCTGCCGCCCATCGAGCTCAGGTTCACGATCCGTCCCCATCGCTGGCGTCGCATCCCGGGGAGGACGAGCTGGCACATTCGAATCAGGCCGAACACGTTGGTCTCGAACTGGCGCCGCAGCTCGTCCAGGGACAGCGTCTCGACCGCCCCGCTCTGGCTGTAGCCGGCGTTGTTGACCAACACGCCGACCGCGCCCTCGGCCTCCTCGACGGCGGAGACGGCGGCCTGCATCGACCCCTCGTCCGTGACGTCCAGGGCGAGGGCCTTGCATCCTCGCGCGGCGAGATCCTGAAGCGATTCCGAGCGGCGCGCCGTCGCGTAAACGGTCCAGCCCCTGTCGGCGAGCTGCTCGGCCGTCGCGCGCCCAATCCCCGTCGAGCAGCCGGTAATCAGCACGGCCTTCGAGGCCTGGGCCATGTCCTGACTCTATCCTGCCGGGCCGTGCGGGCGGTTACCTTTCAGGCGCCGGGCGAGGTCCGGATCGACGAACGCCCCGATCCTTCCCTCGAGGCCGCCGACGACGTGATCGTCCGCGTCGAGGCGACGGGCATCTGCGGCTCGGACCTCCACATCTACCACGGACGGGTGGAGATCGAGCCCGGGTTCGTGATCGGCCACGAGTTCGTGGGCACGGTGGTAGAGGCGGGGGAGGGAGTGAGCGAGGTGTCGGCCGGCGACCGCGTGCTCGGCACCTACTGCACGGCGTGCGGGGGATGCTTCTTCTGCCGCCGCGGCGAGTACCACAAGTGCGACGACGGCCGGGTGTTCGGACACGGGGCGACCCTCGGCTCCCTCCCCGGCGCGCAGGCCGAGCTGCTGCTGGTGCCCCACGCCAACCTGGTCCTCCGTCGCGTGCCGGACGGCGTCTCCGACGACGCGGCCCTGTTCGCCGGTGACGTCGCGGGAACCGCGTATCACGCCATCGCCGAGGGTGGATTCGAGCCCGGCGGCAGCGTCGCCGTGCTCGGGTTGGGCCCGGTCGGCCTGTGCTCCGTCCAGGTGGCGCGTGCGGCGGGGGCGGCGCTCGTGGTCGCGGTGGACACCGTGGAGGAGCGCCTGCGGATGGCCGAGTCGCTGGGCGCGACCGCAGTGCACCTGAGCGAGGACGATCCGCGGGGCACAGTCAAGAATCTCACCGAGGGACGCGGGGTGGACCTGTCGGTGGACGCGGTCGGTCACTCCGACGCGCTCGACCTGGCCTGCCGGCTGGCGCGCAAGGCGGGAACCGTCTCGGTCACCGGGGTGTACGCGGAGAGAACCGAGGTGCACATGGGCATGGTGTGGATCAAGGCGCTCACACTGCGCACCGGCCACGCGAACGTGATCGGCCACCTCGATCGGGTGCTGGCGATGCTCTCGTCGGCCGTCCTCGACCCCGCCCCCCTCGTCACCCATCACATGCGCCTCGACGACGCACCCGACGCCTACGCGGTGTACGACCGCCGCGAGGCGCTGAAGATCGTCCTTGCGCCATGAGTCAGGTCGAGTTCGAGGACTTCCAGGCGATCGACATCCGCGTCGGGACGGTGACCGCGGTCGAGGAGTTTCCCGAGGCCCGGAACCCGGCCTGGAAGCTGACGATCGACTTCGGCCCCGAGGTGGGGACGAAGCGGTCCTCCGCGCGGATCACGCACTACCCCAGCGAGGAGCTCGAGGGTAGGCAGGTGGTGGGCGTGGTGAACTTCGCGCCGCGTCGGATCGGCCCCTTCCTCTCCGAGGTCCTGGTGCTGGGGGCGCTCGACGAGGAGAAGGGGGTGGTGCTGCTGCGCCCGGACGCCCAGGTCGCGAACGGCGACCGGATCGGCTAACCCTCGTCCTCGAAGGGATACGCGAGCTGGACGTGGCTGACGGCCACCGCCAGAAAGGGACGCGTCTGGGACTGGCCGCCGTTGGTGGACGAGATCTCAACGTCCACCAGGGGGATGAACGAGAGGTCGCCGCGGTTCAGGAAGTCGGAGAGGCGCCCGCGGTATCCCTGGCGCGGCAGCGTGAGGTCGCCGACGATCCGGTGTCTGTCCGTCACGAGGACTATCCGCTCGGTTCGGCTCTCCACCGGGTCACCCTACCGGTTCCCGACTCGGTGACTCGGGCCCAGGGCGTCAGCCTAGGGGTTGCCGGCAGGCGCCCCGGTCGCGCTCGCGCACCCCGGCCTTCTTCTTTCCGCGCGCCCGCACCCTGATCGGGTAGCAGGCCCGGTCCGGCGCGGAGCCGAACGAGACCTGGTACCAGTCGCTGAGGTTTTCGACGCTCGCCGCCTGCCTGGTGCTGCCGCGGTAGATGACGTGGACCTGCTTCGCCCGCTCCACCCTGACCGAGAAGGTGACGGTGCCCGAGTCGTAGCTCGCGATCGCGATCGGATCGATATCGGGGCCATCCTTCTTCCCCTTCTTCTTCTTGGCGGCACCGCCGGGAGCGGTGAGGAGCCCGACCACCAGGGCGAGCCCCAGGCAGGCGGCGAACGCGACGCGCATTCGGGGTGAGAGCCTTGCCACCACGGTGCGAGGCAAGCTTAGGCGCTGGCGAAGGCCGACGTGCCGGTTCCCGTCCCTCAGCTCTCGTTTGCCGGCAACTCGGGTTCGTTCTCGCGCGAGCCCATGCCCTTGAGCTCTCCGCGCATCACGGTTACGGCGCGGTCCTGAAGCTCGCGGACCTCATCCTGGGTCCGACCGATGATCTCCGCCACCTCGCTCGAGGGCAGGTCGAGCATGTAGCGGAGTAGCAGCACCTGGCGCTGGGCCGGCGGGAGATGCTCGACAAGCAGCTGGAGATCGCGGTCCGTGACCCAGTGCAGGGCGTGCAGCTCCTCGTCCTCGTGCGCTGCTCGCTCCAGCTCCGATCCGGCGGGCAGCGGGTCCTCGATGCCGGCGTTCTCAGGCGCACGCAGGCGACTGACCGCCGCCTCGCGAACCGCCGAGAACAGCCACGCGCGAACGGGCCGGCGGCCTCTCTCGTAGGAGGGGAGCTCTTCGAATATCCGCGCGAAGGCCTCGTGCGTCGCATCTTCCGCGGACTCGGCGTCGCCGAGCAGCATGTGTAGGTAGGCGTAAACGCGGTCGAAGTAGCGGATGTAGAGGGCCGTGAACGCGTCCGTGTCGCCCGCCTGGAATAGCGCCACGAGCCGGGCCGTGTCCAGGTCCTCGGCGTGCTGTGTGGAAGGCTCGAGGCGCTCTACGAAGCGGAGCCGGTCCGCGTGGGGAGCTGCCACGCCGGGAAGCGGGGGAGGGGTGTCCACCTCGATGACCGGCGCGCGACGCTCTCCGACCCTGCGGCCCGAGGGATTACGGATCCTTCGGCGGTCCTCGGCGCCACCCCCTTCCCGGCTCGGCCCGCGCCGCTCGGACGCGGTGCGCCGCTCACCCCGGCGTCGCTCGACGACCACCTCGACCTCCGCGTTGCCGGCGAAGTGATCGCGCAGCGGCCGATGAAGCGTCAGCGCCAAGCCCAGAGGGATCACGCAGTAGGTGATTGGACGCTGTGCGGGTCGTCCCTGGGGAGCCATTGCCCCATCCGCCATGCGTTGCATCGTAGTGGTGCGGAGCGAAACCTGATCGTGGAGTCCGACCGCGCCGCGGCCTCAGCCCCGGTCTAGCCAGCCGCCGTTCCCACACGCCTGACGGCGGCAGGCACAATGCGAGGACTCGAGCGCCCAACAGCTTGACGGCTCTGTTAACCGTGTGTGGCAAGGACCATGATGACCACCTGCACTCACCTCGATCAGATCCAGGTCGAGCCTCCGGCCGACTTCGCCGGCTGCGAGGACTGCCTCAAGACCGGTGATCGGTGGGTCCATCTGCGCGTCTGCCGCATCTGCGGCCACGTGGGGTGCTGCGACTCCTCGCCCAACAAGCACGCCAGCCGGCACGCCGCCGAGAGCGGCCACCCCATCGTCAGCTCGCTCGAGCCGGGGGAGGACTGGTCGTGGTGCTACGTCGACGAAGTAGCCTTCGTCGTCGAGTAGGCCTCGGAGACCGGCAGATGGCGATCTGGATCTTCGAGCCGGGCCACACGGAGATCGAGTTCCGCGCCCGCCACATGATGGTCACCTGGGTGCGCGGCGCTTTCAAGGACGTGCACGGGCAGCTGGACTTCGACTGGAACGAGTACTTGAGCTCGAGCTTCGAGGGCGAGGTGGACGCGGCCGGTCTGTGGACGGGGGAGCCCACGCGCGACGAGCACCTCCGCAGCGCCGACTTCTTCGACGCCCAGACCCACCCCAAGATCAGCTTCAAGGGCCGGCTCGTCGAGCGCACCGGGGACACCGACTTCAAGGCCGTGGCGGACGTGACGATTCGCGGCACCACCAAGCGCGTGGGCTTCGACGTCGCCTACCTCGGCCAGTGGGAAGCGCCGTTCTGGGTCGGCGACGAGAACCGCGGCACGATGCGCCGCATCGGGTTCGAGGGCCGGACCAGGGTCAACCGGCGGGACTTCGGCGTCTCCTGGCAGGACGAGCTTCCCGGCGGCGGGCGGGTGGCCAGCGACGAGATCGACGTCATCCTCGACGTTGAGGCCATCCACGAGGGCGATCTGGAGAGGACCGGCGCCATCGAGCATTACCGGAGCTGAGCCCCCTCGACGTCTAGCTCTCCAGCAGGCCCCCGAGCAGGCGCACGTATTGGGTCAACGGGCGGGTGGCCAGGAAGCGATCACGGACCCTTTCCCGGGCGGCGTCGCCGATCTCCCTGGCGCGCGTGGGGTCCTCGATCAGCGACTCCACCGCACGTTCGAACTGGGCCAGGTCTCGGGGATCATCGATCAGCAGGCCCGACTCGCCGTCGACGATCTGATCCTGGATCCCACCGATCCGGCTCGCGACGACAGGGCGCGCCTTCCACATCGCCTCGGCCACCGTGAGTCCGAACCCCTCGGCCAGGCTCTTCTGCACAATCACGTCTGCACGCCTCTGCAGCGCGTTCACCATCGTCGCGTTCTCCTCGAGGTCCTCCATCGGCAGCGAGGCGAGGTGGACGCGCGAACGTATCCCGGGGTCGAGCCCCTCCCGCGCCGCATGCACCTCGGTGAGAACCTCGGCTCCCTCCGGATCGTCGGCGACCCCTGCGACCGACGGACCGGCAAGCACCAGATGGCTGCCCCGATCGCCCGCGCTCTCCGCGAACCCACGGAGCACTCCAAGCGGATCCTTGAGGCGATCCCACCGGCACACCTGGACCACCGCTGGGGCGTCGTCCGGAAGCGGCCCCGACTGGACGAGCTCGGCGCGGCGGTCGACCCGACCCGGGGTCCCGTCGTGACGCACGAACGCCGGTACCGCGGGCGCCGCTCCCCTCCTCAGCCCGATCGCGCTGAGGATCGCCGCCACTGTGCCCTGGTCGAGGTCCTGGTTCTTGGCCGAGAACGCGTCGATCGAGGGAGCCACCACCCAAATCCGTTCGTCGTCGAGCCCCTCCCAGACGAAGCCACGACGGGAGAACACGTATGCGTCGGCCTGCTCAACGTACGAACGCAGGAATTCCCACGCCCCCCGCGCGAAGTCGTTCGGCGTGTCAAGCCCTACGTGACAGCGCCACACGACCTTCGCCGCGGCTCCCCGCACCGCCGGAATCATCCCGGCGGTCTGAGGATCGTGCAGGTACACGATGTCGGCGGGACGCACGAGCTCGGCGAGCTCGCGCGCGTTTGCTTCGAGTGTGCGCTCGTAAGTCTCCCGCTCGCCGCGACCAAGCTGGCCGCCGTCCCCCGCCGAGCCATGGAGGTGATTGTGGATCCGCTTCGTGATTCGGAAGAACTCCTCGTCGCCCTCGATCACCTCCCAGCGGAGGTCGGCCCCGGCACCGCGGGCGTAAGGCAGCAGGCTCTGCAGCATCTCGGCCACGCCGCCGCCTCGCGCCGTCGAGTTGACGTGCCACACGACGCGATCGCCGAGGATCCTTCGCGCCGTCGCGATCGCCTCCTCGACCTCGCGATAGCCCTCGCCGAGCAAGGAGCGAAAGCGCTCCGGCGGGGCGGCTCCGATGTGCACGTTGGTGAGCAGCGGCGTGAGGCTAGCCTGTGGACGATGAGCGAGCTATCGCCGTGAGCGAGACTCCGGCGAGCAGGCGGCGCGCCATCATCGCCGTGGCGATCGGCGCTGTGACGATCGACACGGCGCTGCTCGGGCTGATCGCTCCGCTGCTGCCGGAGATCGAGGCGCGAACCGGCGCAGGAGAGGGGGCGCTCGGCGCCGCACTCGGCGCGTACGCCGTCCCGATCGCCCTGCTCTCGCTTCCCCTTGGGCGCGTCGCGGACTCGGTCGGTAGGCGCATCTTGCTGATCGCCGGCCTGCTGCTCACTGCGGCCGGCTCGGCCGTGATCGCGCTCACCGACTCCCTCGCGGTGCTGATGGTCGGTCGGGCCGTTCAGGGGGTCGGGTCGGCGGCGAGCTGGATCGCGGCGCTCGCCGTGGTCTCGGACCTCGCGCCGCCGGGGAGGCGCGGCGAGGCGATCGGGTTCGCGCTGGCGGCCACCGGCATCGGCTCCATTGCCGGCCCGGCGCTGGGCGGGGTAACCGCCGACCTGTTCTCGTTCGCCGCTCCGTTCCTGATCGTGTGCGGAGTCTCGCTGGCGCTGGCCGCCGCGGGCACCGCGGTGCTGCCCCGCGAGGACCGCAGGGCGCCATCGGAGACGCCGGCCTGGAGCACGATCATGCGCGCTACGAGGTCCGGGATCGGTGCGGTCGCCACGGCGATCACGCTCGGCGGGGCGTGCGTTCTCGGACTAGTCGAGGTGGTAGCCCCGCTCGACCTCGACGCTCGCCTCGGTCTGTCCAGCTCCGTGATCGGCCTCCTGTTCGCCGGGTCGATCGCGGTCGACGCCGTGCTCGCTCCGCTCGGCGGTCGGTGGGGGGACCGGCGCGGGCGGCGCGGACCGGCCGCGGTCGGCGTGGCGGCATTGGCGCTTTCGGCCGTGATGCTGGCCTCGCTCGCCGACACGTTCGGCGCGGCGCTCGCCCTCGGGGTCTTCGGTGCGGGATTCAGCCTCGCATTCGCGGCGGCGGTCCCGTGGCTCGACGAAGCCTTCGGGGCCCTCGAGCGGGGTCTCGGCTACGGGGTGCTCAACCTGCTGTACGCGGCCGGATACGCGATCGGCCCCGTGATCGGGGGGACGCTGCTCGAGGTGGGAAGCGCCGAGCTCGCCTACCTGGTCACGGCGGGTGCCCTGGCCGGCGGGGCGGTCGTGCTGGTGGCGCGCCCGAGCGCGTCCACCACCGCGGTGCCCTCCGGGTAGCCCTCGAGGTAGTTGTCGATCGTGTGGTTCGAGGCCCCACTTCGCGACAATCCCGCGAGACCCGTATGGAGCGGCTGAAGGTCAAGATCAAAGTGCTGATCCACGAGGAGGACGTGGACGCGGTGGGGAACGTGCAGGCCGGGCTGGCCAGCCGCGGCTTGAGGCCGACCCCGCGGTCCGACCGCGAGGCGGGTGTGGGGTGCGTCGCCGATCGGGTCCGCTTCGATCTCGGCGAAACGTCCCCGCTGGGTGATCCCCCGCTGGCGGGTGAGGCCGTCGCGGTCAATTGAGCCCCGCGACGCGAACTGGCTCCGCCGAGCGCGGCGCGCGCGAGCAGATCCTCGACGCGGCCGTAGAGCGGATCGCGAGAGAGGGGATCGACGGCGTGCGGATCGCTCGGATCGCCATGGACGCTCGCGTCTCAACCTCGCTCGTCCATTATCACTTCGAGAGCAGGGAGGCGCTGCTGGCCGAGGCCCTGGTTCACTCCTTCGAGCTTGCCGGTGACGCGCGAATCGCGAACGGCGGCGGTGAGGCACTCTCGCACGCGCACCGTCTCGCCTCGATGATCGACCAGTGCCTGCCCTATCCGGGCACTCCGGAGCGCGACTGGATCCTGTGGGTTGAGCTGTGGCTGCGGGCGGCGCGCCGACCAGAGCTCCGCCGGACTGCGGCGCGGCTTTACGAGCGCATGCACCGCTGGTTCGCCGATGCAATCAGCACCGGGATTGGGGACGGGGAGTTCACGGATGCCGACGTTGACCCCCTTGTGGATCGCGTGCTGGCGATGCTCGACGGGTTCGGCATCCGGGCGCTCGTTCGGGACCCGGCGGTTCCCGTCGATCGGGCGCGTGAAGAGGTGTGGCGCCTACTCGCCAGCGAGCTCGGACTGGACGCGGAGATGCCGGCGGTCCCGTAGATTTTCTCCTAGCGCGGAGAGGAGCAGGACGAGGAGAGAGCTTGAGCGGGGTGCGAGAGAACGAGGGAATCGCCGCGCCCCGACGGGACGACCGCCGGGCGCCTACGCAGGCGCGAGCTGTTGCAGGCCGACGCGGGCGCGGCGACCGCCCTCGGGCTGCCCAGCTGCGGGATTGGGCGCGATCCGCAGGGAGACACCGACCTGCGACAAGCGTGACGGCCTAGGCTCACTCGTCGCCGGTGCGCAGCTCGCGCGACGCAGTGTCGCCGATGGGAGCGCGCTCGCGCTCATCAGATCCCTGATCTAGTAGGAAGGCCGAGAACGAACCGAGGCCTAAGGAGGCTCACATGTCCGCCATCTCCTATGAAGACTTCGTCAAAAGCGGCCGTGACGCCGATCGCGAGCTGATCTCGGTCGAGCGCCTGTCCGGGAGGGCGATCGTCCGGCTCAACGACCCGCAGAAGCTGAACGTGCTGAGCGCGCCGCTGATGATCCAGCTGCGCGAGGCCTGTGAGGAGCTCGGACGCGCCCCCGACGTGCGCGCGATCGTTCTCACCGGCGAGGGCTCCGCCTTCTCCACAGGGGGTGACCTGCGCATGATGCAGCAGGCCATCGATCAGTTCGGTTCCGAAGACGATGAGGAGGGAGCGACGCTGCCGTGGCAGTGGATCCGCTACCAGTTCGGCGCCATGGTCCGCCTCATCGCGGGGGCCGACAAGGCCTACATCGCGGCGCTCAACGGGCCGGCGGCCGGAGTCGGGCTCGCCTTTGCACTGACTTGCGACATCGCGATCGCCGCGGAGGGAGCGGTGCTGGTGCCGGCATTCGGCAGGCTGGGGCTGGTACCCGAGGTGGGGACCAGCTGGGCGCTTACCCGCGTGCTCGGCTACCGGCGCGCGTTTCAGTTCTACGTCGAGGGCGAGCACCTGAATGCGAACCGAGCCGCCGAGCTCGGGCTCGTCAACGAGGTCGTCGCGCCCGATCGGCTGATGGACAGGGCGATGGAGTGGTGTGATCGCATCGCCGGGCTGCCCGCGCATGCGCTCCCGATCGCCAAGCCCCTGCTGCGCACCACGGCTGACTGCTCCTGGGAGCAGGCGCTCACCGTGGAGGAGTTCGCGGAGCCGATGTGCTTCACGACGCGCGGGTTCGCCGACGGGGTGGCGGAGGTGAGGGCGGCGACGAGCGGCTGAGCTATGAAGCCCGGCTCTCGACCCACAGGCGCATCTGGTCATAGATCGCCGGGTGGTTGAGAAGGCTGAAGTGATTCAGAGGGCCGTAGCAGCGGCTGCGGTCGAGGTCGAAGCGCTGATGCAGCGCGTGCTGACCGTCCGCCCAGGCGCTTGGCAGCCGCACCAGGAGGTCCCCGACCAGACGGCCCACCGGGTGGGAGGAGTCCGAGGTGAGGGTCGCGGCGATGAAGTAGTGGGTCGCGGTGTCCATGAACGGCACGTCACCCCGACGCGAGCGCAGGCGCTCGTCCGGATCGCGGCCCTCCCAGTCCGCGTCGAGCAGGTAGCCGAACCGGAGGTCCTTGATGCCCGCGCTGCGTGCATTGAGCGAGCGTGCGAGGCCGCGGCTCTCCGGCAGTGCGTTGAGCGCCCACGCCGCGAGGTTCGCTCCCTTCTCGAGATCGGCCCCGCCGTGGGGTGAGCCCAGGTAGAAGACGTCGTGGACGAGCTCCACCCACGGGGTGCCGCCATCGATCGCGGCCCGCCCCGCGCTTCGCGCCACCAGTCCTCCCATCGAGTGGCCCACCAGCATGATCTCCTCGACCTCGACGGGCCACGACTCGACCAGCTCCTGGAGCAGCTCCGCGAGGCGGCGGCCGTTCGTGGAGATGTGGGCGCCGCTGTTGTAACGGACATACAGTGGCGTGTAGCCGAGATCGTGCTGGAGCCGCGCACCGTAGGTCCGGGTCCCCAGATCGGGATCTACCCCCCGCCACCAGGCGCGCTCCGTCTCGCATAGTCCGTGGATGAACACGGCGAGCTTCTCCGTGGCGTGGGGAAACTGCGCCGCGAGTCGCCGTGGCTCCATGCGCACCGGCCGCCCCTCGTGCCGGAGCCCCGTCTCGATGGCCAGCGGGTCCCCGCGTTGCTCGAGCTGGTCGCCGAAGGCACCGTTCAGCGCCCCTAGCCAGACCGCCCCCGCCCGGGTGTCCGCAAGTGATGTGCGCTCCCGGGTCGCGGTTGCGGCGGCCGCGCCGCCGGCCCGGAGCAGGCCGGCGGACAACACCCGGGCGCTCGCGTAGCTCAGGGCCGAGATCGCGTCGTGCCCCCTGCGGGCCAGCGACGAAGCCGGAGCCGCGCCGAACGAGCGCTCCGCGATCGCCTCGTGGGTACCGCGCACCAGGTCGGTGAGCGCCCCCGCGCCGCGCGCCGCGAGGGCCCCGAGGGCACGAGTCTCTTCCGGCAGGATCGCCACGGGCATCCTTTCGGTCGCTCCAGACCTTTACACCATCGGGTGTCCTATGGAACGCCCCGCTGTGGAAGATGAGTTGACAGCGCGCGTGCCCACAGCGGATGGGTTGGGCAGCCGCTAGAAGCGATCCGACCGGGAGCCGCCGGCCGCGTCCCGGGCCGCCGTGTAGCCGCCGAAGGCGATCGCCGCGACCGCGAGCAGACTCAGGTAGAGCCCGATCTTGCGATCGGCGCCGTCGGGAAAGTCGAACACGACAAGCCAAATGAGGAGGATCGTCCCCACGCCTCCGAGCAACGCGGCCGCGCCGTTCGTCGTCAATCCGGGGAAGACCACCCCGGCGGTGAGCGCCGCTCCGACCGCGACCACGGCCGTGATCAGGAGGTAGAGGTCGGTTGACGACTGTCCCTCCCATCCGCTCAGGCTGACGTCGCCCCGTTCGCCGAACCACGGCAAGAACAGGAAGATGAACAGCAGGACCCCGCCCGCGGCGGCGATCAGCTGTCCTTGGCTCATCCGAGTCGTCTCCATCTCGCCCTTTCGGTCGTAGCTTGTGGCCCGCTCGCACGCGGATGAAGCGCGCGCGCAAGCGGCCGAATCACAGCCACCCTATCCCGGCAGGCGGTCGCTCCCAGGTGGGTGAGGCGGTGGAGCGGCCCCAGCCGCGAGCCCGCGTGATCTAGGTCGTCTTCACGACGAGGACGGAACAGGGCGCTTTGTGGGTGACGGTGTTCGGCACGCTGCCGAGCACGCGTCGACGCATGCCCTTGTTGCCGATCACGAGGACGTCCGCTCCACACTCGCTCGCCAGGCGGACGAGTACCTCAGCCGGGTCGCCGCCGTCGACCAGGACCTTGCATGCGATCCCGTCGCGCTCCAGGTCATCGGCGGCCCTGGACACGATCTCCCGGACGCGCGCCGATGGGTTGGAGGCCCACTGGAGCTCATCAGGGTCGCCTGTGGGCGGCGAGTCCTGGAACGCGCTGAGGAGCACCACCTCCGCGTCGTGGCGTCGCGCCATTTCGGCAGCCATCCGGATCGCGTCGGCGGCCGTCGCCGATCCGTCGGTTCCCACAGCGACCGTCGAGATCATCCGGCGCCGAGTATCGCCGGACGGAGCATCGATGTCCAGCTCTCCGAGTCGAATCGCCGCCCCACCGTGTGCGAGGAACTACTTGGTGGCTTCCGGGGTTCGGCCGATGGGCGCGGCTGGTTTCGAACCAGCGACCTCTCGCGTGTGAAGCGAGCGCTCTCCCACTGAG
>WUUC01084991.1_pt1 | contig 15811 bp, 13 predicted proteins | sample 6278441 | NCBI WGS metagenome assembly WUUC01 (sample SAMN13675441, study PRJNA597444) | soil metagenome | isolation source: soil | place: USA: Washington | collected 2017-10
AGACTCGCAGCAATCCGCAAGACCTCGTCTTCTGCGTAACCCGCAGCAGGCAACGCACGCCTGAAGGTTGGCTTACCCTCCGTCAAGGTCCCGGTCTTATCGACAATTAGCGTATCGACTTCGCGAAACTTCTCGATTGCGGCTGCATCGCGAAACAAGATCCCGTGCGTCGCGGCTTTGCCGGTCGCGACCATGATCGACATCGGCGTTGCGAGTCCAAGCGCGCAAGGGCACGCAATGATCAACACCGCAACGGCATTGATCAATCCATACACCCATCCGGGTTCTGGAACAAAGAGGCCCCAGGCAAAAAATGTCACTAGCGCGATGCCGACAACGGCGAGCACGAAGTAGCCGGCTACTTTGTCGGCCATGCGTTGCATGGGCGCCTTCGTGCGCTGAGCTTGCGCGACCATCTGCACGATCTGTGCGAGTACGGTTTGCGAACCGACTCGTTCCGCACGCATGATCAACGATCCATTGGCATTGATCGTTGCGCCTATCAGCTTAGCGCCTGATGTTTTGCGGACCGGTAAAGGCTCGCCCGTCAGCATCGACTCATCCACGGAGCTATCGCCTTCAATGACGGTGCCATCGACCGGCACTTTCTCGCCCGGCCGGACGCGCAGTCGGTCGCCTACATGCACGTGCGTCAGTTCGATTTCCTCCTCATTGCCCAGTACATTGATCCGCCGAGCGGTCTTCGGCGACAGGCGCAGCAACGACTTGATGGCAGCAGACGTCTGCGAACGTGCTTTGAGTTCCAGCATCTGACCCAGCAACGTCAGAGAAATAATGACCGCCGCCGCCTCAAAATACACACCGATGCGTCCCATCGAAACGAACGTATCCGGAAACGCGCCTGGGAAGACCGTCGCCGCCACGCTATATGTAAACGCAGCGCCGGTCCCCAGACTGATGAGCGTCCACATGTTTGGACTTCGATGCACGACCGATTGCACGCCGCGGACAAAGAACGGCCAACCCGCCCACAGGACGATGGGCGTCGTCATCCCCAACTCCACCCAGCTCTGTAAAGCGGGCTCCATCAAATGGAAGCGATGGGAACCCATGGCCAATGCCGTCACGGCAAGCGTGAGTGGCAAGGTCCACCAGAAGCGCCGGCTGAAATCTTTCAGTTCCGGATTTTCGTCCACGGCATCGGGACTGGGCAGTTTCGGCTCTAATGCCATGCCGCACTTGGGGCAACTCCCGGGCTCATTGCTCACGACTTCAGGATGCATCGGACAGATCCACTCGGCATTGTCGTTGGCATGCGCGTTTGCATGCGCGACTACGTGCGCGTTGACATCAGGCGATGCCGACTTCACCAGGTACGAAGATGGACTGGCCGAAAACTTGGCTGCACAGCCCGCAGAGCAAAACACAAAGTGTCGGCCGTCGTGATCTACGAAATGCGGGGAGGTGTTCTGAACCGTCATGCCGCAGACATGATCGATCGACGTTTTTGCAGAATCTGCCAAAACGCTCGATTCGGGATGCGGGGGCGAATGCCGATGAGAATGATCCATGACGTCCTCGCTGCTCTTCAAAAGAGGAGGCAGCATGAACCTTCCCACAGCGGGAAGGTCAAGTTACTAGTCAGCCGCTGCTCCGAGCGAAACGGTATCGCGATACTCTGGCACTGTCACCTGCCACTGAAGTTCGCGCTCGATTCGCTGCCTCAAGGCGTCGCACGCGGCAGGCTCACCATGCGTGAGAAATACCTTTCGAGCCGGCGAAGGCGATTGTCGCAACCAGGCGATCAGTTCATTCGCGTCCGCGTGAGCGGACATCGATCTTAGCTGAATGACTTGCGCGTTGACGGGTACATCGATGCCGTGAATTCGCAAACTAGTCGCGCCCGCAGCAAGCGAAGCGCCTCGTGTGCCGCCCGCCTGATAGCCCGTGAGCAGAATCAGGCTGTTCGGGTCTGGCGCCCATCGAGCCAAGTGATGAACGACCCGCCCGCCCGTTGCCATGCCGCTGGCGGAGACGATGATCTGTGGACCGTGGCTGCGCGCCAACTGCTTCGATTCCTCGGCGGTCTTGATCAATCGCACTCCCTCCGACAGCATCGCGCACTCCTCCACGGAGAGCCGATGCTCGCGATTCAATTTTCTGTATAGGGCGGTCGCATCGATAGCCATCGGACTGTCCAAGTACACCGGAACATCCGGGATCAGTCGTTTTCTTTTCAGGCGGGCGATCAAGAGCAATAGCAGTTGTGCACGGCCGACCGCGAACGCAGGTACGACGATCGTCGCGCCGCGCGCGCAGGCTGCGGCAAGGTGAGCAGCGAGTTCTTGTTCCATATCGACGTGAGGGTGCGATCGGTCGCCATACGTGGACTCGAGCACCAGATAGTCGGTTGCTGCCAGTGGCTCAGGCGGATTCACGAGTGGATCGTCGAAACGACCTACATCGCCCGAAAAGGTAATGCTGATGTCGGCTTGTAAACGGACGCTTGCGGCGCCTAACAGATGGCCGGCGGCGCGCAGAGTGGCCCGAATTCCAGCGATGGGCTCGAATTCGCGATCGAGATCACATACCTCGAAGTGTTCCAGGCTGTGTTCGGCGTCCGCCTCTGTATAGAGCGGCAATGCCGGCTTGTGCTTCGAGATCTTGTGCCGATTTTCGAATCGCGCCTGTTCTTCCTGCAGAAAGCCGCTATCCGGCAGAAGGATCTTGCATAGCTCGAACGTTCCGCGCGTACAGAAGATCTTGCCGCGAAACCCGCGTTTGACCAGCAACGGCAAGTAGCCGCTGTGGTCGAGATGCGCATGGGTGAGCACGACAGCGCCGATCGAATGCGGCTCGAAGGGCGGCGGCGCCCAGTTCTTCAGCCGGAGTTGCTTATAGCCCTGGAAGAGCCCGCAATCGACCAGCATCAACCGCGATTGATGCTCAATCAGATACTTTGACCCCGTCACTGTTCCCGTGGCGCCCAAGAATGTGACGATCATGCGTGCCGTGCCGCTTGATTCAATTTCCGCATCGAATCTCCTGCAAAAAGACCTGACGTCCAATAGACGAGAGGCAAAGCCGCGAAGGCATCGCTCTGCGCTCTGCAATGTTGCATGACTCGCTCCAGTATCCGATCGGCCATCAGCAGATCAAAGTAAAGGATCATTTTAAATGCGGGGTACCGCGTAGCGCCCCGTGGAAGTCCCGCGCCGCTCCATCTTAGAGATAGCCAGCGGTTGCCCTATCCATCCGGTCGCAGCTCACACCTTCAACGAAAAGGCGCTCCCTACTCCGTGCCAGCGCGGAGGCGCCTACGGGCACCCCGTAGTTTCATGTGCACTGCAACCACGTACCTTTACGGGGTCTCGATGCACACGATCGAGCGTCCGTTCCCTGACAACAAAAGCGTTGGAAGCATCTTGCAAACCATTTCGGATACGACGACCCATTACAACGACCAAGTTGTCCGACAATTCGCGATCATGACGGTGGTGTGGGGCCTCATCGGCATGTTGGTCGGTGTCGTGCTCGCCGCACAACTCCTGTGGCCGGCCTTGAACTTCGACATCTCCTGGCTCACGTACAGCCGGCTGCGGCCACTGCATACCAATGCCGTGATCTTTGCCTTCGGCGGCTCAGCGATCTTTGCGTGTTCTTACTACATCGTGCAGCGGACCTGCCATGTGCGATTGTTTGCTGCGCGGTTGGCGGCCTTCACGTTTTGGGGGTGGCAAGCGGTGATCGTGGCCGCCGCAATCACACTGCCTCTCGGCATCACGCAGAGCAAGGAGTACGCGGAACTCGAGTGGCCCATCGATCTTCTGATCGCGGTGGTGTGGGTCGCCTACGCAATCGTATTTTTCGGCACGCTGGCTAAGCGCAAGGTCAGCCACATTTACGTCGCGAACTGGTTCTTCGCCGCGTACATCATCACGATCGCGGTGCTGCATATCGTCAACAACCTCGCGATCCCGGTCTCAGCGACCAAGTCGTACGTCATCTATCCCGGCGTCGTCGATGCGATGGTCCAGTGGTGGTACGGACACAATGCGGTTGGCTTTTTCCTCACTGCAGCGTTCCTGGGAATGATGTACTACTTCGTCCCCAAGCAAGCGGGCCGTCCGGTTTACTCGTATCGACTGTCAATCGTTCACTTCTGGGCGTTGATCTCCACGTACATGTGGGCGGGGCCGCACCATTTGCACTACACCTCACTGCCCGATTGGGCGCAGTCGCTCGGCATGGTGTTCTCATTGATTCTGCTCGCGCCGTCCTGGGGCGGAATGATCAACGGCATCATGACGCTGTCGGGCGCCTGGCATAAGTTGCGAACCGATCCGATCCTCAAGTTCATGGTCGTCTCGTTGTCGTTCTACGGCATGTCGACCTTCGAGGGGCCGATGATGTCCATCAAGACGGTCAATGCGCTCTCGCACTACACCGACTGGACCATCGGACACGTGCACTCCGGCGCGCTCGGCTGGGTGGCCTTCATCACCTTCGCATGTCTCTACGCGCTGATACCTAAGCTGTTCGGTCGCGCGCAAATGTGGAGCACTCGGTTGATCGATTGGCACTTGTGGATCGCGACGATCGGCATCGTGTTGTACATCGCCGCCATGTGGATCGCCGGCGTCATGCAAGGCCTGATGTGGCGGGAAACGAACGCCGACGGCACGCTCACCTATACCTTCGTGGAATCTCTGAGCGCCACCTATCCGTATTACGCAGTGCGGCTGGGAGGCGGTCTCCTGTTCCTGACTGGAATGCTGATCATGACGTTCAATGTCTACAAAACCGTTAAGGGTGCACAGCCGGAAATCGTCGCGCTGCCGGTGCCCGCGCACGCTTGAGCCACATCGACAGAGAACGATCATGAGTCATGAATTGGTTGAAAGAAAGACTGCCCTGATGGGCGCGTTGATTGCGATCGTCATCAGTATTGGCGGTCTGGTGGAAATCGTGCCGCTGTACTTTCAAAGTTCGGTGATCGAACCGGCGCCCGGCATCAAGCCGCTGCCGGCACTCGCGCTGGAGGGTCGCGATATCTACGTTCGCGAGGGTTGCTACAACTGCCACTCGCAGATGGTGCGCGCACTCATCGGCGATACAGAACGCTATGGCCACTACTCGCTGGCCGGTGAAGCCGTCTACGACCACCCGTTTCAATTTGGAAGCAAACGCACAGGCCCGGATCTGGCGCGCGTCGGCGGGCGCTATTCGGACGAATGGCAACGCATTCACCTGCTCAATCCACGGGATGTGGTGCCCGAGTCGAACATGCCCGGTTACCCATGGCTTGCCACCAGCCGCGTCGACATGAAACGGATGGGCACCAAGCTCAAGGCATTGCGGATAGTAGGCGTGCCCTACACCGACGCTGACATCGAAGGTGCAGCCGCCGCAGTGGAAGGAAAGACGGAGCTCGATGCCCTGATCGCCTATCTCCAAACTCTCAAATATCACGCTCCGACAGAGCAGCAGTCGCAATCGCCATGAATACGATACGAGGACTCCTCACTTTGGTTCTGCTGACTGCGTTCCTTGGCCTGGTCCTTTGGTCGATGCGCGGCGCAAATCGAGCACGCTTCGACGCTGCCGCCCGAATACCGCTGGATGATTTGCCGCCTGTCTACGGAGATGAGTCCGAGCAACCGACGCGGAAGTTGCGCCAATGAACGAACCTATCAGTCTGTTCATCGTCTTCTTCACCGTACTGAATGTCCTCGCGTGCGTGTGGCTCATGTGGTGGACGGCGAGGAGACGCCAGGGAGATGCCACCGAAGGCGCCGCCAAAGAGCACGTCTGGGACGGCGACCTTCGCGAATTGAACAACCCTTTGCCCCGCTGGTGGTTGGGCTTGTTCATTGGCACGATCGTATTCGGCTGCGCCTATCTGATTGTGTATCCGGGCCTGGGTAATTTCGTCGGCCTCGACAAGTGGACACAGGTCACGGAACACGATCGCGATGCCAGCCTGATCCAAACCAAGCTGGAGCAGCGCCTGTCCGGACTCGGCAGTAAAAGTCCGCGGGAGCTCTCGAAGGATGCCGACGCAATGGGGATTGCGCGCAATCTCTTCGCGCTGCATTGCTCGACTTGTCACGGCTCGGATGCTCGCGGCGCAAAAGGCTTTCCGAATCTGGCCGACGCCGATTGGTTGTGGAGCCACGATGATGCATCCGTATACCAAACAATCGCCCAGGGTCGTCACGGCATCATGCCTGCATGGGGAACGGTGCTGGGTCGCACTGGCGTTGAAAACGTCAGCATGTACGTACTGAGTCTTTCCGGCCGCAATGTGCCGAGCGAAATGGCGTCCGCAGGCCATGCCCAGTACACCGCACTGTGCTCCGCCTGTCATGGACCGAGCGGCAGCGGCAACCCTTTACTCGGAGCGCCGAATCTCGCTGACAACACCTGGCTGTATGGGGGCACCATCGAAGCCGTGAGAGAAACAATCGCCAACGGGCGCAACAATCAAATGCCTGCACATGAGGTGCTGATCGGCACGACCAAGACAAAGCTGATGACCGCCTATGTGCTGAGCCTTGCACCCTCATCGTCCCAAGCAGCTGGCCAGCCCTGACGGAGGAAGCATGCCCGCCCCGCAGCCAACCGAAGATGCAGATCAGGTTCATGCGTGGTCGCGACGCAAGCAAGAAATCGCAGTTGTCGTTTGGTCTTCATTCCTGAGTGCATCGATCGCCACGATGGTCTATTTCGCCTTCATGGATCCTCTCTCGTACGCTGAGCATGAGCATGCGCTGGCATTTGAAAGCCGAATGACGGCCTATGCGGTGGGTTTCTTCTTCTTCTGGCTCGTTGCGATGATCGCTGCTGCGCTCACCGCCCTTCTATTGCGAGCGCCAGCCTCGAAGCCTGGCGGCCCGCCATGAACGATGCGAGCACGAACACCCCATGGGGTGGCCTTTACGAAGCACAGCAGAAGATTTATCCGCGCGAGGTCACGGGGAGGTATGCGGTTCTTAGGAACGGCGCGGCTGTCTCGCTGCTCTCTCTCTACTATGCGCTGCCTTGGTTTGCGTGGAATGGTCATCAAGCGGTGCTCTTCAATCTGGGCGAACGTCAATTTCATATATTCGCGCTGACATTTCTTCCGCAAGATTTCTACTTGCTCACCTGGCTGCTGATCATTGCAGCCCTCTCTTTGTTCTTCTTCACCGCGATGGCGGGCCGGCTGTGGTGCGGCTACGCGTGCCCACAGACAGTTTGGACGTCTGCATTCGTCTGGATGGAACGTCACACCGAAGGCACTCGCGCGCAGCGCATGAAGCTTGATCGCGCACCCTGGGGCGGCGAAAAGATTCTGCGCAAATCGGCTAAACAGCTCCTCTGGGTCAGTTTCTCCGTGTGGACCGGTTTCACATTCGTAGGCTATTTCACTCCGATTAAGGAACTGCTTGCCTCCGTCACAACGTTGTCCCTTGGCTCGTGGGAAATCTTTTGGGTCGGCTTTTACGGTTTTGCCACGTACGGCAACGCCGGCTTTCTCCGTGAGCAAGTGTGCAAGTACATGTGTCCTTATGCGCGCTTCCAAAGCGCGATGTTCGATCGCCATACGCTGATCATCGACTATGACACCGTTCGCGGCGATCCGCGCGGTGCGCGCGCCCGCAACACGGACTATCGAAGCAAGGGGCTGGGTGACTGCACTGACTGTACGTTGTGCGTTCAAGCCTGCCCAATGGGCATCGACATTCGCAACGGTCTGCAACACGAGTGTATTGCTTGCGCCGCCTGCATCGATGCTTGCGATGGCGTGATGGACAAGCTCGGTTATCCGAAGGGGCTGGTGCGTTACTCGACGCAAGCTGCCACCGAAGGCGTACGCACGCGCCTCATGCGCCCGCGGACAATCGTTTACGGCAGTCTTCTATTTCTTTTAGTCAGCGGCTTCCTCTTCGCAGTGACGCATAGAGCGCCTGCGACTATCGATGTGCTGCGCGACCGCAACGCGCTCTATCGGCAATTGAACGACGGCACCATCGAAAACGTCTACACGGTGCGCATCATCAACAAAGACTCGATTGCGCATACCTTCAAACTGCGGGCCGTTGGAATCACCGGCGCAGACGTCGACACGGATCGGCCGAGCTACGATGTTGATCCAGCCGCCATCGTCAGTGTCGCCGTGCGCGTCAGGGTTCCCGACGGCGCAATCGCGGGTGGCCACGACATCGAACTGATTGCAGATGCCGTCGATGCGACGATTTCGGTCAAGTCTGCTGCCCGGTTCTTCGCTCCTCGCTAACCGCAAAGCCCTCATGACGCTAAATAATCAAACTCCCAGCACATGGTACAGCGTGCCGTGGATGTGGCTGGTGGTCGCATTGCCGTTGTCGGCAGTCGCTGCATGCGCTATTACCGTGTGGCTGGTCTTGCAGGCGCCCGATCCGGAAGTCAGTTCCGACACTACCCGCGAGCCCGTCAACGAAGTGCTCGGGCGCAACTCGGTCGCGCCACCGAGGCGTTAAAGATCGTGAACGTCCGCAACTGCAATGAGCCGAAAGTCACAGAGGATGCGGCCCGCCTTTGCTATCACTGCCACGAACCGATTCCCGACGGTACTCACATCGTCGCCAGTATCCAAGACAGCCACGAGGCCTTCTGCTGTCATGGATGCCGCACGATCGCGGAGCTGATTGTCGGCGCCGGACTCGACGACTACTACACCTTTCGGACTGCTCCGGGCGCAAGCGGTGCGGCCGCGGCTACCCATCACGACGAATGGATCGCCTATGATCGGGAGCCGATGCTGTCAGAGCACAGTACACAGAGCGGTTCATTGCGCTCAGCGACCATTGGCCTCAACGGCATCGGTTGTGCGGCATGCGGCTGGCTGATCGATCGCATGCTACGCCGAGAGTCGCCAATCGTGGATGTCAAAGTCAACGTAGCCACGGCGCGCGTGTCTGTGCAATGGCGCGCCCCTTTTCATTTCTCGTCCGTGCTTGGATTGCTCGCAACGCTCGGCTATCGTCCTTACGTCCTCGACGCGAAGGGCGTTGAATCCGCCCTTCAAGATGAATACCGTCTCGCATTGAAGCGCCTTGCGGTATCCGGCCTCGGCATGATGCAGGTGATGATGTTCGCCGTCGCGCTGTATGTCGGCGATACCCCTGCCGCAGAGCAAGCGATGGACAGCCTGTCGCGCGAATATCTTCGCATCATCAGTTTGTTCTGCACTTTGCCCGTGCTGCTTTATTCCGGAAAGCCCATTCTATTGAACGGCTGGCGCGCTGTCACAGCTCGCGCCGTGGTGATGGATGTACCCGTGTCGATCGCTCTGATCCTTGCTTTCGCGGCGAGCGTTTTCAATACCTGGCGAGGCAGCGGCGACGTCTATTTCGATTCCGTCGTGATGTTCGTCTTCTTTTTGACCTTGGGCCGATTCGTCGAAATGCGGGCACGGCATCGTACCCACAACGTCACCGATGCGCTCGCACGGCTTCTGCCTCGCACGGCGCGACGCGTTCGCAGTGAAGACCGTTACGAACAAGTCGATGAAGTGTCGATCACAGAATTAGCCATAGACGATGAGATTCTCGTGCGGGCCGGAGACGTCATCGCCGCCGACGGTTGGGTGGTCGCCGGCGATACTCACATCGACGAGTCGATGCTAACAGGTGAAGCTTTGCCGGTGGCTCGCAGCGTCGGCGCAAGTGTTTCGGCGGGAACACTCAATACTCGATCGCCGATCAGGGTTCGCATTGCCGCGCTCGATCAATCTACAGTGCTTTCATCGATCGTCCGCTTGCTGCGCGACGCCGAATCCACCCGGCATAGCAATCCCACCCCGGCCGATCGTGCGGCCGCTTGGTTTCTGACGAGGATACTTTTCGCTGCAGCACTGGTCGCTGGCGCTTGGCTGATCCTAGATCCGACCAAAGCATTTGAAGCCACACTGGCTGTATTGGTCGTGACCTGTCCCTGTGCGCTGTCGCTAGCCCTGCCGACCGCACTGGCTGCCGCAACCGCTACGCTGGCGAAACGCGGCGTACTCGTCATCAAGTCCACAGCGCTCGAAACGCTTTCGCAAATCACGGCGATCGTATTCGATAAGACCGGAACGCTCACTCGAGGGAGACCCGAAATCGTCGCCACGCAAGTGTACGGCGATCGGAGCGCTGAACAGTGTCTTGCGCTCGCTACCGCACTCGAGCGGCACTCTGAGCATCCGCTCGCCGGTGCATTCAAGTCGCGGAACGGCGAGCTCGCTGCTGTCGCTGTCGCTGTCGTTGCCGGCGCTGGCATAGAAGGCACCATCGATAGTCTTAGATTGCGACTTGGACGGCGGAGTTTTGCAGCCGGAATCAATGAAGCAACGAACAACTCGTACGATCAAACAGACGAAGCTATCTATCTTGGCGATGGAGCCCGCGCACTGGCGTCATTCCGCATCGCCGATCCACTACGCGAGGAAGCCCCGGGGGTTATCGAGTCACTGCGCGCACGGGGGATCGACTGCGAGATTTCCAGTGGCGACGCCGCTACCGCAGTGGTCAGCGCGGCCGAGCGCTGCGGCATCGAGCGTTACCAGTATCGCCAATCGCCGGCCGACAAGCTCGCCTATGTCCGCTCGCTGACAGCGGGCGGTGCCGTCGTTGCGATGGTCGGAGACGGCATCAACGACGCACCGGTCCTTGCCGGCGCATCGGTGTCCCTTGCGATGGGACGGGCCTCCGCGTTGGCGCACGCCAGCGCAGACTTGCTGTTGGTTGGAGACACGTTGAACGCCGTGCCATATCTAATCGAAGTCGCACGACGTACTCGTCGCATCGTGCGTCAGAATCTGGCGTGGGCAGCGGCGTACAACTTCATCGCGTTGCCGTTGGCGGCCCTTGGCTTCGTGCCGCCATGGCTGGCTGCGGTCGGCATGTCCTTGAGTTCCATTTTGGTGGTGTTGAACGCGATGCGGTTGGCTCCGCGCAAGCACGATGCAAGGCCCGCCACCCCAACAACAGTCGTTGCACATCGCGCAGCGAATGCGACTTAGGTATGTCCATCATCCTATTCTTGATTCCACTCACACTCGTCCTGGTTTGCCTGGCCGGATGGGCCTTCTTCTGGGCAGTGGGCGATGGACAGTTCGATGACCTCGAGTCGCCCGGCTGGACGATACTTCGCGATGAATCGGCCCAGAATCCAGAACCCGAACGCAAGCGTGAATGAATTCGAATGTTGACGACGATCTCACTGGCTTCCGCATTGATAGCAGGATTTGCAGGCAGCACTCACTGCTTGGCAATGTGCGGCGGGATGACTGGCGCGCTAGGGTTCAGGGCACCTCAGACTGCCGCAAAAGTGATGCCATCGGCCCCAGATGTCCTGCTGTATCAAGTCGGACGTCTTGCGGGATATGGAATTGCGGGCGCATTCTGCGGTGCGGCAGGTAGGGTGATCGATGCGCTACTCGATCTAGCGCAAATCGGCATCGCTATGCGCATTGCCAGCGGGACTCTGCTGGTACTGTTTGCGGCTCGTATGCTGTTCAAATGGAATGCGCTCGGCAGTCTCGAGCGCTGGGGAGCGCGCTTCTGGACAATGCTCCAACCGATAGCCCGAAGACAAATGTTGTCGCATCATGCAGCGCGATCGCTGATACTCGGTTTATTGTGGGGTTGGCTGCCCTGCGGGCTGGTCTATTCGATGTTGGCGTTCGCTGCTGCAAGCGCGGATGCTGCATCGGGCGCCGCCATCATGGTTACCTTCGGCGTCGGCACCCTCCCCGCAATGATTGGCAGCGGCCTACTTGCGGGACGAATTCGGGCTTGGTCGCGAATCGGCTCGCTACGAATAGCGGGCGGTATCGCACTGGGTATTTTCGGCGTCTGGACGATTATTTCACCCTTGCAACATTTGCAGCACCAAAACACCGACACTACGCATACAGTCCACAGCGTTGACCATCATCCGCACACCAGTCCTTAAAATGCATATGCAATCACAAGGAACAACATGATTGCTTTGTGGGAGGCGAAGCGCGCGGGACGGATGGGAAAAGCTCACTGGTCGCGCAATATCGTGGCCGGAATCATTGTGGGTGTGGTCGCGCTGCCTCTCGCGATGGCTTTCGCCATCGCTTCAGGCGCCAAACCCGAGCAAGGACTCTATACCGCGATCGTTGCGGGAATGATCGTGTCGATCTTCGGCGGCAGCCGCGTTCAGATCGCCGGCCCGACAGGCGCGTTCGTTGTCATTCTCGCAAGCATTACGGCGCAGTACGGCATCGCAGGCCTGCAGCTTGCGACGATGATGGCTGGCGCGCTGTTGATGATTGCTGGTTTTGCGCGCCTGGGCGGATTGATCAAGTTCATCCCAGCACCCGTCATCGTCGGATTTACCTCGGGAATTGCGGTCGTCATCTTTGTTGGTCAGTGGCCGGCGTTCCTCGGCCTGCCGGCGGCCACCGCACCGCACTTTCACGAAAAGCTGTGGCAGTCATTGCTTGGACTCGCCGATTTCCACGGTCCGACGACTTGGCTCGGGTTGCTTTCGCTGGCGCTGGTCGTTGCGACCCCCAAAATCCCCTGGCTGAAGCGCATTCCAGGTCCGCTCCTGGCGCTCGTTGTGGTGACGGCTCTGCATGCCGCATTCCAGTTCAATGGCGTCGCAACGATTGGCTCGGCATTTGGCGGCATTCCGCGCGGCTTACCCGCATTCCAATTGCCGGACTTCAGTGCGACGCAGGTCATCAGCTTGATCGGACCGGCGTTTACGATCGCGATGCTCGGTTCTATCGAATCGCTTCTATCGGCCGTCGTAGCGGACGGCATGGCGCAAACGCGTCACGATTCCAACCAAGAACTCATTGGCCAAGGACTCGCGAATTTTGCAGCGCCTTTATTCGGCGGCTTCGCAGCGACGGGCGCCATCGCGCGCACGGCAACCAGCGTGCGTAGCGGCGGCAACAGCCCCATCGCCGGGTTGGTCCACGTCGCCACTCTCGCACTGACACTTATTCTGCTGGCTCCGCTCGCAGAGTATGTTCCGCTCGCCACGTTGGCGGCGATTCTATTCGTCGTTGCTTGGAACATGAGCGAAATCCCGCGCTTCATCAAACTTGCGACACGCGCCCCGATCGCCGATGTCGTGATCCTCCTGACGACATTCACCTTAACGGTCTTCGTTGACCTGGTGGTTGCAGTCAACGTTGGAGTCATCCTGGCCACCCTCCATTTCCTGCGCCGCATGTCCGGCAGCGTCGAAGTGAAACAACAGACTGCTTCGGATCTACGCACGGAACTGGCAAAACACGGTCACACCGAGTTGCCTGCCAATGTTTTGATTTACTCCGTGGAAGGCCCGATCTTCTTCGGCATGGTCGAACAGTTCGAGCACACGCTTGCCGTGACTCATCAGGATCCGCGTACGCTCATTATCCGGCTAGGAAGCGTGCCATTCATCGACGCGACCGCCTTGCAAGCGCTCGAGGACGTCATTACCCACCTTCAGCAGCGTCGTGTGCTCGTCATCCTTGCGGAAGCCAATGAACGCGTCAGGAATAAACTGCAGCGCGCCGGGATCGTCGATTTGATCGGCGGCGGCAATCTTGCGTCGTCCATCGACGAGGCGATTGCGATCAGCGCGAATCCCACGGTCTAACAGCGAAGGCAATGCGGCCAGAGCTAGACCGCAACCGGACTAATTGGCCGCCGTCGCGGCTGTCTCGAAGTACTTTCGCGCCAGGGCAATCAACTGGGCATCGCTCGGATGATCCATCGCTTCGACACCGACTATGTGGCTCGCAACACCCGGCGCAAACTCCACCGCGTAGTTCTTAAATTCGGCTTTCGCATTGGCAGGGCCGACCACCAAAATATCGGCGACATCGGCGAGCGATCCGATGACACGCTTGAAGAACTCCCGATCGACGCCGTGATGGCCGCTGCCCGTCGTATTCGCTTTATGGTGAGCATGATGACCCGTCGCATGGGACGGTACGACGAGCCTGTCTGCGGTTTGACTGTCGACGAAAAATATCTTTGCTTCGCTATGATCGATCCAGACGATGGCGTGGCTTGTGGAAGTCATGATGTGATTTTCCTTTGGTGAAGTCTCAATTGGTCAACGCGACGGCAGTGCTGGCCGGCCGCGCGCGATAGACGTGCGGAATCCCGTCGGCTTGATGACTAGCACGTCGCACTCCACATGATCGATGACGCGCTCAGCCGTGCTGCCGATGAACAGTCTGTCGAGCGCACCGCGAGACACCGCTCCCATCACCAGCACATTTGTCTTGAGCGCCGAAGCGAGATGCACCAATACGTCGCTCGGCAACCCCGTCTTGATGTGGCGCGATTGCTGCGCCACCGAGTACCGATCGGCCACTTTGTCGATGGATTCCTTGATCCGTGCGAAATGCGTCAGCGATTCACCCGGCGACAACGGGATGCTAAGCGGACCGACCGTGGGACTGAACACGACCTTATTTGGCTTCACGTAGGCGTGCGCCGCACCCACTTGGCCGCCGATGCCGTGCGCCACAATGTTTGCCGCGCTCAGTAAATGCGCGTCCAGCCGACTCGGCTTTGCGTGACTATGCGTCGGATCCAAAGCAACCAGCAGCTTCGGCTTTACAGGCAGCTTCGCCGAACGCACGAACAATAAAGGGCACGGACAATTGCGGATGAGCTCCCAGTCCGTGTTCGCCAATACCATGCGCACCAAACGATTGTGCCGATGCGAATCGGCGACCAATAGATCCGGCTTCTTCTCCAGCACATGTCGAACGATGGCCGCATGCGGAGGATGGTCCCAGTGCACTTCGCAGCGAATTTTGATCCCCATCTTGCGCTCGAGCGTTTGAGCCAATTTTCGGAGGTGCCGCTTGCGCAAACGAGCCGTCGCATCGAGCATTGCCTGGCTGTCACCCATCGGCAGCCCCGGCATCGGTTGCGGCAACATGAATGTATTCAACAAGGTCAGCCGTGCGCCGCATCTTTGGGCAATGGCGGCTGCCTTCGTCGCAGCGGGTTGTTGGGCCCGAAAGAGATCGCTGATTGCAACGGTGATTGACTTGAGTTTCTTCATGATTGTTCTCGCTCGAACAACTGCGACATCGATGAGCTTTGTTTGCGACAAATATCTTGTACAGCGTATGACCGGCGCGAGACATCCGCGATCCCACGTAAGGCCTGTCTGCTTTCACGTAGCGCCACAGCAGCGGCCAATCGAATCGCCACTATGGCGTGCCGTTCGCTAATCGATCCTCACAGATTGAATGAAGCCCAGGTAGGCGACTAGATCTGCGATTCGTCTGTTGACCATCTGCCGCCTGAACGGGTCTTTGCCGGCGTAGCCGTAAAACTCATTGCCCCATACCGGCATCTCACGGCTGCCATGTGACTTGATCGCGAAGCGGCCATCGATGATCCGTTGCATTTCCTTGGGAGAAAATACACCGCCTCGACGTGCTGCAAAAAGCGTAAGGTCCGGCACGGGAACTTTGAGCGCGGGAGCGATCGGCCCGTCGCCACGCGCGCTCTCGCCGTGACAACTTGAGCAAAAAGTAGCGTACAGCTCCGCGCCGGACATCTCAGGCGCTTCACCGGCGGCAGCGGCCCCCCACAATACAATCGACGCCAATCCAATGAACGTCCACAGAGCATGTCGAATCTTCATCTGCGATACCTCCGGATTTTGAATGACCACTGGCCGCTAGCCAGCATCGCGCAAATCCAACTAAATCCGGTCAGATAACCCAAGAGGCGTCTGCTGCCAGTCGTTCTGGAGCTATGAACAATGATCCTGTTTAGCACGAACCGACGCGGAGCCCGAGCGGAATTGCCGCGATCCGATGCGGGAAGCGCTTAGTTGA
>WUUC01184240.1_pt1 | contig 15810 bp, 16 predicted proteins | sample 6278441 | NCBI WGS metagenome assembly WUUC01 (sample SAMN13675441, study PRJNA597444) | soil metagenome | isolation source: soil | place: USA: Washington | collected 2017-10
CAAAGAAACATTGCACAGCACAATTAAATTGTCAATGCGTTGCTATTGAATTTTCATCCGAAGACGAAACAATGGAATGGCTTAATGAACAAGATGGAAATATGAAATTACACATTCGTAATTTAAACAAAGTTTAATCTCCGCCGTAAAATCAGTAAGCACTACTCTCCTGTTGCAACGGGCCTGTCATTCCTTGACCATTCACTCCAGGATCCAACGTATAGCGATGGGATATTAATACCGGCATGATTCATGGCAAGTAATGTGTGACAAGCAGTAACGCCGGAACCGCAATGTACGATCACATGTTGTGGGTCCGTGTCGCCGATTGCCTCGCTGTATTTTGTATACAGTTGTTCCGCCGGAAGAAATCGCCCTTTTCCATCAAGATTACCGGCAAAAGGGATATTTATTGCACCGGGTATATGACCGGCGATAGTATCAATCGGCTCACTCTCGCCGCGATAACGAACCCCTTCGCGGACGTCAATCACTTTATAAAGGGGGTCTGTAACTGCCGAAGCCACTGTATCTGCATTGGCTAAATTCAATTTCCATTCATCGGCAGGATAATCAGCTATCGATTCAACAACAGCGATTTCATTGGTTAATGGCAGACCAATTTCCACCACCGCATTTAATCCACCATCCAGCACCTGTATTTTCTCATGACCTATGGCTTTCATCATCCACCAGAAACGGGCGGCAGCATTGGCGCCGTTCTTATCATCGTATACGACTACGTGGGTTGACGTGCCGATACCTAGTCTGCCAAGCAACGCAGCAAAATCTTTTACAGTTGGCAACGGGTGACGGCCTCCATTGGCCGCATCAGAAGTTCTTTGAGAAAGATCTTTTTCAAGCTCCACAAATTGGGCATTCGCAAGGTGTCCTGTAGTATAGCTTTCTTTTGCAGCAGCACCTGTTCTTGCATCGATCAATACAAGCTTTTCTTCGACTTGCATTAACTTCAGTAAGTCAGCCACGCTAATCAAGGGCGATTTGAAAGTTGTCGATGTTTCCATTATTCAAAGATCAAAAACACAAACGATACTATGACCATTTAAACAAAGAAAATGCCGGCAGAACTGGAAATTCCCGCACCGGGTTGCAAGCGAAAATAAAAAATCAATTAACTACATTTGCCGCACAAATTACAACTGTATGGATTATCGGATAGAAAAAGACACCATGGGCGAAGTGCAGGTGCCGGCCAGTGCATATTACGGCGCACAAACCCAACGCAGCATAGACAATTTCCAGATCGCCCAGGATATTAATAAAATGCCAAAGGAAATCATCCGGGCATTTGCTTATCTGAAAAAGGCGGCAGCGATCACCAACCAGGAAGCAGGTGTATTAGCTAAAAACAAAGCGGCCCTGATTGGCAAAGTGTGTGATGAAATAGTAAAAGGTCAACTGGACGACTACTTTCCCCTGGTAGTGTGGCAAACCGGTAGCGGCACCCAAAGCAATATGAATGTGAATGAAGTGATAGCTTATCGCGGCCATGTGTTAAAAGGTGGGCAACTAACCGACAAAGAAAAATTTTTACATCCTAATGATGACGTTAATAAATCACAATCATCCAACGATACATTTCCTACGGCGATGCATATCGCTGCTTATAAAATATTGATGGAGACCGCGATCCCCGGCATCAGGAAATTACGCGATACGCTGGCGAAGAAGAGTAAACAATTTATGAAGGTGGTGAAGATCGGTCGTACGCATTTTATGGATGCTACGCCGCTTACCGTTGGCCAGGAATTCAGTGGTTATGTATCCCAACTTGATCATGCATTAAGAGCAATAAAAAACACGTTGCCGCATTTAAGCGAACTGGCGCTTGGCGGCACGGCTGTAGGAACGGGTATCAACACGCCACCTGACTATGCAAAGAAAGTAGCAAAGCAGATCGCTAATCTTACCGGCTTGCCTTTTGTAACAGCAGAAAATAAGTTTGAAGCGTTGGCGGCTCATGATGCCATCGTCGAAGCGCATGGTGCGTTAAAAATGGTGGCTGTCTGCCTTATGAAGATCGCTAATGATATTCGTATGCTTTCGTCCGGGCCGAGAAGTGGGATTGGAGAATTGTTTATTCCGGACAATGAACCCGGCTCTTCAATCATGCCGGGCAAAGTAAACCCGACGCAATGTGAAGCATTAACTATGATAGCAGCGCAGGTAATGGGCAACGATGTTACGATCGGCATTGCTGGAAGCAACGGGCATTTCGAATTGAATGTGTTTAAGCCGGTAATGATCTACAACTTCCTGCATAGTGCAAGACTGATTGGTGATGGTTGTGTTAGTTTTAATGATAAGTGTGCTGTTGGAATAGAACCAATCAAAGCCAATATTAAAAAGCATGTCGATAATTCGCTGATGTTGGTCACATCGTTGAATACAAAGATCGGGTATTACAAAGCGGCAGAAATAGCACAAAAAGCACATAAGGAAGGAACTACCCTAAAAGATATGGCGGTGAAACTGGGCTATGTTACCCCGAAAGAATTCGATGAATGGGTAGTGCCCGCAAATATGGTAGGAAAGTTAAGCTAACAATCTTTGATATCCTGAATGCCGTGTCATTAACTAACCAGGATTCAATTATACAATAGTAAAAACACTGTCGTAAAAGAGAAAAACTTGAAGTTTTTCTCTTTTTTTGTTGGCTATCGCTTGCAAAGCATTAACAGCCCGGAGTATCTTTCCGTTTGAAAATTTTCGCCACCGTACACCTAAATCCGACCGTATGAAAAACAATATGAAACCTTCCTTCTATTACTCTGCTTATCCGTTGAAGGCGATAGAGCAGGCAGTCGTCGCCGCTAAAAACGGGGAGCCGTCAGCTAAACTAAAGGCATTGCTTTCTGATATCCCTGAAACAAAGACCACCCGTATACGTCTTCATCCCATGGTAAATTCTTACAAAAGCATGCTCAAAGGCCTGATCCCGAGATTTGGTAAAGCAAAAGAAATTGAACCTGCAGGAAAGGACTGGTTCCTGAACTACGAATAGAGAAACGGCCCCGCTACATCTCCCCAAAAGGGAAGGCTTGCTAAACATAGCTCACGCTTTTTCGAAAATTCCCATAAACATTAATCGCCGGATATAAGTGGGCTTTCATATAATGCCGATGTGGTAGGCATTACGCCCGGCCTTCCAGTCCAGCACTGTCCGTTTTCTATTGGAGAAGGGAAAAGAGGAATGAGGCCTTAAAACACCTGCATTTTATCGCTCGTTTCTGTATTGGTTTCAACAGTAGGATGTTTTTCATCCTCGTGATGTTTTTTGAAAAATCGTTTTTGAAAAACAAAAAGGGTAATTACGCCGGTCGATATCGAAGCATCGGCAATATTAAAGATAGGACTGAAAAATTCAAACTTATCCCCGCCAACAAAAGGCACCCACGAAGGCCAGGTCGAATCTATTATCGGGAAATAAAGCATATCCACAACTCTTCCATGCAGGAAACCCGCATACCCTTCAGCAGGAAACATTTTTGCTACGTAAGAATAAGTACTTTCTTCGAATATCATCCCGTAGAACATACTATCGATCAGGTTGCCTAAAGCACCGGCATAGATCAATGCTGCGCAAATAATAAATCCTTTGCTATATTTCTGCTTAACGATCTTATACAAATACCATGTACCGAAAACAACGGCAGCCAAACGAAATAAGGTCAATACCATTTTACCCCATTCACCGCCAAACTCCCAACCCCATGCCATGCCCCTGTTTTCAATGAAATAAAGTTTGAACCACTCGATACCCATTACATCTTTTACGTGGCCAAAGGGGAAACTAGTTTTGATCCATATCTTCAGCGCCTGATCGGCTATAATAATGAGGGCTATAATAAGAATAGTGTTCCGTAGCTTCACTTAGCTTGATTTTTAAGCAGCAAATATAGGTTGATAAGTTGACTGTAAATAAGTTGAAAAGTTAAAGACCCAGCGGACAAACGAGCAGATCTGACCGTTCTATTCCTACCGGTTCCTTACTTTTTCATCGTAGCAATTAACGGTCATTCTTCGAAATACACTCTTTTGACCCGTTGGGAAATGCTGGTCATTATTTCGTAAGGAATTGTGCCTGCCCATGCCGCCAGCTGTTGAATCGGAAGTTCCTTGCCAAACACTATTACTTCATCGCCTTCCCGTACATTTTGAACGCCTGTTACGTCGATCATGGTCATATCCATGCAGATGCTGCCAATAACGGGAACCATATTTCCTTTCAACCACATTTTTCCTATGCCGTTACCGAGTTTGCGTGAATAGCCATCTGCATAACCAACACGTACAGTGGCAATAACTGAATCTTTGCTCACAATTCCTTTACGGTTATATCCAACCGCTTCGCCGGCTTTTAAATATTTTAATTGCGCAATCGTTGTTTTCAAGGTCGCCGCAGGTTGCAACAAAAACTGATGCGTACCAGCACTATCTATTCCATACATGCCGATGCCAAGCCTTACCATATCCAGTTGCAATTCGGGCAGCCGGAAAATACCCGCAGAATTGGTAATATGTTGCATAAAGGGATAACTTAATTTTTGTTGCAACTGCGTTGTTGCGGACCTGTACTTATTAAATTGTTGCAATGTATATCCATCCTGGTTTGCATCTTCGCTTGCGGCAAGGTGAGAAAAAACCGTCTGTACTTTCAGGAGGGAAGTTGTGGCCAGGTGGGCCGCTAACTTTTCCATTTCATCAATTGGGAAGCCCAGCCGGTTCATCCCTGTTTCGATTTCAATATGAATAGGATATGATTGTAATCCTTCACGATCTAAAAACGACCCGAAGGCGTGCAATAGAGCAAACGAATAGATATCTGGCTCCAGGTTATATTCCACGATTGATTCAAAAGCAGTTTCTTCGGGGTTCATCACCATGACAGGTAATGTAACTCCTGCTTTTCTTAACTCCACCCCTTCGTCTGCATAGGCTACACCCAGGTAATCCATTTTATGATATTGCAGAATACCTGCAATTTCAGCGCCGCCGCTGCCATACGCAAAAGCTTTAACCATGGCCATCATTTTAGTTGATGGCTTTAACTGCTTTTGATAAACCTTTACATTATGAACAATAGCATTCAAATTGATCTCCAGCACTGTTTGATGTACCTTTTGTTCCAGTAACTGCACGATGCGTTCAAATTCAAAAACTCTTGCTCCTTTTATCAAAATTATTTCTTCTTTGAATTGCGATGACCGGAAATGACGAAGATAAGTTTCAGTTGAAGAATGCAGTTCTATCTCAACATCACCTTGTTTTACAGGTGCTGCATGCCGAAGTGTTTTTGAAATATGTTCACCGATTCCTATCAACCTGCTTACCTGGTGCTTTTTGCACTTATCGATTATATACCGGTACAACTGCTCATCGCTGCGGGCAGTTTGCAGCATATCGGAAAGTATCACTGTTTTTTTGTGATCTCCGCTTTGCCGATCCAAAAAGTTTAGCGCTATCTCCAGCGAATTTAGATCGGCACTATAACTATCATTGATGATCATACAATGATTGACGCCTTTCTTTAGCTCCAGACGCATGTTCACAGCGTGAAGCCGCGTCATTTTTTCCGCAATAGCCTCATGCCCGCTACCCAATTGCAATAAAATAAGATAACATGTCACTGCATTCTCCACAGAAGCATCATCAGTAAAAGGAATGCTAAGTTGTTTTTCGGCCGACCCGGCACAAACGGTGATAATGGTCGAGTCCGCCTTTTTATCTATTTGTTTTATCACCAGGTCATTGGCCGCTGAATAACCCCATGTTACTATAGCAGGTTTATAAGCAAAGGATGCTATAAGATCTTTCCGGGCAGACAGTTCGGTTTCCCGCCCGATTATCAACTGGCAATTAGTAAATAGTTTTAGCTTTTCATCTAATTTCTGCTGATCATTAGCAAATCCCTCACTGTGTGCCTCACCAATATTTGTCAACACACCTATCGTTGGCTGTATAATCTTTTCCAATTTTTCCATTTCGCCAGGTTGCGAAATGCCAGCTTCAAATATGCCCAGCGTATGCTGATCATCCATTTGCCATATGCTTAGGGGAACACCTATCTGTGAGTTGTAACTTTTAGGACTGCGTGTAATAACGAACTCGTCATGCAATAGCTGGTAGAGCCACTCTTTTATAATCGTTTTTCCATTGCTGCCTGTGATGCCAATAACAGGAAAATCAAATTTGCTGCGATGGTGAGCGGCCAATCGCTGTAAGGCTTCCAATGTATCATTAACTGTAATGAAAAATGCTTCGGGAAAAACCGACTCCTCCTGCTTTTTACTGACAACAAAACTGCGAACCCCTTTTTTATACAACTCCGCAATAAACTGGTGACCATCCCTGCGAGGCCCTTTTAATGCGAAATACAGGGAATTTAAAGGCGAATAAACTTTACGGCTGTCGAGCAAGAGATGTTCAATAGATTGATCAACAGTAATACCGGCTGCGCCGAAAATATCTGCAATATGGATCAACGGGTATTTCAATTCATGAAGAGTTATAAAGCCCAGGCAAGCAAACTATCATAGGAAAGCCTTAGTAAACATTTTTTTCATTCACATCGTCCGGTAATCCTTTTTTATTCATAAAAATAGAATAGAAAATAGACCCTGCAATACAAACCAAAATAATACCCAGGGAAATAAACACCTGTGTAGTTTTGCTGATCCATTGATTGATCCAATGTTCTGCCAGCATTTTTAAACCAATAAAGACAAGTACAATGGCTATACCCTGCTGGAGATAATCAAACTTGCTGACCGCACCGCGCAACAAAAAGAAAAGAGAACGCAAACCCAGCACTGCAAAAATATTAGATGTATAGATGATCAATTTATCTCTTGATATTCCCATAACGGCGGGTATAGAGTCCACTGCAAAGACTACATCAATGGCCGCAAGCATAATAACGACTACAAATAAAGTAGTATAAACCGGCCTTCCATTTTCTTTGATCATGTATTTACCACCACCGTCATGCGGAACCAGCGGCAAAAATCTTTTCATGAATTTATAGATCTTACTTTTATGCGGGTCAAACTCCTCCTCGTGATTGGTAGAAAACATTTTGAAACCCGTATAAACGAGAAACACTCCGAAAATATAGAGTATCCAGTAAAATTTATCTACTAAGGCTACACCGACCGTAATGAAGATGATCCGAAAAATGATGGCCATTAGCACGCCCAGAAACAATACACGGCCATAATATTTTTCCTTAATACCAAACGCAGAAAAGATCAGGATAAAGACAAAAATATTGTCAATACTCAGGCTTTTCTCCATCAGGTAAGCGCTATAATATTCAAGTGCCGAATCCTGCCCTTGTTCAAACCATACAAAAACTCCAAATCCCAGGCCAAGTGCTATCCAGAAAATACTTGTCCATAAAGCATTTTTAAGTGAAATAGTGGCGCCTTTCTTGGTAAATACGCCGAGATCGATAAAAATAGCCAGCACTAATACAATTCCAAAAACGAGATAAGTAACCTGGTCCGCTGTCATAGCTTTTATAAAAATTAACGGCAAAGATAGCGGAAAGGTGCAAGCTAAAGGGGCGCCCGGAAATGCAATAGTATCCTCTACGAAGCATATTTGCTTTTACGCACCTGTTGGTATACCAGCGCAGCGATTATCACCAGTAAAACAGGTAACCCGATGTTAATAAACTGCCAGAGGATTTTTTTCTCCTGCACTTTTTGTGTATCCAAAAGGCGAAGCACTATGTCCTTATTGCGTGTTTCAATAAGAGCAGGGTTATTGACCAGGTATTCCATACAATTTAGCAAAAAATCCCTGTTGGCAAACTCGTATTCATATTGCGATCCGGCGGTAAAAAGATTGACGCCAAGAGGCAGCGGACCTTCTTTTGCAGAAACATCATTGAGTGCTATATCACCGTCGCCCACAACAATTATCTTGTTCTCCGGGGAATAATCTTTAAACATGATGCCACCTAAAGCCAATGTATCCTTTTGCGCCTGTGAAGTTCTGTTGCGATACAGGGAAGTGAATTTTCCTTCCAATAAAATGGCTACTGGTATATCCGACTGTTTAAATTTTTCGTCTTCTGCTACATTACGATTCTCATTGAGGCTAATTAGCGCTGGTGTGCTGATAACTCTTGAATTGGACGAAGATGACAGTAAAACTGTTTTTGTGATACCGGGTGTTGTGATCGTATCTATAGAATTCACAAATCTGCCGGCAACCAGGCCAAGGTTTTTATTGATTGTATGATTTCCCTTGCCTTCAAATAAAGGATAGTAATTCCAGTGCAAAAATTCAAACTGTGGACTTTCGCCCGATCCACCGACAGCGAAAGGTAGAAAGTCACACTGCAGGTCCATTACCAGTGACGGGTTGATGCGAACGCCGTAACGAAACAGCAGGTCAGTAAGATTTAAATTCCGGTCATAAGCTATGATCTCAGGCTGATAGCGCAAACTATCCTGCTCCGCTATAAGGCCATCCATAAAAAGCAGGAGTTTGCCACCACCCATGACATACTGATCAATTTTTAATTTCTCCTTTTCACTGAACTGCAAAGAAGGTTTTACAACTATCAGCACTTTGAACGTATCCGGGTTAAGCGGCTGCTCATTAATATTCAGGATCGCAAGACGGTAATCTTTCTGTAATGCCTCCTGCAGACCATACGTTTTGGCATCTGCTGGTTCGCCATTGCCAAATGAATACGCAATAAAAGGTTTAACACTGCTAACAAGGCCATTCAATGCTTTTGCAAACTGGTATTCCATTAATGCTTCGGCACTATTCATCTCCACAGCAGTGATCATTCTTTTACCGCCGCCATATAAATTTACAAGGGATTGCTTGCCCTTGTATGTCACCACGGCAACGGGATATACTCTTTTATTTTCTTTGCCTGCTTTTACCTGCACGGTAAGATTAATAGCCGAGGCTCCAAGATTGTTCAAAGAGTCTTCGTATGTTTTACCAGTGCCCGGCATTTCTTCCTGCGGGGAAATAAAACGGTAATGAATTTTTGAGCCGTTCCTGTCTTTCAGTAATTGCAAAAACTCTTCCGTACTATTTGCCAGTTTGCGGAAGCCTGCCGGGAATTCGCCTTTTAGAAAAACATCTATTTGCACATTATCATCAACAGCCAGTAATAAATCTCTTGTAGCCTTGCTAAGCGTATACCTCTTTTCCCTGGTGAGATCAATACGTGAATGCATAACAGAAGCCAGCAGGTTGATGCCCAGTAAAATCAATAGTAGCCATAGCCAGCCCAATCTTGAAGCAAGTATTCGTCTGGACAGGTTCTTCATGTTATCGTTTTAATAAATTACGATCAGTGATACTTAGAAATAAAAAAATCACACTGAGAAAATAAACGATATCCCTTGTGTCAATTACACCGCGGCTTATACTACTGTAATGGAAATCGATACCCAGCATTTCTATATAATAATCAACACCGCCTTCAAGCCCGGTCAACTGGCTGATAGCATTAAAACCGTAGTACAACAACACGCAGGCAATAAGGCTGATAATAAACGCAACTACGGCGTTGCTGGTAAAACTGCTGACGCAGATACCAATAGCTGTAAATACCGCAGCTAAAAAAAACAAACCAATATAAGACCCGATCGTGGCGCCGGTATCTATACCTGCATTGGAAGAAAGAGCCTGTATTGAAAAAAAATAAACGATGGTAGGCAGTAAAGCGATCAACACAACCACCAGGCTGCCCAAATATTTTCCAACAACTATCTGCGGGCGGCTCAGCGGCCTTGTTTGCAATATTTCAAAAGTGCCTCCTTTGAACTCATCGGCAAAACTCCGCATTGTAATAGCTGGTATGAGCAACAATAATATCCATGGTGCCAGTTGAAAAAAACGATCGAGGGTGGCATATCCAAAATCAAGAATATTGTCCCGGAAAACAAAAAGCATCAAGCCGTTGGTTAACAGGAAAACGATAATGGCAATATAGCCGGTAAGACTGCTGAAAAACTGGCGGAGTTCTTTTTTACAGATAGACCACATAGAGATTGCAAAATAAGGCAAAAACGTTAATGGATGGTAATGATCAACACTAATAAGCACTATTGAGCACTAGGTCACGCGAACAGATGGGGATTAGTTATAAAAATTGTGGAATACCCCGCCTTCTGCATCTTAACAAAAAACTATTTATGAAAAAGCTATTCTTGTTACCGGCTTGCCTTGTTTGTATCGTTATGGCTACACAAGCGCAAACCAAAAATGCTCCACCACCACCACCGCAACCACCTGTAAAAGTAGAAAAAGCAGAACTTACCCCACCGGCAATTGTACAGGATGAAGAAGGAAACGTAGAACCAGCACCTCCGCCTCCACCTCCCCGACCGCCTGCAAAACCTAAATCAACGTATGGTAAAAAGACTATGACAGAATATCCGCCACAGATTGTAAAAGATGAAGAAGTGAATATAGCACCTCTGCCACCACCCGCAAAACCAAAAAAAGAAAATTCGAAAACTTATCCCTTCAAGAATTGAAAAAGATTCTCATCAATAAACAAAAAGCCTTTCTGAACGATCAGAGAGGCTTCATTTCTTTATCACTACCGAAGTACTATACAGCAAAACTTTCACCACATCCGCAGGTACGACTGGCATTAGGATTGCTGAAGTAAAATCCTTTGCCATTTAATCCATCAGAAAAGTCAAGGGTTGTATTAACGAGGTATAAAAAACTCTTTAGATCGGTCACTACTTTTACACCATTATCTTCAAAGGCTTGGTCCATAGGTTTTTGTTCGTTGTCAAAGTCCATCTTATAACTCAAACCCGAACAGCCCCCACCTACAACGCTTACGCGAAGAAAATAGGAAGGGTCGTTACCAACACCGGCATCTATCAAAAGTTGTTTCACTTTTTCTTTTGCCTTGTCACTCACATATATGGCGTTATCTAATGCTACACTCATAATAAATATTGCTAGTGGCTAGTGGGAATTGGCTAGCGGGATAGCCCTGCCAGCTACTTGCCATTTCCTACCCGCCTTAATGAACTACACTTTCTTCAAATTTCAACAACGGCATACCATTCTTCTGCCGGTAATCATTAACTGCCGCTTTAATGGCGTCTTCAGCCAACACAGAACAGTGGATTTTTACTGGCGGCAGGTTCAGTTCTTCCACGATGGTCATGTTATCTATTTTCATGGCCTCGTCAACAGACTTCCCTTTCAACCATTCCGTTGCCAGGGAAGAAGAAGCAATAGCTGATCCACAACCAAATGTTTTGAACTTAGCGTCTTTGATCATGCCGGTTGCGTCATCCACCTCTATCTGCAGGCGCATTACGTCACCGCATTCAGGTGCGCCTACTAGACCCGTACCTACATTGGTTTTGTTTTTATCCAATGTTCCCACGTTCTTAGGGTTTTGGTAGTGATCGATAACTTTTTCTGAATATGCCATTCTGTTACGTTTAAAGGTTCACAAGTTTATTAGTTCACGAATATTACTGAAAATTGATAATCCTTGTAAACTTATCAATCTTGACCAGGCAATTTTAATGATGGGCCCACTCTATTGTATTCAGGTCAATGCCTTCTTTATACATCTCCCACAAAGGACTCATCTCTCTTAATTTGTTGACCGTGTTTGTAACTTGTTCAATCGTATAATCAATTTGTTCTTCTGTAGTAAAACGCCCGAGACCAAAGCGCAGCGAACTGTGTGCAAGATCATCACCCAACCCCAATGCTTTTAAAACATAAGATGGCTCCAGCGACGCAGATGTGCAGGCAGAGCCCGATGAAACGGCAATATTTTTATTGAAGCCCATCATTAACCCTTCACCTTCTACATATTTAAAAGAGATATTGGTTACATGCGGCAGCTTTTGTTCTTTGTCGCCGTTGAGGTACGATTCTTCAATTTGTAACAAGGCATTTTCTAATTTATCTCTTAACTTACTTACCCTTGCAGTCTCCTCCGCCATTTCCGTCCTGGCGATTTCACAAGCTTTTCCAAAACCCACAATCCCCGGTACATTTAATGTGCCGCTCCTCATTCCTCTTTCATGACCACCGCCGTCTATCTGCGCTGTTACTTTTACTCTTGGATTTTTACGACGAACATATAAAGCACCAACACCTTTGGGGCCATACATTTTATGCGCCGAAAATGCGAGGAGGTCAATGCCATCCTTATTTACATCCACCGGTATTTTTCCAACAGCCTGTGTCGCATCGCTGAAAACAAGAACACCATTCTTTTTGGCGATAGCACTGATCTCTTTCATCGGCATTACTGTACCAATTTCATTGTTGGCATACATTATAGCTATTAAGATAGTGTTGGGTTTAATAGCTGCTTCCAGTTCAGCGAGATCAATCAGCCCATTATCTTTTACTTTGAGGTACGTGACTTCACCGCCTTCTTTCTCGATATGCTTGCAGGTATCCAGTACTGCCTTGTGTTCGATATTGCAGGTGATGATATGGTTGCCTTTGCCGGCATACATTTCAAAAACACCTTTAAGCGCCAGGTTGTCGCCTTCGGTAGCGCCAGAAGTAAAAATGATCTCTTTAGGCTCAGCACCAATTAGTTTGGCCACTTCTTCACGGGCATTATCCACCGCTTCCTCAGCTACCCATCCAAACTGGTGATTACGGCTGGCGGCATTTCCAAATGCATTGGTAAAGTAAGGTATCATTGCATCTACCACCCTTGGATCGCAAGGAGTTGTAGCATTATGATCAAGATAAATGGGAAATTGCAGCATATTTTTTTCCGTTTCAATTAAACGCAAAATTAGCTCAAAAGGTTCTATTTATACCCCTTTTATTTACTGCGAACTGCTAATTTTACCAAAGCCTAACAAGATAAACTAATTCGCTAGTTTTATGAGCTTTAAGCTCTTCGCTCAAAAGAAAATTTCGTCCATGCAGAAAGTTGAACATATTGGAATTGCTGTTAAAAACCTGGAGGTTTCTATACCGCTTTTTGAAAAATTATTAAACACGTCGTGTTATAAGACTGAACTTGTTGAAAATGAAAAAGTAAATACCGCTTTTTTAATGACTGGCGCTACCAAGATCGAATTACTTGAAGGTACCAACCCCGACGGCGTAATTGCAAGGTTCATCGAAAAAAAGGGTGAAGGAATTCATCATATCGCTTTGGAGGTCACCGATATTGAAGCCGAAATGAAAAGGCTGAGAGAAGAAGGCTTTGTTTTGCTAAATGAGTCACCTAAAAACGGCGCAGATAACAAATTGATTTGCTTTTTACATCCCAAAAATACGAACGGAGTTCTGATTGAATTGTGTATGGAAAAAAAGTAGTTTTGACCCTATACGAGTTTATCCACACCGCTTTCCGCTACCTGGGAGTCCGAATTGATGATTCCAAATTTTTCCACCGCTACCTGTGCGGCGATCTGTGAAGCATCTTTCTTATTGAACGCCTTTCCCTGGGCGATGTTTTTGCCATCAACTACTGCCGCAACGGTAAATAAACGCCTTCCATTTTCCAACTGTTCATTAATGGTTTCAAACTCCAGCACTTTGCCGTTTTTATTGGCCCAGCCGTATAGTTTATTCTTGTGGTTGATCTCGAGGTTTTCGAGGTCATCCATGAACATATGAGGAAGAAGAATATACTCCTGTACCCATTTGGCTGCTTTTTTATACCCCAGGTCAAGGTACACCGCTCCCACCATTGCTTCCAATGTGTTACCAAAGATCTGGCTAACCTTCAATGAACTATCCATCTTGTTGTAAAGTGTCACCTTTTTCAGTCCCATTCTGACAGCAATATCGTTTAGCTGCTGGCGGTTCACCATTTTGCTGCGCATTTCCGTCAAAAACCCTTCTTCCTTATACGGATAGCGTTTGAAAAGATAGTCGGCTACGAGAGCGCTGAGTACCGCATCACCCAAATATTCCAATCGTTCATTATTCTCATCTGCTCCTTCACGAACGGAACGGTGCGTCAATGCCGTTTTGTAAAGCGAGAGATTTTTGGGATTGAATCCCAGAATATTGGTAAGCTCCTTTTTAAAGGATGAGCCTGCGTGTTTCTTAAAAAGATTAGTAAAAAAATCCACAGATTTCAAGCTACGAAAAAAAGTTGAAAAGTATAATAGTTCTCAGTTATTAGAGATCAATTAAATAACTTTTGATCGGGGTTAGCCTGCTGCTTTATTAACCCTTATATTTTTTTACTATTACACACGCATTATGACCGCCAAAGCCAAAAGTATTGCTCAGTGCGGCATTCACGGTTCGTTGCTGCGCCTTATTAAATGTAAAGTTCAGTTTCGGATCAAGGTCCGGATCATCCGTAAAATGGTTGATTGTGGGCGGGACAATATCATGCATAACGGCCTTTATACAAGCAATGGCTTCTATTACACCGGCGGCACCAAGGCAATGCCCGGTCATGCTTTTAGTAGCGCTGATATTTAGTTTATAGGCATGCTCGCCAAACACATGAAGTATCGCTTTGGTTTCTGCAATATCACCCAATGGAGTTGAGGTACCGTGGGTATTAATGTAATCGATTTCTTCCGGCTTCATGCCTGCATCGTCTAACGCGGCCAGCATCACGTTCTTAGCACCCAATCCCTCGGGGTGCGGCGCAGTGATATGATGCGCATCGGCCGAAGCGCCACCACCCACTACTTCGCAAATAATATTTGCGTTGCGGGCTTTAGCATGCTCGAGTTCTTCCAATACCAGAACCCCGGCAGCTTCTCCCATGATGAATCCATCCCGGTCTTTGTCATAAGGACGGCTGGCTGTTTTAGGATCGTCATTTCTTTCGCTCATTGCCTTCATCGCATTGAAGCCCCCTACACCTGCTTCGCTGATAACAGCTTCGCTTCCGCCTGTGAGAATGATGTCAGCCTTTCCCAATCGCAATAACATCACTGCATCAAGAATTGCATTGGTGCTGCTGGCGCAGGCACTCACCACGGCATAGTTGGGACCCCGCAGGTTATGCCGCATACTGATCTGCCCCGCGGCTATATCCAAAATCATTTTAGGAATAAAGAATGGATTGAATCGCGGCGTACCATCGCCTTTAGCGAATTCAGTGACCTCGTTTTGAAAAGTGATCAGCCCACCGATACCACTTCCAAAAACAACACCCACCCTGTCCGGGTTAGTATTTTGCTTATTAAGACCGGCATCGGTCATTGCCTGGTCACTGGCAACCAGGGCCAATTGTGTAAAGCGATCAATCTTTCTTGCCTCTTTTTTGTCGATGAACTGAACCGGATCAAAATTTTTTACTTCGCAGGCAAATTTTGTACGAAACTTACTGGCATCAAAAAGCGTGATCATATCGGCACCTGATACACCATTTATAAGGCCGGTCCAATATTCATCAACCGTGTTACCCAGCGGCGTAAGAGCTCCCATTCCTGTAACAACTACTCTCTTTAATTCCATATAGTTTGTTCAGCTTTTTATGTACTAATTTCTATCGTTGTTAGCCGCATAAAATGTTCAAAAAATTAATTGCCTGAAGACCCCTTGAATTTTTATGACTCGCTTCGTTATTCAAGATTAAAACCGCCTTCGCTCCGGTATTTGTTCTTACTATACCGAATTCCGAAGGCGGGTCCATTTTATTTCCTGTCTGCCGGCAAGCAGGCACTCCATCAATCGTTTCCAAAGTCGAAACGAGATGCATCACGTGGATTATTTAGCATGCTCTTCCAGGTAAGCTACTGCCTGGCCCACTGTAGTAATGGTTTCAGCCTGCTCATCAGGAATAGAGATGTTGAATTCTTTTTCGAATTC
>WUUC01217565.1_pt1 | contig 15807 bp, 14 predicted proteins | sample 6278441 | NCBI WGS metagenome assembly WUUC01 (sample SAMN13675441, study PRJNA597444) | soil metagenome | isolation source: soil | place: USA: Washington | collected 2017-10
GGAGTGATCATAAATGCCCTTATACACTCGAAAACTACCGGAGTAAAGATAATTTTTAGGTATAAGGGGTGAAGTTATTCTAAGTTCTGACCATTGACTTCCTATTACGTCTAACTCTCGATCTACATCAACAACTTATTCTCTTATGCATTCATGCCTCTTAAAGTAGCAAATATTTGATTTGTGACAATCGATTTCCAAAACTCTATCTAGCTGAAGTCTCAAGAGATATATTTATCCAACACACACTGTTATACTTTTCAGGCATAAAGTATAATAACGATGTGTTTAACGCTACGAAAGTATCATAAGATGCAACTCCAAGATTTTACTGAGGATAAATCCGGTCGACTGATCAAGAACGCGAAAGGGTACTGGGCTTTCGTGCCTGACCCCTTACCTCCGAGACTCGAATTATCATGGGATTTAGTCCGGCGATTGTCGGAGGCCGACCAAGCGCTAAGTGAACTGGCTGGCGTAGCGCGCACGCTCCCGAATCCGCATCTGCTCATCAACCCTTTCATCAGAAGGGAAGCAGTTCTCTCCAGTCGCATCGAGGGGACTCAGGCATCGTTCTCCGACCTATTGTTTTTTGAAGCTTCGGAGATGACCGAACAGCGAATGCCGGACGTGCGAGAAGTATCCAACTACGTGAGGGCTCTCGAATACGGGCAGGAGCGGTTGAAGACTTTGCCGATCAGCTTGAGGCTCATCAGGGAGATTCACGAACGGTTGATGACCGGGGTGCGCGGCGAGCACCTGACGCCGGGAGAGTTCCGCCGCTCACAGAACTGGATCGGGCCGCCGTGCTGCACGCTCATGGACGCCGTTTATGTCCCCCCGCCCGAACCGGAGATGAAAGAGTGCTTGAGCGAGCTTGAGAAATACCTCCACGCCGAATCTTCGCTCCCGCTGCTCATACGACAGGCGCTCGTCCACTATCAGTTCGAGAGCATCCACCCATTTCTCGACGGCAACGGAAGGGTCGGGCGGCTGCTGCTGACAATTCTGCTCTGCACTGAGGGGCCGCTGCCGCAACCGCTCCTCTACCTGAGCGCCTTTTTCGAGCGCCACCGTCAGGACTATTACCGTCTGCTCCTGGCTGTTAGCCAGAAGGGAGCATGGGACGAATGGGTAAATTTCTTTCTGCGCGGCGTGGCGGAACAATCGCGGGACGCGATCAAGCGTTCGAGCCAGTTGCTCGACCTGTGGCACAGTTATCGGCAGCGGTTGCAATCGGCGCGTGCTTCGGCGTTGACCATCAGATTAATTGACGAGTTGTTCTTGTTCCCGGCGGTCAGCATCCCGAAGGCCGCGAGGCTGTTGGGAGTGACGCAGCGCACGGCACAACTCAACGTGGAGAAAGTAGTGTCTGCCGGCATCTTGAAGGAAGCGACGGGAAGGCAGCGCAACCGCATCTTCATCGCCCCCGAGATCATCCACATCATTGAGGCGCAGGAAGCGTAAACAGATTTGTTGGAGAGTGACGCCTAATGAAGATAAGAGCAAGGCTATTGAAGGCGCGGTATGAAGGAGTTGTTAGGTCGCGAGGTTCCTAGAAAGCACAATAATCAAATATGAATTAATAGGTTAGACTTAGATGAGGGGTCACCTGGCTTTTGAGTTTTGCTCCATCTGTGGAGCTGTATTACGCGGATGGCATAGGCCTTTTCCGTCTTACGCTAAACGAAACCGACTGGCAACCGGTCGCAAGTAAATCTTAATCTTCACGCCGAAGAGAAATAATGCGTTCTTTATCGTATTCATTGCTGGATGCCATTATATGGATAAACGCATGAACCCTCAGCCAGGACTGCTCGGCGTCCTCAGGGAGGCTATAAAGGCAGTCCCTGCTGTCAAATTTGCCTTGGGGGTGGCGGGCGTCGCTGCGGCCTTCGCCCTTGTTAGGGGATTCATCTCAGACATGAGGGTTGCCTTTATTGGCATCCTAGTGATGTTCGTGTTGATGTTCCTGTTGGTTATCTTCTCTGCTTTCTCGAAGACCGCCGCCAAAGATCTACGTATTTTCATCCTCCCCGTGGCATGGACTTTCGTCGGACTGACGATTGTAGTTCCTATACTCTTGGTCGCAAGCCTTTTTTTCGGATGGCCGCTTCCATTGAAATCTTATATACCGGGCGGGTCTATCGCCCCGGCAGCCAGCCCGACTCAGACTACAACCCCAACGCCGATTGTGCAGTCAGCCGCTACACCGCCCACAGCGTTGCCCGTCACGCCGACGCCTGCAACTCAAGCCCCCATCAGACCAGAACCTTCACCCCTGCGTGGTCAAGATCAGAGCACATCGGTGGCTAGGCGGATGCCGAATTACGTCGGCCGTGCTCGCTCCCTTTACGCCAAAGGAAAATACAAAGAGGCTATAAACGAGTGTGACAAGGCTCTCCGGATAAACCCTAACAACGGGGAGGCGGCAGCTTTGAAAAGACAGATTGCAAGGACAATAGAGATCCTGAACCGACAGTAAGCACTGTACCATCTGGATGATGTGCTTTCTGAACTCACAACAATTAATTGCTGGCCTCGACCTCTCGGAGTTTCGCTTCGACCTTCTGACGTATCGCTGGATCGTCCGCGAGTTGAACCGCCTTCTTCAGATTGAGAAGAGCTCGTTCCTTATCTTTCATCTTTGCGTAAACGCTCCCGCGGTACAGGTACGCCCGCGCGGAATTGGGCATGAGTTTTAAACCCACGTCGAATTCCTTCAAGGCCTTATCAAATTCACCATTACCTTCGTGCTCAAGCCCCTTTGCCAAGTGCCCCAAGGCGGAAGCCTCCCGGTAACGTTGAGCGAGTTCAAAGCCTTTCTCAAATTTGTGAGAGAGTTCGTAATCCTCCACAGCCTGATCGATCATTCCCTTGTGCTCATAAGCCTGGGCCCTCGACAGGTAAAAATTTGGGTCGCCTGCTTTCAGCCTGATGGCTGTCGTGTATTCTGAGATGGCCTTGTCGTATTCACCCTTCGCCTCGTAGAGTTTAGCGCGGTCGTAGTAATTAAACGCGTTGTCCGGCTCCAACTCAACGGACCGGTTATAATCCCGCAACGCCAAATCCAGTTCTCCCTTCCGCCGGTAGACATCGCCACGAGACGCGTATGGCTGGGCCGCTTTCGGGTTGAGCCTTATCGCCAACTCGAAGTTTTTTAATGCGCCCCCCAAGTCGTCCTTGAGGAGGGCTTCCGAGCCTCGCCTGATGAGTGTATTAATGGCCAAGTCTAGGTGTAAGCGGGAGAGTTCTGGGGTACGTATTAACTTCAACCCACGCTGATAATCTTCGTAAGCCCGATCCATTTCTCCCGTTAAGATGTAGACTTCGGCGCGTGAGAGGTAAGCGGTATCATTATTGGGGGCCAACCCTATGGCCTTGTCGTAATCAAGCACCGCCATCTTAAGCTCGCCCTTCCTGACGTACACGTCTCCGCGGGAGAGATAGTAGCCTGCCTCGTTTGGAGCAAGCTCTATCGCCTTGTTGGAGTCCTCCAATGCCAGCTCATACTTCCCCTTGAGCCGATACGCGAAGGCACGGTCGTGATAATGCGACGCCTCCTTAGGCTCTCTCCTGACGACCTCCGTGTAATCTATTAAGGCGCGGTCGTAGTCTTTTCTGTCCAGGTTGTAGCGAGCGCGGTCAAGGTATACGTCAATATTATCTGGGCGTAATCTAACTACCTTGTCAAAGTCAGCTAGAGCCCGCGCGTGGTCTCCGCGCCTTTCGAAAACACGCGCCCTAGCTGAATATGCAGGCGCATACTCCGGCCGGAGTTTTATCGCCTGATCGAAATCGGACGCGGCTTTCACAAGATCGCCCTTCCACTTATAAGACATGCCCCGCGACACGTAGAGTTCAGGTTCGCTTGGGTTCAGTTTGAGGGCATGACTATAGTCAGCGATGGCCTTTTCGTAGTCCTCTTTATTGTCATAGAGGCTCGCCCGAAGCGCGTAAAACCAAGCATCGTCGGGCCGCAGCCGGATTGCCCTACTCAGATCCGCAATGGCTGCGTCGTAACGCTTCGCCGAGTCGTGTATGAACGCCTTGAATGCCAGCATGTAAGGTGCGATGTCAGGTTCGAGGTTTATAACCTGTTCCAACTCACTCACGGCTTCCGCGTCGTCGCCCCTAAGGTAATGAGCGTATGCGCGGATGTAATGTCTGCTGGCCTCCCGCATTTGCGACTCGGCCACGCGGATGGCGTGGTCGAAGTCTGCGGCGGCAAGTTTGTTCTCTCCGGTCTCCTTGTAAGCGGCACCGCGCATCAGATAAGCAATGGGATTCTCTGGCTCAAGCTCAAGACAGCGAGTGAAATCAGATACCGCCTGCGCGGGCTTATTCTTTAATGCCCACACTAGGCCGCGCATCAGGTAAGCTCCTGACTTCTTAGGATCTAATTTGATGGCCTGTTCGAGGTCGGCGAGCACGAGGTCCATGTCACTATTGCTGGATAAGGCTTGTTTCAGAAAGTGAGCAGCCCCGCGGTAGAAGTAGACATCAGCCGGGTTGATCATCGTCGCCGGGACGGCGCTCTGCGTCAGCGCCTTGTTGAACCTGCTGATTGCGCCTTCGAAATCCTGTGCCTCTAACCGGGCAAGCCCAACTGTAACGAGGGTCACATAAGTCATCTCGCTGGCGACCCGTAGCTGTACGTTAAAACTCTCAATCTCAGACGTGGGCAATATGAGCCTCTGTCTCTCCCTGAGAATTATAAAGTTTCTAGGCTTCTGAAGCAGTTGGCAGTGAAAGTTCACGAGGAAGTTCTCGTTCGTTCTGGTGTACCAGCCCCAGAGAACGATACTCGCCCCGTGCTCCTTCCCGGCCGCTATGGCTGCTGCTTCGCCCTGCTGGGACGTAATAGGAGCGCTTAAAGCCCGGATTTCGATGCCCGGATACTCCTGAGTCGCCTCCCTGAGATGTTCGATCAGTATCTCGGTAAAGGCAACGTCCTGCCCGTTGACGCTCTTAAAATCGGCGACCAAGATAAGAGTCTTCTCCGGGTCGGGGGAGCTAACACTTAGCGCTGGCTTGGGCCTGACTGCATCAAGCAGTGCCTGAATAGTTGCCCTACCCGCACCTAACTTACGCAGATGCTCTAGGATGTTATCGTCAGGGCGGAAGGCGATTCCGCCGCGCTTTATTTCGCCAGCGATGGCCCCGTCGGGTGTGTTGTTCTTTACTAGGTCTTCGATCTGGGTGAGGGTAAGCGGTCGCGCCTCGCGGACTTGGCTCGATTGAGAGCTGGGCCGCGCCGCCCTCAATGTGGAAGTCGCCGGGATAGCAAAAACCCAGAGAGGTAAGTGGAGGAATATAAAGGCTAATAACGAGGTCTTCATGCCACCATATTATATCTGGCGCGGCAGTATTACAGTAAATGGGTTGAAGCGAAGTGGCCTAACGGCAGGCTCTGCTATGCATCGACATCGAAGAAGTTCTCAACAAATTTCGTCTGCCGCGTCAAGTCTCTGACCCTATCTTTTCACCTGCCCCTTCCTCATCGTGTAGAGTGCTTCAACTCCTTCAATTGTAGCTCAGCCGTGTGGAAGGGGCGGAGGCACTGGCACGCCCTCTAAATCTAAGGATAGCCCGGCGGTCTTGTTCGCAGTCGGGTGAAAGACAATGCCTCTTCTGCGAATCTTCGCCGAAGAAGCTTTGTCCTTTGCCGCCCGTCTCTTCCGTCCGCGGTAGGAATTCTAGCCAAATTCTCAAGCTGATGAGGGTAAGGAACCTTACGTTTTGTTCGTACTTCTACGCCTGTACGGAGCGGGTCGTTTAGTCTGATCGCTACTCAGAGTAAGTAAGAGTGCCGAGGAAATTAGGAGGAGAACTTACGATTTTATCATGTCCGGTAACTATAAACTTGCACTAGAGTCTCCCAAATTTTTGTTGGCGTGCCTGTCTAGAGTGGATTAGACTTTTTTTAATTGTTTTCTGAGATGCTCAATAATTGTCTCGGCATTCTTGCGGTCCTCTGGATCGGAAGAGAGCTCGAGCACTCTGGTTAAGTCAGCGATGGCGTTCTTTCGATCTGAGATGGCTGCGTAGGCGAGGCCGCGCATTAGATAGGCGGGGGCATGACTGGGATGAACCTGGAGGGTCTGGGTAAGCTCCTTTATTACCTGATTGTACTGGCCTTCGGCGATGAGAAGAGCGGCTACACGCATGTGTGACTGGACATCTTGGGGCTTGAGTTTTACTACTTCCCTGAAATCCTCGATAGCCTTGTTATTTTGACCGAGCATTTTATAGTTATGTCCGCGGTGAGCATATGCCTCAGCTTCTCTAGGCATTAACACGACAGCTTTATCGAAGTATGGAATAGCCTCACGGAACTCCTCTTTGTTGTGATGAATAACCCCTCGGACGAGATGGCTATTACCGCTGAGCGGGTTTAGGCGAATCGATTCGTCAAGATCGCGGGCCGCTTGCTTGAAATCTTTCTTTAACAGGAAGATTCCCCCGCGGCCTCTGTAAGCGCCAGCATGTGAACGGTCAATGGCTATTGCTGTGGTGTAACTGTTGATGGCCTGGTCGGTGTCATCCAGACCGGCATAAGCGTCACCGAGGTCTACATGGAGGAGGGCACTATTCAAGCCTAGTTCGACAGCCCGATTGTAGTTAGAAATCGCGGACTTAAAATCTTCTTTCTTATAGTAAATGTAGCCCCGTGACCAATATCCTTGGCGACCGTCAGGGAATAATCCGAGAGCCCGTTTTACGTCCGCGAAGGCAAGGTCAAATTGCCCCCTCTCCGTGTAGGCGGCGGCACGGTCTAGAAGTAAGTTGAAAATGATGGTGTCGTGCAGTTCCTTGCTTATCAGCTTGCCGAAGTGTGTAATAACCTGAGCGTAGTCTTCTTCAAGAGAGGCTATTGTGCCGCTGTAAAGATGGAATAAAATAGTGTCGGGATCATGTTCGACCAGTTTTAACGCTGCCTTGTAATTCTCAATGGCCCTTTCCTTATTTCCGGAAAGGAGATAAACGCTTCCCAGATTAAAGTAAAACTGCGGCTGTCCTTTCTTAATTTTAATCGCCTTTTCGCAATCTTCCGAAGCGGAAGCAAATTCTTTCATCATTGAACGCGCGAGACACCGCATGGTGTAAGCGTGTGCGTAATTATTGCCCTTAGCGTCGATTACTCTTTCAAGGTCTTCCAAGGCGCCACCCGGCACTTGGTCAAGAAGAGCCGTCGAGTGCATCAGGAGTGCGGTGGCGCGGAGAAAGTAGGCGTCTGAGATGAGGTCTGTTTGTTGTGTGCCGCCGTACTGTAGGATGGCGGTTGTGAACAGGTTGGCGGCCCTTTCAAGATCATCTGCTTTTAGATGTGCAAGGCCTAAGGTAAAGAAGGTTAAGTATGATACCCCCTTACTTAAGGGAATTTGCAATTGGAAAAAATCTGAAAGGGGCACGATTACCGTTTGCTTTTCGCTGAGACGCGTCTCGGTGAACTGGAGTAAAGTCGAGGGCTCGATCAGCATCTGAAAATGGACACTTAACAACAATTCCTTGCCGTCCGTGTTGTACCACCCCCACACGACCATGCTGCCGTCATGTTCTTTACCCTTTTCACTTGCGAATTTCCTGCCCTGCTGCCCGGAGATGGACTCTCCTAAGGGTACAACTTCTATATTGGGATAATCTCTTACGGCTTCACCCAGTTCGCCCATAATCAACTCGGTGACGCTGGAGCCTTTAATCTCCGGCCCTTGAAAATCGGCAACGAGGATTCTGATCCGGGAAGGTAGTTTATAGCGTGCAGCGTATGGGTGGCCGGGAGAGTTCCGTCTAAGATATTCAAGCGCGCGGATTGTCCCCGGCCCGGCTCCCATCTTCCGGAGGTCAGTGATGACGAGATCGGTGATCGGAAAATTAACACCATACCTACGTATCTCGACGGCGATGGCTTGATCTTGTGCCTCTGCGTCCTTCACGCTGGCGGACGGGTTCTGAATCAGTTCCTTGATCTTGATGAGACTTAGCGGTTTTGAATTCGACTTCGTTTGTTGCAGGGCAATGCTGGATTTGATTTGGAGTACAGTGTGACTCAGGGATGCGAGGGAATTCGTTAATAAAATGAGGATTGCTAGAGAGAAGCGCATGCAAAAAATATATTGTTATAAGCAGCTATTTAAAAGTATTTAATCGCTCACGGACCGGGAATGAGTGCCTGATCGTCTCGGGCGAGGCACCGCGCCTGAAGGCGTAGACTAGCGAGTCAAGCGAGACGCGCGTGCCACCGACCCAGTAGCCCCCATCGCGTTGTTCGACGTATGTTTTCTCCACCGTCATTTTCTCCTGTCGCCGGTCGGTAATATTACCCTTACTGGGAGATACTTATAACATCATTCCAGCCGCAGCAGACTCGAATGGGCGTCTGTAGCGACAGCCAATAATACCTTTACTATGCGTTCGGTGCTTTTGCTTTACAAGAGGCAAATATGAAAGAAACAGAGTATTCAGTGGGATTTGAATTGATGAACGGCAGCATCACCGCATGGTCATCGCTTGAGGATCGTGAGCAATATCCATTTGGAGAAGATGAATTTAACCGATTCTTCCAAAAGTTTTTTAATATGTCTTTCAAGTTCCCTGGCGATTTCGGTTGCATTCTAATTTACGATGCTAAAGAGAACGCTCCAAGGCACTCCTATGCCATTGGATGGCTTTTTGCTGAGAACATGGACGAATTTAATAGCTACTTCAATAACACAGGTGAATTCCCTAATAAACTGGGTGAAATTATGTTTGAATATGGTGGGACTATCGACACGCCCCGTATTACTGTAAAGAGCTTCTGAACATTTCGAAACTATATTCAAGGAGAAGCCATGAGTAATGGGAAATGGGAAATCGAGGGGAACATTATCGAGGGTGCCGCAGATGGAAAATGGCACCACCAAGTGAATGTTGCCGCCGATAAAAGTACATATAGATGTGTGCGTTGCCAGCACATGGAACAGGTTGAGCTTTGCTCAAGATGCAACGGTCCGTGGTTTACCGGAACATATCATAATGGTGAACTGGCGCTTCTATGTATGAGTTGTCAGTTACCAAAAGAGGCTTGGACTTGTCCTCAATGTGGAACAAGGAATCCAGTTCGCCATGCGTTTGGCAAACTCAAATCAGGACCGTGTTTTATTGCAACGGCAGCCTTTGAGGGAGTACAGGTTCCCGAAGTCATATTCTTACGTCGTTTTCGGGATAACACCCTTTCAGGATATAAAGTTGGCAGAGGGTTTATTTCTGTCTATCAAAGAATGTCTCCGCCATTAGCAAGGATTATTTCGCGTTCACAGTTACTTAAGCGAGTATCTCGGTCATTACTTAGAACGATCATTAAGGCTTTACAGAAATAGATCATCAACATAAAGGAGCTAACTAAAATGGCAGAATGCAAAGGATGTAAAGGAACAGGACGATGTCACGGATGTAAAGGAAGCGGCAAGGACGGTCTATTCAAGACTTGTACGACGTGCCACGGAAATAAAAGATGCACCGTTTGCAATGGCAAGGGCGTTCAGCCTAAATAATCTGAGCCGAAATGGGCAATATCTACGACTCTCCAGCGTGGTGAACAGTGGTCGGGCGTATCGAAAGTTGAAGCCTTCACGGAATATTCTCTCCATCGTGCTCAGGGCGCAACGCAGCAGTTCCTGCGTCGAGTCGGTCGGATAAACGAGCGTGTGCGTACCGGCTTTGTAATACTGCGGGCCATCGGCAAACCCGTCGGTGTGCACAAAGACGGTAATCACACCCGCCCCCAATCGCCCGCGGCGGAAGTTTCTCGGCCACCCGCGTCGTGAAGTACGCCACGTCCTCACGAAGACTACCTGTTGCTGCACAGGTTCATAGCCATGGATGAGCGCAGCTAATTGTGGCAGAGGTGCAAATGTATGGAGCCCCTTTTCCATAACGGCCTGCTCGACGAATACCTTGAGGGCGTGATGCGTAATGCCCGGTAGTGTTGCAAAGATTATTTTGAGGCGGGAAGGATTGACGGGGTGTTTCTATTAGACAGTGTTGCAAAAATTATTGTAGAGCATAGAAGGTCACGAGCGACTCATTCCATGTCGCAAGAGGGAATCCAGAACCGGCTGTCTGTTCTGTTGTCGCTGGTTGCTCCGTGAAAGCTGCCAAGCCGGGGTGTGAGCTATATACTCAACTCCCTAGTCCTTTCCAAATCCCTGACGTTTCCATCGGCGTAGGTGTTGACGCGCACAAATTCTCACTGCAATTTAGTTATAACGAATGTTATAATCCCATCGTTTGGATTCTGGTCTGGGGAGTAAGCAGGTATGGCAACATTAAAAGTTACGACTGTTGGTAATTCAGTTGGAGTAGTCTTCCCGAAAGAACTATTGGAAAAGCTCCGTGTGCAAAAGGGCGACCTCCTCTACGTCACCGAAACTCCCGACGGCATTCGCATCACTCCTTACGACCCAGCCTTCGCCGCGCAGATGGAACTGGCCGAACGAGTCATGCGTGAAGACCGTGACGCCCTCCGGAAACTCGCCGAATGACTGTGCCGAAGAATGTTGTCTGGGTGCGTGAGGATGTGGTGCTCGCCGTCCACCTGCGGCAGTTGGCCGAACACGGCGGCGGCGAAGGTATCCGCGATGAGGGGCTGCTCCAATCCGCTCTGGCACGACCGCAAAACCTGCTGGCCTACGGCGACCCACCGCCTGACCTTGCTAGTCTGGCCGCCGCGTACGCTTACGGCATTGCACGTAACCATCCGTTTATCGATGGGAACAAGCGCATGGCGCTGACTGTGGCCAGACTCTTTCTGCTGCTGAACGGTATCGACTTGGTGGCCACGCAAGAGGAGAAATATTCGACCTTTCTCGCACTCGCTGCCGGTCAGTTGTCGGAAGAAGATGTAGCGAATTGGGTGAGAGCACATCTCGACAGCGTAAGTAAAGAGGATGAATAGTACTAGTCGTCAGCTTCAATATGAGTGATTTCGCCGCGACAGAGAAGTTCGGCGTTACTACAATCAAGCCGCTACATAAACGCGACATAAAAAGAGATCTCACGTCCCTGCCAGTAAATCCTCCTTGTCTCATTGTTATCCCCTTGAAAAATGCAAAACGGGAGTGCGCCCGGCAATGATCAAGCTTCTCACATCTTTCGAATGATGATTGTTTTAGGCTTGAGAGAGCTGTCGCTCACACAAATGCGCGATTCCTGTAAACACACCTAAAGATCGAGATGGTGTGCTTAGGTTTCGCCTTAACCTGCACCCGCCATAAGGTACACAAGAGGCTCCTTCGCGTACCCATGCCTAGAGTGCGAAAAGCGGTTTTCTTAGCCTTCACAACTCCAGCGGGCTCCTCATTCCTCTGCCGCTTTTATTCAGTACGTGCGTGTAACTGGTCCGAAAGTAATAATCATCGAGAGCGTTATAGTACGTATTAAGGATTGGGCGTTATAATTGCCCACGCGACGGAGGCGCGCTCTTCTGGGCTGGCGGCCCGCCTACGCCGACCTTAACTCCATCATTCAATCCGACTGGGACTAGCAGACTACGGCTTGGTGCCTGAACGATTCCGGGGCACGAGCCGAAGACAAGAAGCGGCGAGTGCTCCACCGCGCCCGACTTCCGGCCTCATCAATCACAAGGAAAGGTAAAGAGAACCGAATGAGGATACTCGTGACTGGCGGAGCCGGCTTCATCGGCTCCCATTTGTGCGAGCGGCTCTTGTGTGACGGCCACGAGGTCATCTGCCTCGACAACTTCTTCACGGGCCGCCGCGACAACGTCCTCCACCTACTTGATGACAAACGCTTCGAGCTTTTGCGCCACGACGTGGTCGAACCCGTTTTGCTCAAAGTCGAGCAGATTTACAATCTCGCCTGCCCAGCCTCGCCGGTTCACTACCAATACAACCCGACTAAGACCGTCAAGACGAACGTCATGGGCACGATCAACATGCTCGGTCTCGCCAAGCGCGTCCGCGCCAGAATACTCCAAGCCTCCACCTCTGAGGTCTACGGCGACCCGGAAATCCACCCCCAGCCCGAGAGCTACTGGGGCCACGTCAATCCGGTCGGAATCCGTTCATGTTACGACGAGGGGAAGCGGATCGCGGAGACCTTGATGATGGATTACCACCGGCAGTACAGAGTGGACACGCGTATCATCAGAATCTTCAACTGTTACGGGCCGAGGATGCTGGAAAACGACGGGCGCGTTGTGTCGAACTTCATCGTGCAGGCTCTGCACGGCGATGAGTTAACGATCTACGGCGACGGGAAGCAGACGCGCTCCTTTTGCTACGTGGATGATCTTGTCGAAGGCATGGTCCGTTTGATGAACGTCGAGCGCAGCCCGTCGCTGGCCGTCAGCGTGCATGATCCCGTCAATGTTGGCAACCCCCGGGAATTCACGATGCTGGAGCTGGCCGAAGAGATTTCGAGGGCAGCGGGTGTGGAGCTTAAGACACGCTTCTACCCACTCCCGCAGGACGACCCCCGCCAGCGTCGGCCCCTCATCACGCGCGCCAAAGAGCTTCTCGACTGGTCGCCCTCCATCCCGCTCCGCGAGGGTCTTAGGTGCACCATTGATTACTTCGCCAAAAGAATCAGGGCCGACTAATAACACAGCCGCGCGACATTATGCGATTCCTGTAAGAGCAGGTAACATTGAACTTGGCGAGGATATTGGCGGGTGTAGTTCAGAGTTACGGTCACGGCGAGCTTGCGCTCCAACAGGTGCATGTTGTCCATCGGTGACACCTCCTTTCAAGACGCACTGGCCAGTGGTCTTGCTCAACATAGTGGCAGGGTGGCCTGTTATGCGGGTTCATAGGTTGTGTTGCAGAAATTATTTCGGGGTGAGAAGAGACTCAGTTGGGCATTTCGTTAGGCCGCGATGCAGAAGAGCTCCCGACGAACTTCGCCTGCCCTGCTGAGTCTCTGCCGTCTAACCTTTTCACTTACCCCTCCCGCATCATGTGCATGACTTCGATCCTTTCCAGCGTCCGCTCCGCAGCGTGAAAGGAGCGGCAAGCACCAGCGCTGCTCGCCACTTCCTCCGTATGGCCCTATCGTCTTGTTCGATGACATTATTCATGTATTTAACTCGCCGCAGTTTATAGTCGCAAGGAAGAACTTTCTCCCTCACCGAGGCCGCGAAAGCCTCCGGGTAAGAGGCATGCTTGTCCGTGCCGATGGTGAAGGGTAGCCGCCTGTGGTCGGCCCTTATCAGCTTTTTGAAGAAGCGTCTTGCCGCTGAAACGTCGCGCTTCGCACTCAACATAAACTCGATCCTGCATCCTGTGGAATCGACGGCGCGATACAAGTATTTCCATTCCCTGCTGACCTTCACAGATGTCTCATCAAGGCGGTAAGATGTGCCGCTCGTCTTTAGGTGAGGCCGTATACGGGCTTCTAAAGAGTGCGGATAAACTGCTTCAATGGGGAGTGTGAAGTGAGCCTCATGGACGGGCGTGCCCGGATTGATAGGTGATCTCGGCTCGACGTCCTTGATCCAGCGATGAACGGTTCGACACGGATTACGAGGGCACGATCTCATGAGCGGAAGCAGCGGGCGGATCAGTGTTCGAGCGGGCGGACTCGTGACGCTAAAGTAGAGATGTGCCTGACATTGGTGCCTACTTCATAGATGTTGCGAAAACTGAGTTAAGACACACGAAGGTCGCGCGTCTCCTGCTACTTGAGTTTGTAATTCGTATTGTTGACCTTGCTATAGCATCTGTTGGTTGGGAATTAAATGCACATTGTATTCGGTATTGAACGCTATTGGCCTGCTTCTGGCGGGGCCGAGGCATATGTAAGGTCAATTGCAAAGGAGTTATCTACACGTCACCGCATTACGGTTATTAGTCTTGTCAGAGATGACGCCCCAATGACACCCATACGTCGTAGTTTAAAGTTACCGAATCTATCAGTTACATCAGATGAGCAAGTAAATATAAAACCGTTAAGTATTGGCATCCGTGAACGATTGTTGCTTGCTCCCATTCTTATTGAGATGCTTCCTCACCGAAGCCATAATACATATACACGAATGCGGGCCTTTGTATTGCGACATTTTGCGCGCGTGGTATTGCCGAACTTCATAGAAGCACTCGGTGAGGCCGACCTAATACATACTGTCGCCCCATGGGAGATGTCTTATCTGGCCCAGCTTGCTTCAGCGAAATTGGGAATACCCCATGTGGTTACCGGTCTAATGCATCCTGGCTATTGGGCAGATGATTCACAAAGCGTAGCGCTCTTTAAACATTGCGATGTTGTCATCGCTTTGCTTAAGGCAGAGAGAGACGCATACCTGCGTGCGGGGATTCCCCCACAAGTTATAAAAGTAGTAGGTGTGCCCGCCCCTTTCACAACATATGCAGATAAAAGTCTATTTCACCAAAAATATCCAACACAGGGGTCGATCATTCTCTTTCTAGGAGTGAAGCGTTGGTACAAAGGTTGTGATATTTTGCTTGAATCTGCTCCATATGTTTGGCACAAGTTTCCAGATGCAAGCTTTGTGTTCTTGGGGCCACGGTCAAATGAGTCGAGAAATCTGTTCTCACAAGTAGTTGATCCTCGAGTTATAGAAGACGATAAAGTATCTGATGAACTAAAGAATTCCGCTCTCGCTGCATGCAACATTGTCTGCTTGCCATCTGCTACAGAAATCATGCCAAACGTAATTCTTGAGGCTTGGATGGCAGGAAAACCCGTAATTACTAGCGACATCCCGGCACTTGCTGAATTGGTTACGGTAGGAGGTCTTACCACTACGAGAACACCAACGGCGCTTGCTGATGCAATTATTAGAATGCTTGAAAACCCTGGCTTGGCTGAGCGCATGGGCATAGAGGGACGCAAAAAGGCGATGCAGGATTTTTCCGCTCTACGTATTACGAGCGCGTTGGAGGATATATATTTTGAAGTCAGTGGCAAAGAGGCAACCATTTGATTGGTTTGGCACCCGAGTCCTCATAACTGGCGCGGCAGGATTTGTGGGTAGCCACCTTAGTGAGCGATTAGCTCAACTCGGTGCTGAACTAACGCTGGTTGATGATTACTCGAACGCAACGCTGTCGCGAGAACAGTTGCTGTCTAACCAGCCCATTTCTCAAATGCATGTGTGTAGCCCTGAACTAATTCACATGCTAAACGTCGTATGTCCGCATGTAATCTTCCATTTGGCAGGTTATGCATATGCAGCCGGATCTGTGGATGAACCGGTGTGTGACATGAATGGTAACTTGGTAAGCACTTTTGAATTATTGGAAGCACTGAGAAGCATACGCTTCTCAGGTCTATTAGTTTATGCATCATCGGCAGCTGTGTACGGTGAGCCTCAGTCCTTGCCTATGACGGAAGAACATCCAACGCATCCTATATCTCCTTATGGTGTAAGCAAGCTTGCAGCTGAGCGGTATGTGTCAGTTTATTCATCACTCTACCATATTCCAGCAGTGGCAGTCCGATCCTTTTCTATCTACGGTCCGAGGCAGCGCAAGCAGGTCGTGTACGACTTGATCACGAAGATGAGAAACCACGCACCCGCGACACTACTCGGAGACGGAACACAGATCCGGGATCTGATTTATATTTCTGATGCAGTTGAGGCAATGCTCCTTACGGCCAGACGAGGACTGCCAGATGGATCTGTATACAATCTTTGCTCCGGTATGGGAACCTCTATTAAGCAACTAGCTGAAGAGGTGTCAGAGATACTCCATGTAAATACATCAATTCAGTTCAGTGGAGAAAGACGGGGCGGCGATCCGGAGTGTTGGATCGGATCATCGGCGAAGATCGAGAGTTTAG
>WUUC01170429.1_pt1 | contig 15805 bp, 11 predicted proteins | sample 6278441 | NCBI WGS metagenome assembly WUUC01 (sample SAMN13675441, study PRJNA597444) | soil metagenome | isolation source: soil | place: USA: Washington | collected 2017-10
CTACGACGGTTGAGTAACGACTTGAAGTCGGGGAGAGCGGTATGAGCCCAGATTTTTGGTGGGGGGTAGTGACTGCGACAGGCGCCTGGATGGGTACCGGCGCCATGATCGTGGTGACCTTTGCCTGGATGGTTGGGCGCGAAAGCAGCGGCGGCTGAGCATACCGAAGATGAGTCGTGGCGCGTAAGAAAGGCGAAGTGGTCACGCTCTACTGCACCCACTGCACGTGGAGCACCGAACTTGCGCTCGCTGCCATGCAAGACAGTCAGGTCATCGCCTGCGTGCACTGCAGCTCGCCCATTTACTGGCACGTGTGTCCTACCTGCGGTCTGAAGTTTGTCGGCCAGGAGGCGCCGCACTGCCCGATCTGCGATGGCGATGCCTCACTCGAAGACGTCAGCTTCGATTGACGCAATCGGCCTTCGAGCCAATACCCGCCGTCGTGACCATTTCTGCGTCCGAAGCCTCGTTCGTAGCCGCCGCCGCCGCGCTCGGCGTCACTGTCTCTGAGGAGCAGCGAGCTCGACTCGGCCACTATCTCGATCTTCTTTTCGCGGCCAACGCGCAGTTCAATCTCACAGCCGTCGGAACGATCGATGAAGCGTGGTCGCGTCACGTGCTCGATAGCTTGTCGCTGTGCCCCGCGATGGCGGATGTGCCGCCTGATGCGCTCGTCTTGGATGTTGGTTCGGGCGGCGGTCTGCCGGGTTTTCCTATCGCGATCATGCGCCCCGATCTCCGTGTGACGTTGCTCGAAGCCACCGGTAAGAAGGCGACCTTCCTACGCGACAGCGCTGCAGCACTGCAGCTTGCGAACGTTCAAGTGTCGAGCGAGCGGGCGGAGGAGTACGGGCACGGGCCGATGCGGGAGCGGTTTCAGGTGGTCACTGCCCGCGCCCTCTCGCGTTTGCCTACGCTGCTCGAACTGACCTTGCCGGCACTCCAAGTTGGCGGTCGCTTGCTCGCCATCAAGGGACAGCAAGCAGAACTTGAGATTGAAGAAGCCAAGCGGGCGCTTGCCGTGTTGGGAGGACATGTGGTGTCGCGTGTACGCACCGACACGGGTACGGTGATTCGAATCGATAAAACGGGCCGTACGCCTGCGCGCTATCCGCGCCGTCCGGGCGAACCGAAGCGCGCGCCAATCTTGTAGGCTTGCCCGCAGCGATGGCGGGCAGCGGTGAAGCTGCGTGCTTGTTGATGAGTAAGCGGGCACGACGTGGTAAGCGCTACGTATGAAGGACAGCACGCCTGTCGTGATTCGACGCGACGACTACCGCCCTCCCCCTTATCTCATCGAACGCATCCATCTCTGGTTCGACCTCGATGCCGACGTCACGCGGGTGAGGGCAGAAAGTCTGGTAAGACGCTGCAAGGACTCAGCCGCAGATGCTCCGCTCGTACTCGACGGACAAGTGGCCAGCCTCGAAGGCGTGTACATCGACGGGCGCGCACTTGCTCCCGCCGAGTTCACCCTCGAAGCAGAGTCCTTGACGATCGCAGCTGTTCCCGCTTCGTTCGTGCTGCGCATCGATGTGACTGTGCGTCCGAGCGAGAATACGGCACTCGAGGGCCTCTATGTATCGGGAGGCAACTTCTGCACGCAGTGCGAGGCCGAAGGCTTTCGACGAATCACGTACATGCTCGATCGCCCGGACGTCATGGCGCGATACACGACGACGATTCGCGCCAACAAACGCTTGTATCCAGTGCTGCTCTCGAACGGAAACCTCATCGAACAAGGCGATTTGGACGACGGCCGGCACTTTGCGGCTTGGGAAGATCCGTTTCCCAAGCCGAGCTATTTGTTCGCGTTGGTCGCAGGAGATCTCGCGCGCCGCGCAGACACATTCACGACCCGCAGCGGGCGCGAAGTCGCGCTACACGTTTACGTGGCCGCCGACCAGCTCGAGCAAACGACGCACTGCCTCGCTTCACTGAAGCGAGCCATGAAGTGGGACGAGGATACGTACGGCCGCGAGTACGACCTCGACACTTACATGATCGTGGCCGTGCGCGACTTCAACATGGGGGCGATGGAGAACAAAGGGCTCAACATCTTCAATACGAAATACGTGTTGGCGAGCCCAGATACGGCCACGGACACAGACTTCACCCACGTCGAAGCAGTCGTCGCTCACGAGTACTTTCACAACTGGAGCGGCAATCGCGTGACGTGCCGCGATTGGTTTCAGCTGAGCCTCAAAGAGGGCTTTACCGTTTTTCGCGACCAGGAGTTCTCAGCAGACGTGGGCTCGCGCGCGCTCAAGCGCATTCAAGACGTTGCGCGCCTGCAATCTGTGCAATTTCCGGAGGACCAGGGTCCCACCGCGCACCCCGTTCGACCGGACTCTTACGTCGAGATCAACAACTTCTACACTGCGACGGTCTACGAAAAGGGCGCGGAAGTGGTGCGCATGATCCACACGTTGCTCGGGCCAGAGCGCTTTCGTCGTGGCACCGATTTGTACTTCGAACGACATGATGGCCAAGCAGTGACCTGTGACGACTTCGTTCGTGCCATGGAAGATGCGAGCGGCGTCCACTTGGGCCAGTTTCGGCGTTGGTATGAGCAAGCGGGAACACCAACTCTTCACGTGTCAAGCAGCTACGACGCGGCCAGCGCAACGCTTACGCTGACGCTCACGCAACACTCGGCGCCGACGCCCGGACAACCTCAGAAGCACGCCCTGCACATCCCCGTGCGCACGGCATTGCTGGACGCAGAGGGAAACGAGCTCGCGTGCAGCGTGCGCACCAAGTCGGCGCAACCACGGCGGGAGCACTTGTTAGAGCTCACGGACACCAGCCAGACGTTCGTCTTCGACGGCGTGTCGACGCAACCCACACTGTCCTTACTGCGCGGATTTTCTGCTCCAGTGCGCGTCGAAAGCGAGGAAACGGATCGAGACTTGTTGTTGCGCATGGCGAAGGACGGCGATGCGTACTCGCGCTGGGAGGCGAGTCAGTCGCTCGCGCGCAAACGGATTTTGCAAGTGCTCGCTGCGCTCGAGCGCGGCGACGAACCGCAACTAGACCGCGCTTTCATCGAGGCGTTCCGCAACGCTCTGGCGAGCGACGGTGATCCGCAACTGCTTGCCGCTTCCCTGGTGCTGCCGGGCGAGAGTTTGCTTGCGGACACGCTTGTGGTCGTCGATCCGTCGAACATTCATCATGCGCGCGAGTTCGTGCAGCGCGCCCTCGCGCGCGAAAACGAAGATCTGTTGAGGCAGCGTTACGAAGCTTTGCGCGACCGCGGGTCTTATACGCTCGATGCCGCGGCGATGGGACGCCGTGCCCTCTCGGGACTTTGCTTGCGGTTTTTGACGGCGTTGTCAGAGCGCGACGAGAGCGGCTTGGCGCGGGCACACTTCGAGTCGGCGACCAACATGACGGACGCTATCTTGGCTCTGGCACTGCTCGCAGACGGGAACGCCGCAGCGCGACCAGCCGCCCTGGCCTCGTTTTACGCGCGCTACGAACGCGAGGCGCTGGTCATCGACAAATGGTTCTCCATCCAAGCCATGTCGCGCCGTGAAACCGCCATCGACGATGTGATGGAGCTGACGAAACACCCGGCCTTTTCGCTGGCAAACCCCAATCGAGCGCGAGCCTTATTGGACGCATTTGCAGGTCAGAACCCTTACCGTTTTCACGACCCGTCCGGCCGAGGCTACACGTTCCTGGCCGATCGCGTGCTCGAACTCGATCGCCTCAACCCTCAGGTGGCGGCGCGACTCGCTTTACCTCTGACGCGCTTTCTCCGTCTCGAGCCTGGCCGTCGAACGGCCATGATTTTGGAACTGCAGCGAATGCTAGGCGCCAAAGACTTGTCTCGCGATGTGTACGAGCAAGTGTCGCGCGCGCTGCGAGTCGCGTCCGAGCATGGGTTCTGCGCGACCTAGCGCCGCAACGATCTTTGAAAGCTAGATTGCAAAGGTGCGCAAATGCGGCTGCAAAATAGGGGTGCTGACATCGCTCGCGTTTCCCCCTGTCTTGCTCAGTCTGCAAAAAACCTTGCGCTTCCGCGCGCGGACGCAGAGAATTACCCAAGATGGACCGGGGGACCATCCCCCGTCCTCGTCAACCGATGAGCCTAGCGTCCAAACCAGCCCAGCCGGATGAGTTGATAGGCCAGGTCATCAACGACCGGTTCCGGATTCTGAGCGCCATTGCACGTGGCGGAATGGGTCGCGTTTACCGCGCGGAGCAAGTCCCGCTCGGTCGCTTGGTCGCCATCAAGACGCTCGATCCTCGCGGACATGGCGCAGAGACCGACCCCAACTTTCAACAGCGCTTCTTCCTCGAAGCCTCGGTTGCATCGAAGCTCCAGCATCCCAATACCGTGACGGTGTTCGACTACGGCCGGACAGCGGACGGTGTGTTCTTCATCGCAATGGAGCTCGTCGAAGGCCGCTCCTTGTTGGCGGCGATTCGAGATGCGGGAACGTTCGGGCCCGCACGCACGATTCACATCGCCTTGCAAATGGCGCGCTCGCTTCGCGAAGCCCATCGCCTCGACGTCATTCATCGCGACTTGAAGCCTGGCAACGTCCTGCTCACGACGCATGGCGATGAAGAAGACTTCGTCAAGCTGCTCGATTTCGGTCTGGTAAAGCACGTCGAGAGCGAGGAGCAGGAAGACCTTACCAAAGCTGGCGTCTTCATGGGCTCGCCCAAGTACATGTCGCCCGAGCAGATTCGCGGCGAACGCGTCGACGCGCGCGGTGACATCTACTCGCTAGGCGTCTGCATGTACGAGATGCTCACGGGTAAAGTCCCGTTCGATCGCGAAACCACGGTCAAGATCTTGATGGCTCACATGCACGAGCATCCGGCGCCGATCGAAGATCCGAGCATTCCGCCTGCGCTGATCGGGCTCGTGATGCGCTGTTTGTCGAAGCGTGCCGAAGACCGTCCCGCGTCGATGGACGAGGTCATCGTAGGTTTGAAGCAAGCCACGGGCGGACCTTTCCTGATGAGTGGGGCTTTCCCGCTTTCGGGCGAGACGCGCATCGAGAGCACTTCACAAGTTCGCTTCAGCACGCCATCGCCGGGATTTGGCGGTACGCGCTCGAGCACGCCGTCTGCTTCGTTTTCTTCGCCCGCACCGACTCCCGAGCTCTTGGTTCAGAGCGGTTTGCACGTGCCGACGAGCGTGCCGGTGGGCGGAAACATCGCGAGCCAGTTTCCGCCGCCGTTCATGCCTTCGCTGGCGCCGCACTCGTCGAGTTGGCTTCCCAAAGCAGCCGTCGTCGTTGCACTGCTCGTCGCGGCTGGTTTTGCGGTGCTCAAATGGAGCGACCGCAGCGCGCAAAGAGTGGCTGCCGAAAAAGTGTCGACGGCGCAGAACGTTGCTCCCGTCGAGCACCAGGCGGCGCAAGCCCCTGCTCCCTCGGTTGCAGAAGGCGCTGGGGCAGGCGTGGCGGCGCACGCAGCGCCGACCGACGCAACGCGACGCCTGCTGTTGCGGCTCACTTCGACGCCTGCGGGCGCCATGGTTCGCGTCGGTGGCAAGGAATATGGACCGACTCCAGCCGACGTGGAGTGGTGGGGAGAAGACGCTGCCGAAGGGCGCGAGGTAACGTTCACCTTCGAAATGCCAGGCTTCGACGCAGCGAGCGTGACGCGCTTACTGCGAGGCAGCGAGATGGCCATCGATGCCATGTTGCCGCGTAAGATTGCGCCAAGGCGTACCAAGCCTCCGAAACCCACCGTGGCTGAGAAGCCCGAGGACGACGCGCCGACAGGCCCGGTCGTGATTCCCAAGAGCTTCAAGGAAGACCCGTACTGAGCGCTGCGTTCGAGTGCTAGCTGCTAGTGCAGCGGCACGCGCTCGGAGTGTTGGGACAGCCGATCCGGTGTGTAGCTGGACTCGCTCGCCCAAAACGCGGCAACGTCGCCGATTTGGCTCGGCATGTGGCGTTGCGGCACGTCCACCAGCAGGGCGGCCACTCCCTCGGCGCGAGGCACATCGCCGCGTCGAACACGTAAGGCCGGGCCACGATAACTTCCACTACTCACGACCCAAAGCACACGGTCCGCGACCGCCGCTGCACGCCGTAAATGGGCCCCTGCCAAGTCGCCCTTCCAGGCTTGGGCGATCGTAACGCGCGCGCCCGTGGCTGAACGGTAGTGGCGTTGTGCGCGAGCATTGAGCAGCGTAGCGATCGCGACGGCGAGTGGCCGCTCATGTTCATCGCTGGCCAGAACGAGCGTCGTGCCAGGTGCTTCCAGTCCGGCTTCGGCAAGCTCGTCGATCAATGCTTCGAGGCGCGCGGGATCGGCGGGCCAGCGCGACGTCGCGATCACGGGCACCCGCATCCAGTAAGCGAGCTCGCGCGAGGACATCACGCGCAGGTCGCGCACTTCGCTGAGCAAGACGAGCACAATCGAAAGAAACAGCACCAAGGCGGGCGTCACGACGGCCACCGCCGTACGCAAGGCGCGTCCTTCTGTGCGTGTAATGCGCGGCTTTTCGGCCTGGCGCACCCGGGCATCGACGCGATCGAACGTTGTCGCGTTCGCCTCTGCGCGCGTCAGCTGTTGCTCCGCCTGTTGCTCGCGCGCCAATAAGTCGGCGTAGCGAGCACGCACCGCCATGAGCGCAGCGCGTTTCTGCCGAAGATCCTGCAGCTCCGCATCGAGTTGTGCGACATGAAGCTTGTGAGCCCGCGCCTGCGCGCGCTGCGAGACCGACGCGCTCAGTGGTGCGGCCGTCCGTGCCATGAGCCGTTGAATGCGCTGCCTGAGGGTGGCGATCGCAGCGTCGTCACGACTCTCCTGGGCGAGGGCGATGCTCAATGCGCGCTGTGCAGCCACGAGTTCTTCGCTGCTTTGCCCGCCAGGGCTGCCCAAGGCCGCGGCTCGGAGGACGTCTGTGCGTCCCCCCGCCTCGGTCGCTTCGCCGAGCACCAGCGACCGGTCGCGCTCCCGTTCGCGGATCTGCTCTTCGAGTGCCCCACTCTCCGCCCCGAGGTTGGCGACCCCCTCCCCGGCCAAAGCAGCAGCCAGCGTGACTCGCGCGTGCTCCACTGCGCGCTGAGCTTCGTCTCGCATGCGATAACTTGCGGCCCGCTCACCAGCGAACCGTGCATCAGCTTCACGAATGAAACGTTCGCCTGCGTCCCTGACGAGTTCGAGCGCCCGCTCGGCAGTTGGCGCGCGCGCACTGAGCGAGATCGGAGCTTCCCGCCCCGGCGCATCCAAGCGTAACTCCGCCGTGTACTCGAGCGGCACGGCCACTCGTGCCAGCAGCCCACTGCCAAACAAGCTGACTAACCCAATGACCAGAAGCTTCTTCCGATGTATCAACAACGCGTCGACCATGCGCCGTCGATCGAAGCGCACGGGCCGCATCTCCGCGGGTTCAGGGACGGCCGGTGCGCTAGCAGTTTTGAAACTCATCCAAGGAGCTCCGGCGCCTGGGCGCGAGGGGGGCAAGCGCACCATACGCCGAACTTGGGCCCTTTGATCCCCATGCCTGCCAGGCGAGGGTGAGTCTTCGCGCGCCACGGCTTTGCGATCGCCGTTCTGCCGTCGTTTCGTCACAAACGCCCGCCGTTTTTGATGTGTTTTCGTGTGTCGCCTCGCGATGTCCTTGCTCGCCGGCCCAAGGACCGGTACTGGCAGACCTACGATGGACGAAAGCACGCTCGCGCCGTCGGGCGCTCTCGGTCACGCAAGGTTGCCCGTTCTGGCCTCCGGGGAAGGTCTGAACGCGGATCAGCCGGTGGTCCAAAACCCTGCGGAGGTTTTGGCCGCGCTGATGGATTTTCCAGGCAGCGTGGCGCTGGCCGAACTTCTCGAGAGCGCTCCTTCCACAGTCGCGCGGCCCGAGAATGCGTTCGACTTGGGCGAGCGCTTGATGGAGGACGTCGCAGCGCGTTTGTCGACGCTCGAGCCGCTGGCCTTGAAGCCGCTGCTTGGACGTCGGGCGCACAGCGTGCCGGTGGTTGAAGAGCTCTCTGCGGCGCTGCAGCGGCATGGCCTGCTCACGGAACGCAGCGAAGCAGCGGTTCAGAAGCTTGCCGACGAACTCGGCGAGCCGTTTCGGCAGGCGCTGAGCACCTGCCTTCGGCAAGCTCAGGCGCACGTCGCAACACTGCGCTGGGAAGTCGCCCACGACATTCGCGCCCTCGGCCCTACGGCGGACAAGTTGGAGCGCATCGACGCAGCGGTGACCCGCAGCATGCAGGCGAAGTTAGGCGATCTTTTCGACCGCATGGAGCAGGCGGCGCACGCCACGTTCGTGCGGGCAGCGACCCACGCCGTGATGGCGTTGCCTGAGCAGCCCCACGCCGAGGACCTTGCAGCTTGGGTGGACGAGGACGGCTGGATCGCTCGCTATCGCGAGCGCTGCGTGCGCATGGCGCGGGCGCTTTTCAGTCACATGCGACGAAATCTCGAAGGGCTCGTGCGCGCGGCGGCTCGCGCGGAGGGCGTATGAAAAAAGATGTAGCGCACACGCGCCTCAAGCCGAGTGAACTCGGCGTAGTCGGATTGGGCGCACTCGGGATCGTCGTGTTGGCGAGGACGGCGCAAAGCTACGCCGGCACCGATGCACTCGCGCTCTCACTCGTGGTGGTGATGAGCGTCGGCTTCGTGCTCGGCATCGTGGAATTGTTGATGCGCAGCAGGCGAGCGCAGCGCATCCAAGGCGAAGTCGCCGCGCTGCCCACACAAGCCAGCGAGGAAAGTGTCGAGGCGGCTTCTCCAGAGCTGCGCGCGTTCTTGCGAGCGCGCATCGAGCAAGCAACCCACGTGGCCGGTCGCGAAGCGTTCACGCCCTACTTGGTCGGCTTGATGGTGATGCTCGGTTTGCTCGGCACACTGCTCGGCCTGTTCGAGACGCTGAACGGCGCCGGCCGGGCGTTGACCGAAAGCACCAACGTCGACGCGCTTCGCAATGGCTTGTCCGGTCCCATGCGTGGATTGACGCGGAGTTTCGGATGTTCTGCGGCCGGCGTGGCCGCCTCTGCTTTGCTCGGACTCGCCGCGGTGCTCACACGCCGCTCCGAGAGTCGGGCTTCGGCGTTGGTTCACGCGTACGCCAATGGACCGCTGCGCGCGCTTTCTCCGGTGCGCAAGCAGCTCGATGCCATCGGCAAATTGGCGAGCCAAAGCGAAGCGTGGCCCCGCGCGGCCGACGCGCTCTCCCAAGCGTCAGGTCAGATAGGTGAACTCGCCGAACGCTGGGAACGAGCGCACACAGCAGCTTCGACGGTGCAGCGTGAGATGCTCGAAAAGACGATCGTCGCGTTGCGAGAAGACCTCGGCAAATCAGCCGCTCAAATGGCTGCGTCGATGCATGAAGCAGTCGCGCCGATGGTGAAGCAGACCGTGACGCAAGCAGGCGAAGCGGCCTCGAAGCACGTCAGCTCCGTGATGGACGCTTTCGAACGCGACCTGAAGGCGCGGCGCGCGGCCGATGACGAGCTGCGACGTTTGCTCAACGAACAGCTGGCAACGTTGCGCAAGGCAGCCGAAACGGACGCCAAGGCGCGCTTCGACACCAACGAGAAGCAGAGCGCGGCCTTCGAGGCGACGTTGCGTCGTCAGGCCGAAGAACAAACCGTCGTGCTCGCCCGACATCGCGACGAAGCGCAGGGCCAGGTCGCTGCGATAGGTGAAGCGGCCCGCGCGCTCCGTGAGCAGCTGGAGCGAGAGGCGAGCGCACGTCGCGCAGAGGCGACCGCCTTGCTCGATTCGTTGGGTCAGCGCATGGACGCCTCCGCAGCCGAGCGCGCGGCCGAGAGTCGCACCCAGCTCGAAGCGATAGGGCAGCTCGCGGAGCAGCTGGTGCGCGAGTTTGACGCGCGCGAACAAACGGTTGCTAGCCGCTGGGAAACGATGCTGGACAAGCTCGAGCAGGCGCGACTGCGTGGAGCGACAGCGGATGCGGAACGCACGGAACAGCTCGCAACGCGTCTTTCGGCGCAGCAATCGGCATTGCTCGAGGGTTGGTCGACGTTGAGCCAGCGGATCCACGAGGCCAGCGAAGAGAGCCGCGCGCACGACGAGCAGCGTCTGAATGCGCTTGCGCAAGCAACCCACGTGCTGTCGCACGAGCTTGCGCGCACCGTGCAGAGCGTCGAACAAACGTTGGGCGCGCGGGCGCTGGCGGATGCCGAACAAGCCGAGCGCGGCAAGAATGCGGTGCAAGGATTGCTCGCACTTTCGCAAACGCTGCAAGACTCGCTGGCCAAGCAGGAACAGGCCGTTTTGCGCCTGCTCGAAGAAGGCGGTCGACAGCTCGCGCAGGCTGGCGGTTCAGCGCAGGTGCAAGCCGAAGCCGCGCTCACGCGCATCGTGGAATTGGCGAGCGCACAAGCAGAACGCTTTGCAGAGCTCGAAACGTCCTTGCAGGCGAATCAGAGCGCGCACACCAAGGCACTGGCAGACGAGCTGGCGTTGCACGCCGATCGTTTGAGCAAGGGCCTCGAGGGAACGACTGCGATCGTGCGCGAGGCCAGTGACTTACTCAAGGTCAGCGGCGTAGAGCTGAGCGCCGTCGCGGAGATGTTCGCCAAGAGCGTGACGAGCCAGCGCGAAACCGCGGCGGTGTGGCTCGAGAACATGGGTGAACTCGAGGGCGCCATCGAACGCGCCGGCCGGAGCGCGGCTGCGGACGCACTTGGCGATCAGCTCGCGTCGACGCAGGAAGTGTTTGCTCGACAGTTGCAGTTTCAACGCGAGTTGTTCGAACAGCTACGCAGCTTGAGGGGCGCGGGCCCGGCTGCGGCGCGCGTGGAGCAAACCGATGTTTCCGCATGAAGAAGAGGGCGGCAACGCCCTGCCCGTCTGGACGGCGTTCGGCGATCTGATGGCGTGTCTCTTGGGAATCTTCGTGCTGTTCTTCGTATGGATCGTCACCTTCGAGGTGTCGATGGCGCACGATCTCGCCGCTGAACGTGCCCAACGCGAAGAGGCCACGTCGCGTCTTTCGCAGTTGGAGAGCGCCCTCGCAGGCCCATTGCGCGCAGGCCTCATCACTTTCACGGAAGGCCGCATCGGCATCCGAGGCAGCGTGTTGTTCGACCTCAACTCGGCCGAACTCCGCGGCGAAGGCCGCAAGCTCTTGCGCGAGATGGCCGCGCCTTTGTCTTCCTATCTCTCCTCGCGCGAGGAGTCGCTGATGGTCAGCGGCTTTACCGACGACTTGCGTATGCGAGGTGCGTTGCGCGCTTATCGCGACAACTGGGAGCTTTCGACGCAGCGCTCACTGACGGTCGTGCGTTCCTTGGTCGAAGCGGGCGTACCCGCAGACGCATTGTTCGCCGCGGGCTTTGGCGAGAATCACCCGGTCGTGCCTAACGACAGCGAGCCGCACCGTGCGCAGAATCGGCGGGTCGAGATGGCGCCCGTTCCGCGTCCGCGTCCCTTCGAGGTGACACCGCAGCCGGTGCTCTCGGATGTCGCGCCACGGGCAGCGCGCGGGAGCCAGCCGGGCGGATGAACGTCGACGAGGTCGACCAAGCGCTCCAAGCGCTCGAGGCCGAGGGGGCACGCGCGTTCGACGAGCCTGCCTGCGACTGCGCGCGCACGCTCTACGTGCGTGCCGAGGAGCTGGGCGGCTCGGTAGGTGAGCGCTTGCTCGCGCGCGCGGCGGCTCACGTTGAAGCGTTGCGAGAACGTTTTCACAGCCAGCGGGCGCGGGTCGATCAGGCACTCGAATCAATCGCGGATGAAACTGTGCAGGCAGAGCTTGCTCAGGCTCTCGGCAAGGGTGAGATCGTGCGCGTTGCACGCTCGATTCGGCGCCTGCGTCGCCAGCCTGGTTTGCGACGATCGCCCGGCCCGCGTGGCCATCGTTTGCCGCTGGATCATGCCGAGCAGGCAGCGTACGCGCCGGATGCGCAAGCCGCGCTGAACGAGCCGACTGCGCACGTATCCGCGTCGGATATGCCTGCGTCGGAGGTTCGCGAACCCCAGACACGCGGCGATGCGAAGCGCGTGCGACGAAGACGAGCCGCGAGCTACGAAGACTCGGTGGCTGAGCTCGTCGCTTCGTACGCCTTGGCGCGAGCGACCGATGTCGTGCCGGAAGGCGCCGGACCCTACAATGGATTGCGCATCGCCAGTCAAGCGTTGGATGCCATGCGTGGCCTTTCGCCTTCTTATCTCACCGTGCAACTCAATCGGCTCGAGGAGCTCGCGAGCTTGTTGGCGCTGCCGGAGCTGCCTCCGAAGCCCAAACCAGCACCGACCACGCGCACGTTGCCGAAGAAGCGCGGTCGCACGCTCAAGGGTTGAGGCGCTCTCCTTCTCCACAAACCTGTTGGTCGTCCAAGGGGCTGCATGGATTTCTTCCAGCGATTGGTCCGTAACCCCTGGTTGCGCGCGCTCTTCACGGCGAAGCGCGCGCTGCGCGGGCCGAAGCGGCCGACGTGGTCACTCGAGTACGAGATCGCCGCCGAGTTCATGCGCTTGTATGGTCCTGCGCTGCGCCCGCTCACGCCTGCGCAACAGCGCCGTGCTGCCGAAGCGCTGCTGAAACGGGGACCGCTGCTGCGCGATACCGAGCGACGCGTCGCGCCTGTCGACGGCCTGCACGTCGAATGGTTCGAACCCGCGCCAACGACGAGCGACGCAGTGCTCTTGTACTTGCATGGCGGAGGCTACGTCCTTGGATCGATCGACACGCACCAAAACCTGATCGCCGCGCTCTGCCACGCTGCGGGGTGTCGCGCGTTCGTGCCGAATTATCGACTCGCTCCCGAGCACCCTTTTCCAGCGGCCATCGACGACGTGGAAACTGCGTATCGCGCGCTGCTTGCGGAGGTTCGCGCCGAGCGCGTCGTGATCGCAGGCGATTCGGCGGGAGGCGGTTTGGCGCTGGCGACCATGCTGCGCCTGCGGACGCTCGGCCTGCCGCTGCCGCGTGCAGCCGTGTTGATTTCGCCTTGGGTCGATCTCGAAGGCAGTGGCGCCTCGCTCCGTGCACACGAGCGCTACGACTACATTCACGCCTCGCACCTTGCGCGAACGGCGCGTTTCTACCTCGGCGGCTCGAGCAACCAAGATCCGCTCGCTTCGCCTTTGTATGCCGACTTGACTGGGTTGCCGCCGATGCTGATTCAAGCCGGTGGGGCGGAGGGATTGCTCGATGATGCGGTGCGTCTTCGCGACCGTGCGCGCATGGCTGGCGTCGCAGTCGAACTCCAAATCCACCCCGATATGATCCATGTTTTTCATTTGTTTGCGTCGTTTGCGCCCGAAGCTCAACGAGCAGTTCGTGAGTTCGGCGCATTCGTGCGGGAGCACACGGACTGCCGAGCCCCCTCGCAGGATGCGTGATCGTCGAGCGCGCACCACTGCTATGACGCGGGCGCGTTAGTCCTTCACGGCGTGGCCCAATGACCGCACTTTCTCCGCGAACTTCCGAAACCATCGAGCTGCTCTCGCACATCGAGCGCCGCGTGCGCTGGCTGTCCACGTGGACGATTCATCACGCCAACCACGTCCGACCCAATCTCGATGGACTCAAGGTTGGCGGCCATCAAGCGTCGTGCGCATCGATGACGACGCTGATGACGGCGCTCTATATGCGCGTGTTGACGCCGAAGGACCGCGTTGCCGTCAAGCCTCACGCCTCGCCGGTCTTTCACGCGATTCAATATTTGCTCGGTAAACAGAGCCAGGATCAACTCGCGCGTTTTCGTGGTTTCGGCGGTGCGCAAAGTTATCCGTCGCGCACGAAAGATAAGACCGACGTCGACTTCTCGACGGGTTCGGTCGGGCTCGGCGTAGCGATCACGGCCTTTGCATCGCTCGTTCAAGACTACTTGCGGGGTCACGGCTTGAGCGAGGCAAACGCGCAGGGTCGAATGGTGGCGCTGCTCGGCGACGCGGAGCTTGATGAAGGCAACATCTACGAAGCGGTGATCGACGCTTACAAGCACGACATGCGCAACGTGTGGTGGATCATCGACTACAACCGGCAGAGTCTGGATGCGGTCACCAGCGATCGCATGTTCACGCAGTACGACCAGTTCTTCCGCGCCGTCGGCTGGGAAGTCGTCACGCTCAAGTACGGTAAGCGACAGCGCGCTGCGTTTGCGCAACCTGGCGGCGAGGCGCTGCGCAAGTGGATCGACGACGCGCCCAATGCTCTTTATGCCGCCCTCACCTATCGCGGCGGTGCAGCTTGGCGTGAACAGCTCCTCGCCGATTTGGGCAGTGACGACCACGCGCGTGCGCTAGTCGAGCGTCACGACGACGACGCGCTTGCTGCTTTGATGACCGATCTCGGCGGCAACTGCATGGAGAGCGTGCTGGACGCTTTCGAAGGGGTGCAGGACGACAAGCCACGCTTGTTCATCGCCTACACGACCAAAGGTCACGGCCTGCCTTTTCAGGGCCACAAAGACAACCATGCCGGCCTGATGAACCCGTCGCAGCTCGAGGCTTATCAAAGCGCTTTGGGCGTTGCCAAGGGCCGTGAGTGGGAGCCGCTGGCCGGACTGAGTCCCGATCTCGAGCAGCGCGTCCGCGCGTACTTGGAAGGCGTCTCCTTAGCTCGAGCGAGCGAGCGCCGTCCCGAAGGCGCGCCGATCGAGGTCCCCTCGGCCGATGCCTTCCCCGTGCCCGCCGGAGCGAAGCAATCGACGCAGGCCGCGTTCGGCAAAATCTTGCAGAGCCTGGCGCGCGAATCGAGCGCACTGGCAGCGCGCATCGTGACGATGTCGCCGGACGTGACGGTGAGCACCAATCTTGGCGGTTGGGTCAACGCGCGTGGGCTGTTTAGTCGCGAGCCCAAGGAAGACGTGTTCAAGCGCGCGAAGGTCGTGTCGCCGCAACAGTGGACGGGACATCCGCGCGGACAGCACGTCGAACTGGGGATCGCCGAGAGCAACCTATTTCTGAGTCTCGCCGCGTTTGGTCTTTCGCACAGCTTGTTCGGTGAGCGTCTACTGCCGATTGGCACGTTGTACGATCCGTTCATCGCGCGTGGGCTCGATGCACTCAATTACGGCTGCTACCAGGATGCGCGCTTTCTGCTCGTCGCCACGCCGAGCGGCGTCACGCTCGCGCCCGAAGGCGGCGCCCACCAGAGCATTTCCACACCGCTCATCGGCATGGGCCAGGACAAGCTCGTGTACTTCGAGCCCGCGTACGTCGACGAGCTGGCGATTCTGGTGCGCTGGGCGTTCGAATTCATGCAGGCGCCGAAGGGGAGCTCGGTCTACCTGCGCCTGTCGACGCGCACGCTCGATCAACCAACACGTTCGCGCGCCGACTTCGAGGATGCGTTGCTACAAGGCGCCTACTGGCAAATCCCGCCGCAGCCGGGTGCGTCGCTCGCGATCGTATACATCGGTGCCGTGGCGCCTGAAGCGCTGAAAGCGCACGCCGAGCTCGCAGAAGACATGCCAGGCGTGGGTGTGCTCGCCATGCCTTCTCCGGACCGTGCGCACAGCGACTGGCTCGCGTCGTTGCGCGCGCCTTGGTTGAATGGCCCACGCGCGCATCAACCGAGTCACGTCGAGCGCTTGCTCGGCCAGCTCGACGAGCGCGCGACGCTCATCACGGTGCTCGACGGCGCTCCGCACACGCTCAGTTGGCTGGGATCGGTGCGCGGACAACGCGTCATCCCGCTTGGCGTCGAGCATTTCGGTCAATCGGGCACGATCGATGATCTTTACCGGGCGCATCGCATCGATGCCGAAGCCATTCTCGACGCTACCGCGACGGCGCTCTTGCCGCGTCAGGACCAATCGCCATGACCGATATCTTGTTGCCCGCCGTCTCGCCAACCATGGAAAAGGGGACGATCGCCCGCTGGTTGATCGAACCCGGCCAG
>WUUC01207654.1_pt1 | contig 15804 bp, 13 predicted proteins | sample 6278441 | NCBI WGS metagenome assembly WUUC01 (sample SAMN13675441, study PRJNA597444) | soil metagenome | isolation source: soil | place: USA: Washington | collected 2017-10
ATCGCCCGTCGGTCGTGTGCGGCGACTCGCGCACGGGCGAGACGGCGAAGTACGACGGCGTCTACTACCTCGTCAACTATCTGCGCATGCAGCCGAACCTCCTGTCGCTCGCCAACATCGGCAACCGCAAGGTGCATCTCAACATCGTGCCTGTGGACTTCGTCGTTGAGGCGCTCGCGGTGCTCCTCTCGGACGAGCGCTCAATCGGCCAGACCGTCCAGCTCGCAGACCCCGCGCCGCTCACCACGCACGCCCTCTTCGACATAATCGCGGAGCATCTCGTCGGTCACGGCTCGCGCCTGACAGTGCCGATGCCGCTCGTGCACTCTTCGCTGAACCTGCCCTTCTCGGCCATGCTCACGGGCCTGCCGCGCGTCGGCGTCCCCTACTTCTTCATCAACCAGACCTACGACACCACGCGCGCCCGAGAGCTGCTTGAGCCCTACTCCGTCCGCTGCCCGCGTTTCACCGAATACGTCACGACGCTCCTCGAATTCGTCGAACGCCACCCGAAGCTATAAGGCCGTAGAGTCTTAAAAGACGGCCCCCGAATTTTCAGTCCCGGCTCGCTTGACAAGCGGACGATTTAGAATTATTCTAATTCCACACCAAAGGCGGAACAATTTATGGCGAGGGGCAAAGGAGTGCAGGGGGGCGACGGGCGGGCGCGGGCGTTGACGCCGCAGCGGGAGGCCGTGCTGCGCGTGGTCAGCGATTCGGCGGAGCACCTGACCGCAAACGAGATTTACGAGGCGGCGCGTAGGCTCCTGCCATCCATCAGTTTCGCCACCGTCTACAACTCGCTGAAATATCTCAAGGAGGCGGGCCTCCTGAGCGAGATAAATTTCGGCAAGGCTTCGAGCCGCTATGACCGCGAGACGGGGCGGCACGACCACGCCGTCTGTTCATGCTGCGGCAAGCTCGTGGATTTCGACCTCGATGAGACGGCGCAACTGATGCGCGCCGCCGCGCGTCGCTCCCGCTTCAAGCCCGAATCGGTTCACCTGACGCTCGTGGGCGTATGCCCCGCCTGCCAGACGAAGGATTGACTCGGGACTTAAGTAAGGCGACGGCGCTTCCAGCATCAAGTGAGGATAAAAGCGCGGCCCCGAAAGCTTTCTAAGGGCCGCGCCGATAAGAGGCTTTGGATAAGGTTCAAACTTACGGAGGAATCATGGAAACAACGACAACGACGGCGATGGTCGGCAAGCAGGCTCCGAATTTCGACATGCCTTCGACCAAGAATATCGAGAAGCTTAACGAGAACGTTTCGCTCACGGACTACGCGGGCAAGTGGCTCGTCCTGCTCTTTTACCCACTCGACTTCACCTTCGTCTGCCCGACGGAGCTGACCACGTTTAGCGACCGCTACGAGGATTTTCAGGGCATCGGCGCTGAAATCATCGGCGTCTCGACCGACTCGGTCTTCTCGCACCGCGCTTGGCTCCAGACGGCTCGCGACAAGGGCGGCGTCGAGGGCTTGAAGTACCCGCTCGCCGCGGACGTGACGAAGAATGTGGCGCGCAACTACGGCGTGCTCATCGAAGAGCAGGGCGTCGCGCTGCGCGGCCTGTTCGTCATCGACCCCGAAGGCGTACTGCGCTACAAAGTCGTGCACGACCTCAACGTCGGGCGCTCGGCAGACGAGACACTGCGCGTCATACAGGCGCTTCAGACGGGCGGGCTCTGTCAGGCGGAGTGGAGACCGGGCCAGAAGACAATCAACGCTTAAGCCTTGAAGCAGTAAAGCCGTGAATCGTCAATCGTGAAGAGACGGAATCGAATTTCTCTCTTCACGGTTGACGACTTACGATTCACGGCCTCTATCTCTTTCTTGATGAGGTGAATGTTATGCCGATGAGAATCGGGACGGAAATGCCCTCGTTAGAAGGCGCGACCGAGTGGTTGAACGCGACGGGCGCGCACGCGGCGGAAGAGGCGAAGGGTCATGTGACGCTCGTGCACTTCTGGTCTGTGAGCTGCGGTCTCTGCAAAGAGAACATGCCGCGCGTTACGGAGTGGCGCGAGCGCAGGGCCGAAGAGGGCCTGCGTGTCGTCGCCATTCACATGCCGCGCTACGAGGCCGACATGGATACGGAAGCTGTGCGCGATGCCGTCGCCGCCTACCAGATTGACGAGCCGTGCGCCGTGGACAACGAGCACAAGCTGCGCGACGCCTTCCAGAACGAGCAGGGTTACGTCCCCGCTTACTATCTCTTCGACGCGGAGGGGAAGCTTCGAGGCTTCGCGGCTGGCGCGTACGGGCTGAAGGTAATCGGCCCCGCGCTTGACCGCGTGCTCGCGGCGGCGCAGTCTAAAGAGGTCGTCTCGCAGGGCTAAACGTCTCTCGACCCGGCGACACGCAATGAATGAGTGAGTGAATGAATGCCTTCGCACCCGGCGGCGCGAAGGCATTTTGCATTTAGAAGGTTATTGTCGGAAAAGTGCGGGCGGTATCAAATTCTAATTGATGCCGCCGAAGAGGAGGCTCAGGAGCCAGAAGCCGAAGGCGATGGAGCCGACAAGCAGCGCGAGCAGCACGAGGATGATGAGGCCGAGGAAGAGCCAGTCGCTCATGCGCGCGCGTGGCGATTCGCCGGGCGGCAGGGCGGCGCGCTTGCGCAGCAGTTCGACGTTCATCTGGTTCGACTTCCAGAAGGCGTCGAAGAAGTCCCCGACCAAAGGAACCGAGCCGAGCAGGTAATCGACCGCGACGTTGAGCCCCATGCGCAGGAGCGTGACTTTCGGCACGCGGTAGCGTACGGCGTGCGCGAGGATGTAGAAGGAGACGGCTGTCGTCGCGAGGTCGCCGACGCCGGGGACGAGCCCGACCAAGGCGTCGAGGCCGAAGCGCCATCCCGTGCCGGGGATGCGGAAGAGCCCGTCCATCCAGCGGCTCAGTTGTCCGAGGCTGCGCTCAATCTCAGCGTTCGAGTGCTCGCGCCGCGCCAGCTCGCGTTCCGCCTCGGCCCTCGTCAGTCCCTTTTCCATAAACACAATCCGTCCTTTATCGCGCGCCACGCAGGAGAGATGCGACCCTCGCGTATAACTTTGCCCAAAGGGGCGGAGCGCCGCCCGTCGTTTCCGGGACGGTCGTGCCGTCATAATAGTGCAGGGGCGTCTTATCGCCCGGCGGCCACAGCGTGCTGACGGAGCCGTGCCTGTAGAAGGTCACGGTCATGCTCATGCGAGACCGCAGGCAATCTCTCGCGACCGGCGAGACGGCATGCCAAGACTTCTCCGAGCGCACCAGCACTACGGAGTTGCCGACGACGGGCCGGATGGTGGCGGCTGCGTCAGCCATATCCTGCGAGCGAAGGATGCTCAGGCAGCCGCCATCCGCCTCGTCCCAAAGCTCGTTGAAGTAGAAGACGTGAGTGACTATCTTATCGATGAGGTCAACGTGCGGGCCCAGCCAAGCGCCCGGCCCGTAGTGAAAGACGTTGACCTCCATCGGCAGCGCGCCGAGGTCGAGCGCGGTCAGCCTCGACATCGCCGCGCGGTATGCGGGCGAGAGGAGGTCTTCGGCCAGATGCCGCCAAGCGGGGCTCAGGCTTCCGGCGTGCGACACGGAGTTGCTGCCCATCCCGACGAGCGCGCGCGCCTCGTACTCGTAACCCTTCTCCGTATCGTAGCCCTTGACCGTCTTGAAATTATCGCGCGGGTAGGATTCGACGAGGGCCGCCGCGTCTTCGGGCGCGAAGAGGCCGCCGATGAAAGCCCAGCCGTAAGGCTCGGTCGAGAGAGTGCTCCGTTCAAAGCGCGTCAGGTCAATCATGCTCAATCTTTCGCTCCCCATCGCAGCCGACCGAGCTGCCTGAGCGGGGCCGTGATTCTTCTCAACTTCGTATTGCTGCGCCCGGCGCATGCTTCGTCTTGCGCTTCGAGCATGCCCGGTATCTCCTGCCAGAAGCGGCTGACCGCTTGGAGCGCGGACGCGGACTCTGTGTCGGAGAGAAAAACACCGGCCATGCTGTCCCAATGCTCTTCGAGGAGGCGGAGCGCTTCGGAGACCGAAGGGGAAGGGTTGTCCCGTCCACGCACGGCGGCGAATCGACGCGGGTCTATTCCGCCCGCAGAGTCTAAGGGGGAGACGCCCTCAAACCCGGAAAGTATCGCGTACTTCCCGCCGAAGCTCTGAGCCGGGCGGTAGACAGGCACGCCGTATGCGAGCGCCGTAATCGATAGATGCAGGCTGACGGCCACGACCGCCTTCGCGTGCCCTATCAACTCGGCCAGCAGGAGCGGCCCCGGCCATTCGGGCAGGCGGACGATGCCGGGGAGGTCTTCGCCGAGGGCCGCGCTGTGGTCGCCGAAGACGGGGCCGGTCGGGAGTATCAGCAGACGGTGTTGACGAAAGAGCTGCTGATGTTGACGCACGAAACGCCCGAAGTCTCTGAGCGCGGGAGTCGCCTGAACGACGATGTATGAATCGCTCAGCCCGTGCATCTCACGCAGTCGTTTGAAGTCGCTCGAAGGCTGCGGCGCGTCGAGCAGTCGCGCGATGCCGAAGGCCGCGTCTGGCACGACGTTAATCTCGTTCGTGTCGGAGAAGCGCGCGAGCGCTCTGCGCGAAGGCTCGTCGCGCACGGAGACGTAGCGGCTGCCGTTGACGGCCAGCTTCATCAGAGGGTCTGCCCACGCAGGGATGTCGCCGTGGACGCCGGGCGCGTTCCAAACGACGGGCGTTTGATGTTGGAGCGAAATCAGAATGGGCGTCAGCCAGTAGCCGGTCGGGTGATGGATGGAAGGCGCGGGCGGCGCGTAGCCGGGCGCAATCTCCTTATCGAATCTGATGATATGTCCGCCGCCGATAATCACTCCGTCGAGCCCGGCGGCCATCGAAGGCAGTTCGGTCAGAGAGGTCACGGCGTAGGGCCAATCGCCCTTCGACTTGCCGCGATAGGAGAAGCGATGCAGCGTCAAGGGGCCGAGCCTTCGGGAAAGCTCCGCCTCGACGAGCATTGGGAAAAGCAGGTCGCCGTAATTCTCTACATCGAAGGTTCCGAAAATCCCGAGCTGTAGCTCGCTTTTTGACATGCGCACTCTACCCGCCGACACCTTGTGAGAATGAGAAGGGGTGCGGCAAGCTTAGCACATCTCGAAACCAACTCGTCTGTGCGGCGCGCTCTCGAAGTGCGTTTCTCAATCATCCTTGCGCCGCGCTTCAGCCTCGGCCTCGACCCCCTTGCGAAGGTAAATGAACTTGTCGTTGAAGTGCAGGAAGTTCAGCTCGGGCGGAGGCGAGACGGGCGGTGGCCCCTCGATGATAATCGGGATGATTTCGGGCGGCGTGTTGTCTTCGCCCTTCTGCCTGTCGCGCGCGTATAAGGTTTCCTTGAGCACCCAACTGGAAGCCTTCGCGGCATTCGACCAGAAGAGGAAGAAGGCGTCGCAGGTGTCTATGTGCTTGTACAGCTCTCGCTCCCATCGGTCGCCGGGGTCGAGTTCCAGAATGTCCTGAAAGACTTTTATCTTGGCCGCCGAGAGCGCCTGCACCATTGGCAGCACCTCCGGGCGGTCTGCGGAGGCGTAGGAGATGAACGCCTCGCCGTAGCGAGAGAGAGTCCCGAGCCTCTCGCGCACGGAGCCGGCACTCTGCTTCTCGGCGCGCGTGACCACTTGAAGCGTGAACTTGATGTGCCCGATGGGCACGCCGTCCTTCGTGACCTGAACGGTGGCGTTGAGGCCGCGCGGCTGGAAGTCTTCGGGGAGAAAGACGCCGAACTGAGCCGCCAACGGCTCGCCTCGCCAGACGCGCACGATGTCCGTCTCGTCTATCTCGACTCCCCTCATACGCAGGTGGAAGCCGAGCTTCGAGCCTCTCGCGATTGGCTCGGCGAGCTGCTGTCTGCCGCGCAGAGAGGCTGCGAGGTCTGCGTCCACGGCCATCGACGCGACCCGCTTTTCCTGCTCCTCAAGGTGCGCGTAGGCTTGAATCAGAATCTCGTCGCCGGGAGCGGCGAGCCTTGGAGAGAAGACGCTGCACGTCACCTCTTCGGCCCCGGCAACTTCGACTGCACCGACTTCAACAGCTCCGTCACTCTCTTCCGGCATGGCTCTGCTCGGCGGCTCCATTGGCGCGGCCCCGCTTGCGGGCGCAGAGAAAATATCAGAATGCTTCCCGCTGAGCGTGGTTCCTTTATAAGACTTGTTGTAAGACTCGTAACGGCTGATATTGTCCAGCCACGCTCTTCTCATCGCGAGAACACTATGCAGCGAGCTCTCGATTTCCGCCGCGTCGTTTAGCGTATCGCCTCTGACATTGAAGACGTGTTCAGACAGGCGTCCCAAATCAAAGTCGTTTTTGCGCAACGTGGCATCCCCGACTTCAATCACCACGACGTGTTGGCCGACGCCAATGCTCTTGAAGTGGTACAGGATGTCGCTGAGCAGGGAGAGGCTCTTAAACTCTCTCTCCGGCAGCTCCGTGAGCGGCACGCTCATGAGAATGGCCACCAGACTAGATTCGTAGATGAGCGTGCCGACGCGCTGGACATGCAAGCTGGATTCGATTTCCCCAAGCCAGAGTTGCGTTACCGAAACATTTCCGTCACGCAGTCTCTCATCCACACGCTCCGCGAATTCTTGCGAGATGTTGACGCAGACGAGGAGCACGTCGGCGCGTCGGTCATCGGGTGGTTTGTTCATTAGAGTCTTACCATCTCTTTCCAATGGCTCTCGGGCGAGGCGTTGAGGCTTAAAGAGCCTTGAGCGTTTGGGCGGAATCTAGCACCAAAGTCTTTTGGCTGACAAGGAGCGTCCGAGGGAAGGCTATTGCGCGCGCGCCCGCAGGGTTTATAATCCGCGACCATTCCAGCGGGTCATCACGCTCTGAAGAGTTTGAACGGAAGAAGGAGAATCAATATCGATGTCGAAGAGAGGTAAAGAAGCGGCAGCTTCCATGTTGCTCGCAGTTATCTTGATGATGGGCTGCAAGCCTTCCGGAGAAGTCAGCTCGAACACGGCGACGCCGACGGCCAACACCAACACGGGCGCGGCCAACACGAACACGGGCGCGGCGAAAACCGACACTACGCCCGCCAACAAGCCCGACGCGGACGGCGTCCTCTCTTCGGGCACGGGCGTGGAAAAAGAGAAGCCCGCCGCGGGCAAAGGTAACGTGCAGGGCAAGGTCTTCTATAACGAAAAACCTGCGGCGGGCGTCGAAGTGAAACTGTGCGAGACCTTCAACCAGTATTTCGGCGGGTGCGGCGGCGAGACGTTCACGACCAAGACGGACGGCGGCGGCGAGTATTTAATCAAAGACGTGCCGCCGAGGATTTACGAGGGCTTGATAGTGAAAGTCTTCGACTCGAACTATTACGTCTTCGCGACTTCGGGCATCATCCAGACGGCCAAGTACAGGATTGAGGATGGCCGGACTTTCTTCGCGCCCGACACGAATCTTTTCAAGCAGGATTTGAAGCTCCTGAATCCGAAGGCGGGCTCGAAGACCGCAGGGAGCGGCATCGAAGTCAAATGGGACACATATCCCGACGCCGCTTACTACAAGTTCAGCATCTACGCCGACAGCGCGTCCGGGGCCAAGACCGAGTACGACTACATCAACAAGCGCGTCGAGGGCCAGTCTTACGCGCTGGATAAACCGCTTTCACCCGGCTCTTACACCTGCAAGGTCGAAGCCTACAACGGCAACGACGTAAGGCTCGCCCAAAGTCCGAGCGACATCAAATTCACGGTGACGGGCGAAGCGGCGAAATAAGCCGCGTCGAAAAATGGATGGAGACTTCGGGCCGCGTGTCGGGCGTGACTTATAGATTCACGCCCGGCGCGCGCGGCGTCAGAGCGTGTCGCGCACCTCCGCCACTATCTCGAAGGAGCGCAGCCGCGCGGCGTGGTCGAAGACCTGCGCCGTCACCATCAGTTCGTCCGCCCGTGTCAATTCGATGAAGGCTTCGAGCCCGCGCCGCACCGTCTCCGGCGAGCCGACGACCGAGTAGCGAAGCACGTGCTCGATGCCCGCCCGCTCTACCTCCGACCAACGGACTTCCGAAGCGTCGAGCGGCGGCGGCACAGGGCCCGGCTGGCCTCGCCGAAGGTTCACGAACTGCTGCTCAAGCGACGTGAACAGCCGCCTCGCTTCCTCGTCCGTGTCCGCCGCGAACACGTTGGCGACGGCCATCGTGTAGGGCTCCTTCAGAGCCTCTGACGGGCGGAAATAGTTCCTGTAAACGTCGAGCGCCTCAAGCAGATAGTCGGGCGCGAAGTGCGAGGCGAAGGCGAAGGGAAGCCCCATCGCGGCGGCGCGCTGCGCGCTGAAGAGGCTTGAGCCGAGGAGCCAGATGGGCACGTCGAGCCCCACTCCGGGCACGGCCCGCACCGCCTGACCGGGCCGCGCGGGGGCGAAGTAGGATTGCAGCTCGGCCACGTCGCGCGGGAAGTCTTCGTCAACATTGGAGAGCGTCCGGCGCAGCGCTCGCGCCGTGAGCTGGTCGGTTCCCGGCGCGCGCCCTATCCCTAAGTCGATGCGCCCCGGATAAAGAGATTCCAGCGTGCCGAACTGCTCCGCGATAATCAGCGGCGAGTGGTTCGGCAGCATCACTCCCCCCGACCCGACGCGTATCGTCTTCGTGCCGCAGGCAACGTAGCCGATGAGGACTGAAGTCGCCGCGCTGGCGATGCCCGTCATGTTGTGATGCTCGGCCAGCCAGTAGCGCCTGTAATCCCAAGCCTCCGCGTGCCGCGCCAGATCGAGCGTGTTGCGGAAAGAATCGTTGATGGTTCCCCCTGCCTGTACGGGCGCGAGGTCTAGAACCGAAAAAGGGATGCGGCGCGCGTCTTTCATGGCTTCAAACTCACAGCGATTTCGTTCTTGAGAAAGTCTCCGGCCAGCCTGTCAGCGAATCCTCGTCATCTGCCGCCAGAAGAACCTGCCGAGACGGGAAAAGGCGTTGCGATTGTTGGGGCCTTGTTGCTGCTGCTCGGTCGCGAGGCCGAGCGCTTCGGCGAGCTGTGCGTTGGGGGGCGCGATGTCTTCGTCGCCGTGCTTCTCGGAGAGCCAGCGGTTGAAGAGGCGCGTGACGGCGCGACGCTGCTGCAACTCCGCCTCGGCGACGAAGGCCGCGCGGAGGTCTTCCATCTCTGCCACCTCGAAACGGTTGGCCTCGTAGTAGCTCCTGAGCGCGCGGAAGAAGCGCACCTCGCCGAGCAGTTGCCGCAGCGTCGCGAACATCAGAGAGCCTTTGCTGACGACGATGGCCGCGTACTGGAAAGAGTTTCGGTACTCGCGCGCGGGCCGCTCCGCCGCCATGTCCTCGCCGCCGAACGTGCGGTAAATCTGGTAGACGCCGCGCAACTGATCCTCCTGCGTGATGGTGGCGCGCTCGGCCCCGTGCACGTCCTGCACGTAGAGCAGCGCTGACCAGTGCGCGAGCGCTTCGTCGAGCACGGGCGCTCGCTCCGGGTCGCTCCCGACGACCGCGCCCCACCATTGATGCGCGACGCCCTGCGCGGCGGCGAACTCAAGACTGTCTTCGACCGAGGTGCGTTGCTCGCGAATCATGTCGGGCAGGTTGCGCATCGAGGGCGAGTCGAAGTCCACGTAGAAGGCGCTTGCGATGACGGCGAGCCCCGCGAACTCCGTGCTCCCGAGCCCCGCGACGAGCGGCGCTTCGGCGACGGTGATGGACTTGAAGGGCAGCGCGCCGAAGCGACGGACGAAAGTGCCTGTGGCCTCGCTCGCGACGGCGAGCACGCGCGCGCCTATCTTCTCGTGCTCCGCCATGTAGACCGAGCGCAGGTGCACGCCCGCCACCGTGCGCTCAGCCGAACGCAGCGTGCGTCCCGCGACGAGCGCGAAGCTGCGCAAGCCCTCGCCGTTGAAGCTGCGCGCCTCGACTTTGGAGGAGTTGCCCTGAGCTTCTCCGCGAGCTTCATTGTTAACTTCACTGCCGGAGGCGTAGAGCCTGACGGCGGCGGGCGCTTCGACCGACACTTCGTAATCGGCGGCGTCGTTGAAGACGGTGTCGCCGACGGTCAGCTCGGTCTTGCGCAGCCAGTCGCCCCCTTCGCGGACGGCGAGGACGGGATGAAAGCTCCCGAGCAGCATCACGCCGCGCGATACGAAGTTCGTATCGCGCGCGCGTCGAGTCTCGCGCGAGTCTCTGAGCGCCGCCCCGACCTGCTGGACGACGTGCGCCGAGAGACTCGTCTCGTCAGGATTGATTTCGGGGACGCTGCCGCGAAAGTCGAGTTCTATTTCGGCTGAGCCTTCGGAGGCGACCGCGTCGCGCAACTGCACGCGCAGCGTCGCGCCCCCGTCTTCGAGCGAGAAGGCGAGCGGCTGCGCGGACGGAGCGACGGCGCGCACGCCCGTCACCTCCAAGCGCGGCTCGTCCGTGGCCGTTTGTTCGAGGGCGTTGGCTCCCGGCGCTTGCGGCGCGGCGTTCGACGCGGGGTCGCGCAGGTTCGGGTAGAGATGAAAGTAGAGGACTGAGGCCGGACGGTCGTCTTGGTTGACCCAGCGCACGCGCTCGACGCCCGTGTATGTTCGCGCGTCGAAGTCGAGCTTGAGGTTGATTCGGTAGCGCGTGCGCACGGCGCGCTCGACGTTGGTTTGAGCTTGAGAGCGCGGCTGCCCCGCCGTCAGGCTCGAAGCCTCCGCGCCGTAGAAGCACGCGGCGAAGAGCACAAGGACGAAGGCAAAGACGACGGCCTTCATCCACGTCCTCCGGCGCGCAAAGAGTTCTGTGTTGCCCTGTTTCAAAATCTTACTTCTGATAGTTTTAAAGCCCCGAGTTTTCGGCTTTGAAATCTCAAACAACTGAAAGCCGGAAGCCGTGAATCATCACCTCTGAACACGCCTGCCCTCGACGATGTTGACGGCGCGGATGCGGTCGCCGCGTGTGATGCGGTCGATGACGGCGAGGCCGTCGGTGACGCGCCCGAAGACGGTGTAGCCGCCGTCGAGGTGCGGCTGCGGCGAGTGCGTGACGAACCATTGCGAGCCGCCAGTGTCTTTGCCGGAAAGAGCCATGCCGACCGCGCCGCGCTCGTAGGAGGCTGTGTTTATCTCGCAGCGAATCTGGTAGCCGGGGCCGCCGTTGCCGTCGCCGCGAGGGTCGCCGCCCTGCACCACGAAGTTCGGCACGACGCGGTGGAAGGCGACGTTGTTGAAGTAATTCTTGCGGGCCAGCTCGACGAAGTTGTCCACCGTGAGCGGGGCTTCGTCCGGCAGCAGCTCGATGGTGAAAGAGCCCTTGTCGGTCGAGATGACGGCGCGCACGCTCTTGCCTGTGCGTGCCAGCGCGCGCTCGTAGTCGGGCAGGCGGTTGAGCGTGGCTACCGTCTCGACGCGGCGCGCTGCGGCTTGAGCGCCCCCGGCCCGCTCCCGAATTATGTCCGCCGCGCGGCGGCGCACAAGGTAGTCCGTGACTTCAAGCGCCGCTCTCAAAGCCCCGTCCGCCTCTTCGCCCCTCTGCTTCGATAGAGCGCCGAGGATGGAGAGCGCGGCGTCGTTCGTCTCGTCCTGCAAGGCGATGGGCAGAGCCTTCGTGAGCGCGCGCGAAGTCTCCGCGTCGGGCGGAAGTTCCGAGAGGAGGTCGGCGGCGGTGGCGCGGACGATTACGTCCTGCGCCGTGAGCTTCGAGCGCGCCACGCCCGCAAGGTCGCCGGGCTTGAAGGCCGCTAGAGAGCGAAGGAGGTCTGGCACGGCCAGCGCGGGCGTCTCCGCGTTCGCGATGAGCGAGCGCAGCATAATCTGCGCGTCGGCCTGCATCCCGACGGCGCTGTTGCCGACCAGAGCGCTCGTGAGCGCCGCAAGCTCACCCAAGCCCTGCCCGACCGCCGAGATTTTTTGCCAAGATGCATTCGACCCCCCCACGTCGCGCCGGTTCACGATGTCCGCGATGGCCTTATCACGCAGATACTGCGCGGGGGCGATGCGCGCCAGCGCAGTCTCGACCTCGGGAAAACTCACGCCCGCCTCTCGAAGCTGCCGGAGCAGAGAGAGAGAGCCTTCGTGGTTGGCGTTCAAGAGCAATCGCCCGAGCGCGGTCGCAAGCTCAAGCAGCTCGTTCGTCTCCGCAGGCGCTTGTGTGGTCTGGGCGGCCTTCGACGTTTTGTACTCCGCGAACAATTGCTCGCCGCGTCTGACGAGCGGGTCGGCGGCGCTCGGCTGCCTCAACTGAGCGAGAGAGCGGATGGCGCTCACGCGGACGCGCGAGTCCGTGTCCGAGGTCGCGCGCGCTATGAGAGCATCGAGCGCGGCCAAGTCTTCCGCCGCGCCGAGAGCACGCGCGGCGTTCGCTCTCGCGACCGCGTCAGTATCCGATGAGAGCATCGCGCGCAGGCGCTCCACTCCGTCCTTCGAGCGCAGGCGCGAGAGAGTGTTGGCCGCGTCGGCACGCACGCGCCCGTCCGTCGAATTGAGAAAGGCCGCGACCACTTGGCCCGCGTCGGCGGGGCGCGCGCGTAGTGCCGCCGTGATGCCCATAAGCAGCACGTTGCGGTTCGGCTTCGGCTTCCTGCCTTCGACCGTGAGCGCGCCGAGGATGGCTTCGCCCACACGCTGCTTGCGCTCGACCTGCGTCGCCGGAAGCGCCGCCGCAATCTTGCCGAGCGCCTCGACGACGCGCGCGCGTATCTCCGGCGAACTGTTGAGCCGCAGCACTTCGAGCAGCGTGTCCGCGCCGGACGCAGACTCTATCTCGCCGAGCGCGAAGGCCGCCGTCGCACGCACGCCCGCGTCTTTGTCTCTTCGGAGCAGCGCGGCGAGAGGCGCGACTGCCCCTTCGTCGCCGATGCGTCCGGCGGCCAGCGCCGCTCGCCTGCGCACCGCCACGCTCGCGTCCGAGAGGAGCACGCCGAGGTCTGCTTCCTCCCAACGCCGTTCGTCCTCCGCGCGCACGATGCGCAGCAGCGTCGTCGCCGGAACCGCGCCGCGCGAGGCAGCAGGCGCGACCGCCCGCCTCCCGGCCCTTGCAGTCCCCTGTCTCTTCGCTGGCGCGTTCTGCACCGCCGCCACAGCGCCGCCCGCCTGCGCAGATAAGAGCGCGAGGCAGAGCGCCGCGAAGAGTGCGCGCGCCGCGGGCCGTGCAGACGCGCGGGTAGCTTCTTTAGTCTGTTGTGAAAGCTGCATGGATTCTGAATTGATGAAGCTCGCGCCCGACGACCTACGGCGTACGTCGAACGACGCCCGCGCCGCGCTCTGTTTCAAGGGGGAAGACCGAATCTATGTATCAGCGAGATGTGCCGCGCGTGTCAAGCGGAAAAGTAGGCGAGAGATTAGAGGTTAGTTAAGGAGGAGATGTTTTTTCTAATCTCTAACTTCTAACCTCTAGTCTCTAGCCTCTCGCCTCTCGCAACTGCCCGTAGTAAACCTTCGTCTCGTACTCGAAGACGACGTGCCCGTTTGAAGCGTGCGTGTCGAAGAGGGCGGAGAGTTCTTCGAGCATGGGTTGATGGTTCGGGTGACCGGGCTCGGGCGTGTAGGAGGAGGAGAGGAGGCGGCCTTTGAGACCCTCAAAGTCGAAGGTTTGCCGGTTCTCGAAAACTTTCGAGCGCATCCCGCGCGGGCCGAAGAAAGGACGGAGCGCGCTCTCGTCCGCGTACTTGTTGCTCACCTCTCTGTAGTCCGTGCCGCGCGTCAGGAGCAGCCGCTCGTAGCCTTCGAGGAAGGCCGAGCCGCCCGTGCGCCGGTCGTTCCACACGACGACGAGCCATCCGTCGTCTTTCAGGATGCGCTCGAACTCGCGGCGCGCGGCGTCGAGGTCGAACCAATGGAAAGCCTGACCGGCGACGACGAAGTCCACGCTCGCCGCTCCGAGCGTCGTCGCCTCGGCACTCCCGTCCACGCTCCGAAAGTTTTCGTAAGCCGCGAGCAGGCGCTCACCCGCCTCGCGCATCTCGCAGTTCGGCTCGACGCCGTAGACGCGGCAGCCCCTGCGCAGAAACAACTCCGACAGATTGCCCGGCCCCGAGCCGATGTCGGCGACGACGGAGCCCCCGGTCAGCCCGCACTCTTCGACGAGGAGGCCCGAGACCTCGGCGGGGTAGCCCGGCCTGTACCTGACGTAATTCTCGACGCGGCTTGAAAAACGGCGTGTGGAATCGCTCATCGAAGGCTCCTTCGTCGCGGCAGGATTTATCAGGCTTTGGGAAAACCGAAAGTGCGAAAATGCAGGGATATTCTGCCTCCTCTGTCATCGAAAGGCAATTAAAGCAACCGCCCGGTTGACAAAAGAACTGGCCGAAAAGTAGCATGGTTTCGTCGTGGTAGCAGTGATTAAAAACGGGCTCGGGGCTTCGCGCGAGGAGATTGTTCAACAGTTGCGCGCGCGCGGCGGTGTGAGCGCGGACGAGTTGGCGGCGGCGCTCGGCGTCTCGAAGCAGTGTGTGCGCAAGCACCTCGAAGTCTTGGAGCGCGAGGGCTACGTCGAGCACGCGCCGGAGCGCGGCGAGCGCGGTCGGCCCGCGCACGTCTTCCGCCTGACCCTGAAGGCCGAAGAGCTTTTCCCGAAGCGCTACGACCTGTTCGCAAAGGCCGTCCTGCGGCAGATTGGCGAGGTCTGGGGCGAGCGGGGCTTGAACACGATTCTCTGCGGGTGCGCGGGCGAGATGGTCGGCGACCTTCGACCGCAGCTCGAACGGCTGGGCTTCGACGCGCGCGTGCTCCGTCTGACCGAGCTGCTCGGCGAGAGGGGCTACGAGGCGGAGGTCGAGCGTCTGGAAGACGGCTCGTATCTTTTGACGGAATGGAACTGCCCGCAGCCGGAGCTGGCGCGCGAGTACCGGCAGTTGTGCGATCAGGAATTGATCGTCTATCGCGAGTTGCTGGAGACAGAGGTCTTCCGCGAGTCGCGCATCGCGGGCGGCGCGTCGCGCTGCGCGTACCGTGTGATGAGACCAAAGAAGGTAGATGGTAAATCGTAAATGGTAAATGGTTGGAAGCCGCTCTTCCATTCACCATTTACCATTCACTATCATAACGAATTATGGCACATGTAACTGAAGCCGACGTGTACGGAGCCTTGTCGCAAATCATCGACCCGGATTTGCACAAGGACATCGTGCGGCTCGGCTTTATCAAGGATTTGAAGATAGGCGGGGGCGGCGACGTGAGTTTCCGCATCGTGTTGACGACGCCCGCGTGCCCGGTCAAAGAGCAGATGGAGACGCAGGCGCGCGAGCTTGTCTCGGCGCTGCCGGGTGTGACGAGCGTCGCCGTGACGATGGACGCGGAAGTGCCGAAGGGGCGCGGCCTCGGCGAGAAGCTGAACGTCGAGGGCGTGCGCAACATCATCGCCGTCAGCTCTGGCAAGGGCGGCGTCGGCAAGTCCACGGTGGCCGTCAATCTCGCTGTGAGTCTGGCGCGGGACGGGGCGCGCGTCGGCCTGATGGACGCGGACGTGTACGGGCCGAACGTGCCTTTGATGCTCGGCGTCGGGCACATGCAGCCTCGCATCAACGGCAACAAGCTGGTTCCGCTCGAAGCGCACGGGCTGCGGCTGATGTCGATGGCCGTGCTCAAGCCGGGCGACGAGCCTCTGATTGTGCGCGGGCCTATCTTACACAGCCTCGTGCGGCAGTTCTTGCAGGACGTGGAGTGGGGCGAGCTTGATTACTTAATCGTGGACATGCCGCCGGGCACGGGCGACGTGCAGCTCTCTCTGGCGCAGCTAGTGCCAGTGCAGGGCGCGGTGCTTGTGACGACGCCGCAGGAGGTCGCGCTCTCGGACGTTCGCCGCGCGCTGCGGATGTTCGAGGCCGTGAACGTGCCCGTCCTCGGCGTGGTCGAGAACATGAGTTACTTCGTCGCGCCGGACACGGGCGCGCGCTACA
>WUUC01209985.1_pt1 | contig 15804 bp, 11 predicted proteins | sample 6278441 | NCBI WGS metagenome assembly WUUC01 (sample SAMN13675441, study PRJNA597444) | soil metagenome | isolation source: soil | place: USA: Washington | collected 2017-10
TGCTCGACATGCTCCGGCTCTCGCGCCGCACGGGCGTCTGGCCCGAGCGCGACGTGGTCAAGTACATCCGCTCGGCCATTGCCGTCGACGGCCTCATCACCCGCTTCGCCCCGACCTTCGATTTGGGCCGCCACCTCCAGACGGTCTGCGACCGCCACCTCCGCTGGAGCGCGCGGCGGGCGATGTTCACCTACGACTCGCTACTGGGCTGGGCCATCTCCGGCGAGCGCGTTGTGCGTGACGGGCCGCTGCGCGCCGCCGACTTCGTCGAGCGGCTGATGGCGGGCGAGTTGGAGGCCCGGGCGTCGGTAGTCAGCGAGGGCGGCAGCGCCGACGAACCGCTGCGGCGCAGGGCCGTGCAGCTGGGCGCGGTTATTTGCGCGACCTCTCTCGCCGTGGCGGTGACGGGGGAGAACGCGAGTTTGGGGATCAACTTGTTCACGGCGGAACTCCTGTTCATCAGCACGGCGGCGACGCTTTTACTGCGGGCGGTGCGTCAGCTGGCCTGAAGATCGGCGCGGCGAGGCGACCCGGCGGGGAAGCAGTTTCAAGTAAGGAGAATCGGTCATGCGCGAATTCACTAAATCGATGATGAGCTACACGTGGGCGATGTCGCTCTTCGGCGTTCAGCAGATGGTGAACGTCTTCCGCCCGTCGGACGCGACGGAGTCTTTCGACAACGTCACGGACGCGACCAGAGATGAACTCGGCGACGCTTTAAGGTCGGCCTTCCGGGCGGGCGACAACCTCCAAAGGGGGATGGTTGATCTGACCTTCGGCGTCTTCACGCTCGGCATGTTCGACGGCCGGGGTAGGAACGGCGGCGACACATCGTGCGGGGCCTCGGACATCGGCCGGCGGACGGGCGACGTCTTCCGGCAGAGTGTGAACGCGGCGGGCCAGGCGGCCGACGCCTTCGGCCAGATGGCGCAGGGCGCGACTGACGCCACCGCCTCCGCGTTGGGCGCCGACGATGCTGCGGCGGGGCGCGGCTACGGGCGAGCGACCGGCACGCAGCCGCCGGGCGCGGCGAAAGGGCAGTCGCAGAGTTGGGGGGCGGCCCCCAAGGGTCGCGGCTCGACGAAGAGATGATGAACCGTCCGGCCCCCAAGGATGTGTGGGGCGGGACTCGCCTCGGGGGAAGGATTGGGTCATGCGTGAACTGACCAAGGCGACGCTCAGCTACACGTGGGCGATGTCCTTGTTCGGCATCCAGCAGGTGGCAAACCTGCTCGCGCCGCCGGACAGGGAGCAGCCCACGCGCGAGGTGAACTCCGCCTTCTACTCCGTCACGCAGGCCGCCGAGAACGAGTTCGGGAGTCTGCTCTTCGGGGCTTACCAGATCGGCGACGAGATGCAGCGGGGAGTCACCAACCTCTTCTTCGACGCCGTCACGCTGCGTGCGCTCGACCCGCGTTACGTCTCGAACCTCACCTCGCAGGTCGCCGCGCAGACGCAGGACACGCTCCGTTCCTTCTCGTCGGCCGAGAGCGTCAGGCTCGCCTGGCAGGAACTGAGGAACAACTATGAGGTCTTCAACCTCGTCAAGAACGTGAGCCACCTCCTGCACATTCCCAAGGACGACCGGCGGTTCGAGCTGGGCAGACTGGTACGGGACGCCTACGCGCTGGGCGCGTACCCCGACCTGTGGGCGGTCGAGGGGCTGGGCCACGACTACGCGATGACGTTCTGGCGCAGGGGCCGGCCCATCCGGGGCATCCTGACCGACGTGAGTCCCGACATCCTGCCCGCGAAGAGCCTGACGATGATGCACGCCGGGCTCGGCCTGGCCTTCGCGGAGCAACTCCTGAACACGATCACGCCCTACGACCCGCCGGACGAGATCCGCGGCGTGCTCCTCGATTTCGTCACGCTCGTGGACGAGAACTCCCGCCGCGGCTACGAGGGCGCGGCCTACGAATCGCTCGGCCTCGTGACGCGTTTCTGGCACCCGCAGATGGTCGGCGTCGTGGACGCGCACCTGCGCGAGGTGGCGCCCCGCGCGGTCAGCTATTTCTGGCACGGCGCGGGCCGCGCTCTCTACTTCCTCCCGCTCTACTTCGTGCCCGGCCTGCTGTCGCCGTGGCTCGCCGTCGAGCGGGAGGCCCCAGACGAACTGGCCTCCCACAACATGACGGCCGGGCTGGCCTGGGCGACGACCATCGTCAACGTCCGCCAGCCGGAGATCATGGAGAACTTCCTGCGGACGGAGGGCGTGGCCCGCACGCACGCCTTCACCAACGGCCTGATGTCGTCGCTCATCATGGGCATCGACATCACGCCCGGCGACCCCTACATCAGGGACTTCCTCGCATACCGTCTCGAGGCGGGCGACCTGCGCCGGGCCGAGTTGTGGGAGAGGCTCGTGGCGGGGCCGGGGCGGGAGGCCGTCTGCCGCATACACCCCGTGCTTCAGCAGCACGAGCGCCTCGGAGAGGTGTTCCACTATCACCCGTCGCTCGCCGCACTGACCGCGCGGCTCGGGCAGGGGAGCTGAATAGAGTGAGGAGCAGCGAGATGAGAAAACTGTTAGCGACCGCCGTCATTTGTCTTTCCGCCTTCATCCTCTCGGGATGCGCGGGCGCGCAGGCCATCAAGCCGGAGGACGTCGTCGTCGGCAAAACGATCCCGGACTTCTCCCTCAAGTCTCTCGACGGCCGGAAAGTGAGTAAGGCTTCGCTCAAGGGCGAGGCCGTGGTGCTGAACTTCTGGGCCTCGTGGTGCGCGCAGTGCCGAGCGGAGATACCAGAGCTGAAGCAGGTCGCGGCCGGTTCGAGGGCGAAGGTCATCGGCATCGCGCTCGACGAGACGGGGCTCGAAACCGTCAAGCCGTTCGTCGAGAGCCAGGAGATCAACTATCAGGTGCTGCTCGGTGACCAGGAAACCTTCCAGCAGTTCAACGGCGTCGGCATCCCCTACACTCTCGTCCTCGACGGCGCGCAACGCATCGTCAAGATTTACCGCGGCCACGCCGGCCGCGAAGAACTTGAAGCCGCCTTGAAACTGATCGAGCAAGACGGCGTGGCGCAGCGGAGGTGAGCGCGGAGCGACAGGGTTCGAGGCGGAGGAGCTTGATGGCGTTGGGGAGATTCCGAAGCACGACGACGCACGGCGTGACGCTGAAGACGCGGCGCGCGGAGGTCGTTGAGCGCCTCGCGGCCTGCGGCCTGACGCGCGGCCCGCGCCGCGTCGTGCGGGCCTTCGGGGCGGCGGACGACGCGTCGGAACTCGGCCGCAAGCTGCGCCGCGCCCTCGAACGTCTCGGCCCGGTCTTCGCCTCCTTCGGCCTCTACCTCGCGACGCGCGTTGACCTGCTCGACGCGCGCGACTGTCTGCAACTCGCGGCCATCGCCGACGACGCGCCCCCGATGACGGCCGCGGCGGCGCGCGACATCTTCAGGCGCGAGCTGGAGCGCGAGGCCGCCGACACTTTCCTGTCGTTCGAGGCCGACCCCTTCGAGTCGCGCCTGCTCCAACAGTCGCACCGCGCGCAACTCCTGAACGGCGCGCCCGTAGTGGTCAAGCTCGTCCGCCCGGAGGCCGAGCAGGAATGTCTCCGTGACCTGGAGTTGCTCGACACGCTGGAGGACGCGCTGGCCGGCACCGCGCTCGGCGGGCCGAGTTTCAAGGCCGCGGTGGCCGACTTCAACTCCACGCTCCGACGGCGTTTGGACCTCAGGCACGAGGCGAAGGCGCTGGAGACGCTCGCACGCGACGCCGAAGGTTTCGAGATGCTCCGCGTGCCCGCGGTCGAGCGCCAGCTTTGTGCGGAGCGTGTGCTGACCGTCGAAGAGTTGGCGGGCGTCCGCCTCGACGGGGTGGAGTTCGCGCGCGCGTCCGAGGGCGAAGGGACGGCGCGGGCGCGGCGCGGCCTCCCGCGCGTCTTCGACCGCACCGCCCTGGCGCGCCTCCTCTGCTCGGTCTGGCTGCGGCAGGCGTTGCTCGGGCAAACGTTCCCCGTCGAGCCGCAGGCCGCGGGCCTCGTCGTCATCTCCGACCGGCAAATCGCCTTCACGGGCGGCCCCTTCGCCAGTCTGCACGCGGAGGCGCAGAAGAACCTCTGGAATTACCTGATCGCGACCTCCGCGGAGAAGCCCGACCGCGCGTGCTCGTGCCTACTCGGGGAGTTGAGGCGGGAAGGGCGGGCGGGCGAAGACTTGCGCCACCGCTTCCGGCAGGTCGTGCCCTTCCGCGACAGCGGGTGGCATCAGGACGACGGCGCGAACCAGCTCGCCGAGCACCTCGTGGTGCACTGGCGCGCGGCCGCCGGCTGCGGCTACGTGCCGCAGCCGCACCTGCCCGCCTTCTACCGGGGGCTGTTCGCGATCACGAGCGCCGCGCAGCAACTCTCGCCCGAGAGCGACCCGCTGCTCGAAGGGCTCCAGGACGCGCGCCTTCAGGAGAGCCTCTCGCGGGTGCGGGAGATGATGAGCCTCCACCAACTCGGCGAGCAGGCGGACAGGTATGCCGCGTTGATGGTCGCGATGCCCACCCGGCTCGACGAGATGTTGTCGCTCGCCTCCAACGGCGGCCCGAGGCTGAAAATCCACGCCCCGGAGGCGGACTCAGGCCGGCGCCGGAGAAACTCTACAGCGGCCGTCACCGCGCTGCTGCTGCTGCTCGCAGGGGTCGTCATGCTGCTGCCGCGCGCGACCGCCGCGCTCGCCAGCGAGGTGTGGGCGAGTCGGATCAACACGCTCGTTTTTATCCTGCTGGGCGCGATGCTGCTGCGCGCCGCCGGCCGCACCGTGTGAAAGGAAGGCGCCCGCGCGCCGACTTCAGGGAGGGGGAACGGATAGATGGACAATCGCGTGGGAGAGCCCCGGCAGTCGGTCGAAGAGCCACGGCGGGGCGCGGAGGCCGGGCGCGACTCGACCGGGTTCGTGCGTCTCTTCGGCCAGATGATGATGCTCCCCCTGACCGTCTTCGTCTACGGCATGGACTTGTTCGTCAAGACCATCCAGGGGATGCAACGGACGACCGACGAGGGGATGGACGTAATGGTGGGCGGCGCGGCCCGCGCCCCCCGCGGGGTCGGCGCGACGATTCGGACTCCCGGCGAGGCCCCGGGTGGTCAGTGCGAGGTCGAGACCAGACCCGCAATTTCTTCAACCGACGGCGTCGCCAGCGACGACGCTGAGACAAGCCCGAAGGAGACAACCAAGATGAGCGACAGAGACCTGAGTGACGACAAGCAACTCAAACTCGTGCGCTACAAAATCCTGTTTATTAAGCGCGACTACGAGCACGCCTTCCAGGAAGTTGAAGAACTCGTCTCGGACAGCATGGACGAAACGGCCTACACCGCCTGGAAGATCGCGGAGTTCATCCAGCGGCTCGCCGAGCGCAAGACCAGAGTGCCCACAAAATGGAAGAAGTACCCGCCCGAAGATAAGCGCTACAGAGACGGCAACATCCTGCTCGGCTTCCCCGAGAACGACAAGAAGTACCTCCGAGTCTACTTCGAGGTGCTGGATCGCTACGACCGGGAGTCCTTCAGGTACGAGGAGCGGCAGATCGAAGTCCTAGAGGAAATTCGAGACAGAATTTCCTCGTGAGAAGTTCGGTGGAACTCGATCCGGCCGGCCCGTTTTGCGCGGTCCCGGAGGCTCTCCGTCTGCGGTGACTCGGAAGCCCTTTCGCGCGCGAAAGGGGTGGCCGGCGTGCCCGGGCCCAAACCTGACTCGTCTGTGTGGGAGCGGCCGAGCCGCGGCGCGGGCAGCATCCCGCTTCACCGAGTCCGCTGACAGCCTTCGGCAGCATGGCTGAAGAATTGGAGGATAAGCATGGCTGATAAGAGCACTAGTGTGACGCAGGCCCTCGACAAACTGCGCGAGGCCGTTAAGTCGGGCGGCAGCAACAGTGACGTTGGCAAGTACGAGTTCCCGGATATCGCGAACGGCCCGTTCGAACTGGTGCTCGCGTTCAATAACGACGAGTTCATCAAGCTCGAAGGGCCAGACGAAGCGCCGTACTTCTCGTCGCACGGCCCCCTGACCGACCTCCACTTCAACGTTTTGCCGGGAACCAGAGTGGGGACGACGTTCCCCGTCGATCCCTCGAAGTTCGGTGAGACGGGCGCTTGGCCCCCCGAACAGGTTGAGCCCTTCGACAAGCCGCCTGTCGACCCGACTAATACGACGGGCAACGGCTATTCCAAGCAGGCTTACTACTTCAACAACGACGCGGACTGGTTCGTGACCGTGGGGCCTTCGCTCCCGAAGATCGTCGGGACGAAGGACGGCGGGGCCCAGTTCTGGGTGGGCAGCATCGGCGTCATCGCCCAAGGGAAAGGGAGGTTCGCCGGGGCGCGGGGCGTGGCGACCTACGTGGGCAGCGCCTACCTTGAGAAGTGGCCCGAAGACTTTCAGGGGCAGATCAAGCTGCTGCGCGACGGCTTCAAGGCCCGCATCGGGACCTACGTCAAAGTGGTTCTCAGCAAGGACCAGCCGGAACCCGACGACGAGGGCCAGTACGGCGGGTGAGAAACCCCGCACGGCCGCGCCCCAAGCGCAAACATGAGCGGCCCGCGAAGCTCCGGCTCAGACATTTGAAGAGGGTGGCGAGCCCGGCGGCCCCGACGCCCGGACTGACGAGCCGCCGGGAGCGGGGAAGGAGGGCGGAAGATGAATGCCGAGCTGAACGAGACCCAGCGCGCCGTGCTGCGGGCGCTGTGCGACACGTTCGTCCCCTCCCTCAAGGTTTCGAACGACCCGTCGGGCTTCTGGGCGCGCGCCGCCTCCGACCTCGGCGTGGACTGCGTGCTCGCCAGAAACTTAAAAGAGGACGTCCCGCCGCCGCTCTACAACGGACTGGTGGGCCTGCTTGACGGGCTGGCGGCCAAGGGGTTCGTCAACGCGTCACAGGCCCGGCGCGAAGGCCTCCTCTCGCAAATTGCGCGCTCGTCGCCACAGGGGGCGCAGGGCGTCGGCTTCTACCAGAAGCAGACGGTGCTGCTGGCCTACGGGCTTCCGGAGAACCCCGTCCCCGACCGCAACATGGTGACGTACGGCTCGCCGAAGGGGCAGAACCCGAACTGGGAGGTGATGAACTACCCGGGGCCGGTCAGCGTCCCGCCGGACAAGCCCAAGCAGATTCAGACGTGGACGCCCACGGGAGACAGCCAAACGCTCGAAGCCGATGTCTGCGTCGTCGGCTCGGGCGCCGGCGGCGCGGTCATCGCGTCGCGGATGGCCGCGCGCGGGCTGCGCGTCTTGGTGCTCGAAGCGGGCGGCCACTATAACGCCGCCGACTTCCATCAACTCGAACTGTGGGGCTACAAGCACCTTTGGTACAAGGGCGGGGCGACCCCCACCGCCGACGGCAACGTCCTGCTGCTCGCCGGCGGGTCGTTGGGCGGCGGCACGGAGATCAATTGGATGAACTGCGTCCGCACGCCGCCGCTGGTGCGGGAGGACTGGGCGCGGCAGTACGGCCTTCAGGGCGTAGACACGGCGGAGTTCGACGGGTATCAGGACGAAGTCGAAAGGCGCATTCAGGCCAATCAGCAGACCGCCTACTGGAACGCGCAGAACCTCCGGATGAGGGAGGGCTGCCAGAAGCTCGGCTATCTCAGTAAACAGACCTTCGTCAACTGGGACCCGAAGCTGTTCCAGCCTCTGATGGCTGGCTATACCGGCTTCGGCGACCAGACCGGCGGCAAGCAGACGGCGCGCCGCACATACCTGCTCGATGCCTATCGCAGCGGGGCGCAGATCATCGTCCACTGCCGGGCCGAACGCATCCTCGTCGCGCAGGGTCGGGCGGCCGGCGTTGAGGCGACCTACGCCGACCCGCGGGGCCGCAGGACTAAGCTGACCATCCGCGCCCCTCAGGTGGTGGCGGCGGGCGGGTCGCTGGAGTCGCCCGCGCTTCTGCTCCGGAGCGGCATCGGGGGGCCGAACGTCGGGAAGTACCTGCGCGTGCAGCCGGGCGGCGCCGTCTACGGCGTCTACGAAGAGAAGCAGAAGGGTTGGTGGGGCTCGCCCATGACCACCAACTGCGAACAGTTCACCAACACCGGCGGCGGCTTCGGCTTCTACATGGAGATACCGGCGTTCGGGCCGGGCTTCGTGGCCTCCGTGATCCCCTGGGTCAACGGCCGGCAGCACAAGGAGATGATGACGAAGGTGCCGTACATCAGCACCTTCATCTGGTTCCTCCGGGACAAGGGCTCCGGGCGGGTCGCCGTCGACGCGGCGGGCAACTCCATGCCCACCTACCAGCTTTCGGACGAGACCGACCAGAAGAACTTCCGGCACGCCGCCTCCGAAGCCATCCGCATCCACGAGGCGGCCGGGGCGCGGGAGATTATGGTCAGCCTCGCCAGCCAGCAGCTCATCTGGAAGCGGGGACAGAACCTTGAGGGCTTCATCAAGAACGTAGCCGCGCAGCCCATCATCAACGGCGCGCAGCCGATGATCAGCGCGCACCAACTCTGCACCTGCCGGATGGGCAAAGACCCCGATACCAGCGTCGCCGACACCAACGGCGAGTTGCGCGATGTGAAGGGCGTGTGGATCGGCGACGGCAGCGCGTGCCCGACGGCGCTGGGGGCTAATCCGATGGTAACTATCATGGCCCTCGCCGAACGCACGGCCAGCAAGATGGCCGGGGCCGCCCAGCAGAATCGCGGCGCGAGGGCCGGCGCCGCCTCGCCGCCTCGCCGGGAAAGCGAAGCGGCCCGAAGCGGTCAGGCCGCGTCTGCCGACAACTCCGCGCGCGGCCCCGCGGCGGGCGTGCCCGAGGGCGCTAACTTGATCGAGCTGGACACCCGACCCGGGCAGGCGGAGAGAGTGCTTCAGATCATCAGCGGTCAGGTGCTCCCGAACATCATCCGGCCCGCCGCGGGTTTCATAGACCTGATCGTCATGCATTCGCTGGATGACCCGCATCGCTTGACGTCCGTCAGTTTCTGGGAGAACCCGGAATACGCCGAACGCTTCCAGTCGGGCGGGTTTTTGCAGTCGACCGAGTTAATCAAAGACCTGCTGGCCGCGCCGCCGCGGCGGCTCCCCTACACCGTCGCCGCTTCACTCAACCGGAGAGCCCGCGGCCGGGCCGGCGCGCCGTCGCCCGACCGCTTCCCCGGCCCTGATGCGAACGCGATCACCGACGCGGCCGGGAACGTGCTTCGGGGAATGGTCGAGTTGATGAATCCGGCAACCATGCTCAGGGAAATGACCGGCATCATGACGAACCCTCTCAACATGTTCTCCCTCGGTCAGCGATTGCTCACGGGGTCAGTACGGCAGCCCCGGCAGGGAAGGGGCGGCGCCGCCGACACCCCACGGCCGAGTCCGGGGGGCGGCGCGGCGGCCGCGAGGGGTGGCGCGGCGCCCGCGCCCCGGTTCGCCGACCTCCTCGAACTGGACGCCCGCCCCGGTCAGGCCGGCGCCATGGTGGACATCATTGCCGGGAGCACGGGCCGTCCTGGTGGCCGTCCCAACGACGGCTTGATTGACGTCGTCGTCCTGCAATCGATGGCAGACCCGAATCGCGTGACGGCCATTAGCTTCTGGGAGAACCGGGAAAGCTCTACCCGCTTCGACGCGGGCTGGTCGGGCTGGCTCGGTGATTCGCTCACAGGCGTGCTGGCCGCGCCGCCGCGCCGCCGCGCTTACACCGTTGCCGCTTCGACCATCCCGAGCATCGGCGGGTCTGGCCGTCAATAGAAACTCCGGGCTCGGCCGCGCGCGGAGCCTCGGGGCGGCGCGCGCGGCCGAGCCCGAGTCCGTCACGTCACACGCGAAGAGGAATGTGAAGCACGGTGTCCAGCTTTCTCGGTTTCGACATCCTGACCCCGCGCCGGGTGATGAAAGTGACTTTCGACATGATGCAGTTATCGGCCGAAGCGATGAAGGTTCTCCTGCCGGGACGGGACAGCCGTGTCGTCTGGCAGGAGTTCCAGAACAAGCTGGAAGCCTACGACCTCTTCGCGAATGTGGATTCGGTGCTCGGACTGGACGCGGAGGCCGGCGCCCCGCTGGCGGAACTCGTCGGGCGGACGCGCTCGCTCGACGCTTACCGGGCCGTCTGGGCGACGGAAGGCGTGGGGCATTACCACGCGGAAAGTTTTTGGGATCGAACGGGGGCCCCGAGCAACCTCCTGCGCGGGCCTCATGCCGGCGCCCTGCCCGCAAAGAGTTTGACGCCGCTGCACACGGGTATGGGGTTGTCACTCGCCGAACGCTTTCTGAGCGCGGCCGGACCGCGGAGCCTCCACGACTCGTTGCGCCAATACTTCGAGCTGTGCCGCGACAACTCCATGCCCGGTTATGTCGGGGCGTCTTACGAGGCGTTAGGGCTAGTCGCGCGTAACCTGTACCCGCACCTCGTGCCCAGCATCGACCCGCATCTGCGGGGGATGGACGAAGGGCTGATCGGTTACTTCTGGCACGGGGTGGGGCGCGCCCTTTACTTCGCCCCGACTAATTTCATCCCCTTCAACAACTCGCCTTGGCGGGCGGTCGAGATGGCGCGGCGCGAGCCGGCCCACGAGACCGGCCGGCTCAACGCCGCGGCCGGGGTGGCGTGGGCCATGACGCTCGTCAACATCCGCCAGCCGGAAATCATCGAAGCCTTCCTGAACTGCCACCGGGGTGAGCTGTCGCGGAGCGACGCCGTCTCCAACGGCGTGAGTTCGGCCGTCATGATCTGGCGTGATGCGGCCGGGGGCGACGCTCACATCGAAGCCCTCTGCCGACACCGGCCGGAGCCGTCGCTGAGCGAACTTTGGGCCGAGCAGGTGGCGCGGCCGTGTCGGGACGCCCTACGGCGCTTCTACCCCGTCTTGCAGAAGCACGACTGTCTCGGCGAACTCTTCCGCTACCAATCGCTGCCGGGCCTGGTCGCCCGGTTGGAGAAGGGGCGGGCACACGGCCGCCACGCGGCGTCGCCCGGCGAACGCACACGGCGGGCAAGATGAATCGACTCTTCGATGAAATGGTGACGCGCCCTCTCCGCACCTTCGTTTCCGTCTTGGAGATGTCGGGCCAGAGGGTCGAGGGTGCGCAGGGGCTCGACGGGATGTTCAGCCGGTTCGCACACACCCTCAGCCGCCCGTTCCCCGGCGGGCGCGCCGCGGCGGCGCCGTCGGCGCGCCCCGATCCGCCGCGGGGAAGTCGCGCAAATGATGAAACGGCCGCCGGACTGGCCGGCGGCTCCGGGTTCACCGACGAGGAGCGCCTGATTCTCGAAAGGGCGGAGGGCGCGCTCGCAGACGGCCGGGCGCTCAAGCGTTGGTGGGAACGAACCTACCCCCGGGGCTTCGCGCGGCGCTTCGAGTTGGAGCGCGTGTTCAACCGTCCGGACGCGAGCTTCGGGTTCTTCGATGAGGTCCGACTCGACCGCGGCGTGCTCCCCGTGATGGGCAACTTCCAGGATATGTTCTACGACCAGACGCGCACGCCCACCGCCATGACCGGCGAGGCGTCCGCGTGGCTGCGCGATCAGGTGCGCGAGTTCGTGCTGCGCTACTTCATGCGCGTCAGCTCTTTCCGCCAGCCCGACGTTTACGTCGAATCGAGGCGGCGCGACCTGCCCGCTTTCCTGCAAGGGCTGAGCTGGTGCGACGAGCCCGACATCCTGCGGCAGGGCTTCGGCTTCACACAGCACTTCTACAAACTCCGCGCCGGCGGGCGGGTCGGCAAGTTCCCCGCCGGCGAGCAGTCGGCCATCGTCGACCTGCGCGAGCTCGGGCCGAAGTACGAATGGGTCGTCGTCAAGGTGCGCATCTTCGACTTCGCCTTCACGTTCAAGCCGTTCGGGCCGGACGGGCCGGAGCTGACGATCCCGCTCACGGAAGAGAGTTACCTCGTCCTGAGCCGCGACTTCATCCTCAACGAGGACGACCCCTCGCCCGACTCGCTGGGCCGGTATGGCTTGGGCTACGCGTTCATCAAAGACCCGGCGCAGGGGCTGCTCGCCTACGGGCCGGGGCAATTCGAGGCCGCCATCGAGCTGATCAACTTCGAGGTCTCGGGACGCGGGGAGGTGCGCGTCAGCATGGTCTTCGTCGCCAACAGGCCCGAGCGGATCGCGAACGTCTCCCTCAACCCCGTCGACTGGGGTTTCAGGCTGGCCGACCTCTTCTCGTTCGGACTGACTTCGAGAGTCTTCGCGCCGGTCAAGACCGCGCTCGAAAAGATACCGACCGGGGCCGACAGCTTCGACCCCGTGTACGCCTTTGTCTCGCTGGCGAACGCCCTGAGCGGCAACCAGGCGGCCGAGCAGTTGTGCATCTCCAGGGAGCAGCTCGAGAAGGATTTTCTGGCCCAGCATTTCACCCAGCACTACACGACCCTCGTGGGGTCGCTGTTGACCTGGCGGCAGATCCCCGACTGGCTCGACGCGGCGGCGTTGCCCGAGTGGGTCGTGACGGGGAGGAGTTCATGACTCACGAACGGGGCGCGGGAGGGCGTTCGGTTCCGGGCGGCCGGGGCGCATGATTATGTCGGACGGGAGCGGCATCAGGCACGCAGTGATCTTGTCGGGCGGCGGCGCGTACGGCTCTTTCGAGGTCGGCGTGCTGAGGTCGCTGCTCGGTGAAAGGGCCGGGCGCGGCATGCCGCACGGGAAGATCAGGCCGTCCATCTACACCGGCACTTCCGTCGGCGCTATCAACGCGGCCGTGATGGTCTCGCAGAACGGTCTCGGCGTCCCCGACGAAGAGGCGGCCGAATACCTTGAGTACGTCTGGCTGAACCTCATCGCCGACAGCCCCCAGACGTGCGGGAACGGCGCATACAGGGTGCGCGCAGACCCGATCAGGTTCTTGCTGAACCCCCAGTGCTTGGCCGACCCGGGCCGGGCTCTAGCGGAACTGACCACGGACAGCGCGTCGCTCGCGGAGAGTTTTTTGCTGAGGACCATGAACTTCTTCAACTCCCCCGACCCCCTCCAGACGCGGGTGCTGGAATTCGTCGATCTGAGCGCGTGGATTTCCCCCGAGCCGCTCTACCGGCTCGTGCGGGAGATCATCTCGCTGGAGGGCATCCGGCGTTCGCAGATCGAGCTGCGAGTCGTGGCGGCAAACTGGGAGACGGGCGAGGTGGCGGTCTTTAAGAACGAGGACATGACGGACGATGTCGGCTACCAGATAATTCTGGGCTCGGCCGCCATCCCCGGTTTCTTCCCGCCGCAGTACATCGGCGGCTACCCCTTCGTTGACGGCGGCGTGGTGATGAACACGCCCCTCAAGACCGCCATCCAGGCCGGGGGGGACGTCCTCCACATCATCTACCTCGACCCCGACATCGCCAACCTCCCGCTCAAGGTGTTGCAGAACACCTACAACACCCTGGACCGAACCATCCTCATCAACAACGCCACCGTCATCAACGAAGACATCGAGACCGCCGGCTGGATCAACCGGGGGCTTGACGTCGTGGAGCGCGCCGCGAGGGGCGAGTCCATATCCGATGAGAACGTGCGCGATTTCCTCCGGGTGGCTGCCCAGATCGAGCAGCGCCTCCGGCAGGGCGCGCCCTACCGGAGGCTCACGCTGCACCGCTACCACCCCGAGGAAGACCCCGGCGGCGGCGGCGTCGGCGTCTTGAACTTCAACCGTGACCGGATGGCCCGCTTCATCGAGCAGGGCTTCGCTGAAGCCGACGAGCACGACTGCGACGAGAACGGATGCCGCCTGCCCGAGGCCCGGCCGGGTCGGGCCTCCGAGGCTGTGTCATGACGGGCACGGGTGAGCACAAGCATGCGGTGGTGTTATCCGGCGGCGGGGCAAACGGCGCTTACGAGGTCGGCGTGCTCAAGGCGCTGTTCACCGGGCGGGCGGCCTCGAACGGCTACGAGCCGCTCGACCCGGACATCTTTACGGGGACCTCCATCGGCTCCTACAACGTCGCCTTCCTCGTGTCGCAGTGGGAGCGGTATGGGCAGGCGTCGGTCTCCAACCTCGAAACCACTTGGCTCACCCAAGTGAGCCGGGAGACGCGGTCGGGTTCCAACGGCGGCTACAGGTTCCTGGCGAACCCGCTGGAATTCTTCGACCCCCGCCGCTTCCTGAGCGACCCCATCGAAGCGATCCGGCACGCCTACGACGACGGCGTCTACCTGCTGTGGGACTTCATCGACCGCTTCATGTACGTCGTCAACCCGCAGGACGACGAGCCGATGACAGAGCGCTTCCTCCACACCCTCGCCGTTGACACCTTCATCTCGCGCGAGCCGTTCGACCGGCTGGTCAGGGAGGTCGTCAACTTCGAGGCCATCCGCCACTCGCCGAAGGTGCTCAAGGTCGCCGCGACCAACTGGGAGACGGGACGGGTCGAGGAGTTCGTTAACCACGACTTCACGGACAAACTCGGCCCCCGCATCCTCATGGCATCGAGCGCCATCCCCGGCTTCTTCACGCCGCAGCAGGTCGGCGCGCAGCCCTACGTGGACGGGAGCGTGCTGATGAACACGCCGCTCAACCCGGCGATCAGGGCGGGGGCCGACTGCCTGCACGTCGTCTACCTCGACCCGGACGTGAGCAGCATCCCGATCCACTACCTCAGCAACCTGCTCTCGACACTCTACCGGACGCAGGTCATCAACTGGGCTCACACCGTCAATGAGTCCATCAAGGCAGCCGAGAGCATCAACCGCACGCTGGCGCTCATCGAGAGTGCGAGGCGAGACGCCGGCGCGCCCGGTGCGAGCCCGCAGGCGACCGTCCATGACCTCGGCAGGTTCGGCGGGCAGCTAGAGGGGATGTCGCGCTACAGGCCGCTGGAGATTCACCGCTACCACCCGCGCGACGAATTGGGCGGGCCGCTCAGTCTGCTCGACGTGCGGCGGGCGCGCATCGAGTACCTCATCGAGCGCGGATTCAGCGACGCGGCCGGACACAACTGCGTCCACAGCAAGTGCGTCCTGCCGAGCGCCGCCCCCGCCGGCGGGGGCGGCGCTGCGCCGGCCACGACGGGCGGCGCGGCCGGGCCGACAGTGGGTGTCGGTTCGCGAACCCTGCCGTCCAAAGACACCCCTTGACCAAAGGAAGACGCCGACATGCAGACCTCGGAACATTACGACGTGTTGATTATCGGGGCCGGGCTGGCCGGGCTCGCGCTGGCGCGACAGCTACTGCTCAACACCGACAAGAAGATTCTCATGGTTGACCGGCGCGCTGAGTTCCCGCCGCCCAAGCAGAAGGTCGGCGAGGCGACCGTGCAGCTCTCGGCCTATTACTACGCGAGGGTGCTCGACCTCGAAGAACACCTCATGCGAGAGCACTTCTTGAAGTACAACCTGCGCTTCTACTGGAAGACGCCGGGGCTCGCCAACGACTGCTACGAGCACTACAGCCAGTCGTACATCCGCAAGCTCTCGAACATCAACACCTATCAACTCGACCGCAACAAGTTCGAGGGCGAGATGCTGAGGGTCAACCTGGAGAACCCGAACTTCACCTTCCATCCCGGCGCGACCGACCTCGACGTGACGCTCGCCGAAGGCGGCGGACCGCACACCTTTTCCTTCAAGGCGGCGGGGCGCCGGGTGTCGGGCCAGGCCCGCTGGGTCGTGGACACGTCGGGGCGCGGGAAGTTCCTCGCCCGCCGGCTGGGGCTGACGCGCGAGGGGAAGATCCGCCACGGGTCGCACTTCTTCTGGGTCGAGGGCCTCGTCGACATTGAGAAGCTGACGAGCCTCTCGCCGCAGGGCGTGCGCCTCCGGCCCGACCGGGCCGCGCTCGGCCACACCCCCGCCTGGCAGGCCACGAACCACTTCTGCGGCGAGGGCCTCTGGTTCTGGACCATCCCGCTCCACGGCAAGACGAGCCTCGGCCTCGTCTACGACAACCGG
>WUUC01133819.1_pt1 | contig 15801 bp, 4 predicted proteins | sample 6278441 | NCBI WGS metagenome assembly WUUC01 (sample SAMN13675441, study PRJNA597444) | soil metagenome | isolation source: soil | place: USA: Washington | collected 2017-10
CGAGTTCGAGCGCCAGAGCGCGCGTAGAAGCGCGAATCGTGTCGAGCACGTCTGCCGGTAGCGAGTGCGCGGGCAAGACGCTGGCGGAGTCACCAGAATGAATCCCGGCTTCCTCGATGTGCTGCATGATGCCGCCGATTACGACTCGTTCGCCGTCACATACGCAATCGACGTCTACTTCGATCGCATCGCGCAGGAACTCGTCGACGAGAATGGCCGTGCTCTCGACGTCTTCGAGCGCCTCGAACGCCTCACGCATGTAGCGAGCCAAGTCACCCGCCGAATACACGATTTCCATGGCGCGGCCGCCGAGCACGTAGCTCGGACGCACGAGCACGGGGTAACCGATGCGCTCCGCGACCTCGAACGCTTCGGCGATGCCATGAGCAATGCCGTTGCGCGGGCGCTTCAGATCGAGCTTGCCGAGCAGCGCCTCGAAGCGTTCGCGATCTTCGGCGCGATCGATGCCTTCGGCGGGAGTGCCGAGGATCTTCACGCCCGCGCGCGCTAGCGGTACGGCCAAACGCAATGGCGTCTGCCCGCCAAACTGCACGATGACTCCCTCGGGCTTCTCTACGTCGATGATGTTCATGACGTCTTCGAACGTGAGCGGCTCGAAATACAGGCGATCCGAGGTGTCGTAGTCGGTCGAGACCGTCTCCGGATTGCAGTTGACCATGATGGTCTCGTAGCCGAGCTGACGGAGCGCGAACGCGGCGTGCACACAACAGTAGTCGAACTCGATGCCTTGACCGATGCGGTTTGGACCACCGCCCAGGATCATGATCTTCTTGTTGCTGCTCGGGCGGGCCTCGCACTCGTCGCCCCACGTTGAATAGAGGTACGGTGTGAGGGCTTCGAACTCTGCAGCACAGCTATCGACGCGCGCGAACACGGGACGCACGCCAAGTTCGATCCGCTCCTTTCGGATGCTGGACGCGTCCCGACCCGTGAGCGCCGCGAGGGTGACATCCGAGAAGCCCTTCTTTTTGGCGCTCAACAAGACATCACGCGTCAACTTGGCGTTGGCGAATCGTTTGATGCTGCGCTCTTCGTCGACCAGCTCTGACAGCTGAGCGAGAAACCATCGATCGATACGCGTCGATTTGTGGATCTCCTCTACGGTCGCACCTACGCGCAGCGCGTCCATGACGTACCAAAGCCTGTCGGATAGCGGCGTGCGAATGACCTCGAGTAGAAGCTCCTTGAGCTCCTCGTCGCTCGGCACCGGTACGCCTTCGTTGAGACGCGGAACCACGCCCATCGGCACGCCCGTCTCGCGCTGCTTACGAAGCAGGTCGCGAAGCGCGCGGTAATCGACGCGGTCCGTGAGTGTCACGAGACCCGAGCGGCCGATCTCGAGCGAGCGCGTCGCCTTTTGAATCGCTTCCTTGAAGGTGCGCCCCATCGACATGACCTCGCCGACGGACTTCATCTGCGTGGTCAGGCGCGGGTCTGCTCCTTGGAACTTTTCGAACGCGAAACGAGGCACCTTGACGACGACGTAGTCGATCGAAGGCTCGAAGGCGGCGCTGGTGCCCGTGATGCTGTTTTTGAGCTCATCCAGGCGATAGCCGACCGCCAGCTTGGCGGCGATTTTGGCGATCGGGAAACCCGTCGCTTTGGACGCGAGCGCACTGGAGCGTGACACGCGTGGATTCATCTCGATCACGACGATGTCGCCGTTTTCGGGATGCACGCCGAACTGAATGTTGGAGCCGCCCGTATCGACGCCGATTTCGGTGATGACCGCCCGCGCAGCATCGCGCAGGCGCTGGTATTCCTTGTCGGTCAGCGTCATGGCGGGCGCGACCGTGATCGAATCGCCCGTGTGCACGCCCATGGGATCGAAGTTCTCGATCGTACAGATCACCGAGAAGTTATCGACATTGTCGCGAATGACCTCGAGTTCGTACTCCTTCCAGCCGAGTACGCTCTCTTCGATGAGGCATTCATGGGTCGGACTCTGCTGGAAAGCCCAGCGGATGGCCGCGTCGAACTCGCTCTTCGAGTAGGCGATGCCTCCGCCCGAGCCGCCCATCGTGAACGAGGGACGCAAGATCACGGGATAGCCGATACTTTCGACGGCGCGTTCTGCGTCCTCCAAGCTGCGCGCCAGAAAGGCGCGCGGACAGCGCAGGCCGATCTTCTCCATCGCGTTCTTGAACAGCGCGCGATCTTCCGCCTTCTTGATCGCTTTGAGACTCGCGCCGATCAGTTCGACGCCGTAGCGCTCGAGCACGCCGTTTTCTGCCAAGGCGATCGCAAGGTTGAGGCCGGTTTGGCCACCCAAGGTGGGAAGCAAGGCGTCCGGACGCTCGCGCGCGATGATGGATTCCAGGACTTGAGGGGTGAGCGGCTCGATGTACGTGCGATCGGCGAACTCCGGATCGGTCATGACCGTGGCGGGGTTCGAGTTGACCAAGACGACCTGATAACCCTCTTCTTTCAGGGCCTTGGCCCCTTGCGTCCCCGAGTAGTCGAACTCGCAGGCCTGGCCAATAACGATGGGCCCAGAGCCCACCAGGAGAATCTTTTTGAGGTCATCACGGCGCGGCATCGGGGGCGCGGATTATCACCGACACCGGCGCGTCGCAATCCGATTGCCTGGTCATTCACTCTTGGAAAAAGGGAGAGAAGACGCGGCAAGCGCGCGATGCAGTCGCTCGAAAAAGGCTTGGCCGAGTGCGCCGTGCCCTTCGATCGACACGCTTCGGTGCTCCGCTTCGAGGCCGATGTGCAGCGAAAGGCCCTGCTCGCCCAAGGCAGTGGCGAAACGCGCGCCCCATTCGATGATCACGAGCGCGTCCGCACCGATGCGCTCGCTCAAGCCGAGTTCGACCAGCTCGTCCGCATCGCCCAAGCGATAGAGGTCGGCATGCACGATCGGAATGCGGGCCGCGTGCTCGTGGACCAACGTGAACGTCGGACTCGTGACGGGCTTTCGGCTGGGCACACCCAAGGCGCGCGCGATGCTGCGCACGAGGAAGGTTTTGCCGGCACCCAGGTCGCCTTCGAGGATCAACAAATCGCCAGGCCGCGCGGCACTTGCCAGCAGCTCACCGAGGCGACGAGTGGCTCGCCGCGTGTCGAGCTTGAGAGTAAGGTGCGACACGACGCATTGGCGTCGCATCGAAACCCTTCATGCGCAAGCAATCCGCAATCGTCCTCGGCCGTGCACAGCTTCGCGCACAAGCGCGACGAGCCTGCCCTGCCCGTGCGCGACCGATGGGCCTCATAGCCGCGTTGCTCGCGCTGTTTTGCACGCTCGCAGCACTCGAGCCTGCGCACGCGCGTGCGCAACCATCGCCGCAGGCGCCTCACACGATTGCTCTGCGCGCCCATTTGCTACCGGGTCAGCGCCTGGTGCGCGGCCATGCCCGAATGGCCTTCCGCAATACGAGTGACGTGCCGCTGGGCAAGCTCGTGATGCACCTCTACATGAACGCGTTTCGCGACCGCAAGAGCGTCTTCATGCGGGACTCCCGTGGCATGTTGCGCGAGCAAACGGCAGGTTCGGCAGGCTCGATCACGCTTCGGACTCTGCGCATCGACGGTAAGGACGCGCTTGCGCGACGTAGAGATCAGCTCGAACCGCACGATCGCACGCAGTTGGAAGTCGATTTGAGTGAGCCGCTCGCCCCTGGCGATTTTATCCAAATCGACACCGAGTTCGATACGAAGCTGCCCGATCTATTCGCCCGCGCCGGCGTGAGCGACGACTTCTTCGCCGTCGCGCAGTGGTTTCCCAAGCCCGCCAAGCTCGAGCCAGACGGTCGGTTCGCGAGCTTTCCTTACCATGCTCTCGGTGAGTTCTACGCAGACTTCGCCGACTATTCACTGGAGATCAAAGCACCCACGAACATGGTGGTAGGCGCGAGCGGGACGCTCACGGAAGAGCGTTCGACCGCGACCGAGACGATCCGCCGCTTCGTCGCACGCAACGTTCACGACGTGGCGTTCGTCGCCAGCCCTTCTTTGAAGGTACGTTCAGAGCGAATCGGTGACGTCCGCGTCACGTATCTCTGGCCAGACGGGTACGACCTTGCGATGGCGACGGTCGAACGCACCGTGCGGGCGGGGCTTAGCCATTTTGGCGCGAAGTTCGGCGCGTATCCATATCCAGATCTTACCGTCGTGTTGCCACCGCGAGGCGCAGAGGGCGCAGCGGGCATGGAGTACCCGACGTTCTTTTTCACGGCCGGCGGCTGGATGGCTCCACCTCCCTGGTTGACGGGCGGTTCGCACGCCTTCGTGACCGCGCACGAGCTCGCGCATCAATGGTTTCAAGGCATGCTGGCGAGCAATGAAGTGCGTTGGTCGGTGCTCGACGAAGGCCTTACAGAATGGGCCGCCATCGACCTGCTCCGCGCGATGCACGGCGACGCGCGATCCCTTACGTCGTTTGGGCCTGTGTCACGTTTCGAAGCCGAGAGACTCTTCACGTTTGCCCATGCACGACCCAGCGTACCCGCGCGTTGGCCGGTCAACGCTTACACGCAAGGCGAGTACGGTCGCACCATCTACACGCGATCTGCCATCGTGCTCGAAACGATTCGCCGTGTTTACGGCAAGCAGCGCTTCGAGCGCGCGCTGTCCTTTTACGCGCGTTCGCAACGCTTCAGGCATCCCACCCCACGCGAGCTCGCCGCTGCATTCGACGAGATCTACGGACCCGGTTTCGCAGCGAGCGTTCTCGTGCCGCTCTTTCTCGACGCGCAAACTTCAGCCGTGCACCTTGCCGAGGCGCGCTGCGAACGTCGTGGCAACGGATTCGTGAGCCACGTGCGTGCGAGAAGGTCTGGTGCGGTCGCGCTGCCCACTTGGGTGGCCCTGTACGATCGCGAGGGGCGCGAACTGACGCGTCGCCGCTTTGGCGCAGCTCAGGAGAACTTGGACCTCCAGATCGAGACGCAGAGCGCGGTTGCTCGCGTGGTCATCGATCCAGACCGCGCATTGCTGGTCGACGCCAACGTGCGCGATCAGATCGCGACACTCGACGAACCTGCACATATCGGAGCGACGACGTACCTCATCACGCTGCTGCAAGCGGTGTTGGCGTGGGTAGGCCCATGACGCGCTCCCTCGTCCTGTTGCGCGCGCTACCGATGACATTCGCCGTCTACGTGGTCACCGCCGTATCCGCGATTGCACTCGGAACCTCGCTCGGCCTGGAGCTCGAGCACGCTCTCGACTTTCCCTTGGGCCGTCCCGCCGCGCGCGTTGCCGCGATCGAAAACGTGCTCGGCCTGAGCGCTCTGCTTCGCGCCAAAGCCGTCGACCTGTCGATCGCGAGCCTGATTCTCGCGTTGCTTTCGCCTTGGCTGCAGATGGCTTGGCTGACTTCCCTCTCCGCGCTGCATGGACCGACGCACGCCTTGTGGAACGCATGGGGCCTCTACTTTCGCGCCTTGCTCGCGACCTTACTGACTTTCCTGTTGGGCGTCGTTGCCTTGCTACCTTGGCTAGGACTCGGTTACCTCGTGCACGTGTTCTGCACGGATCGCGTCAACGACCGCGTTCATGACCTGAGCGTCGCGCTCTCGCTCACTCCCGGCCTGCTCTCCCTGCTGGTCATCGCTTGCTGGCACGACCTCGCGCGTGCCCGCTGCCTCACGACGGGCGCTTTCAGGAGCGTATTCGGAGCCGCGTTGGATGCACTGAGACCTTCAGTGCTTGCGCGCTACGTTCTATGGAACGGGCTCGGCTTATCGCTCGTGATCGCCGCACACGCGTGGGTCGTATCGTCTCGTGTGCATGGCTGGGTGGCCGGATTTCTGCTGCTCGCAGTCTTGCAAGCTGCCACCTTCGGCCGGACGCTCTTGCGCAGCGCCTGGCTGGCCGACGCGCTGGCATGCGTCGATGTTGCCGCTGAGCGGAAGAGAAAGAGATAAGCCGTGGTCCGAGTCGAACGTCGTCAAGCCAGTGTCGTATGGACCGTGGACAGGCCGCACGTGCGCAATGCCATCGATGAGTCCGTCGTGCGTGGACTCGAACTCGCGCTTGCTGGAGCCGAAGCTGATCTTTCCGTACGATGCGTCGTACTGACCGGAGAAGGCGACAAGGCGTTCATCTCGGGCGCAGATCTCAACAGCCTTCGTGACGCCGCCAGCGAAGAGCGCACCCTTCTCGATGAGCGCATGAATAAACTATTGCAAGGCCTCGAGGCCCTGCCCGTACCGATCATCGCTGCCTTGAACGGCGTGGCCATCGGTGGCGGGGCCGAGGTGGCGCTCGCCTGTGACTTGAGGATCGCCGAACCGCACGCGAGCATGACATTCAAGCACGCGGCCATGGGTGTCACCCCCGGCTGGGGCGGACTGACGCGTTTGTTGCGAGTGGTAAACCGCGCAAGCGCGGCACGCCTGCTCTTCACTGCCGAAGCAATTTCGAGCCACGAAGCACTGCTCATCGGGCTTGCCGACGAGATCGTTGCGGCGCAAGCCAGCCGGCCGCGCGCGCTCGAGCTCGGCGAAGCTGTCGCCCAGAACTCCCCCGAAGCGGTCGCCGCCATCAAACGGTTGCTGCGCTCGTCCGCAGGCAAAACCAGGGCGGAGGCCGAACACGAAGAGCGCGCGGTTTTTCTCGAGCGAGCGCGCAGCGACGATCATCGCGAAGCGCTTACCGCGCATTTCGAGAAGCGTGCGCCTCGTTTCGCAGCCCGTCTTCCCACGAGCTAACGGCGAACGCACGAACGCGAAACGCCGTCGCACAGGTCCAGTAGACCGAGGACGGCGTTTCGACGCTGCAGGCGAGATGCTCAGGCCAGACGCAACGTGATCCCGATGGCTTCACGCAAGCGGAAGTACTCTTGCGACACGCTGAACAAGATGAGTTCCTTGGTCTTCTCCGCAGGCGACAAGTCATCCGGACCTGCGCTTTCGACCTGCGGGAGCATGGCGAGCGACGCTTCGAGGTCATTGGCAACCAAGAAGCCCGCGCGGCACGCCGTCAGCTCGACGCATTGAATCCAGCGCTTGACGTCGGTGCGCGCACCCGCCTTCACGAACAGCTTGCACGCTTTGGCGAGCTCTTCCTGCTGGGCAGGCTGCATGAATGGGCGCAAAGACTCCCAAGCCTTGTCGAGGCCGGCATCTCCGGGCCGTTCTCCGATCACACGCAGCGCCATGAGCAGCACGCTTTGAATCTCGGCGCGCGCCGGGTACATGCGCCGGACGTAGTGCTCGGCACGATGGTAGGACAGGTGGTGCGCCGCAGCGAACTGCAGCTCCTTTGGCTTGTGGCCGCGTAGCAGCAACGAACCGCAGATCGTCGCCGGGTTTTCCGCGGGAACGTGCGTGATGCCTTGCGGAAGGTCGCCGCGTAAGAACAAACGCGGGCGGACGTCGGGCGAGAGCACCTGAAGGCCGAGCGCGAACGCTTGCGCGAACGACGCGGTCTCCTTGGTGAGATCGACTGGCTTCGACTTGTGAAGATTGACGGCCTTGTCCGAGAGCTGCCCGTAGCGGCTCTTGAACAGCGGCTGACACAGCGCCCTGAACACCATCGATGCCTCTTTGTCCTGATCAGGATGGTAGAGGTCGATGATCCAGCGCTCCGCCGTCAGACGCGCGCTCGGATTACCAGAAGCCACCTTGTACTGGTCGTAGAACTGGCTTTGATCGCGATCGGCGCTCTTGAGGTACACGAGCGTACGCGCCACACACCAGGCCTTGTCGTACTCCCGCGCGTCGAAATACAGCTTGTAGAGGGCCTGATGCCATTCGCCGTTCATGGCGTCGCGACGCAGCAGATGCTCGTACTCGGCAACGGCTTCGTTCATCTTGCTCGGCATCTTCGCGTACAGCTCGCCGAGGATCTGGTGCTCCGAATCCTCCGCCGGCTTGATGTCGCTCGCCATCTTGAACGCTTGCGCGCCAGCTTCCGGCTGCTTCAAGCGGTCACGATAGATGATGCCCAGGTTGTGCCAGAGGTTGAACTGGAGGTCTGGATCGGGTGAAGGCTGAGCCATCAAACGATGCAGCATCTTGCGGAAGGCGCGCTCCAGGTTCTTCCAGTCGCGCACTTGCGTGAGCAGCTTGTTGATGGCCTCGAACGGCTTCAGGCTCGTGGGGTCGAGATCGAGCGCTTCGTTGAAGCGCGCCAGAGCACCCTCGATGTCCTTGAGTTCGTCGCGCAGGATGACGCCGACCGTGTAGGCATACTTCGCCTTGGTCATCACGCGCTCATCGAGATCGGCGATGCGCTGGATGATGTCGGTCGCCTCCTTCCACTGCTTGGTCTCTTGGTAAAGGCCGAGCAGCTTATGAAGCAGGACGTGATTTTTGGGCTCGAGCGAGGTTGCTTCCACCATCGCTTCGATCGCCTTCTGACGGTTGTCCAGACGGTCGCGCCAAAGGTCTGCAATCTCCTGCAGGAGCACCAGACGCTCCGCGAGCGGCGCGCCCTCGAGCAACTGCTTCTTGTAATGGATGACCTGATCCCAGCTGCTGTCATCGGAGTGGATGTCGATCACGCGCGCGAGCGTGTCGCGATGCGCCGGATCTTGCTCGAGCGCCTTGTCGAACATGTTGAGCGCTTTGCGACGCTCACCTTGCTCTAGCTTGATCACACCGAGCTGATGGAAAGCGGTCGTGACCTCGTCGGGAGTAAGGTCGTCGCGGTGCTGCATGAGCAGCAACTGGTAGAACTTGCCTGCCTTCTCCCAGTCTTTGAGCGCGAGCTGCGAAGCCGCGAGGCCCTGGATGGTCGGTAGATGGCTCTGATCGATCGTGTAAGCCTGACCGTAAGCCTTGACCGCCAATGCATGATCGCCGATTTGCGCGGCGGTCTGGCCCAGCAGAAACGAGAGGCGCTGGTTCTCGTCGGGCGAGCGCTTGCTCGACGTCTTGCTCAACAACTGCAAGAGCGGCAACGCCTCCTCGTGACGCTCATTCGCGAGATAGTCGTCCACGAGCGGCAGCGCAGCTTCGTCGTTGGTATCATCGTGGCGGAGTGCAGCTTCGAAGTTCGCGGTCGACTTGGCGCGCTCGTCGAGACGTTCGCGGTAGATCGCACCGAGCTCCACGTGCAGCCGGGTGAGCACACGTGCGTTCTGATGACTTTGAATCTCTTTCTCTAGGATTCGAGCAGCGGCCAGCCAATCGCCATTGTCAACGTGGACCTTCCGCATCGCTTCGAGCGACGGCAGATGGTTGGGATCGATGTCGATCGCACGCTCGTAGTGCGCCACCGCGCTCGATCGATCGCCGAGCTTGTCCTCCAAGATCCGGCCGATGCGATGGTGCAGGTCCACCTGATGCACCGAATCGCGAGCAACGCGCGCGAGGCGCTCGAGTGCGTCGATCGCCGACGGATAGTCCTCCGTCTTCTCGTACAGACGTGCCAGCGCCTCGAGAGCATCGAAGTCGCTCTCGTCGAGGTTCGTCACGTTCAGGTACGTGTCGATCGCGCGGCCGTGGTCCTTGAGCTCGTTCCCGTAGATGTCGCCGAGCGCCTTGAAGATGGTGATCTTGTCCGAACGCAGCGACGTTGCTGCCACATGGCGTTCGTAGGTACTGATCACATCTTGCCAGCGCTGGAGCATGCGATAGATGCGCGAGAGCGAGGTCAACGCCTCCAGATGGTTCGGGTCGATGTCGAGCACTTGCTCGAGCCGCTCCGCCGCCTTGTCAGGTTTGACGAACTCGACCTCGAACAGATTCGCCAGCTTCATCAGCGTGACGATGCGTTCCTTCTCGGTATTGACCGCCTCGAGCTGTGCTTCGAGCACCTTCGGCAGGTTCTGAAAGCGCTCGGTCTGCTGATAGAGAGGCTCGATGGCGCGCAACGCCACGAGGTTCTGTGGCGCGACAGAAATCACTTCTTCTAGGCACTCGATGGCTTTGTCGACATCATTGAAGTGGTCGCGGTATGCCGCCGCCAGCTCCTGCTTCGCCGCCAGCACGACTTCCAGATCTTCGGGTTCGAGCGCGGTGAGCTCTTCACCGCGGAACGAGGCCTTACGCTTGAGCACCTCGACGAGTTCATTCCACTCGCCGCGCTCGCGATAGATGCGCTCGAGCGCCACGAGCGCACCGATGTGTGCGCCATCGAGCTCGAGGGCCTGGCGGTAGTAAGCCGTCGCTTGCTCCGCCCGACCGAGCTGCTTCTCGCACAGCTCACCGAGCTGCACGTAAACGTCCATGCGCTCGTCGTCGGTCGTTGCGACTTCGAGCATGCGCGAAAGGACCTGGTAAACCGTGTCCCACTGTCCGGTCTGACGGTACAGGTCTGCCATCTGACCCATCGCAGCAACGTGCGAAGGATCGAGCTGGAGAATCTGCTGGTAGTAAGGAATCGCGTAGTCTGGACGCTCGAGGTACTTGCCGTACCAGCGCGCGCAACGCATGCAGATGCCGATGCGAACGTCCTGATCGAGCTCTTGTTGCAGCGCCTCGTTCGCAGTCGTGAGTAGCTGGCCCCAACCCTGCAACGGGCCGGCGAGTCGCTCGAGCTCTCGCGCCGTCTGCTTGTGCAAGAAGTCTTCGCTCCACGCCACGAGCAGTGCGTCGAACGCCTGCTGCGGTTCGCTGAGCTTCTCCTCATAGACGTTCGCGACCTTGTGCAAGAGCGCAATGCGTTCTTCGCCGGAGGTCGCTTCGACTCGTGCCAGGTACAAGTCGACGAGCGGCTCCCAGCTGCTCGTGCTGCGCAGCAGCTCCTCGAGTTGGTCGAACGCGTCCTGATGCAGCGGATCGAGCTCGATCACGCGATTGAGCGCACTGATGCCCTTGCTGCGCTGCTCGCCGTCTTCGGCCCAGCTCTTCGCAATGTCGAGCAGAACCGCGACCTTGTCCGTGACCTCGTCGAGGCCGTTGACGCGCCGTTCTTTGACCGTGATCTTGGCTTCCCAGTCCCCTTGCTCGCCATGGATGCGCTCCATGGCGTCGAGCGCTGCGAAGTTGCGCGGATTGACGTCGACGGCATGGTTGTATGCGTCGACCGCGTCTGACGGTTGCTGAAGCTCGCGTTCGTACAGCGCGCCGAGCTCCATGTAAACGCCTTCGATGACGTAGTCCTCGAGCGTCGCGGCGCCGACATCGATGATGCGATGCAGCGTTTGCACGAGCTCATCATTGGACTTGTTGGCGCGATGAATGTCCGCGATGGCGAACAACGCAGGAGTACGCGCCGGGTCGATGTCGAGAACGCGCTCCCAGCTCTCGAGAGCGCTCCGAGCTCGCTCGAGCTTCTCGTACCAGACGCGGCCCAGCTCACTGAAGATCCGGATGCGGTCTTCGTCGGCTTCCGAAACCGCGGCCTCGCGCTCCAAAATGTCGACGAGATCGCGCCAGTTCGACTGCGCCGCGTACACCTCTCCGAGCGCTCGCAGCGCCTCGGGGTCTTCGCCACGCAAGTCGAGGACTTGCTTCCAAAGCGTGATGGACTTGTCGACCTGCCCCAGGTGGGTCGCGGCAAGCCGCGCCATCCGAGCGTAGATGTCGGCCTGATTCGAATCGCCAACGACGACCTTCAGCGCGCGATCGTAGGTCTGGTAGAGCTTCGCCCAGTCGCCCTTGGCTGCGAAAGCTCGCTCCAGAGCATGAACCGACTCGGCGTGCTCCGGATTGAGCTCGGTGATGATCTCCTCGTAGACCGCGATCGCTTCATCTACGCGACCGAGCTCGACCTCGAGGACCTGACCAAGCCGATAGCTCAGCTCCGTCTTGTCGTACTCGGAATCTGCAGACTTCACACGCAGACGAAGAACCTCCGCGAGGCTCTCGAACGCGTGGTGCTCCACGTAAATCCGATCGAGCGCTTCGAGCGTCTCTGCGTCGGACTTGCTGATGCCGAGCACGAAGCGGTAGCTCTCTTCAGCCCGGCGCACGTCCTCGAGCTCGGTCTCGTACACGCGAGCCAGCTTGCGTCCAAGACTCACCTTCACGTCATCGGCAACGCCGTTCGAAACGACGTCTGCATACGTGTTGGCGAGCACCGACCAGCCATCGGTCGCGCGCGCGAGGCGCTCCACCTCGGAATCGGTGTGCTCGTTCAGTGGCTCCTCGATCAGGGCGCGCTGCATCCACAGAAACGCGAGACGAGAGTCCCCTGCCTTGTCTTCGGCAATCTCTGCCACACGGTGCATCATGGAAACGCGTTCCATCGCATCACTTTGATGCGCGAGCTGCACCTCGTGGACTCCGACGAGCGCAGTCCAAGCTCCTTGCATTCGGTACAAGGGCTCGAGGACCTCCCCGATCTCCATCGGGTTGTGCCCAGCCGCAAACAGCGTTTCGAGAGCGCGCACCGCGGGCTGATACTCCGGCGCTGCGTTGATGATCTCGCGATACTGTCCTACCGCGTCCGCCACGCGGCTCAAACGTTGCTCGAGCACCTGCCCCAGGCGAAACTGGAGATTGAGCATGTCGTCCGGAGTAGGAGCTATCTCCATTTCCTTACGCATGATATCGACCAAATCGCTCCAGCGATTGGTGCTCTCGTAGAGCCTATCGAGCGCCTCGAGCGCCTGCGCATGAGAGGGATCTGCGTCTACGACGATACGGTAGCGCTCGATCGCTTCGCTGATGTTCTCGACCTGGATTTCGAGGATCTGCGCGGCTCGCAACGCGAGCTCGATATGCGAGCCATCGCCGGCTTGGCGTAGCGACTCGACTCCTTGGTCGTAGAGGCGGGTCACTTCGCCAAAGGCACCGAGCGGTTCCGCCAGACGCTCCAGAGCGCGCTGTGTCGCCTCGTTCTGGGGATCGATGGCAAGGCTGCGACCGAAGGCATCGAAAGCGGCGCGTGAGTCGTTGAGCTGCACTTCGAACAGCTCGGCCAAACCGTGCAGCAGTTCCACCTTACGCAGCGGATCGGACTCGTGCTCGATGCGGACTTCCTGAACCTGAGCAAGCTTCTGCCACTCGCCCAACTGGCGGAACACCGGATCGAGAACTTCCGCAGCTGCCAGCGGCTCGCGCTTGCCCGCGATCATGTCTTGCAGGGCCGCAAGCGTGGGCTCGTGATCGGGCGCGAGTTCGAGAATTTCTCGAAAACCCTCGACTGCTTGCGCGGAGTCGTTGAGTCGCTTGTCCCAGAGTTCAGCGATCCGAAAACGGTAAGACACCGCCTGCTGCGGCTCGACCGCGAGCTCGACCTGGCGCTCGAGTACACCCAGCAGATCCGTCCAATTGGCGGTCACCACGTAGAGTGCATCGAGACGACCTATCGCGATGCGGTCGTCCGGATCGACCTCGAGCATGCGTTGATAGCTCTCGATCGCGCGCGCGTTGTTCTTCAGCTCGCGCTCGTAGACCGCGCCAACCTCGGCGTGAATGGCCTTCTTTTCCTCGGGATCGCTGACGATGTCAGCTTTCTTCGTGTACGTCCCGAGCAACTCTTCCCAGTTCGCCAGCTTCAGATAGAGGTCGATGAGCTTGTCGATCGCCGGGAGATCTTCGGCGTCGATGTCCAGCACCTGCTTGTAGACGTCGACGGCCATCAGAGGCTGCGACAAGACGTCTTCGTAGAGCTGCGCTGCGCGATAGAAGTGCTGCTTCTGCTCGTCGAGATCGCCGAGCATCTTTGCTTTCGCCAAGTAGATGCTTGCGAGCGCCTCGTACTGCTGCGAGCTCATGTACAAGCGCTCGAGCGCAGAAGCCGCCTCGAGATGCGTCGAATCGAGCTCGAGCACACGCTGGTAGTGCGCGATCGCCGTCGCCACGTCGCCCAGCATGTTCTCGCGAATTTGCGCGGCCTTGACGTACAACTGAGCCGCGATCAGCGGATCATTCACGGCCTCGACACGCTCTTCGTAGATGCGCGCCAGGCGCTCGGTTTCGTTCGCTGCGAGCGCCACCCGTTCGAGCTGCGACTGCACGTCTTCGTTCGAAGGGTCTTCACCCAACGCACGAGAAAACGTGCTTACAGCACTGGAGAGGTCCCCGAGATGCACTTCGTACAGATCGGAGATGGCCGTGAGTAGCTGAACCTTCTGTTCGACTGACCCGGCGTGCTTGACCTGAATTTCATGCGTCCGCACGAGCTTCTGGTATTCGCCCATGTCGGAGTACAGGGGCTCGAGGATCTCGGCCACTGCGAGCTCGTGTTCAGGCAGCGCCATCAAACGCTCGAGAGAAGCCAGCGCGGTCGCGTTGGCGGGCTCGCGTGAAAGCACCTCGTGATAGATCTCGATCGCGGCTTCGACGGCAGCCATCCGCTGCTCACGCAGCGCTCCGAGGCGCAACATCAGCTCGATCTGTTGCTGAGGTTGTTCTGCAAGATCGAGTTCGCGCGCCACGTTGTCGGCGAGGTCGCTCCACATCCCTTGCGCTTCGTACAGACCATCCAACGCACTCAAAGCGCGCGGGCTGCCCGGGTCGAGTTCGAGCACCTCACGGTAACGCGCGATGGCTTCCGTCGGCTGATTCAGGCGGGTCTTGTGAACCTCCGCCATTTGCGCGAGCAGTTCTTCCTTGTCCGTGGGATCGACGGCGAGCTCCACCCGTCGGCGCAGCACCGAGACCAACTCCGGCCAACGTTCGCGCACGCGATAAAGCGTCTCGAGTGCGCTCAACGCCTCCTCATCGCCCGGATCCGACTCGAGGATCTGATTGTACGACCGGACCGCTCCGTCCATGTCGCCAAGCTGCGTCGCCGATTGCTCGGCGGCCTTCATGTACAACGTGCGGGCCAGGTCTGGATCGCTCTCGCCTTCTGCCAGCTCGACGATCAGCTTCACCAAGTCGCGGAAGCGATCTTGCTCGATGGCGAGTGCTTCGAGCTGTTGCAGCGTCTCGCTGTGCGAGGGCACCTCGCGCAATGCCCGCATGAAGGCATCGAACGACTGCTTGGGATTGTCGAGCGGCCCGGCAGAAATCTGTCCGATTTTGGTAAGTAGTGTCAGACGGTCGTCGGGCGTGTCAGCGCCTTCGACCAACACCTCGAGGGCGCGCACGAGCTTGTCCCACTCGCCGCTCGCCTCGTACATCGGCTCCAGGATCTCAGCCGCGGCACGCCCGTGCATCTCGTTGCTGAGCAACGCTTCGAGCTGCGCACGTGCACCTGGGTGATCCGGGGCGAGCGAGAGGATCTCGCGGTACAAACCGATCGCTTCTTCGGTTGCACCAAGGTGTACCTCTTGCACGCGTCCGAGCTGGAACTTGAGTGCGGCCAACTCCTCTGCCGAAGCTGGACCGAGATCCATGCGGCGCTGCAGGATGTCGGCGAGTTCCTGGTGCTTGCCAGACTTCTCGAGCAGGCGCTCCAGGGCGCGGTAGGCGTCACTCTCATTGTCGCCGTACTCGCCGAGAATCGCGTGGTAGCTCTCGATGGCCTCTTCGGGCTTCTTGAGCTCGTTCTCCTGCAGCTGAGCGATATGGTACGCAAGCTCGCGACGAACTCCAGGGTCTGACTCCAAGTCCTGACGCTTGCGATAGATTTCGAGCACGTCTCCGTAGCGGCCCGCCTGTCGGTAGAGGGGCTCGAGTGCCTGAGCCGCACGCATGTTGTCGGGCTCGGCGTCGTACACTTGAGAAAGCTGTGCGATGGCCTCGTCGACGCGCCCGATCTGCGTGAGAACTTGCCCTGCGCTCAAACGCAAGTCGGTGATCTCGTCTGGATCGGTGGCTCCATCGATGGCGCGCTCGTAGGCGACCACGAGCTTGTCCCAGCCGCCCTCAACGAGGCCCGCCAAACGCGCCACGTCTTCGCGCGTAACTTCACGGCCCGGCGCAAGCGACAGAGCTTCGAGATACTTGCTGAAGGCCGTCTCGGCATCCTTGAGACGCTCTTCGTAAACGAGACCGGTCTCACGCAGCAACGCGAGCCGCTCCTCCACGTCGTCGACGTGTTTGA
>WUUC01234328.1_pt1 | contig 15797 bp, 5 predicted proteins | sample 6278441 | NCBI WGS metagenome assembly WUUC01 (sample SAMN13675441, study PRJNA597444) | soil metagenome | isolation source: soil | place: USA: Washington | collected 2017-10
GGTTTGTGCAAGGCTCAAACCGCCGTTTTCATTTATCAAAGTTCAAATAGTCTAAACTCAAATTTAAAGTGGACATGCTAAAGATCACATTCAGCGGCACCAACACGCCCGGCAGCCTAGTGTTGGTGAGCACTCATCCGGGCATTGCCGGGAGCAAGGTCAACCTACAGGTGTACTACAGAACCTCCGACTCGGACACCCCAATAACCATCGCGAGTGCTGTTGAAGCCAGGATCAAGGGGATGGCGAGTCAGGGGCTCAACGCCACCGCGGTCGGGCCGGAGGTCTCTGTAACTTCTTCTTCGTCCGTTGCCACTATTCAATGTTTGATATTTGACCCGCCAGCCCCCAACACATGGGCAGACGTGCAACTTAAGGTCGTAGCGAGCGACATTTTCGTGACTGGTCGGGCGTCGAATCGGTGCGCCGCCTACGTTAGCTTCAACCTTGGCGGGCCGCATCCCACCTACGGCGTGTTCGTTCGTATCCCTTCCGGTGCCAGCGCCTCGACAGTCGCAACGTCGATTGCATCGGCCATCGTCGCGCGCAATCTGCAAGGCGCAGCCAATGAGCAGGGAGTTAATATTCCCCTCGGCGTTACCGCCATTGTGATGGATCCTCCGGTTCCCGGCCAATCCGCGAGAGTCTCGCTGACCGGAGTGCAGGAGATCCAGTGCGAGGTCAGCAGCGATGTGTTCGTGGGACAACCCACGAACACATACTGCTCAAAGTGCTCCAATTGCTGCGGTAACCAGATCGGGGTGGTGATAGACGCTCGTCAGGACCTCGATGTTGCTCTGATCCAGCTCAATCCAGCCTGGGTGGATAAGTACAGGGCAGAGATCATGGACATCGGCGTGGTGCGGGGCGATCATAATATTACTAAAGAGGCATCCGGCTATCCGTTGAAGACACGAGGCGCCGTGACGGCGAAAGAAAAGCGCGGGACGCTCATGGCGCTCAATATAGACGGCGTGGCCACAGCGAGTGACGAGAACAATAAAACACCCACCTGGACCGTCTTTCGCCGCTATTACACAGGCGCGTTCTTGATCAAAGGCACAGACATCGAGTTCTCGATTGGAGGCGATTCGGGCGCTGCCGTTCTCAACAGCAACAGCGAAGTCGTCGGGATCTTATTTAGTGGCGACCGGACCAAGAACGTGGCCTGGGCTACACCGATTCGGCCGATCATGTCCGCATTCCCGGCCCTGCCCCTGGCGATCGAGACGGCAACCACGCCGGACCAAAACTTGGGAGTACCCTCTCTTACAGCACAGGAAGCTGCGGAGCTCGAATTCCAGAACGTCTCGGCGAACGCCGGGGAGCTGCCGGGACCTGTGTTGCAGCAACTACAACAGGTTGAGCGGGAGATTGCTGCGACGCCGGCGGGCCGATGCTACTCCGCTCTCGTTCAACGACATTTCCCCGAGGTACAAGCTCTCATCGACACGAATCGACGGGTGGCGACGGTGTGGCAACGCAATAGCGGACCGCGGATTGCTCGCGGGGTCATGCGAATGGCCCAATCGCCGGATGAACCTTTACCGGCTGAGATCGATGGCAAGCCTCTGTCGGAATGTTTGGCGGGTATTCAGAGGGTTTTCACCCGTTACGGCAGTCCAGACTTGGCAGCGGACCTTAACGAATACGGACCACCTCTGGCGCAACTCGCCGGCCTTACCTACTCGCAGGTGCTCGATGCCTTACGAAGTATGCGGGCGGACTAAGATATGCCAGGACCCGCAGGTACAATTGAGACCATCGCCCGGCAGCTCGGCCTGGCGTTGCAGCCGCTGGAGCAGAAGCTCGCCCCCGGGAACATCATCCAGCTTTTCGCCGAGTTGGGCCTGCAATTCCCGCCGCAACTTTTGAAGCCGGATTTTGTCAATGCGCTCAACGCCGGGGCCACGGCGGCGGGCAAACTGCCCGGCATCATTACACAGCTCTCCGCCCATATCGAGGGCGACAACGAGGCCGGGATACTGCAGGACGGGATACAGCTCACCCAGCAGATCGCCACCGTCATTGCTGCACTGGAGCAGGTTGGAACGGCTCTGGGCAACACCTCCGGAAGCCTGCCGGGGATGAACGCCGTGGAAGTAACGGCTTTTGCCCAGAAGCTGCCGTCGCGCCTGCTCAGCGACTCGCTCATCTCTTACCTGGAGACCATCCAGCCGGCCGTGGTGGGCATCGGCAACCTGCTGGGGATTCTCGATTACATTCCCAATCCGGGCGTCCCCGGCGATCCCACGCATCCGGCCTACAATACCCGCCAGTTGCAGTTATCACGATTGGGAGATGTGCTCGCTTCTCCCGTAAATCTGTTCCGCACGCTTTACGGCTGGGGTAATCCGGGCTTCGATGCGACAATTCTTGTGCCGCGGCTCAATACGTCTCTCAATCTCCTCGGCGCTCCATCGCAAGTCGTGGGTTCGGGGCCGAGCAATTCCCTCGACTCCTCCCTGGTCTCTGTCCGCTCGAACCCGGCCTCAAATCCGCTGGGATTGTTAGCCACACTGAAGTATCCGATCCCCTCCGGTATTGATCTCACGCTCCCCCTGAGCGCGATGTGGTCCGTCCGCATTCAGGTGCAAGGTGCGTTCGACGCGGGCTTGCAGGCCACCATCACTCCTCCATTGAATTTCTCCCTCAAGCCTCCTGCGGGCACGCTGACGGGTCTGCTCGGGATGGAACTTGTGGCGAAGGGACCCGATTCAAGTCATCCCATCATCCTCATCGGGCAGACGGGGGGGAGCCGCCTTCAGTCAGACTCCCTGACGTTTGGCGCCGGGCTGGCGGTTAAATGGGATCCCGACTCGAAAGTGGCCACTGGAGAACCTCTCGTCCGATTCGACGTTCGCGGCGGAAAAGCGGTCATTGATACTTCGAATGGCGACGGCTTCATTGCAAAAATCCTCGGCGGATTCAAACTCGACATCGACTTCGGCGTGGGCCTCGACTATTCCATAAGTGATGGGCTGCGCTTCCGCGGCGGCGGCGCTCTCGAAATTCAACTGGCGTCGCATGTGACGCTGGGGCCAGTCGCGGTCAACAATTTGACTCTTGCATTCGGTATCAAGGACGGTGCATTTCCGATCGCCATCAGTGCCGATCTCCAGACCTCGTTAGGACCACTCACAGCCATCGTCAATGGGCTTGGCTTCCAGGTCGCCGTGAAACTGGCGTCGGACAACAAGGGTAACCTCGGGCCAGTAGACATCCGGCCCAGCTTCCTGCCGCCGAAGGGTGTCGGCCTCGAGCTAGTCGCTGGCGGGTTCGATGGTGGTGGATTCCTGCGCCTGGACCCGGACAAGGGCGAGTACGAAGGCGGGCTCGAGCTGACCTTCCTCGGGACGATCTCGGTGCGCGCGGTGGGCGTCCTGTCGACGCGCATGCCTGATGGAGGCGAAGGATTCTCGCTGCTGATCATCCTCGTCAGCGAGTTCCCGCCGCTCCAACTGTCGTACGGTTTCACGCTGCTCGGTATCGGCGGACTGCTGGGCCTCAATCGCACGGTGCTGCTCGACGCGCTGCAGGTCGGCGTGCGCGATGGCTCGCTCAACAGCATCCTGTTCCCGGCCGACGTCGTCGCCAACGCCACGCGGATCATCGGCGACTTGAAGCGCGTGTTCCCGCCGCAAGACGGACACTTCCTCGTCGGGCCCATGGCGAAGCTCGGCTGGGGCACGCCCACGCTGATCAGTCTCTCGCTCGGCCTCATCCTCGACCTCCCGCGCCCGACGTTCGCGGTCATCGGCGTGCTGCGCATGGCGCTGCCGGCTGAGGATGTGGCCATCCTCCATCTGCAGGTGAGCTTCGCCGGGAGCGTCGACTTCGAGCGCGGCCAGCTTCAGTTCGACGCATCGCTGTTCGATTCGCGCGTACTCACGTTCACGCTGACCGGCGACATGGCCGTGCGCGTGTATTGGAAAGACAACGCCAACTTCCTGCTCACCGTCGGCGGCTTCCATCCGGCGTACACGCCGCCGCCGATGAACCTCGGCGAACTGGCACGTCTGGGCATGGTCCTCTTCCAGGGCAACCCGCACGTCAGCGCGCAAGTGTACTTCGCGGTGACGTCGAACACGGTCCAGTTCGGCGCGCGCGTCGAAGCGTACTACGGCATCGCCCTCTTCAACGTCTATGGCTTTCTCGGCCTCGACGTCCTGATCAACTTCAACCCCTTCCACTTCGTCGCCGAGATCGAGGCGGGGCTCGGCGTGCGCACCGGCAGCACGGTGCTCTTCGCGATCCAGCTGCAACTGCTGCTCGAAGGGCCGACACCGTGGCACGCGCGCGGCACGGGCTCGTTTCGCATCGGCTTCATCATCAAGGTCAGGATCAATGCCGGATTCAACGTCACCTTCGGCGACGATCGCGCGACGCTGCTGCCGCCGGTTGACGTGCTCGCCGAAGTGGTGAAGGCGCTCGGGAACCTCGGCAACTGGCGGCCGCGGCTCCCGTCGGGGTCGAATCAGCACGTGATTCTGCGAGAGCTGCCGGATCCCACGAAAACGCTCGTGCTCCATCCCTTCGGCGCACTCGAGATCACGCAGAAGCTCGTCCCGCTCCACGTCGCGATCCAGCGTTTCGGCCCACGCGCACCAGTCGCGGGCAGCGTCTTCACCCTGGCCGACGTGAAGCTGGGCGCCGAGGACGCTGTCGTCGTGAATACGCGAGAGCAATTCGCGCCCGCGCAGTTCTTCAACTTGAGCGACGCGGAGAAGCTGTCGCGGCCGTCGTTTGCGGACTACGACGCCGGCATCGTGATCGGCGGCGATCTCGCGCCGCACACCGACTTCATGCGTACGCGGGACGTCGTCTACGAGCCGATCTATCTCCCGGAGCATCATCCCGTCCTGCTGATCTTCAAGCTGGTGGTCGATCTCGCGCGATGGATCGTGCGAGGCTCGGCGGTGGCGCAGTCGTCCGTCTCGTTCGCTCAGAGCTCGCCCTCCGCGCTCGCAGAGCGCGCGTCGCTGACGCCCGAGCGCTATGCCGTGGTCTCGACCACTGACCTGACGCTGCACGGGTCGCATCTCGTCTTCGACAACACGACCGCCGCCGACCAGGCGGTGCAGCGCCTCGTCGGCGAGCGTCCGGAGCTCTTCGGCGCGATCCAGGTGCTGCCCGCCACCGCAGCGGTGACCGCATCCACGAGGCCCTCATGACGATCGCGCGCTACACCTTTCTTCCCTGGTTGCGACGCGGCCTCGGCAATCGCATTCAGGCCGGCGCGGGTGTCGGGTCGAGCCGGGCGACGCTCACCGTCTCCCTCACCGCGAAGTCCGACGTCGCGCAGGCCGCGGTGCCGCCGGTCACCGTACGGCTCGTCGGTCCGGGCGACATCACCGGCATTCTTCCGAAACAAGTCATCCGGACCGAGCCGCGCGCGAGCCCGTTGGTGACAGACTTCGAGCCGAACTACCTCGCCGCGATCGACTTGTACGACGAGGATTTTCCGTGGCGCAATTCCCCAGTCGCCGTCGACAGCGGAACGCACCGGCTGCCACCGTGGATCGCCCTCGTCGTGCTCAAGGACGACGAGTTCAAGCGCACGACAACACCTGGCCGGCCGCTCCCCGCCTTCGTCCTGACGACTAAGGCGAAGCGATCCGACCTCTTTCCGAAGCTGGGCCAGGAATGGGCCTGGGCGCACGTGCACTTCAACGGAACGCTTGGCGAAACCCCTTCGGCGCCCGATCTCGGCGCGCTCAAGTCTTCGCTCGAAGGCAATCCGGACGTCGGTTACGCGCGCCTCGTGTGTCCGCGGAAGCTCGACGCAAACACGGGGTACACCGCGTTCGTCGTGCCGGTGTTCGAGGTCGGGCGGAAGGCGGGCCTCCGCGAGACCGTCGCCGACGGCGATGACGGCACCACCCGCGCGTGGGCCGGGCTGGCGACGGAGTTCCCGATCTACTACGAGTGGTCTTTCCGCACCGGTGTCGAAGGCGACTTCGAAGCGCTCGTGCGCGCGCTCGTGCCGCGCGACATCGATCCGCGCGTCGGCATCCGCAACATGGACATCACGCACCCGGGCTTCGGCGTCGCGAACGTCGCCAACCCGCCGGATGGCCTCGTCGGCCTCGAAGGCGCGCTCCTCGCGCCGACTACAGTCCCGAAGGGGCTCGCTCCTACGAGCGACTTCGTGCCGCAAGTCGAGTCGGTGCTCAACGCCCCCGCCGAGGCGCAAGCCGCCGGGGAGATCGATCCGCTTGTCGCGCCGCCAATTTACGGATGCTGGCATGCTCAGGTCGAACGCGTGAGTGCGACCGAGGGCGGATGGGTGAACCAGTTGAACCTCGATCCGCGCTACCGCGCGGCCGCAGGGCTCGGCGCACGCGTGATCCGCGCGAACCAGGAAGAGTACATGCGGCTGGCCTGGGAGGGGATCGGTGACGTCATCACCATCAACCACAAGATTCGCCGCGTGCAGCTTGCGACCAAGGCCTCGGCGTCCGCCTACTCGCGCACCGTGGCCGCACTGCCCGCCGAAAGGGCGACCGCGCTCATGGCGCCGACGTTCAGCAAGGTGCTCGCAAGTCCTGTGACGTTGCGTGCGCTGGTGGGGGCGAGCCGGGTGCCGTACGCCGCGTTGTCGCCGGCGCTGCGCAAGCAGATGCGACCGCGAGGGCTCGCCGCGCGGCAACTGCTGCCAGAGTCCGAGCGCATCGGCGGCATCGCACGCGTCATCTCCGGCCTCAGCGCCGGCACGATATCGGCTGCACCACCGCGCGCGCCGGCTGGTGGCGCGACGGTCGAGGCGGTCACCGGCGCAATCGCGCCGCCCGCATGGATCGCCTGGCTCCTGCGCAACTGGTGGTGGCTCGCGCTCCTCGGGCTCGTGCTCGTGATCGCGCTGCTCGTCGCCTGGCCTGCGGCAGGGATCGTGGCGGCCGTCATCGCCGTCGTGGCCGCTGCCGGCGCCGTCGCGGCCATTCGCGCCTCGCGGCCGGCCGCTGAAATCGTCGAGATGCTGTCGCCAGCCGGATTGGCGCCCGACGCGATCCTGGCAATCCCGCCAAGACCATCGTTCACCTACACGAGCACCATCGAACCGACGCTGCCCCCCTCGACCGCTCCGCCAGTCACCCCACCGCTCGTTGCGGGGGACAACGTCGCGGCGGCGGACATGCGCCGCGCGCTCCTCGACTTTCAGATCCTGCTTGCCGTGCGGATCGATCCGCCCGCGCCCAAGCCGGCGCTCGATCTCCCGCTCGTGCGCGCGAAGGCGCTCGCCGCGATCGAGCCGCACCGCGCGATGGCCGAGCGCTTTGCGCCGCTCATGCGCATCGGCGATCTGGACGTGCGCGAGTACGCGCGAAGCCGCTACGGCGGCGTCCAACGCGGACTGGATTTGGACACGCTGCGCGAGGTGATGAAGTACCCGGACATCAAAGCGCCGATGTACTTCCCACTCGGCAAACTGTCGGACGAGTACTTCGTGCCGAACCTGAAGCTGATCCCGAACAATACGATCTCGCTGATGAAGACGAACCAGCGCTTCATCGAGTCGTACTTCCTCGGCCTCAACCACGAGTTCGCCCGCGAGCTCCTGTGGCGCGAGTACCCGACCGATCAGCAAGGGAGTTATTTCCGCCAGTTCTGGGACGTTTCGAACGTCGTCGATCTCGATAACCGCGCCGCGAAGACACTGGCCGAGGACCTGAAGGACATCCCCCCGATCCATCAATGGCGTCGTCAGCAGGCGCTCGGCTCCCACAACAAGCGTGACGCACAAGGCGACGCCGCGCAAGTCGTGCTCGTGATCCGTGGCGATCTGCTCAAGCGCTACCCGAATACCTTCATCTACGCGCAGCAGGCGCGGTGGGGCGACGGCGTGCGGGCCAATCGACTCGTGCTCGCGGATGAGACGGGCACGCTCTTCGCGGCCAACAAGAAAGATCCCCGCCTGCGCTTCCCGCTCTATCGCGCCCGAGTCGCCCCGGACATCCACTTCATCGGTTTCGACCTGACGCTCGATGAGGTGCGTGGCGATCCCCGCCTGGACGAAACCTCCGCCGCCCGCGCGGCGATCGACCGGGAGAATCTCGGCTGGTTCTTCGTGCTACAGGAAGTGATCGGTGAGCCACGCTTCGGCATGGACGTCGACGCCCCGGTCGAACCGGGGCCAAGCAAGTGGGACAACCTCTCGTGGGTCCACCTCGATCTCACCGGCGGGCAGGCGATCGACGTCGAGAAGGCACTCAAGCCCGGGCTAACCGGCGATGACGCAGGCGTAAAGTGGGGTTCGAACGCGGCCGACATGGCATTCATCCTGTATCAGAAACCCGCCATGGTCGCGGTCCACGGACGCAACATGCTGCAGAATCTCAAGCCCGTTCCACCGGGATGACGACATGCCACAAGATCCGCTAGTCAGCCGATTGCGCGATGAGCGCGATGTGTCGCTCGCGCGCGCCATCGCCGCTGAGGAGCGTCTGCGCGCGCTGGACCAGGCGATCGCGCAGGCGGAGCGCGCCGGCCAACGGGAAGAGCTCGCACGCTTGCGCGGGCAACGCGCCGACGCCGCCGGTGACGCGCGGGGAGCTCGTGACGAGCATGCGACGCTGAAGGAGCGCGCCTTCGTCGGCCTCGTCGGCCTCCTCGCGCAATCGCCCGAAGAGATCGTCGGTTCCTTCACAGATCGTCACCCAATCGTGCTGCTGCCGGTGCGGCTCGAGACGAAGTTCGCCCGGGTGGGGCGGGGGATGGAGCTCCGCGTGCGGATGTTCCCCGACGACATCAGCATCGCCACGCCACCGAGCGCCGTGACCGAGGCCGAGCGCGTTGCAGGGGAGACGTACTGGCGGGCACGCGCCGACTCGCGCACTCATCCCGGCGACGCCGAGCGTCGGCGCGACTACGAGGGATCGTGGACGACGCTCGCGACGCGTCACGGGGCCTATCGCTCGAGCTACATCGTTGGTGCCACACGACCGGAGGACCCCGAGGCGGCGCCGGACACGCTGGTGTTCAACCCTCCGGCCGCGCCGGCGGAGCCGCCGCTCTCGCGCGCCGATGCACTCCCCGATCGCTTCGTGATCCTCACCTATGCCCGTGGCGACAAGATTCATGAGGTCCACGGCCGGCCGATCCCCGACGATCTCGTGCTCGCGCCCGAGGCGCTGCAATCCGATTCGTGGCTCGACCGCGATCTGGCAACGGGCAAGATGATTGTCCCGCCCGCGCTCCGGTGGCTGATCGACTTCGATGCGGCGGTCGACGTCGGCATGGCAGTCCGCATCCCGCTCCAGGCCCCGTTCGACGCAGACGGCTTCGACCGCGTTGTTGCAATCGGTGTCCGCAGCACGACGCCGCCAGAGGCGGCGCCCGCTCTGCTCGAAGGGCTGCTCGCGAAGCATCGCCACGGCGATGGCTGCGGCATCGCTCGCGCCGGGATGCCGACGAACAATACCGACACCGCGAAGGCCGGATGGCAGCCGCCCTCCGGCGACATGGACCAACTGTTCGCGATCGAGGATGCGCCTCCTGACATCACGCCACAAGCGGGCGTGCTCGGCGTCGCCGACGGCTGGCGTCTCGTCGAGCTCCTCGGGTTGTCGAGCGAGTTCGTGCGGCGGTTGCCGAATGCTGAGGCAACTGACATTGCGGAGGCGATCGCGATGAACCACGCGGCGGCGCCCGGCACGCTCGATGACTTCGTCGGCGAGTTTCTCAAGACGGTCGTCTCCCCGGAGACAGCCGTCGCCGTGCACGCGTTTTTCGTGCGTTGGGTGAGCGGCCGCGGTCACTACCCGGTGTTGCGCATCGGACGCGAGCCATACGGCATCGTGGTCACGAGCGCGTGGGATCGTTGGGCGTATCCGCAGCGCGAGTTTCAGCACGCTTCCGTTGGCGACGTCGCGCCCGAGCTAGCCGCCCTGATCCGAAAGCATCGGCCGAAGTGGAAAGCGCTCGGCGACGTGGCCCCGCACGCGGCGCAGCCCGATGTCGATCCGTTTCGACGGCTGCTCGCGATCATCGGGCTCCTCGCGAGCTCGAGCGACTTCGTCTCGCGGAAGGCAGTGTCTGACGAATACGTCAACAAACGGCTGGGATTCGGTGCCGCACGTGACTCCGCGATCCAGGAATGGTTCGACGCGCTCAAGCTCGCGCGCACACAAAGCTTGATCGCAACCGGGTTCCCGCCAGTCGTCGGACAGGCAGACCCGCTGCTCGCGTTCGTCACCTTCCTGGCGCACACCGACGACTGGCGCTTACCGCTCGTCGATCGAGACCCGAAAGTACCGCTCTCTGAGCGCGAGGTAATTGGCACGTTCGACGACAAACGCAACTATCTACACTGGCTGTCGCAGGCCAACCGCGCCGATCTCGTGGCCGAGCGTTTCGTCGGTGCGGACGGCGCGTCGGTGGCCCCCCCGCAAGCGCTACTGTACGTGCTCTTGCGGCACGCGCTGATGTCGGCGCTCGAATCGGGGACGCTCGACGCGGCCCGGTCCTTCGGCAGCGAACTCTTCGCGGTGATCGACCGCGATCCAGTGATCGCGAACATCGGCACGCAGCAGCACGCGCTCCGGAAGGACTATCTCGAGGTCGACGCCTCGCGGCTCGGCCTGACCGCGGGGCCGACGGCGCTCGTCGACTGGACCCTCGCGGCCGCACGAGTCGTCGGCGTCAAGCACCCGTCCGCGGCGCGCGTCGCCGACGTGCACGACGCGATCACTGCCCTGGCAAACGTGCCGACGGCGCGACTCGAACGGCTGCTCACCGAGCACGTCGATCTCTGTTCGTATCGCCTGGACGCGTGGATCACCGCGCTGTACACCCAGCGCCTGGCGCAGCTGCGCGGCAACGAGCAGCAGACGGGCCTGTACCTCGGCGCTTACGGATGGATCGAGAACCTGCGTCCCGCAAAAGGACGCGAGCGCATCCCGGTCGATGCGTTGCCGCCCGCGCTGCGCCCGGTGGCCGGCCCGAATCTCTTCGAGGACGCCGCCAACGGGGGCTTCGTCCACGCACCATCGCTGATGCAATCGGTCACCGCGTCGGTGTTGAGGAACGCCTACCTCTCGCACGCGAGCCGCGAGCTGCCGACACCCTTCGCGGTGAACCTATCGTCGGCGCGCATGCGTGTCGCGCTCGCCCTTACCGAAGGCGTACGAAACGGTCAACCGATCGCGTCGCTCCTGGGCTATCAAATCGAGCGGGGTTTGCATGAGGGGTATCCCGGGCTCGAGCTGGATCGGTACATCTACGCGCTGCGGGATCGGTTCCCGCTCGTCGCGGGCCTCCTCACCGACGTCCCGCCCGGCACGAGCGCGGAGGTGATCGAGGCACGCAATGTCGTGAATGGTCTTGATCTCGTTGGGTTCACGTCCGGCAAGCCCTTCCCGGCGTGGGGGATTGCCGGACTGCCGCCGACCGCGACGGCCGAAGCTGGTGCGATCGTCGCGGAAGTCGAGCGCGCACGCGATGCGCTCGACGCGGTGTCGGATCTGCTCCTCGCCGAGAGTGTGCATCAGGCGGTGCAGGGCAACGTCGCGCGCACCAAGGCGTCGTTGCAGACGATGACCGATCCCGAGGCGCCGCCGGAGCCGGAGGTCATCCGCACCCAGAGAAGCGGCAGCGTGATGACGTTCCGCGTCGCGCTCGCGCTCGACGTGGATGCCGTCACGGGCTGGTCCGCGGGGCTCTCGCCACGCGCGAACGCCAACAGCCAACTGAACCACTGGCTCGCCGATCACCTACCGCTGCCCAACGACATGCAATGGTCGGTTCGTGATGGCGCGGCGCCGCCCGCGCTGCAGTCGCTGGCCACCCTTGGCCTCGAGCCGATCGACGTCGTGCTGATGAGCGGAGACCGGCTCGGCGACCGCTCGAGTGAGCTCGAGCGCTTCCTCATTCGCCGCTTCCGCTCCGACCACGCGGTGCCGGACGAGCGCGTGAGCGTCGTCGCGCCGGTCGGAGTCCCTGTCGACACGTCCGCCTCCGTGCTCTTCGATTTCTCGGCGAGTGCCGCCGGAAAGCACAGCCTCGCGTCGGTCCAGCCGTTGCTCGCTCGTCTGCGACGCATCATCACACGAGCCCGCGCGGCCGACGCGCGTGATTTCTGGCGCAACGCCGATCTGCCGCGCGTCGACGCGAACGATCCGACAGGATCGGCGAGCGGCGATCCGCGTCTCGACGCATTCAAGGACCTGGCGCAGCGCGTGGACGCCGCCGCCACGACACTGATCGCAGGTGCCGCCGCGGTCAAGATGACGCTCGTGGTGCTCGCGCCGTTGCGGGCGACGCTCGAGACCGACGCGTCGGCGGTGACCGATCCCGCATGGGTGACAGCGCTTGAAGCGCTGCGCGTTGCGCTTTTCGATGTCGTGCCGTACGGCATTGCGGAAGCGCTACCCGCCGACGGGATCACGATCACCAGAACGCTGATCGACACGCTCATCGCGCAGGGACAGGCGGTCGCCAAGCTGATCGATCAGCGGCTTGCGCAGGCCGCGGCACTGCGCGCGATAGCGTTCCCCGATCCGCTGCCGACGGTCGAGCCCGCACGATCGCATGAAGCCGCACGACGTCACGATGTGCTACGGCAGAACTATCTCGAGGCCGCGCGCGCGTTATTCGGACCGGCGTTCGCCATCGTCCCGCTGTTCCGTCTGCACGCCAATCAGGCGGGCGAGCTCGCGCAGGCCATTGCCGCGCCCATTACGTCTGACAAGCTCGCGACCGAGGAGTGGCTTCACGCCACTTCGCGCGTCCGGCCGAGACTCGCCGAGCTGACGTGGGCGATGGCGGCGACACGGTGGATGGAACGGCCGATCGCCGACCCGGTCGTCGCGCAGCTTCCGCACACACCCGGCGCACCGTGGGTAGGCGGAAAGATCGGCACGGCGCTACCGCGCGGCGAATGGCTTTCGCTGACTGTGTTTGGCGCGCCCTTCATCGCGAAACCCTTGCGCGCCGCACTGATGCTCGACGACTGGACGGAGACCATCCCGGCCGATCGCGAGACGACAGGAGTGTCGTTCAACTTCAATCGCCCGAATGCCGTCGCACCGCATGCCGTGCTCGTGGCCGTCCCGCCGGTTTTGCGTGGACATTGGGAGTGGGAGGATCTCGTCGGGTCGGTCAACGAAGCGTTGAATCTCGCCAAAGTGCGGGCGGTGGAGATCGACCAGCTCATCGATCGCGATGCGGATCACGCCTCGCCCCAGGGGGACTATTTCCAGTCGCTGCCCGCGATTCTGTCGGAGTTCAGTGAATCGCGATTCGCGCATTTGCACTACGCTAGCCGAGCCGTAGCGACGCTGGTCAAGGTGAACCCGTAGTCATCCTTCAGGCGGCCCCATGTCCAACCAGATTCCAGGAGCAGGGTTATGCCTTTGAACACTCTTATCGCCGCTGTCTACAACTACTCGCTCGCGCCGCGCGATCCGGTTCCGATCATACGCGGCTGGAATCGCCTCGAGGGACGGCCGCGCCGCGCCGATTTCGAGCGCAGCCTCCGCGCCGAGGTGCGCGATCCGTTGTGGTTTCTGACCCGCCAATGGCAGTACGGTGAGTTCGAGGGCGAGGACGCGGGATCTCCGATCGACGCTTGCGTCGCCTACACAACCGCGCCGCTCGACGGCTTCGCCGTCGGGTCGATCACGGAGCCGTACGATCCTGGAACGCCACTCGAGGTCACCGTCGCGCGCGAAGCGGTGCCGTTCGACTTGACGCTTCACATGCAGGCCGCGCGCGTATTCGAGCGGCTGCTCCGCGCTCGCGGCATGGCGACACGTTTGAAGGACTATGTCGCGCGCTTCCCTCTCGTGTATGCCGCCGCGGTGGCGGGCACGGATACCGACGATGCCGCCGCGCTGTTCGACGCGGGCAAGGCCTTCCTGTTCGATGCGGAGGCGGTGATCGGTGCCGTGCGCGACGGCTCGCATGCTGGCATCGTGTCCGGCTTCCCGGGCATTACGACGACGCAAATCACCGCGCTCGACGAATCGGGGGCGGACCTCGTCGACTGGTTCGAGCGCACCTATGGAGGTCCGCGCACTGCGCCGTCGGCGTGGCGCGCCCACCGGCTCGGCTACGCGTTCGCGTGCTCCGCCTCGGGCGCTGGGATGGACTTCGTCGCGGAGGAATTCCGCGGCGGTCCATTAGACTGGTACGCGTTCGATGCCAATCGCACGGAGACGCCGGGCGACGAGCCGGCCGCGGTGGCGTTGTCGTTTCTTCCGACCTCGATCCAGTTCGCCGGAATGCCGAGCCCGCGCTATTGGGAGATCGAGAATTCGCGGACGGAGTTCGGTCACCTCGACATTCACACGAATGACCTCGCCAAGCTGGTGCTCGCCGAATTCATGCTGATCTACTCGAACGATTGGTGTCTGCTTCCGCTCGAGTTGGGGGTCGGCAGCTTCACGCGCGTCCAAGGCGTTTTGGTCACGGACGTCTTCGGCGATCAGACCATTGTCCGCGCCGCCGATCGCGGCCGCGACGAGGATTGGCAGCGCTGGTCGATGTTCCGAATGAACGGCGACGACGTGGCCGACCCGGGCCTGCTGCTCGCTCCCGCATTGACCGCCACAGTCACCGCGCCCGTGATGGAGGAAGTGCATTTCCTGCGCGACGAGATGGCCAACATGGTCTGGGCGGTCGAGCGGCGCGTGATGTCGCGCCTGGGTGACGCGGTAGATCCCTCGGTGGTCGCGCGGCCTGGCGTCGCGGCGCCGGCCACCACGGCGCCGACGCGTTATCAGCTCGGAACGGACGTACCGCCCAACTGGCGTCCGTTCATTCCGACACATCTGCCCGGCTCCACGCGCAGCATCCGTCTGCAGCGCGCTCGACTGCCGGAGCAGCCGCTGCAGACCGTGGGCGTCATTCTTCGTGTTGCTAGTCCGTACTTCCTCGCCGAGGAAGAAGTACCTCGTGCCGGCCGCATCGTGGATCGCGCGTTCAAGCGCGCGCGCTGGATCGACGGGACGACGTTCCTGTGGATCGGTCGTCGCTCGACGACCGGCCGCGGCGAAGGCTCGAGCGGCCTCATGTTTGACCAGATCGTGGAGACGCCTCCGCACGTCAAATAGGCGCTCCGTCGGCTCGAGCGAGAGATGGCGGCCGCGTTGCAGTCGTGCAGTCTGGCGACCATCCGCAACACCCGAGGCCACCCAGAGTAAGGCATCGCTGCTGCCGGCGCGGTCAGTGATCGCGAGCGCTCGGCCGTCAGGCGACCACACAGAAAGAAAGAAAAGGGGCCAGGCTCGATTTGTTCGGGTATACTGCGCTTCATGCCCCGACGCCCCCGCATTCACCTAGCCGGTGTGCCGCTACATATTGTCCAGCGTGGCCACAACCGCGTGCCTGTCTCTTCGGTGAAGATGACTACTTGGCCTACCGTCACGGGCTGGGCGAAGCCCTCAAAGAAAGCGGTTGCGCTCTGCACGCCTATGTGCTCATGAGAACCCTGTGCATGTGCTTCTCACTCCACCGCAGCCCCAAAGAACGTCCCCCGGCTCATCATCTCGCTAGGGCGACGCTCCCGTGCGGTACATCAACCAAAAACCTCTCACCGCACCGGCACGCTGTGGGACAGCCGCTACAAGTCGTCACGGGTGCAAGAAGACACCTACTGACTGCTGTGCCAACGATATATCGAGCTCAACCCCGTACGTGCCGCCAGGGTGGACGACCCGGCGCACTACCGTTGGAGCAGCTACCCATGCAAACGCGCTGGGACAACGTGACCATCGGATTACCCCGCATCCGCTGTACACCGCCCTGGCTGCGGATGAGGCAAGCAGGCAAGCGCGGCTGCCGGGCATTATTTCGCC